>Ga0181583_10001134_pt1 | contig 19642 bp, 19 predicted proteins | sample 071ome_31_FD_132461 | JGI IMG/M metagenome (GOLD analysis project Ga0181583, IMG submission 132461) | Coastal salt marsh microbial communities from the Groves Creek Marsh, Skidaway Island, Georgia - 071405CT metaG (megahit assembly) | ecosystem: Environmental > Aquatic > Marine > Intertidal... | reverse complement strand
GACATCATCTCAAATGCAAACAGTTGCGGACCATAGATCGCCGCGATACTGTCGACAGACTCGAGGCATACAGCAATTAAATTGGCAAGAATCAATAGCGAGAGAGCGATATCGACGCGTTTGCTGATACGATCACCAAAGCGACCTTTGTTCATGATTTCAGCCATCCGCTGTTGAGTGATTCGCATACCGCTTCCTTCCGAGAGTTGGGCAAGTTTAGAGGATTTCTGTGAAAAACAATAACAAGCTAATCCGCGTTGTTATGACTATGGCGCTCAGCTGTAATTTTATGCTCACCGTATCAATGCCGGCGCGATCGTCTGAAACGCATGACAATTATGCGTTTATGAGCGCTCAAGATCTTTACGATGCGTTGTCGCAACAGTCGCAAGTTGCGCTCGGGTATTTGTTGGGGATTGTCGACGCCAAAAAGGGTCCACAGGCAGAGGGAGGGTGCTTTACCGTTCCTTGGCAATCTGATGCTGATGAAGTGCTTGTGACGGCGTATATGGAGTATTGGCCTCAGGTCGCCGATTTTTCGATCACGGCTCCGGATGCATTGATTCAAATGATGCAAGAACGCTTTCCCTGTCAATCGCAATGATGCGCCGCATCATTGAGGTGAAACTTTGGATGCAGAAGGGTTGGTTGGGTTGTCGATTATCGTTACTGTAGTTGTTGGTTATATCGATAGAACGAAAACAAAGGAGTGCTTTATGCGTTTTGATCTTCTAAAAGCCTTGGTCATTGTGATGGGTCTAGGATTACTACCATTACCCTCACTAGTGAGCACAGCGGCTGCTGAAGAGCCAAAAACATGCGCAGATGGCAAGCCTTGCCCATCAGATGCTGAGCTCGAAGATTCGTGTTCAGATGAGGGGCAGTCGCTCTAACGGATAACCATCTTCGAAGAAAAAATCGATAAGGAAATTGAACATGGGTATTCAAAAAACTCTCGCAGGAGCGTTGGTTGCAGCAGCGATGACGATCGCTCCATTTGCAGCACATGCGGAAAACAAGCCAGTTGATATTACGTTTGGTGGTAAATCAACTGCACAGGTCATGCACAAAGGAAAGATGGTTACGATCCAGCGTGTACAGGACAATGGCAACAATGTTGACGCGTCTTTCGCAAAGACATCACGTCCTTGCCCTCCATTTTGTATTCAACCAATCAGTCTTGCACCTGGTGTTGAGACAATTGGTGAAAATGAAATGATTGATTATCTTGAAAAGATGACAGCTGGAGATGATTCAATCATGGTGATCGACTCTCGTACGCCAAACTGGGTTGAGCGTGGTCAGATTCCTGGTGCTGTGAACATCCCTTGGACTAAGCTAAACACAGCGAAGGGAGCGGATCCTCTCTCAATTGGTGAAATCATGGAAGGTGAGTTCGGTGCAACTTCATTCGATGGTTTGTGGAAGTTTGGTAAGGCGAAGACACTTGTCATGTACTGTAACGGTATGTGGTGTGGCCAGTCTCCAACCAACATCAAGGCGTTGCTTGATTTCGGTTATCCAGCGCACAAGATCAAGTGGTACCGCGGTGGTATGCAAAACTGGGCAAACCTCGGTTTGACTACAGTTAAGCCATAATCAGGTACTGATTGAGAAAGCCCGCCTTAGCCGCGGGCTTTTTTATTCGTGTGATAGGTTCTTGTCACACAGGGCCGAGGGTTGTAGTATTCGCGGCCTTCCACAAAGGCGCGTTGGCAGAGTGGTTATGCAGCGGATTGCAAATCCGTGGACATCGGTTCGATTCCGGTACGCGCCTCCATTTTAATAAACAATTAAATTTCCTTTGGCTGGTAACTGCTGTTTACCTAATAGTGGGTTATGCTCAAGATTCCATTGTTAGTAGATCGGATTAACTCACCTAAGGGTCAGTTTCTACCATCTCTTGATGCACCCCGACCCGCCTACGCTGCGAGATGATGAGGAGCAACGAACGACGCCCCCTTTGTCCCATATTGTCCTCAACATTTGTTGCTATCTCTATGATCTAAATGAGTGCGTAAAACATTTTTAGCGATGTGAGTCCTAGAAAGACTGCAAATAATTTTTTTAACAGGTTTTGATCAATTTTGTGTCCAATTTCAGCTCCAATTGGAGCCATTTTCATTGTTGTCGGCGTGATCAAAGCAAACCCTATAAGGTTTAAATAGCCGATCGAGAGTGGTGGGAGGTTTTCTGCACCAAGGCCGTTATAAATGAAACCCGCTGAACCGGGAATGCTAATCAAAATACCAAGAGCCGCACCAGTGCCAACAGCTTTATGCATAGGAACTTTGAAAGCGTTGAGAATCGGAACACTTAAAGTTCCTCCTCCGATTCCCATCAGAGCTGAAAGAGAGCCAATGCATGTGGCGATGAGAGTGGTTCCAGGTCTAGACGGAAGGCGGTCACTTATTTGGAAGGATTTAGAGCCCAGGATCATATTTCCCGACACCATTAGAGCAATCACAGCAAAAATGATGGTTAGGGCGCCACTGCTGATTAAACCACTGGAATACGTTCCAACTATTACCCCGACGAGCACTCCGGGTATTAATTGCGACACTAGATTTTTATCGATGTTGCCTTTTTTATAGTGTGCGATAGACGATGCGATCGATGTAGGAACTATGGTCGCCAGAGATGTGCCAACAGCGATATGCATTTTTAAAGTTTCGTCGATACCAAGTAAAGTGAAGACGTGGTACAGAACTGGAACTATTACAATTCCGCCTCCGACACCTAATAATCCGGCTAGCAAGCCGGCAATGACGCCTGTGCCCAGCAGCGCAATAGCTAGGCTTAAATACCAAATGAATGAATGATCTGGGAATGATTCCATCATTGAAGCTCTCTACCAATTTTTATGTGGTTACAGCCTATGGTATTTGGCAGCCAGGTAGCTAGCGACAGGAATTTCGATAAAATTTCACCGCGAGTGTTCAAGTCAATTCCTAAAATAGTTGTCAGCGGTTTGATTCCGACACGCACCTCAATTGATCAGCTTGATTAGAAAGCTAGTAACGTTTATTCACAAATTGACTCGCTTCCGCAATTAATTGTTCGGTAGTTAATTCAATGCTCAATTTCAGTGCAACTGTATCTTCTGGTATTTCAAGGGTGTTTAGCTGGTCATCCAAGAGGTCTGTCGGCATAAAATGTTCCCGGCCTTCCATTCGCGTCAATAAGGTTGCTCGCTCACCATCTAAAAAAATGATCTTAAGGTTTGGGATGCGTTCGGATAGGAATTGCCGGTACCTTTCTTTTAATGCAGAACATGCGAAAACTGACCCGGCGCTCCTTTTTTGCAATTCAGTTGCTACCTGGTGTAGCCATGGCCATCGATCACTGTCTGTTAACGCAGTGCCTTTGCTCATCTTTTCGACATTGCTTTCGGGGTGATAATCATCTGCATCGAGAAACGGTAACCCTAATTTCTCAGCCAAGGCTAACCCGATTGTGGACTTGCCTGATCCACTCACCCCCATGACGAGAATAAATGTCGGATCGGTATTATTCATGGATGGGTTCCCTAAGCACATGAGTAATTCAAGAGCTGATTATATAGTCGTTTTCGATGCCGTAGAGGCTTTAGATAAGAGGTGCAAGTTGCGCTCTACCTATTTATGCTCGACCGTGCTAGCCATTTAGAGCGGTCAAGCACCTGTGTTGAGCGCGGTGTTTTCGGAGTTAATAAAAAATAAAAAGGGAACTTGGTATGGCATATCGTGAGCCGAAATGTTCGAGACCTAACATAGTATTCGTTATCACTGATCAGCAACGATTCGACACGATAGCTGCTGGAGGAGCTGCGTGGATGTATACGCCTGTTCTGGATCGCATGTCGCGCGAAGGAGTTCGGTTCTCACGAATGTATTGTACTTCGCCATCATGCTCGCCTTCCCGTGCGAGCTTGTTTACCGGAGTTTACCCGCACACTAATGGGGTCTACCGTAATGACGAACCTTGGCCTTTCAGCTGGGTACAGTTATTAGCTGAGTCAGGTTATCGATGCGTTAATGTTGGGAAGATGCATACGTCTCCATTCGAAGATAGTTTCGGCTTCCATGAGCGCCACGTTGTCGAAAATAAAGATCGTGCGACCAAACGGCTCCCATACTTTATGGATCAGTGGGATAAAGCACTATCCATTCGTGGATTCGAAAAGCCGAGCCGTATTACTTATCGAAAACGATCTGATTATGCGGAAAGAATGGGGGCTTTCGAATGGGAACTCCCGACGGACCTGCATTCGGATAATTTTGTGTCGAACTTAGCATGTACTTGGTTGCAGAGCTGTAGTACCGAAGAGCCGTTCTTTTTACAGATTGGAATCCCAGGCCCGCATCCGCCTTACGACCCTACGCCCGAAGCCTTATCTATTTACGAGGATCGGATCATACCGTCGCCAATACGTGATGATGGACCTCTGCCCAAACCAATTCAGGCCCTTAGGCAATCGCACCTGGACGTCGATCATGATGGGATAGTGCATTTGGAAAATCCGACCAAAGAGCAGTTGATGCGGCAGCGTAAGCACTACTTCGCCAATGTTTCGATGATTGATGAAGCGATGGGACGTTTATTAGAGGCACTGCAAGATAAAGGTGTTCTTGATGACACAATCGTGATCTTTACCTCGGATCATGGCGATAGTCTCAATGATCATGGCTTGAGTCAGAAGTGGAGTATGTATGAACACTCTGTTCGCGTGCCCGCGATTGTCTGGTCACCCGGACGTATCCCTGGAGGCAGGATTGTTGAGGATTTGACTGCACTATTTGATTTTGCTCCAACGATTCTTGAACTCGCCGGAGCAGAAGTTCCTGAATGGATGGAGGCAGAAAGTCTTGTGCCATACTTTGGGAAGGAACAGCCAAAAGGGCGTCAGTATGTATTTTCGGAGCACGCAGGGGACCGAATATTTAACGGCACAGCTTTCATGACGATGGTCCGTGATGATCAATATAAACTCGTGCATTTCGCAGAAACAGATGGGCAGCTATTCGATTTATCGGCTGATCCAGAGGAAAGGGTGAATCTCTGGGGTAATCCAAAATATGAAAAGAAGCAGAGTGAGATGTTAAATGCGATTCTTGATTGGCGAATTTCGAGTGCGCTGAAAACCCAAAAATGGACTCAAGCTAGTCTGCGGTACGGTCCGAGTTCCGGACGCACTCCACACAGTGATGCGCGACAGGTTGGAGAGTAAGAGTTCCCGGAAGTTGAGCCTAGGCGATAAGTCCTTGTGGCAATGAGATGAGATGAAGATGTTGGATCAGAAGGGTTATGAGTTTTGCTTTGAAGGTATTGTTGATCTCGAAGACAGCTCGCTCTACGTGATTCGCACCAGACCCCTAAATAACTCAAAGGGCCGAATTATTTTTCTCGGTGGATCAAACTTTGATTTGCGAATTAAAAAGGCGTTTTTAGCTTCCTCGATTCTTGCTGAATATGAGTTTGTAACCTACGAGCCTAGAGGTATTCATCGAAGTTCAGTTCCAGATGGGGATTGGTCAATGTCTGACTTTTCCAAAGATGCGCAAGACCTTATGAAATGGCTTGGGTGGGAGAACGTTTTGATTTTGGGCGAATCGTTCGGTGGAATGACCGCCTTGCATCTCAGCATTGAGTGCCCTGAACAGATATTGGCAATGGCTATCAGTTCAGCTACACCCGGTGGTGCTGGTGGTTCCTCATTAAGTTTGCTGCCGATGTTGGGGCTAGAGATCGAGGAGTTCAGTAGAAAGATGCTATTGCAGCAAGATTCGAGACTCTCTGAATTGGCCCAGCAGAGGCCTGACGAGTTTGAGGCAAGGTTAAATCGACGGATATCTGAAGATACGCTATTCCTATCCGTTTCTGGGCGATCAGGTGGTTATGAAAAACTACTCCTTGCAAGAGAGCAACATGATGTTTTTGATTATCTTCCGTCAATTAAGTGTCCATGTTTGGTGATTGCTGGCGAATATGACTTGCAGGCTCCCTTAGAGCATCAGAAAGTCATGGCTGGACGGCTTAATGATGCGGTATACAGGGAGTTCCAAGGTGGGCATGGTGTTCTTTTTACATGTGATAGTGCGCAAAGTTACCTAATGGATTGGCTCCATGCGCTTTAGCTCGCCGATTAAGAAGGTATGGCAGAGGAGTGCGACTAGTCCGTGAGCCGCCATTAAGTAAAGAGCCCACGAGAAGTCTCCAAACATTGCGACAAGGTAACCGATCGCGATGGGAGTCATTATTCCCGAAATATTTCCCACTGCATTAATGGTGCTTCCAGCGAGACCAATTTTATTTGCTGGTGCGATGTCAGATGTAATGGTCCACCCCATTGTTGCTACACCTTTCCCAAAGAATGCCACAGCCATTAGCTTGATCACTAGCCAGGGGTCGGAGATTGAAGGGGCGATCGCGAACACACCGGTGACGAGCGACATCCCAAAAAAGACTGGAAGTTTGCGTGAAAAGGTCAGGTTATCGGTTCGTTTCAGGGTGTGATCCGAGATAAATCCGACGCAAACACCACCAAGGAATCCTGCGATAGCGGGTATGGCTGACGCACTTGCGGCCTCAGAGATCGAGAAACCGTAGGTGCTGACTAGAAACGTTGGAAACCAAGCGACGAAAAACCAAGTTATGGAAGTGGTTGTATATTGGGCTAACAAGAATCCCCCCATCATTCTGTTGCCGAAGATTTCCAAGAGTTGTCCGAAAACCGAAGTCTCTGACTTCACATAGTTCGCATTTTTTCTATTTTCCTGGGCCTTAATAAGTGCTCCCCCTCGTTCGAGATACATTTTTTCGCGGAACCTTAAGCGCTTGCTGTTCATTGGTAGTTGAAATTCCAAAAACCATAGTGCGGCGGCTAGGATGCTGAGGAGCGCGACGCTCAAAAACATCGATTGCCAACCATGATGGTCTGCGACGTAGCCAAACAGGGGATTTAAAAATGCAACGGCGATCAGTGGCATTGAGCTATAGATCGATCCCGCCACGCCGCGCTCCGTTTTTGGGAACCACGCTGACATCACGATACCTGAGCTCGATCCGATAGGAGCTTGGACAATGCCCAACATAATCCGAGCGGTAAACATAATCCATAGGGCGAACTGCGCGAATATAGTCGCTCCAGCAACTGCCATGACGAGACTGATAAGGGCCGAGAGTAGCATGCCCAATCCGATTGTCCGTCGCGTCCCGTAATGTTCAACAACAAGACCGACAGGGATATGAGCAACCACATAGCTCCATGCAAATGCCGATAGTAGCCATCCCAGTTCAATTGCATCGAGTTTAAGATCATTGGAGAGAGCAGGCCCTGCGACAGAAAGAGCTGACCGTTCGCCGGCTGCGATTGCGAGCGCCATGCACATCAAAAGCAAAGCGATAAAACGCTGCTTCGAAGCTAGTTGTATTTGTAAACGGCGGATAGGTCGAAAGCGCATGGTCTCTGTGTTGCTCAATTCTTAGGCAGATTTACATTTTCATCACAAATCATGTTGATGCTAGAAATATTCTATGGCATTTTTCAGTTTGTGATGTACTAATATATTAGTGTATTAATCACATATTAGATAACAACGACCCATGGAAACTCATTAAAAATAAAGGGAGAGATCAGGTGGGAAATAATCTACTGAAGGCAGCAGTCGTTGCCGCAACACTCGGCGCCATCGCTGCAACGCCAGCAATAGCAGGACAAAAACTTAAGATTCAAACCAGTGCTAACGCGACACACTTCTCGCTTGCGTACATGAACGATGGTTGGGTTGAAGAATTTTCAAAACGTACGGGTGGCCGTTACGAACTTGAACTTTTGCCTATCAAAGCTGTGGTTCCGCACAAAGAAACCCCTAAAGCTGTAGCAAATGGCATTTTGGATGGTGATTTGACTTCAACGAGTTATTTCACTGGTCTTGATCAATCATTTGCCTTAGTCGGTGACTTGATTGCAGGGTATGACACGCCGCAGCAGATCCAGGAGTTTTGTCGTAATGGTGGCGGAAAAGAACTTCTTCAAAAAATGTTTGATAAGTTCCAGCCAGGCGTACAGGTTGTCGCTTGCGGAACATACAACCGTGAAGCGTTCGTGTCTAAAGTGCCAATTAATGGTGTAGCGGATTTGAAAGGCCTTAAGCTCCGTGCTCCAGAGGGCCTCGCTTCATCTGTATTCAAATTAGCGGGTGCGTCAACAGTATCGATGGCAGGCTCTGAAATCTATGGTGCATTGGAAAAGGGCGTGGTTGATGGTGCTGATTTCTCAGCGTACGCAAACAATGACGCCGGTGGTTTCCATAAAGTCGCTAAATATCCTTTGTATCCAGGTATCCATTCAATGCCAGTTCTTCAGTTCACTTTGAACAAGAAGGTATGGGACAAGATGTCTAAGCAAGATCAAATGGCGATCGAACAATGGTATCAGGACATGTATGCCGGCCTTACCGCAGCAACTGATGCAAAAGATAAAGAGCTGGTTGCTCGTGATAAGGCAGCTGGTGATTTAACTATCATCGATTGGCCTCAGGCAGAGCGAGACAAGTTCCGTGCTATTGCTGTCCAAGCTTGGGAAAAAGCTGCTGCAGCATCACCTGAAGCGAAGGAAGCGTACGAAACACACCTGCGTTTCATGAAAGCAAAAGGTCTTCTGAAGGCAGACTAATTGCTTTAGATGGGGGTCCGGCGAACGCTGCCGGACCTTTTTCAATTGATAACGATAATTTGAGCAGCAGTTATGCACGATCACGCGCAACCAGTCCAACATCAGAATGCGATCGATCATGTGAGTCACTTCACAGGGATCTCGGCCTCAGTTCTTTATTTGATCGCGATCTTTGCGACATTGTACGAAGTATTTGCTCGTTACCTGTTTAACGCACCAACGGAGTGGGCCTATGAAATCGTGATGGTTCTAGTCGCCACATGCTGGATGCTGTCGGCCGGCTATATCACTTTCCGTCAACGACATATTGCCGTAACCGTATTTTCTCACGCTGCCAGTCCCACGGTACGTTGGAGACTTGAACTTTTCTCGAACATCGTCGGGCTGTTGGCCCTATTTATTCTGACTGTGGACTCTATGAGTGAGGCAGTAGAGGCGTTTCATCGAATTGAAAAATCGGGCACGGCATTTAATTCGCCAATGCCGACATTTTTGAAGGTGCTCCTGACACTGGGTGCTACGCTCTATTTGGCCCAGTTATCAGTGAACTTACATCGACAAGTAACCTCCCCAATGGGTAAAAAAACCGTGTATGCGGTTTCTATGCTGATGGGTATTTATGTCGTCAATACTTTTATCGCATTGTCATTAGGTGATGCGACAGTTTTCTCCTCAATATCGACCTCTATTAGTGGTTTTATTGAGAGCTTGGCAATACAAGAAACAGTTGATCTACGAAGCTACGGTATTGGCACCATTTCAGTGATTATGGTGGTCCTGTTGGTAGCCTTGATGATGACAGGAATGCCGCTAGGTATCGTTACTCTTACAGTGTCTATCATCATAGCCTTGGGCTATTTCGGGCCACGGGGTATTTATCTTGTCTCGTCCAACGTCGCTGGACTTCTTGAGCACTACACACTAGTCGCAGTGCCCTTCTTTGTTCTGATGGCGTCAATCCTAGAGCGTGCTGGAATTGCTGAGGATTTATTCGATGCAATGTCAGTTTTCGCGGGTAACTTCCGTGGTGGTGTTGCGGTACAAACGACGGTGGTCGCTGTCATCTTGGCCGCCATGTCAGGTGTGATGGGTGGCGAAATCGTTATGCTAGGTCTCGTGGCTCTTCCGCAACTCTTCCGACTTGGCTATGACCGAAAGCTCTCCATTGGGTTAATTTGTGCTGCGGGAGCACTCGCGACGCTCATTCCGCCATCGATTGTGATCATTGTTTATGGATTGTCTGCAGAGGTTGGGATAGGTGATCTTTTCATGGCAGGTACTATCCCGGGATTGATGCTGGCAACCTTCTATGCAGTTTATGTCCTAGTCCGGGTTAACTTGAATCCTTCGATGGCCCCTACAGCAGCCGAAGTCGCCGCATTAACTGGCGAAAAAAAGAAATTAAATCCAGCACGGTTACAGGCTGTTGTGATGTGCGTCATCCTCATCGCTGGCGTCATGGGTTCTATCTATGGGGGCGTAGCTTCAGTAACTGAATCTGCCGCTGTCGGTGCGGCCGGCGCATTACTCATTGCATATATTCGTGTTGGCCGTCGTCTGGACCTTCTAAAAGTCGCGCTACTCGGGTCAATGTCTACTATCGGAACCATTATCTGGTTGGTTGTTGGCGCTATTTCGTTCGTTGGAATCTATAACCTAATTGGTGGCGCTGATTTCATGAAATCACTGTTCATGGGGCTTGGCCTGCCGGCGTTAGCAGTCATTTTCCTAATGATGGGTATCTTGATTGTTCTCGGGACTTTTATGGAGTGGATCGCGATCATCTTCATCACGGTACCTGTCTTTGCTCCGGTGGTTGTTACGCTAGCTCCTGAATTAGGTCTGACGCCGGATCAAGCCAAAATATGGTTCGGCATACTGTTTGTGATGAATATACAGATCTACTTCTTGTCTCCACCTTTTGGTCCAGCATGTTTCTGGTTGAAGTCCGTGGCACCAAAAGATGTCACGCTCCAAGAAATTTTCATGGCTGTGTTGCCGTTTATTGCCCTCCAGATTGTTGGATTGGCTTTGGTGGTCGCATTCCCACAAATTGCCCTTTGGCTACCTGAAACTATTGGGCACTGATAGGAGATCTCGAGATGATTGAAAGAGAAGATCCGCAAGAGACAGAAAAATATGGTTGGACCCCTTGGTTGGTTGGATTCGCCGGCGGACTAATCATCATTACGTTGATGTTTCAGTATGCAGAGTCATTTTTTTAACGATGGAACGCACAAAGCCAAAAAAAATAGCATCTGAATTACGCAGTGCTCGGTGGATGATTCCTGATAATTATCGAGGATTTAATCATCGTTCACGTATCATGCAGATGGGCTATGATCCCGAAGATTGGGTGGGAAAGCCATTTATCGCGATTGTGAATACTTGGTCAGACACCCAGCAATGCCACGCACATTTCAAGGAGCGTGTTGAGCATATCAAGCGCGGTATTTTCCAAGCGGGTGGGTTTCCTATCGAACTGCCTGCGATGTCGTTGAGTGAAATCACCGTCAAGCCAACTACGATGCTCTATCGAAACATGCTCGCGATGGAGACGGAAGAGCTTTTGCGAAGTCACCCAGTCGATGGTGCAGTCTTGATGGGTGGCTGTGACAAGACAGCGCCCGGTCTTATTTTGGGTGCGGTTTCGATGGGGCTCCCATTTATTTTTGTTCCAGCAGGACCGATGTTGAGTGGTCACTTTGAGGGGCAATCACTTGGCTCTGGTACCGACGGATTCAAGTACTACGATCAACGCCGAGCCGGTCTTATTACGACAGATCAATGGCAGGGAATTGAACAAGGGATCGCTCGATCCTACGGCCACTGTATGACGATGGGCACAGCGTCTACGATGACTGCGATCGCTGATGTGCTCGGGGTGTGTTTGCCAGGCGCGAGCTCAATTTTGGCTGCAGATGCAAACCATCAAAGAATGTGTACATTATCGGGACGTCGTATCGTCGATATGGTTTGGGAAGACCTGACCCCTGATGAAATTCTCACTGAGGTATCTGTCAAAAATGCGAGTACCGTGGCGATGGCGCTCGGATGCTCAACAAATGCTGTAATTCACTTGCTCGCGATGTCCCGAAGAGCGGGCGTAAATTTGACTCTCGATGAGCTCGATGAGGTAGGTCGAGATACGCCGGTATTGGCTAATATTCGTCCCATCGGTAAACAGTACTTGATGCAGGATTTTTACTACGCTGGTGGTCTCCTCGGATTGATGAGCGTCCTCAAAGATAAGCTAGATTTAACGGCCTTAAATGTGACGGGCCAGAGTCTTGGTGACACTCTGAAGGGTGCGAAGGTATTTAACGAGGACATCATCCGTCCCTTGGATAACCCGGTTTATCATCAAGGATCCTTAGCAGTGCTGAAGGGTAATCTCGCGCCAAACGGTGCTGTTATCAAGCCTGCGGCCTGTGATTCCAAGTTCTATGAGCATGTAGGGCCCGCGTTGGTAGCTGATTCATATGAGGCCTTACTGGAAATCATTGACGATGAGGACTTGGACCTCGATCCAAATACGGTGCTCGTGCTCCGAAATGTTGGGCCTCAGGGAGGGCCTGGTATGCCGGAGTGGGGCATGATTCCGATGCCCAAGTCACTGCTTAAGCGAGGAATTTTTGACATGGTTCGGTTGTCTGATGCGCGCATGAGTGGCACGTCGTTTGGCGCTTGTATCTTACATGTATCACCAGAGAGCTACATCGGTGGACCGCTTGCGTTACTAAAGACTGGTGATTTGGTTGAGCTTAACGTGCCAAATCGTTCTCTGAATATGCGTGTTTCTGAGGAAGAGTTAGAGAGGCGTCGGTCAGAATGGGTGAAGCCTGAACCGAGATACCGCAGAGGATATGGATGGATGTTTTCACAACATATCCAGCAGGCTGATGAAGGCTGCGATTTTGACTTCTTAACAACTGAGTTCGGGCCGTCACCTGACGAGCCTGCAATTCACTGATCGCGGAGACTGAAGTGATATCACCTGTGATTCGTTTGGATGACCAAGATAATGTGGTTGTAGCGCGTATAGATATAGCAAAAGGTACCGCAATTTCCGAAGAGCAAATTATGGTGCTGCATGACGTTCCGTTAGGTCACAAACTCGCAAGCCGCCACATTAAAAAGGGTGAGCCTATTCTGAAGTACAACACAACGATCGGATTTGCAGCAGAGGATATTGAGCCAGGTACTTACCTTCACAGCCACAATATCTCTTTCGATAAAATCACCAAGGATTATCGCTTGGCCGAAGATTATGTTCCCACGGAGGTATTGCCGTCAGAGCAGCGTGCGACATTTATGGGTTATGACCGTGGTGATGGACGAGTTGGCACTCGGAATATGGTCGGTATTTTTATCACGGTGAATTGTTCCGCAACAGTCGCGAGAAAGATCTCAGCCTACTTTGATCAAGAAAGATTGGCATCGTATGCAAATGTCGACGGTGTAGTGGCTTTCGTCCACGAACAAGGTTGTGGCATGGAGATGACCGGCGAGCCAATGGATTTATTGCGCCGGACTCTTGCTGGATATATTCGGCATCCGAATATTGGCGGAGCCTTGGTTTTATCGCTTGGATGTGAGCGAAATAATTTGGTCCAGTTTTTTGAGGAGCAAGGTTTAGAAGCTGGGACCACATTGAAAACCATTACCATGCAAGAGGTTGGGGGAACCCACAATGCGATTAAAGCGGGTATTGAGGCAGTGAAACAACTGCTGGATGTCGCTAATCAGACATGCAGAACAAAGTGTTCGGCTGAACACGTCATGATAGGGCTTCAATGCGGCGGTTCGGATGGATTGTCAGGGTTGTCAGCAAATCCGGCGCTTGGTAAGGCTGTTGATATTCTCGTTCGAAATGGCGGTACAGCAATTTTGTCAGAGACCCCAGAAATTTATGGTGTCGAGCAGACTCTGACGGCACGCGCGCGGTCTCCTGAGGTTGGTCAAAAGCTGATTGATCGGATGAATTGGTGGCTCAAATACAGCGAAGGTCGGGATACTCAAATTAATGGCCGAGTATCACCAGGCAACAATTCTGGTGGACTCGCAAATATCCTAGAAAAAAGTTTGGGCGGCGCTAAGAAAGCTGGTTCAACGGGCTTGATGGAGGTCTACAAGTACGGGGAGTCGGTAAAAGAACGCGGCTTCGTATATATGGATACTCCTGGTTATGACCCTGTGAGTGCTACAGGCCAGATTGCCGGTGGTGCGAATCTTATATGCTTTACCACAGGTCGAGGCTCCTGTTTTGGTTCCTATCCATCGCCAACGATAAAACTTGCTTCAAATACTCCCATGTATGAACGCATGGTTGGCGATATGGATATTAATTGTGGGCCTGTGATCGATGGCACTAAAACCCTTGATGAAATGGGGCAGGAGATCTTTGATTTTGTATTGCGGATTGCCTCTGGTGAACAAACTAAGAGTGAGGCAATGGAAGTCGGTGAAGAAGAGTTTTGTCCTTGGCCAATTGGAGTCACTGGGTAACCAGGGGCTAATTGTATGTATACCGCAATCACTCCGATAGATATTCGAAAAGAGTCAACGGCGGACCATGTTTTCCGCGTGATTCGAGAAAAAATTGTATCGATGGATCTTAAGCCTCATCAGCAAATCTCGCGCACAGAGCTTGCTAAAGCTTTTGGGGTGAGTCAGACCCCTGTCCGGGAGGCAATTCTTCGTTTGGAGGAAATTGGACTCGTTAACGTGATTCCGCAATCAAAGACCGAGATAGCGCCAATCGATTCTCGGAGAATTACAGAAACTCAATTTTTGAGAAGAGCTCTTGAAATAGAGGTTTGCCTGACAGCAGCAGATCGAATAACTCAAGATGAATTGTCAGTAATCCAAGATCGCATCACTCAGCAGGAAGCGCTAGTTAACGATGATTCGAGAATGAATGAATTTTTAAAACTGGATCGGCAATTTCACCGCTCTTTGTTTCAGGTTGCTGATCAAGAATCGCTACATGATTTGATTCTTGATCGAAGTGTGCATCTGGATCGGTTGAGACGGCTTCAACTGCCATTGAAAGGAAAGCGTGAACGTATCATTGCCGACCATAAACGTATTTTTGATGCTGTTGTATCGAGAGAGTACAGGCTCATTGTCGAAGCGATTCATACGCATTTACCAGCTGTGCCTTGGGCACTTGAGGAACTTAGGGCGGCACACCCAGATTATTTTGTATAACAACCACGTCAGAGAAACGTTATGACTACAAAAAAAGATACGCGGATCGCAGATGTTCGAGTGACTCCGATCGCTTTCTATGATCCTCCATTACTCAATAACGCGGGTTGCCACCAGCCATGGGCACTGCGTTCGATCATCGAAGTTGAGACTGAAAGCGGAGTGATTGGACTTGGGGAGAGCTATGGTTCGCAAGATCTGCTCGGTGGAGCTGAGCGTGCCGCTAATGCCCTGCGAGGCCTCGATGTTACAGATATCAATGGTTTGTTTGCTCGGGTTGCCGCATCAATCGAGGATACAGAAATCGGCTACAATACGGGTGCGGGTAGCACTGTATTACGTGTCGGTGGCGCGATTGAAGTGGCGATGTGGGACGCGTACGGTAAATCCACGAACAGACGCGTCTGTGACTTAATGGGAGGGCAAGTACGTGAGTCAGTCCCATTCTCAGCCTACCTGTTCTATAAATTTGCTAATCATAAGCATGAGGATGGCCCAGATGTATGGGGTGAAGTACTAACGCCTGAGCAGCTCGTTGATGAAGCGAGAATGTTCAAAGAAATTGGTGGTTTTGATGCCATAAAACTGAAAGCGGGTATTTTGGCCCCGGAAGAAGAGTTGGCAGGATTGGAAGCGCTTAGAGCGGCTTTCCCAAATTCACCACTTCGAATCGACCCGAATGGTGGTTGGACCGTTGATACCACGCTAAAGCTACTGCCTCGTCTTGAAGGTCTCATTGAGTATCTTGAGGATCCGACGGTGGGCATCGACGGAAATGCTCAAGTTCAGGCGCAGACGGATATTCCATTGGCAACCAACATGTATGTGGTCCAGCCGAAGCACCTTCCCGAAAATGCGATCAAAGATGGTTTCAGAGTGATCTTGAGTGACCATCATTACTGGGGTGGCTTACAGAAGAGCCGCGAGCTTGCGGCCATTTGCAGGGTATGGGGGCTCGGGCTTTCGATGCACTCTAATTCGCATTTGGGTATTAGTCTGGCAGCGATGACACATCTGGCAGCGGCCACTCCTAATCTCACATATGGTTGCGATACACATTACCCGTGGCAAATAGATGATGTTGTTGCGGAAGGCCGTTTCCAGTTTAAAAACGGCGGCCTCACCGTTCCAGAGGGGCCTGGTCTTGGCGTAACTCTAGATCGCTCCGAGCTCAATCGTCTTCATCAGAACTATCTGACTTGTGGATATACATCGAGAGACGACGAAATTGAAATGAAGAAATATTGGCCAGACTGGGACTTTGCCCGTCCAGCGTTCTAATAGGAGTTTGTAATGCGTACGAATTTGATTCGAGAAAAATGGGCGCGTGACGAAGCGGTCCTCAATGGCTGGTTAGCGGTTCCGAATGGTTTCTCAGCTGAGGTCATGGCACACCAAGGATATGATGCGCTCACAGTTGACCTGCAACATGGTGTAAATGACGAAGCGAATCTTATCCCGATGCTTCAAGCGATCAGTACGACCGATACAGTGCCTGTTGTCCGCGTGCCTTGGCTCGCGCCAGGAATCATCATGAAGGCTCTCGACATGGGTGCTTATGGAGTTATTTGTCCCATGGTGAATACCCGCGATGATGCTGAAAAGTTTGTTGAATACACGAGCTATGCGCCAATGGGCCGCCGTAGTTTCGGTCCGGTAAGAGCACTTATCTATGGTGGAGCGGATTATCCAACACATGCGAACGACACTATCGTTCGTTTTGCAATGATTGAAACAGCAGAAGCACTTGATAACTTGGATTCAATTCTGTCCGTTGAAGGTCTTGATGCCATTTATATTGGGCCATCTGATCTTTCGTTATCACTTGGATGCACGCCAACGTTTGATGATGTGGATCCGCCTGCTGCTGAAGCGATCGACTACATTCTGGAACGCGCTACGGCACATGGACTCAAAGCGGGTATTCATAACGGAACGACTACTGCTGCTAAAGCGCGCATCGAGAAAGGGTTCCGGTTTGTCACAGTTTCATCTGATGCCCGCATTATGGCCGCAGGATCTCAGGCAATTGTTGCTGACATGCAGGGTTCATTGAAGCCGTCTGAATCTGGCGGATATTGATTTATTTTTGAGGACAGTATGACTATGAGTAATCTTGGATTTATTGGTTTGGGAATTATGGGTAAGCCGATGGCTGAGCATTTAATGGATGGTGGTCATGCCATGCATCTGCACACCCGTAGTGGTGTCCCTTCAGATATGACAGCAAAAGGCGGTGTTGCTCACGATACACCAAAAGCTGTGGCCGAGAATTCAGACATTATATTTATTATTGTCCCCGATACTCCGCATGTTGAATCTGTTTTGTTTGGTGAGAATGGTGTTGCAGAAGGTCTCTCCAAAGGAAAGATTGTTGTCGATATGAGTTCAATCTCACCCATGGCAACCAAAGACTTTGCGAAGCGTATTAACGCGCTTGGCTGTGAATACATCGATGCTCCGGTCTCGGGTGGAGAAGTTGGTGCAAAAGCAGCAACGCTGACGATTATGTGCGGAGCAAACCAATCGGCATTTGACCAAGTGAAGCCATTGTTTGAATTGATGGGTAAGAACATCACATTGGTTGGCGGAAACGGTGATGGCCAGACCTGTAAAGTCGCAAACCAAATCATCGTTGCCCTTAATATCGAGGCGGTTGCTGAGGCGTTGGTATTTGCATCAAAGGCAGGTGCTGATCCAGCGAAAGTTCGCGAAGCGCTGATGGGCGGATTCGCTTCATCAAAAATTCTTGAGGTTCATGGCGAGCGAATGGTGAAGCGTACGTTTGATCCAGGCTTCCGTGTTGAGTTACACCAGAAAGATTTGAACCTCGCTCTACAAAATGCGCGTGAGCTAGGAGTTAGTCTTCCAAATACAGCGACAGCTCAAGAGCTCTTTAATGCATGCCGAGCGAATGGCGGTGCTGCTTGGGATCATTCTGCGATGGTAAAAGCGCTCGAATTGATGGCCCAGCACGAGGTTGCGTAAAAAGCCAAGATGTCTCGTATCGAAAAAATCAAGCTTTCCCATCTGAAGGTTCCTCTAAACCTTGGGTTTGCCGATGCCAAAGTGGCGACAGGGAAACAAAGTGCCCTCACGTATGTCGATCTTCTGGTTGTCGAGTTAGAAAGTGATGACGGTTTTGAGAGTCTCGGCTTCTCCTATACCTTGCGTGCCGGCGGGACAGCGTTTTTTGCTTTAGCTCAAGAGCTTGCAACCATGCTTTTTGAGAGTGATCCGGGTGATATCGAGACCACTTGGGATCGAATGGCATGGAGAACTAATTCATTAGGTGTAGGTGGTCTAGCATATCAAGTCATCGCAGCCTTCGATTCTGCGTTATGGGATCAAAAGGCCAAAAAGGCAGGTGTGCCTTTGGCAAAGCTTTGGGGTGCTTGTAGAGATGGAGTTCCCGTCTATAACTCAGGAGGTCAGTATTTGCAGGCCACTATTTCTGAGATGCAAATAGCTGCTCAAGACTCGATTGCGCGCGGTATTGGTGGCATCAAAATGAAGGTCGGTCAACCAAATTGGAAGGTTGATATCGAGCGAATCGAGGCGATGTTAGATGTTACCGCGGACAAAGTGCCGCTAATGATTGATGCCAATCAGCAGTGGACACGGGATGAAGCGATACGATTTTGTAAATCCGTTGATCATCTCGGGTTGCATTTTATTGAGGAACCTCTGTCTGCACGTGACTACGAGGGTCACGGTATTCTGTGCGCACAATTTGATACGCCTATCGCTACTGGCGAGATGTTAACGTCGTTTGATGAAGTGTCGCTACTCCTGAAAGCTAAAGGTGCCGATGTTCTCCAAGCCGATGCGCCGAGAATTGGTGGATTTACACCGTTTCTCAAAGTGATGAGGCACGCCGAAGCTGATGACCTAATACTTGCACCACATTTTGTGATGGAGCAACACCTTCATGTAGCAGCGGCCTATACTTTGGATGCTTGGGTGGAACATTTTGATTGGTTTGATTCTGTATTCGTCGAAGATGTAGAGATCCATGATGGCAAAGTATGGCTATCTGAACGACCTGGTTTAGGGCTCACGCTCAGTGATAAAGCCCAGAGCATGGTGCAATCTCGTATCGAGGTATTCAATGTCTAATTTAGATCTCAAAGTATGAGAGTGCATTTTTGCGCACTCGGTATTTTAAATTGCCATGAATCAATTGAAGTGTGATTTAGTTGTTGGGGATTGGGGTAGCACTCGTTTGCGTCTCTGGGCTCTTTCCAACTGGAAGGTCATATCAAAGCATTCTTGTAAGTCACCAGTAAGCGGTTCTAGTCGATCTGAATATGAGGCTACACTCATTACTGCCATTAATGAATTAAAAGTCACTGATGATAGTAAAGGCTATCCCCCTGTCGTTCTCAGTGGAATGGTCGGTTCTCGCGAGGGTTGGGAGCAAATTCCGTATCGCGAGAAAGATGAGCTACAGTTTTTGGTGGCTGCAAGAGTGGAAACCGGTCGACCTGGACTGCAGGTTTGGATAACCCCCGGTCTCAGCCAAATGGATCCGCCCGACGTTATGAGAGGAGAAGAGACCCAAATATCTGGTTTCTTAGATCGTGATCCCAACTATAGTGGGTGTCTTTGTCTCCCAGGTACGCATACAAAATGGGTTGAACTAGTCGATGGGAATGTTCGGCGAACCCGAACTATGATGACTGGAGAGCTGTTCGACTTGATTACCGGTAAGTCTGTACTGAGACATTCCATATCGGGAGAAATCGATGAACAAACATTTATCTCTAGTTT
>Ga0181583_10001127_pt1 | contig 19717 bp, 19 predicted proteins | sample 071ome_31_FD_132461 | JGI IMG/M metagenome (GOLD analysis project Ga0181583, IMG submission 132461) | Coastal salt marsh microbial communities from the Groves Creek Marsh, Skidaway Island, Georgia - 071405CT metaG (megahit assembly) | ecosystem: Environmental > Aquatic > Marine > Intertidal... | reverse complement strand
TTAGAATTTTTCCGCTGTCCTCGGCAACAAGATGCTCATCGCCATCAATCTCCGCGAACGCAATATACAGGCTGAGATCCACCGACTCGAAATACAGCGCTTGATAACTTCGCTTTGACGCCTCAATTGCTTAAGTGACTGCTTCATGGCCTACTTTCCGCTGACTTTCTCTCTTGAGATTACGAGATACGCGAAAGGGAGTCTGCAAACGTCCGTCATTTGTCCATAGCAGTGGGTCGATATGTTCGTGTAAGTCAAAGTGATTCAGGCAAAACGTGGACGCACTGACACAGCCTCCACAGCAAAAGAGATCATCACGGTCATGCTTCCTACTCCCGACCAAGTTGCGTTTACCGTCTCGCAGGAGCCGGTGGACACCTTGCCTCGCTTCAGCGGCGTCTATCGATTCTATGACGTCGACGGCGCACTGCTATACATCGGTAAAAGCGTGGATATCCGGAGTCGAATTGCCGCTCACTATCAGGAAGGCAAACAGCCGGGTCGCCACCAGCGAATCATGCAGCAAGTCGCCCGGATCGATTGCACCGCCACCGCAGGTGAGGTCGGTGCGCTTCTGATTGAGAACGCCGCAATCAAAGAAGAGACTCCCCTATACAACCGACGCCAACGCAGGATGAAAAAGCTGTGGTCTATCCACCTTAGGATGCATAACAGCGGTTTTCTGCAACCAGTGGCGGCAGACTTTTTGATTGATGGGGAACGCTCAGAAGACAGCTATGGGCTTTTTCACAATAAACGTCATGTGGACAACAGCCTGCGAAGGCACGCGCGAGATCATGGCTTGTGTCTACGGATGCTGGGCCTTGATAAGGGCAAAGGCCCTTGCTTCCAGTTCCAGCTATCCCGATGCGATGGCGCTTGTGCAGGAAAAGAAAGTGCGGAAGAGCACAACAATCGACTGCTGTCAGTGCTCGATCGGGATAGGATTTCAGCCTGGCCTTTTCCAGGACCATTGGCTCTGGTCGAGAGCAACGTCAAACCCCTTGAGGGCCAGCCAACACAACAAACCCATTTAGTGAATCACTGGTGCTACCTCGGAAGTTTTGATTCACCATCGGCGGCCAGGGCGCAGTTGAAGCACATCGACGAACACTATTTCGATCGAGACGCGTACCACCTTCTTCTGTCCGCTTTTCGAAAAGGGCGACTCAGCGTCTTCGACGCGCGCTCAGGTCTTGAGTTAGACAATCCCCTGCTCGGGGATATGACACGCTCATGAGTCTAAGCGTCGTTTGGTACAAGCGGGATCTGAGGCTCAGCGATCACAAACCACTCGCTGAAGCGCTTAAGTATCCCGATCCTATCCTGCTTATATATGTTGTCGAGCCGTCACTCCTGCGTGACCCACACTATCGCCGGCGCCACTGGCACTTCATAGCCCAATCTCTCAGGGACATGAATGAACGTCTCACGGCTGTCGAGGCCCGCGTATGGATACTCGAAGGAGATCCTTCCACCTTACTCGAGGCATTGCATCGACAAGAGCCCATAGCCCGGCTTTTCAGCTACGCAGAAACCGGCCTCGAGGTCACCTATGCCCGTGATCGGCGCGTGGCTGTACTCGCTGAGAACCTCGGCTTTGAATGGCTTGAGTGGGCTACTAACGGCATCGCGCGAGGGCGAACAAACCGCCGTGGCTGGAACGCCGAGTGGACACGCCGTGCCGCTCAAACTACCGAGGATATCGAGCTGGCTGCGCTGCGAGGCAGAGCTATTGCGCTTCCGGACTCTCTCTTGGGCAGTGAGTGTAGGCGCGTAAATCACTGGCAACGATCCGCCGAACACGTTCAGACCGGTGGAGAGCGCGCGGCCCATGAACGACTCAGTCACTTTTTAAGTGCGGAAGCTGGTGGCTATCAGCGGTTCATTTCCAAACCACAGGAGAGCCGCCGACATTGTTCCCGGCTCTCTCCTTATTTAGCCTGGGGCAACCTATCCATCCGACAAGTCCTCCATGCCTTACAGGCGAGAAAAGCCCAGGGGGGTTGGGCACGGCCTCTTGCCGCCTTTGAATCGAGATTGCACTGGCACTGTCACTTTATTCAAAAGTTCGAGAGCGAATGTCGCATGGAGTTTGAGTCAATCAATCGCGGCTTTCTGGATCATCCTCGCGATCAGGATCCGGTCAAGTTGGCCGCCTGGGCTGAAGGCCGCACCGGCTTTCCGCTCATCGATGCGAGCATGCGCTGTTTGATGGCGACGGGCTACATCAACTTTCGCTCAAGAGCGATGTTAGTGAGTTTCTTGACCCACCATCTCTGGCAGGACTGGCAGACAGGTGCCGCTCACCTGGGCTCGCTATTTCTGGACTTTGAGCCCGGCATTCACTATCCGCAGATGCAAATGCAGGCGGGTGTGACCGGCATCAACACCATCCGTATTTACAACCCGGTAAAACAAAGCCTGGAGCATGACCCCGAGGGTCTTTTCATCAAGCGATGGGTCCCCGAACTGGCCGAACTACCAACGCCACTAGTCCACACTCCCTGGAAGCGCTCGCCCCTTGAGCAGATATTGCATCCCGTCGACTATCCTGAGCCAATAGTAAATCTGGAACGGAGTTACCGCCAGGCCAGAGACCGCTTGTGGGCGCTCAAATCAGAGCCGCTTATTCGCAAGGAGCGAGAAAGAATTCTGAATCGGCACGTAGAGCGGCGTTTTGCTGCTCAATTTGAAGAAACCGATTAATCCGCTGACACCTGCAATCTGATAACCTAGTCCGGTTGTTCTCGGGGGAAACTCATCATGGTGTTCATCCTTTTTATTTTGGGACTTCTAATCGCTGTGGTGGTCCTTACGCTCGTTTTTGCACCGATGCTCATCGATCAGCAGGAAATCGTTGCATTGGCTCAGGAGCAGGTTCGAAAGGCGACGGGCGGTGAACTCACCGTTGATGGCGACATCGAACTGTCACTGTTACCCAGTGTCGTCTTGGTTTTGGATCAGGCAACCATTGATCTTCCGCCACAAGGAGAAGGCGGATCACGCGTATTGGCGAGTATCGACGACATCGATATCGGGCTGTCACTTGTGGCTGCCATCAAAGGGGGTGATTCGCTTGGGGACATCACCTTATCCGGTGCCGACATTCAAATTTTTGATCCTGATGGTAGCGTCTCCGCCAGCCTGACGGTGCCATCAATGGTGGTGCAGGGCCTGAACCTCTCGGACCAGCCCATCGGGCTTGACGGGGGTGTGAATATCAACCTGCCAGAATCGGGCCAAACCATCTTGGTTGACATTGCAGGCAGTATCCGAGTCCCCTCCAGCATCGAACGGGTCACTATCGATAAGATGGATGTGGTCATCGATGGAGCCCTCAGTGAAACCCTGTCGGCCGGGCTCACTGGACGGGTCGTGCTTTCACCCATGGACGCAGATCTGGATCTGACCCTGACGACGCCTGGAGGGGTAATCGATGCCGATCTCCTGTATCAGGTGAGCAACAGTCCCCAGATCGATGCGGCGTTTCGTGCCGACCGGCTCGACCTCGATAGCATCCAGCCTGCAAGTTCGGCAACACCATCACCTGAGAGCGACGGCACTGCTGCAAGCGACGCCGAGCCTTCAACTCAAGTTCCCCCCGTACCTGTACCCGTGGGCCCCTTAAGAGACCTGGATTTGCAGCTCAGTGTGGATGCGAAGTCGATGGTGACGTCGGGCCAGGAAATCAGCAATGCCCAAGTGCTGTTCCGGGTGGTCGACGGTATCAGCGATATGAAATACCTCCGGGGCGTCCTCCATCAGGGACAGCTCGACACCCGCATGAAAATCGATGCGCGAAAGCCTGACATCAAGGCCACCATCGACGGCGGCATGAAAGGGGTCCAAATTGATAGCCTGCTCACGAGCGTCGGGTCTCCGGGCACCGCCGTAGGCCGCGTGGACATGGAGTGGGATATTGAGTCCACAGGGGTTACCCCTCAGGATCTTCAGCTAAATGTGGACGGTCAATTGGCGGTTGACGGCTTAAACGTCGAGATCACTGCCCTCGGTGTTCAGGGTCTTCTCTGCGAGGCGGCGGCTCAGATTCAACAAAAGCCTCTCACCAACGGGATGCCGTCAACAACACCCATTAACAAGATGGCACTGCGGATCGATCTTGGCGACGGACTGGCCACCATCTCAAACCTTAATCTTGCTTCCCCCGGCGTGGACCTCGAAGGAAAAGCATCGGTAGGTCTGTCCGACCAAGTCGTGAAAGCACGCGTGGCTGCCACACTAGGCGAGGAATTAGAGAATATCGATCCCGCTTGTGCCCTGAACGACAGGTATAAGGATGTGGAGTGGCCGGTCATCTGTCTGGGTAAAATTGGCGAGGACCCCAAAAGTTGGTGCAAAGTGGATGTGGAGAGTATTGCTACCCAGCTCTTGGAAAACGAAGCCAAATCAAGACTCCAGAAGGAGGTCGACAAGTTAGGAGAAGAAGCTGGCGGCTTCATCAAGAAACTGTTTGGTGACTGATGCCGGATAAATCTCCTGTTCTTTCGCGTCGCCACCTGATCAAAGCCTTGGGTGCAACCATGGGCATCTATGTCAGCAGAGTAAGGTCGCAGGAGCGAGCCGATACCGCTCCTTCTGCCACACCCACTATCTCTGTTGACCCGAACTCACCCCGCGCCACCCTCCTGGGTTTTGTTACCGACCATCAGCAAGCGGATCAGGTGCGCTGGCAAAAAAAGCGGGGTGATGTGGATGGCAAGCAGCAATGCCAGTCCTGTGCACTATTCAACCCCACCGATGCCAACGTGGGAACCTGTGCCATTTTCGATGACAGGCAAGTACCCGCTGCTGGCTGGTGTCATGCTTGGACGGAGAGCTAAACCCGCGCCACAAGCCACAAGCCACAAGCCACAAGCCACACAAGATTAACGTCCAAAACATCGGAGAGACTTTGACCAATCAGCAAGCACATTTTGACCACAGCTATCGCGCGTTGGGTGATCGGTATGCCACAGCCTGTACCGGGACGCCTGTAACAAACCCCAACTGGTTAGCCTGGAATGAAACCCTGGCTGAGGAGATGGGCTGGCCCAGCAAGTGGCGCCACACCTCAGCCGCTCTTGATGCTCTGGCGGGTAATAACGTGTTGGATGGTATGGACCCGGCAGCAACCGTTTATGCCGGGCATCAATTTGGCAGTTTTAATCCTCAACTGGGAGACGGCCGTGCACTGCTCTTGGGGGAGTGGGTAAACACGGAGGGAAAGCGATTTGACATTCAATTGAAGGGGGCTGGCCCCACGCCCTACTCCCGGGGTGGTGACGGTCGCTCACCGGTTGGACCCGTCGTTAGAGAGTATCTCCTCAGCGAAGCCATGTTCCATCTGGGAGTTCCGACAACCCGCGCCCTGGCAGCGGTAACTACCGGTGATCCAGTGATACGCAACCAAATCGAACCAGGGGCCATTCTGACCAGAGTCGCAAGCAGTCATCTACGTATTGGCACCGTTCAGTACTTTGCAATGACACAGCGCGGCGAGGGTCTGGAAACGCTGGTGAACTACGTCGCCCAACGTCACTACTCCGACAGCATCGAAACAACTGAGTGCTCCGAAACACAAGGCGCGGCACGTGCGCTGCTGAGCGGGATGGGAAAGCGACTGGCCGGTCTCGTGGCCAGATGGCAGTCTCTCGGTTTTATCCACGGCGTCCTGAATACCGACAATATGTTGCTCTGTGGTGAAACGATTGATTACGGACCCTGCGCCTTCATGGATAGCTTCACCGCCAACAAGGTGTTCAGCTCCATCGATACCGGTGGCCGCTACGCCTTTGCCAACCAGCCGGCAATCGCGCACTGGAATCTGAGCGTCCTGGCTCAATGTCTCCTACCTCTACTTGACGATCATGAGGAAAGCGCCTTGGCTTATGCACAGAGAGTGGTCGATGCGTTCCCGCAACAGTACACGGACGTTTATTCGGGATTAGTGGCCGCCAAATTTGGCTTTGACTCGATATCGGCGGCGGATCAGCCCCTGATCGATGGGTTTTTCACCCTGCTGGAAGAAAATGAGCATGATTTCACCCTCGCTCTCCGATGGTTAACCGAGACCGCAACCAGAAGCATTGATCACACCCCTCTTTCTGAACTCTTCATTCCCTCTCCCGCGCTTAAAGCCTGGTACCGGGAATGGACCGCAAGAGCGGACTGTAGCGAAGACGCGCTTGAGCGCATGGCACTGAGTAATCCCGTGGTTATTCCGCGCAATCACTTGGTTGCCCGTGCGATCACGCAGGCCGAGCAGGGCGACAATGCACTGATGACCAGCCTCGGTGAGCGCTGGCGAGTGCCCTACCGCTGGGACAAGAACGATACCGAGTGGGCGGCCTGCCCCAAAAAAGACGAGGAAATTCACCGAACCTTTTGTGGCACCTAAGGTAAGACCCGTATAATCGATCAAACTTCCAAGGAACTGCCCGTGCCCTACGAATTCCTCGGCAAGCAGGTAAGCGGCCGATTCACCATTCCCTCAGGGATTGTCACTACAGCGCCCAGCATCATCCAGCGATTCATTCGCGATGTGCCGTCGGTGGGCGTTATTACAACCAAAAGTATTGGACTAGAAGCCCGGGCTGGATACCGGGAGCCGGTATACAGTCAGTTTGCTCCCGGATGTTTTGTCAATGCTGTTGGTCTGACAAATCCCGGTGCCCACGCCTCTCTGGAGGCCTTGGGGCAGCTCAAGGTCCCTGCAGACCGCTTCTTGCTGGTGTCGATCTTTGGCGGGAGCATCGAGGAATTTGTAGAAGTAGCCCGGCTTCTGGAGTCGGTGGCCGACGGATTTGAACTCAATTTGTCCTGCCCCCACGCGGCGGGATATGGAATGGCCATGGGACAGGATCCCGGTATGGTCTACGACATCGTGGCCGCAGTGAAAAAGGCGGTATCCCTCCCCGTTATCCCTAAATTGACGCCCAACGTTGCCGATATTGCCAGCATTGGAAAAGCCGCCCTCCGCGCTGGCGCTGACGGTCTGTGTGCGATTAACACGGCAGGCCCGGGGTATACCGAGAGTCATGGGGCTCCGGTGTTATCAAATGGCGTTGGCGGCATGTCGGGAAAAGGCGTGCTGCCTACGGCGATGAAGGCCATCCGCGACCTCAGGGCTATCACCGATAAACCTATTATCGGCTGTGGCGGTCTGTCGAGTGCCGCCGATGTCGAAGCCGCCCTGCATAGTGGAGCCTCTATCGTCGGAATCGGCTCAGCCCTTAGCGGCATGGATACTGAAGACATAGCCAGGTATTTCCATTGTCTCGAGGCAGATCTTGATGAAGGCACAGCAACCGCAGAGACACTTATCCGCTACGACCTCTCAATGGATTTTAGTCCGGTCACCGTGGTGGCCAATGACCCGGTCTGTGACGACATCACCGTGATTACCTGCGAAGAATCGGTGAACGTGCAAGCCGGCGAATATGTTTTCATCTGGATTCCCGGCGTTGGCGAAAAGCCCTTTTCCTGCCTGACTGACAGCCCCCTTCGGTTCGCCGTTATCGACGTAGGCGAGTTCACTCATGCCTGCTACCAGCTAGAGCCCGGTTCACAGATGTATATTCGCGGTCCCTATGGCACGCCAGTCCAGCCACCCGATGATGCGACAATCATCTGCGTTGCCGGTGGTACAGGGCTGGCCGCGGTGTATCAGATTGCCAGGGATTTTGGCTCCGGCGAAAAACCTGCGCATATCTTCGCGGGAGCAAGGACCGCAGATCGCCTGTATTTTCTGGAGGAGTGCCGTGATATCGCCACGGTTACGGTTGCCACCGATGATGGGAGCGCAGGCTTTCACGGCAGGGTGACAGAGGCACTAGCGGATCACCTGGCCTCCTTGAGCGATGAAGAGCGAGCGTCAGTCTGGTTTTACAATTGCGGGCCAGCGCCCATGATTCATGCGGCGGAGGAAGTGCAACGAGCAGCAAGTCTTGAGCACCAAATACAGAGCGCCATTGATTACAGAACAAAATGTGGGGTCGGTATTTGCGGTGCCTGTGCAGCACCCGATGGCCGGCGTATCTGTATCGATGGGCCCTTTATCGCTCCAGAGCCGCCAGCCATTTCCGGATAAGGCACACTAGGCGAGCCACGAAAACAACAGAGCGCCAAAGATCAAACCTTTGAGAAACGCAACCCAAAGAAGCTGATAACTGTCGAGCTTCAGAATCTGTTGCCAATAATCGACCTGCTTGCGGTGCCAGGCAAAAAATCCCATTGCTACCTACCCCTGCCATTCTAGTGAGCTACAAGCGTATCCCAGACGGGGATCATCTGACACACACAAAAAAGCGACTGCGCTGGCTTCCCATCTACCGCTAGGTTATTCCACTGGTAACTGTCGCTTTTGGAATAGCTCAAAAGGCGTCAGCTAGTCCATAAGGGCATTCCCTAACCGAGTAATTCCCCTAAGATTGCCGTCATGCAGCCCCGGTACTTGGCTGCCACAGGGAGGACCTATGTTGACAATCGATGATGCCCGCGACCTCAAGTGGATACGTGTCACTGATCACTCCGACAGCGAAGAGGACATTGACTATGCTGGTGCTTTGCTGGGCTCGCGTAGCGATGGCACGATAGATATATTGTATCGTTGGGAACCCAATGCGTTTTGCCACTTTCACCGTCACCTGTGCGCGGTGACGTCCCTAGTCATCTCGGGCGAACTGCATGTCATCGCATATGAGGACAACAAAGTGAAGGCAACTCATGTGCGCAGCGCGGGTGACTATGCCCACTCTGTGGACCCCCATGTACACAGAGAATTTGCGGGGCCCGACGGCGCGTTGGTGTTATTTCATTTGAAGACTGAAGACGGGCGACTCGTTGAACAGCTCAATAATGACGGCAGCGTTGCTCGGGTACTTACCCAAGAGCAACTTGAACGAGGTTGGCAGTAGTTCCGCTGCGGCTTGTCACCGTACCGAGATCGGAACTACCTTCTTTTGCGATCAAAATCCAGCTCTTGCCACTCCACCGGAGAACAACCAAAACGGCCGTTAAAGTAGCGAGAGAAATTGCCGGCGTTGGAGAACCCCGCGTGAGAAGCGATCACCTTGATTGGAAAAACCCGGCTTTCTAGCATGGGAAAAATAAGCTCGTCTCGCGACTCATTCACCAGCCCCTGAAATTGCTGCCCGATTTGTTTGTCCAGCCGCCGTTGCAGGGTTCGCTTGTCGCAGTTAAGTCGAGTGGCCAGTAACTCCAGACGACAGTTGCCAACAGGTAACGCGGCGCGTATCCATCCTTTCACCTGCTGTTTAAATCTGGCCGCCATTTCCTGCTCCGTCGCATCACGCATAAGGTCAAGGAAACCCTGCTCCTGCACGGCTTGCGCCTCTCTAAAATTTGGATTGGCCTCATTGAGGCTACTAATATCGATGAGAACCAAATCTTCAGCAGCATCGCTGATTATTGGCACGCCCCTGAAACTTTTCGGCCATTGATAACCGGCCTGGCTAGGCCTGCGGTGAATGGCGTCGACTTTCAACGCGTTGCCTACGGCCTCACCGAATCCCGAAACAATCTGAAGCGAGGCAAGAAAACTCATCTGCTCTAGCTCGGCAGCCGTCTGGTCAGGATTTGGCTCGACCCAACAGCACAAGGCAAGGTGATCTCCCTGGCGGCGCGGCTGCCAGTGGAGCGGCGCGGCATGGATGGGCATGAAGCGGAGCAATGCGCTAAGTGCCGAACCGACGGTGGAACAACCGCGCAGCATCGGCAACAAATCGCCTCCGCAGGCTTCCCCTTGTATTTCAGCGAGCGAGGCCAGCCGACTCACACCACCATCGCAGATCGGTGCCAACAGCCTGGTTAAACTTTGAGAGGGTATGACGGGAAAAGGAAGGTTGCCAGGCTGGTTTGCCGCCTCAATGGTCTCGGTGAAAAAACGGGAGTAGGAAGCATCCCCTACAAGATCCGTGGCTCCGGACACTGCTGCAGTGCTTATATAGTTGAGTGCCATACTCCCCCCTCTTGTGGGACAACTCGCGGCCTGCCCTCGGCTGATCTCTAAAAACTTCCAACTGCTTTGTGTGCTGACAGGCTTAGGAGATCAGGTGGTTACCAATACTGCTGACCTCTTTTGAATTTTCTAAATTTTTATAGGCGACAGGACCACGCGGGTCAAGTGTTTTTGCCGAATGCGCCACTCAGCACCCTTCACGCACCTACGCGCCTTTTTTACTATGCAAATTGCAAGACGGTGTGCAACGCTCTTTGCTAGCACCCTCGCGCCATGCTTTTTTGGCGGACAAGTGCTGTCCCATAGCACTTGCAATCGTATCGTCCCACTGGCAAGTTTTTACTGATCGCGTGGGTGAGTGAAGTATCTCCTCTCACCACGCTTGGGGGAAACAACAAAAAAGGAATCATCATCATGTATCGAATCATCATCCTGTCCTTGCTAGCCGCATTGAGTGCATGCGGGGGCGACAAGCAAGCAACAACATCAGTGGCGGCAGAAAAACCTGAGGCTGCTCCAGTCGAAACCTCGACTGCGGCGGAAATTCCAGTGCCATACATGGTCGAGTACGTTTGGCATCAAGCGGATCAAAATTTTTCTGAGGATGCTTTGAAGAGTTTAACCGACCAATGGGCGGGCTATGCCGGCGAGGCTGACTGGGGTCTTATGATGGCCGCTGTCAACACACCGCGATTCGACGATGAGCGCTATGATTTTCTCTGGGTCATGATGTGGCCGAGTCAGGAAGCACGCGACGGCGCTTGGTACAGCTGGGCCGAGAACTACGAGTCCCAGTGGCTTGAAGATAGCGCCGGCATTTTCACCTACAGCGCCGATAACGTGTTCAGTTTCGCACCAACTCCTGTCAGACAACCAAGCGCGCCTAACGCTTCAGGTATGGGCATAAGCGAATACATGTTCTGCTCCTATAACGAGGGCCATGGTGCTGAAGATCTAGCCGCATTCGTGGAACTTCACAACGAATTCATGGATGCCTATGAAGCTACCAACGGTGCCTCCGGTTATTGGGCTGCCACCATGGCGCCGTTTTTTGAACCCACCGCAGAAAATCCCTTTGACTACATGTGGTTCAATGGTTGGACCAGCGATCAGGAACGCGATGCAGGCTGGGCTGCTTACAACGAGGCAGCGCACGCAGCAACAGCTGGTGAATTTTCAACCTGCAACGGACCGTTTATCTTCGATTCCCGCGTGATCTACATGGCCGGGTCTTGACTGTCCACGCCTTGACGAAGCCCGGCACTTGCCGGGCTTTTTTTGTCAGTTAGCGCTTCGCTCAATTGACCACGCTGTCTGCACCGACGACACAAGGCACTTATACTTTAACCTGACCGCCAGCTTTTTTGAGAAGCCACAAAACCACGCACTGTATGATGTAGTCACAATATTGTTTGCGGAGATTTCGTCATGAAAAAACTGATTGCCCTGTCACTACCAGCTCTTATTTTCTTCTCAGTTCTGACGGCATGCTCTCAAGAGGCCAACAGCGAATCAACGGGGTCCAAACCCTTCGTCCTCATAGCTCGTCTGCACGCGCTGTCGGAGCAGCGGGAAACCGTTATCGCGTTGTCACGACACGCGGATGAGCGTGTAAAAGCGACCGAGCCAGGCATGCTGTTGCATACTTTTGACAGGGACCCTTCAGACCCACTTGGTTTCGTCTGGACGGAAGTGTATGCCAACAGCGACGCACTCGTTTTCCATCTGGAGAATCCTGACCTAATCGCCTACCTTGAGGAGGTTTCACCATTGCTTGACAGCTTTACCGTCGAGCTTTACGGAGAAGTCTCCAATGCTGCGGTAAACCAACTGAGGGCGACTGGAACCCCAACCACACACTATGAGACCGAGCTCGGTTATGTTCGCAATCTCACGCCGTAAAAACCTGTAGAGCGATCTTGACGGGCACAGTCTCTTACTTCGCCCCTAGTTCAGCAACAAAATCCCGCTGCAGGGTACGGGCGCACATAAGGAAGCAGGCAGCGGCAATGATGAAAATACTAGCGGTTGCCGCCATCGAAAACTTAAGACCGGTAGAATTTGCATCGCGACAGGCCTGCTCTGCCGAAGAAGTTTGAACATACTCGGCAGTCTTACAGATCTCTGGTGTCAGTGTGGTCAGTGGATCGAGGGCGAACAGCTGCTGCTGCATAAAGATGTCGCTCATGAAACCGACAAAATACGGACCAATTCCGTTGCCGATTAATGACACCAAAATCAGTAACACAGCTATGGCGGTAGCACGAGAGCGGTTGCTGACAACGCCCTGACCAATATTGTACTGAGCGCCTAGGTAGCTGTAATGCAACACAGCGCCAATGCCCCATAAGACAAACACCCAAAAAAGGTCTTCGACGAAAAAAGCCGTCACATAAGCTGGCACTGCCAATAACAGTCCCACGGCCGGCACAATGGCCATAGCTGTCGGTATTCGCTGGGTTAGGCGCTCGGTGATATAACCACCAAAAAACGTGCCGGCTGCTGCCATCAAAGACAAAGGCGCTCCAAAATTGATAGCTGCGTCGCGCACGCTTAACCCGTGCTCTCGCTGCAGAAATGGCGCCTGAAAACTGATGAGGCCGTACCCTACAAAAGCAACAAGCGAAGCGGCTATTGCCATCCACCAGAAGGATGGCTTGCCCTTGAGCTCAGCGAAGGTATCTGACCACCCCACAACCTTACTGTGATCAGTTTCGCTGGGAGGGTCTGAATAGCCACGAGGCGGCTCTTTGATAGTCAGCCACACAATGAGGGCAACAAGCACCCCGGGCAGGCCAACAACGACAAAAGCGACCCGCCAGCCTTCAATATCCGCCCAATTGATAGCACCGAACAAACCACCCAGACCAACACTTTGCACCCACTGCCCTACATCAGTCCCCTTCATCTGGGCGATAGGTCCACCAAAAAGGTTTGCCAGAACGCTGCCCAATGTCACCCCCATGGAATAGACACCCAGAGCCGTGGCGCGTTTACGCGCTATAAAATAATCGCCAATCAGCGAATTGGCCGGTGGGGTGCAACCCGCTTCACCAATCGCAACACCAATACGAAACAGTAGAAGTGTGACAAAGCCAGCGGCGACACCGCACAGCGACGTCATTACCGACCAAAGTACAATGCACAGAGCTATTATCTGGACCCGGTTCGACCGATCTGCCCACAGGGCTATCGGCAGCCCCATAACAGCATAAAAAATTGCAAATGGAGGGCCGTAAAGCAGACCCCACTGGGCATCTGTCAGCTGAAAAGACTCGATAATTGGCTGTGCAACGACCGCAATTAAGGTGCGATCAATAAAGTTAAGCGTGTACACCGCCATGAGTAACAGCAACACGTAGTTGCGGTATAAGGGGGAACCAAATCCGGTCAAATGACCCTTACTGCTGTTACCTTCGGTAGACACCATTACTCATTTTCCTTAAACGACTTGGGCACAACGGTTGCACCGCGCAGTGAACTATACCGCGGAATACAAATGGGTAGGGACAGCATCAGCGACCCAAGGCCGCTGCACATTAGATAGAGCGAATAAGCCTCTGTGCCTTCTTTAGTGGCCAGCAAACACCAGCATTTGCACAGGCATCACCAGTGCCTGAATACGCAAAATAACCGCATGCAGTGCACCTACCGCGTCCACCATGTGCAGGAAGAGGGTCTCACCGAGCCCAAGATCCCCTTGAGAGAGCAGCTCATGATTGTTGGTGTAGGCATTAGCAATACATTTGCTGCCAGGCATAACATTGTCCATACCGCCGGTGTAGAGCGGTTCCATAGCGACTGTCAGAGTTCCAGGCCTTGCCCGCTGCATTGTGTCGATCAGCACATCAGAAGGCTTAATCTGACCCGCCGCCACGACCGGCTGAACGCGGGTAACAATCATGGGGATAACGGTAAAAGGATTAGAGAGACACACCATCTCGGCGAGCGTTCCAACCTTGATCACTGGCGTTGCCAACTGAGTAAATCCAGCAGCAATCTGGTAGCGCCCCGACTCGGGGCCGTCCGACGGAATTAACACACCGGCAGGGCGTAAGATCGGATTGACGTAGTCTCCACGCTCCAGAAAGAATTGTGAGACCATGCCATCAACTCCCGCATAAATGACAGTCTTGCCAAGTTCAACCTCCGCCTGTTCCAGGGCACTTTTAGCGCTCTCGCGTTGAGCGGGCAAAACCGTATCGATTTGGGTCTTGACTGATTTGATGTTGGCTTCAGCTGCCTGCACACCCCCTTGGCGTTGAGCTACCGTGTTCTCCAAGCGCTCGATTTCAATCTGACTAACCAGTTGCTGACCACGACTTGAGACTGCTCGCTTTTTCTCTAACTCGTTCTCTGCCTGCTTGAGCGCACTTTCTGCTTGCACTAACGTAGCGTTAGCCGCTGCCAACTGGGCTTCAGCCTGAACAAAGGCCGTGTCGGCCTGTTGTAGCTTGCTTCGGGCCACATTAACTGCCGCCAGCTGTGAGTTATCAAGAAGACTAAAAATAGCGTCTCCGGCGGTTACCTGATCCCCATTTTTGACAAAGACCTCCTCTACCCGGCCACCGCCCTCAGGGAGCAGCGGAATAGTGCGGAAAAAGGGCGCCGCATTAGTCGTAGAAGGGTGGTAATAGAAAACCAGGGTAATCAGTGAAATCGTCAAGATTAGGCAAGCGGTAATACCCCACCGCAATTCGTACCACATGGTGAAAAAGGTGATTTCCACCCCCCATCTCATTCCTTGGGCGTGCCGTCGGTACAGATAATCAGGGAGGACCGTGATGAGTGAACAGAGGAGAAGCTCTAGCATGAATTAATCCTCCGCTCGACTTTGTGGTGTGGTTTCGGCGGCGGTCACTTCCTCGCTGGAGCCGCTGTCATCAGACTGCGTCATTTTGGAAAGAGACGACGAAATATCGTTCAGCGGAGTGACCAAATCAGGGAATTTGATCAGCGCAAGAATCAGTGCGGCAACCCAGAAGATATTGTTATGGGTAAACAGCGCCAGCAGTGCCAGTACCATGATGAGCTGCGACTGTGTATTGCCGTGCTTATGGGCGAGCTGTTCGGGGATAGCGTGGAGCTTGAGGTAAAAAACGCCGATGCCAAGCACCACGGCTATGACGATAAATACAACGGCCGTAAACAGCGGATCACTTCCGTCCGCTGCGCCGATAAATCCCGGCAACTCGTGGGGTGCAAGTGGGTGAATCTGGCCTGACATACGTCCTCCGAAGACCGTGCGCGACTTGTCCCCATCATCCTAAACCAGATAACCATTTTCTCAAGGACTTGGTCGGCTTTTCACTGAGCAAACCACGTCAAATCGATCGTGAGAGGGCTTTTTCTCGGTCTAAATTCTCTTTGGACTGACGCGAGACCGCTGAACATGGAAAACTTCCACTCTTCAACAAATAGCTATCGACGCGTTGTTGGAGACCGCCGCAAACTTGGTACACTCCCTCCTTACTCACATCATCCACGTCACCTACTCTTTCATGCATCCTACGGTTTTAAAAAAATGGGCACTTGCGCTGGCTCTCCTCTCAATCTGTTTGACAAACTCTGCTGTTGCTCAGTCGATCGACGAAGATGAACTTGGCGCCTGGTATATTTATGCCTTCAGCTACGATGCAAAAGACAGTCGCTGGGGCGCGCAGGGCGACATCCAATATCGGAATTGGGATACCCTCGGCGACTTAGAGCAATTGCTTATACGAGGCGGGATGACCTACAGGCCCGATTCTTTGCCCGGAAAATACACCTTGGGGTATGCCAACATCACATCCGGAGCGTTTGGCAGCTCGTCCAGAACCCTACGAGAGGATCGTGTCTATCAGGAAGCGCTTTTCCCTCATCGGCTTGGTGAGCGTGTCTATGTACGACATCGATTGCGGTACGAGCAGCGGTGGGTTGATTATCAGGATTTTCGAACGCGATTCCGCTACGGCTTGTTTGTCGATGTTCCGTTTAACAAAACCACTCTCGACAAGGGCGCGTGGTATCTATCCCTATACAACGAGATCTTTCTCAACGGGGAACACGATATTGGGCTAGATACGCGGGTGGACACCTATGACCGCAATCGTTTTTATGCTGCGCTTGGATACAGCATCAGCAACACCTTGAAGCTACAGATTGGCTATATGCACCAAGACACTAAGGCTTATCAGAAAGGCCAATTACAGTTCGGGTTCATGCAGGCGTTTTAGATCGCGAAGCGGGGAGCAGGCTTAGGTGGTAGACACTGCTGCCGTCCCCAATTGAGTCATTTTTTCCCTCACTTCGCCTTAGTCACGCTACGCCGATCTCAAAGATGGCGCAAAGACTTCTATGGAATGAAGGGTGGTCTATTATTACCCTGCGTTACTAAACGGGGAGCTACTCCATCGATAAGCCAAGTGTTGCTAGCGGCCACTTACTCTTCGAGACAGTCAGTCGCTGGTGCGACGTCAATATCGCCTGAGGTCTCCCAGAGGGGAACTGAATCTTCAAAGCCCGTAACACGCAGCGCGGCATCGCTATTGAGAACAACTTGCAGGGATCGCCGCATAATTTCAGCGTCACCTCCGCCGGCTGTTATACCGGGGGTATCGCGGGGGCTAAACATGAGTATATGTACAGGACTTTCTCTTTTTAGTTTCTTTGTGGCACCCGAGTCTGAAGCGCGCACACCTCCCAAATAGTGTTTAGCCCCCGGAATATCCACATAGCTCGGACAACCCTCGCTGGCGTCGAAAAATTTAAATTTGGCGTTGAAGGCGCCCCCTTTTACCGAGACCTTCAAGCTAACTTTTTCCGGCATGTTTTCGGCTTCTAGCGCTTCCTCCGCGCTCACAAGCCACGGCACCCATGTCACGAGCACAACCAGAGCTTTTATAAAACGCATGTTGTCTCCCACGTACTGAATGATGCTCTTAGGTTACTGGACCGCTCAAGAGCCCTCAACAGATTCACCGTGTAAACGGCGGCAAACCAAAAGATAGCGTATGATCAGGCTTCCAATCTCGTCCACAACGTGCATATGCAAAAACTCATACTGTCTCAATCCATCCTCTGGGCAGCAGCCATATTGGCCACGGCCATATCGAAAGACGCGAGCATCAGCGTTCCCCTCATTGCCGTGTGCGCAACTATCGCCATTAGCATGTTGCAACAAGAAATCAAGAAGCTCAAAACAGATCGGTGAAGCATCACTGTGGTTGTTCACCTGCTGTGCGCGTGCTCGTCTCCCAATTTTTTGTGAGTGTTATCACTGCTTCTCATTGGGTTAGCGTGCATGCAGAGTCGCTACCAGATCCGCTGGCTGCTGGCTGGCAAGGGAGACAGGTGTGCGAAAAACTACATGAATCGAATGACATCCGGGTATTGAGATGCACCTTTGCCCCCGGGGTGGGACACGAACGGCATTTTCATGACGCCCATTATGGCTATGCACTCTCAGGAGGAACCATGAAAATTACAGACGGTAGCGGTACACGAACTGTCGAGTTACAAACAGGGAGCGATTTTTACAGCGATGGCGTGGATTGGCATACCGTCATCAATGTGGGCGAGACAACGGTACAGTATTTGATTGTTGAGCCCCTGTCGTAACAGGGGCTTTTTTGGTTTAGAAAAGACTAGTTAACCATCATCAACGAGCGGTGTAGATCCACAACACAAGTTGCGGGCTCACTCAAGCCTGCTCCCTGCAACGCCGACGCCGTGGACCCGTTACGGGTGTTGTCCAACACCTGCATCATGTCTTCAGGCTTACCGGTCACCATGGCGGCATAGTCAAAACCGGAAAAACCAAAGCCCGGCGTAAACACATAGCTGCCGACCGTGCCCTCTATATCGGCATTCTGTGCAGCATTGACGGCTTTGCGATAAGCCATAGCGTGTTTCATCGTGTTACCTTCTTTGAGGTTACACACCCTTATGTACAGTGGCTTGACCGGTGCTGCTGGAGCCTCCTCCCCCGCTGGCTGTACGGCCCAGGTGGTAGGCTTGGCACAAGTGGCCATGTCATTAATTTTCGCGGCTACCTCGCCCCCGTGTGCACGCCATGCAACATCCGCGTCACCATAGTCGCCCCAGGTGGGATAATAGTTGACCCACCGGACATCAACTTGATCGTAGGGCTGATTCACTGCCACCGCTTCCCAGAGAAAAGAGGTCATGGTCAAGTCATGCTCTTTTACCAAAGCCGCGAAATCGCTGGCGCCAAGGGCTGCCAACTGATCCGCGGTGACACCCTCCTTGAGATTGCAGTCATAGATTTCTGCTACCTGTGGAGACGCTTCCTCGTGATGTGCTGCAAGGACCGAGCCCGCAAACATCAGGCAGGCAACGCCTGTAAAAAACTTATTCATTTTGAACTCCTTGGTTGTCGTGACAGTTAGAACATGGCTGGTTTAGAGCCAACGCTCCAACTAACCATGAAGGGCCCCATGTTCAACTGTTATTTCGTGCCTTTTTCCAACGAATTTATGCCGCGGTTTCGGTTTATCAATAGCTGGCGCACCGCACGCCTGAACTGACCGTGTAATTTTGCGAATCTTTGAGACTAGGACATTGCGGTCTTACAACGCATAATCCCGCTGCACCAGTTTTTACCGATTCACCACTTTCAGGAAAATGACGATGACTCTCTTCGATCTTCACTTCTGGCAACGCAATCAGTTCGCGCTTGGGGTGCTCGCCATCATCATAGGAGCCGGAGCGTGGGGTATGGAATTCGCAGGCACGGTTTATATCTGTCCCTATTGCAGGGTCCAGCGAACCGTCATCCTCCTGTTGGGAGTCATCATGATTCTGCCCTTCACCTACCATTGGGTGATTAAATATCTCGCATCCGTCATTGGATTTCTGGGGGCGGTAGTCGCCGTCAACCAAAACTTTATGGGCTGGGTAAAAATATCGAAGGGCGAGTTTACTTTTAACGAGCAGCTCTACATCGACCCCTTTTTGCTCTCTAGTGGCTCACTGTTTATTATCATCGGACAGCTGTGGTTAATACTCATGGCAAAAGGCAAAAGCACTGCAGACTGAGTAATAGCAGCTGTCCATCATCCACGCGATACTGAGCAGCGGTCCCTATCGCACTTACCTAAATCTCCCCCATTGCTTCCAACTGATCGGCAGTTATTTTGGCGGATTCCTCGATGGACCTGAGCTGCCAATCAAAGGACGCTGCAAACTCTTTGCTATCAATGTCTTTGACTTTGCCAACCAAGGGAACCAACCCTGCTACCTCTTTATCGAATACAGCAATTATCTTTAGAAGCCACTTAGGGAGATTGAGTTTGGGGGCTTTATAACCGAGCCCGCGGAGAATTTCTGACAACTGACTAACCCAGATTTCATCCCGGGACAGGATGATTCTCTTGCCATCCGTTTTGGTATTGGTCATGGAATCGACATGAGCTCTCGCTACGTCCCGGACGTCGACGAAACCGATATGTATTCGAGGATTACCTGGCGTAGATCCATCGAGCATCTTTTTTACAAAGAGATTAGAGGTCCCCAAATCACTTGAGAGCATCGGTCCAATCACAGCGACCGGATTGATCACCGTCAAGGCGAAGCTCGTGGCCGAATCCATAAAGCCCCAGGCAGCTTTCTCTGCGAGCGTCTTGCTTTTGTTGTAGGCGGAGATATTTGGATTGTCGAGGTTTGACCAATGTGATTCATCAAAGACCGTTGTACCATCAAAGGTATCGCCCACCGCCGCAAAGGAAGACGTGA
>Ga0181583_10001108_pt1 | contig 19844 bp, 32 predicted proteins | sample 071ome_31_FD_132461 | JGI IMG/M metagenome (GOLD analysis project Ga0181583, IMG submission 132461) | Coastal salt marsh microbial communities from the Groves Creek Marsh, Skidaway Island, Georgia - 071405CT metaG (megahit assembly) | ecosystem: Environmental > Aquatic > Marine > Intertidal... | reverse complement strand
CCCGGCTTGCGGTTTTGGAGACCGCCGTGCTACCGTAACACTTCACACCCATAAAAAAAGCCCCTAACAACTTAATGCTAGGGGCTTCGTCGACGTTTTAAAAGTCACGTCAAGACAAGCCCCTACCTCCTGGTGGGCACCAACATAATTGTGTTGTAACTGTCTTGATCATGTTATCTATCCTTTGTTTAGTATGTATATACTATACTATAATTATTTATTGTTGTCAACCGTTTTCTTTGAAAATTTGACATTATAATATTTTTGAGTAATATCACAATTACTGTTTACTCTATATACACCAAACTTCATAAACAATCTTCTGTACGGTTTTCCTGATTCGTTTACACGAACAGTTGTAGTAAGATATTTTCCATTGATATAATAATCAACGTCAATTCTATCATCAGTAATAGACATTTCCGCGATAACTTCAAAAGGTCCTTCAGGAACTGGCCCTATACTTGTGCTAGATTGATTAGTTCTAAACTGGTTGTACTTGTTGATTCCTAAAAAACTAGGCGGCGGTGTCATATATTCACCAGCGTGTAATTGGAATAAAGTATTTCTGTAAGCAGGTTGACAATTACGTTCAATATCTATTGTTGCAGACCAAACATATTTTCCTTTTCCGATACGTCCGGATGACATAACTTCTTTACGTTCAGACCATTTCCAATTTGCAGTCGGGGACCAATATTGCTCTAGAGAATCAGACTTACAACCACCAACCTCACCGTGTTTGACATGAAATGTATAGTTAGGTTTTAGAAAGTCTTTTTTATACGAAGCACCACAATTCGGTTCCCAAGATATCGCAAAACTTGTTGAAGATATAAATGCAAAGAAGGTTGCTAGTAATACAGATTTCATTTTAGTAATCCTAAGTTGTTAACTTGTACTTTTATAATAACACAAACTTAGGATTTGTCAACCTGTATTTCACATCGAGCCTTTGTTCCGCAATGTGGACAGTGAAAGGTATATCTGTCTATGCAGTGTTTATCATCCATTGTAGCAAAAGTAAACCAGCCCTTGCAACTACTGCAAGTTAAGTGCCAGATTATTTCTTTTACTGCGCTAAACATTACATAATTATTTATCAATGGTGCGCCTAGAGGGACTTGAACCCCCACTCCTTACGGAACTAGAACCTAAATCTAGCGTGTCTACCAATTTCACCACAGGCGCATAATGGTGCTGGACGAGAGACTCGAACTCCCGACCGCCTGATTACAAATCAGATGCTCTACCAACTGAGCTAGTCCAGCATGTTTTACTTATTCCTTTTAGCTAGAGCTTATATCTTTTTCGATCCGCTCTATACGTTCTTTCAAAAATTCTTCTACAATTTTTTCTTCGTCTGTAAGTGCTTCACCTTTTAATGTCTTAACACTTAGATCAGCAAGTGTCATTTTTAAACCGCTTGCTTCTACATAGAGTAAACTTTTGCTCATAGTCTCCAACCTGGCGGAGAGTGAGGGATTCGAACCCTCGGAACGCTTTACACGTTCAACACCTTAGCAGGGTGCCGCTTTCGACCACTCAGCCAACTCTCCGTTATAATCGTTGCACATACTTATCTATTGGAAAAATGTGGTCCTTCCAATAAATATCCATTACTTCATCTAATCGCTTTTCATAGTCTTCTTGACTGAGACTGTCAAAATGCTCATCCCAAGTTTCGTCAACAAGTACTTTTTGCTGTACCCATTCTTTGACGTCCTCAAGGATCATTATTGACAATACATCATCTTCCGACATTAGTTTGTAGGCGTTACTGAAACATTTACACGAATTTGATCACCAACACTTACAGGTCTGCTAGATCTGTATTGGCCAGTTAATCCGTTGTAATCAAAAGTTACTTTGTAACCAGTAAGCTGTTGCTCTACAGTTTCAGAGTAATTAGTTTTGCACTGCTCAACATTACGATAACCTGTAACTTGATTTGAGTTTGCTTGAGCATTGTTACGACCAATGTTGGAACCGATAATAACACCTAATGCAGTTGCAGCATCTTTGCCACCGCCTTTACCAATGTGACTACCAATTACACCACCAATGATCGCACCTGCAAGTGCATCACCTTTACCATTGAGAGCGTCTGCTGTACCGCCTAGGATACCGTTTGTACCGCCACCGTTGCCGTTATTATAAATAGGAACTTGAACAACTTCACATGTAGTCTTAGGTGTTGAAATACGCACATTCTGATATTGTGCTTCTACATTAGTAACAGTTGCTCGATCGGTAGTCGAAACAGCATACGCACTTGTAGTAGACATAAGTCCTAAAACTACTGCTGTTGTTGAAATTGCCTTTTTCATAATACTCTCCGTTTCGTTAAGTTATGTATATATTATACGAAATAAATACCAAAAAGTCAACCACTTTTTTTAATAATTTGCTTCAAAATCATTTCCGCCGTTGCCGTAAGGTAATACTTTTACACTACTTATTCTATCATATCTAAAACTACGAAAGGCTTTGGACTCTATAGCCCAAACAGCAATGACTTTGTCCGAAATGTTTCGAACTTTCTTTTGGGTTAAAGGATCGTCCTTTTTAGCTGACGGCAAAAAACTCTCAATTAGTGTGCAAGGCATTACACGCTCATCACCGTTCAACTTAGTAAAAGTAACTTCTACAACTTCCTTCTGAAGCAGTTCGAACAGTTCTTCTCGTGTCGGAATGCCTTTGAGAGCCGCTACGGTATCAGCGACTTGTGACGACTTTGTCTGCGAATCCATTTTCTACTGCCTCTTGTGCTGTTAAGAATGTATCAAACTTCATAGTTTCAAACAGTTCTTCATACGTCTTACCTGCTGTATTATGCTTAACATACAATTCAGTAAGACGCTTGTTAACTTTTTGCGATTCTTCGTAATGCCGCTTTGCATCTTCAAACTGTAGCTCTTGCACATGCACACTTCCGCTTGTACCTGGAGTGCCTGAACTTACACGGTGGATCATTGTGCGACTTTCTGGTAACACAATACGCTTGCCCGGCGTACCTGCTTGTGCTAAGAAACTGCCCATTGAACAGGCTTGTCCCATTACGATCGTTGTGACATCGCATTTAATGTACTGCATCGTATCGTAGATAGCAAGTCCTGCTGTTACAGCGCCGCCCGGTGAGTTAATATAGAGCTTGATAGACTTATCTGGGTTTTCGCTTTCTAGATACAACATCTGCGCAACGATTAGATTGGCCATGTAATCTTCAACTGGTCCGTTTAGCATAATGATACGATCTTTCATCAAACGACTGTAAATATCGTATGAACGTTCTCCGCGAGCTTCTTGCTCGACTACCATAGGTATAAGTGGCATTATAGTTCCTCCCAAATTCCAATAAGTTCAGCAATAGCAAAAAACAAAGCTAGAGCTACAACTGAGCCTGTAGCGGCTGCCCAAAGGCATCCGGCTAGTCTTACTGCACTTTTTACTAAACTTAGATAAAAGTGCTTTTTTGAAACATCTACTGGTTCAGGCATTATTTGACCTCTGCGAGTGGCTGTACAGTTGATGTGTCAATCCAGTCTTTTCCATTGCTTTGAAACTGTCTAATTGTAGTTTCTTTTCTTAGCATACCGTCTTTAACACGATATGTAATAAATTCTTGTTTGATAACACCTGTAACATCACTTTCAAAAGCGGCTACAAGTGGCCCGTCAAGTTTGCTATTCATCTCTGTCTCCCTTGTTTATATTCATATACTCTAGGACCTTCACTGGTAAATTCCATACCGTGTGCGTTTCCTACATAAACTCTGCCGTTCCAATTCATGCTAATTTTATTAGTTGCGATAAAAGCATCAAAACTTTTACCTTCTCTAAAATTATCAATTTCAGCTTCAACAGATTTTTCGTTTTGTGTGTTTGTCAACATCACTGTTTTATCATAATCCAGCTTTGACATTTTCTGCTCCTTTCAGTTGCAGGTTTAAAACAAAATTTTCTACAAGTAATTTTGTAATTGTTGCTAGAGCAATTACAGCAGCTTCTTCATCGTTCTCAAGTGTTGAGAACTGCTCTAAGACATTACTAGCCATTAGCTCAAATGCTTGCTGTTCACTTATTTGCAACATGCCCCAGTCTAGGTTATCTTTTCGTTCAATTTCCATTGCTAGTTCTGCTAGTTGCTGAACATTTGGATTTTTATTTCCTGCAATAGACATGCTATTCTCCTTGTGCCGTAAATTGAGGCCACTGGCTGGCAAAACTTTCTGCGTCTTGTTTATATTCAAAATAGTATGTGTCTTCGTAAACATCAGTATATTCGCTTACGTCCCACTGTTGTTTAAACATTTGAGTTTTGCAAAACTCTTTGCCTTGGCTTCTTAAATCGCTATGAAGCCTTACCACATAGCCAGGCTTCCATTTTAGTTTATATTCAAATATTTCTATAGGTGTCAATGTAATGTTCCCGATTGTGGATCTGGAAATCCGTCATCTTCAAATTCTGATTCGTCAATACCAAAGATGTCAACGCACATTCTAATAATGCTTTCAGGCACTTCGTCGTCATCTACTCCTTTAGGTATCCACAGCCCTTTGAGCATACCTGTTTTGCCGCAAATAATTAATCCGTAATCGGTATCTTCTAACGATTGTGCAAATTCTAATTCATGCGTTTCCGAACTCATCTTCTTTTACCTTTTTCGCTACTACTTTATGAATGCCTGGATTAACGTGTAAAACATGCGGCATCATTTTATGTCTAATATAGTTTCTATTATAACATAGCTCTGTGTTGCTGTCATCCTCTAAATAAGGAACATTTTTCATTGTAGCCCAAAGTTCAAAGTCTCGTTTGCGATTCAAACGAAACGGACGTATAATAGTTTTCCTACGATAAGGAATAATTTTTCCTTGTCCGTGTAGACTTGAAAATATCCAAGTTTCTACACAATCGTCTAGATGATGACACGTAATTAAGGGTGCATCTGTTAAACGTTCAAAAAAGTTATAACGCTTCTCTCTCCAAAAATCTTCTTTGCTTCTTCCGGGTGGTATCGAATCGTTTCCAATTCCGTGATTCAAAAGACGCAAATTGTGATTGTCGCAATATCTATTAACAAATCCAAATGCATCATCTGCATGAGCAGTTCCGTGATGAAAGTGGACTACTGTTACATCATGATTGTTTTTCAAAAAATCTAAAACAACCATAGAATCAACACCACCCGAACATGCAACTTGAATCTTTCTAGGAAGTTTTCCCTGAATCTTGATCATTGCACCATTCTTGCCAAGTTAGAATTACCATATTTTTACCTTCACCTTTAACCTTTATATAGCCTTGCTCTATGAGACTGTCAATTACAGCTTCAGTTAACTCCATTGCGAAACACTGCTTTCCAAAAGACATTCCTAATACGGTGAAGATAATTGCCGTTCCTAGCAACCAAAGTTCATTGATCCAAACTTCCATTTGTATTTCCTTTTATCTTATTGATAATCGCTTCTGCATCTGGATAAGATGTCATTTCTTGTATTTCCTGTTCAAGAAAATCAATCCGTTCCAGCTCATTAAAAGTTTCTACTTTTGCATTCATATTGTATACATCATTCCAGCCTGGATAAGGCATTTTAAAGGAATACGAGTAACCTTCAAACTTTTTAGCCATATTATACCTTATATAGTTTTACATAGTTTAGTCGAGTTTCGTTTGCGTCAAACAAACGATTTTTAGTTTGTGCCTTTACTTTAGCTTTGATACGTTTCATAGAGCCAATCTCTTGATCAAACTTGTTCATATAAGAAACAAGATTGCCGTCTGTAGTAACAGCAGTAAAATTGTATGACTCCCACTGTGAGCTGTAACGCTTGTCAAGAATCTTAATAACAGCCTCTACACTATCTTTTTCTTTGCCTAAGTGTTGACTGTCACGGTACTCTACACGTATCTCTTTCTTTAGTCCGTTTTCGTGTTGATCACGTTTGATAAACTCCGGAGCAAATGCAACACGACCCATACTCATAACACGAACTTCTTCTTGCGATAGTTCCGTTACCATATCACGCTTGAAGTCATCTAAGTCAGCAAGACCCAGCATTACATAACGTTTCATCCACTTGAGTGCTTCTTGTACACTTGCGTAATCAGCCTCAGTAGGTTCAAACATTCCAAAGTCCGAAGGAAGATACTGTGCGTCACTCATGTTCAACTTCTTAGTCCAGTAGTACCGCACAAGACTCTTGTTGTCAAACTGTGTCTTGTTTTCTTCTTCGCTGTAGCGACGAGTGTCTTTGATATATGTTTCGCCGTTAATACGGTAAGCCGCATACGCAACAGCAAGTGCGTCTGTAAGTTTTACAGTCTTAGGTGGAAGCGGCTTGTTATAACGTGTTAGTTTGCCTTCGTCTGCAAGCTCGTATTCAAGCTCCCAACGTTTGAACTCTGCCTTACTCATACTGCCCCAATCAAGTGTATTTGGATTTGGAAGTGTACGTGTCATTGTGTGCCTCTCATTTGCCTAACTATTAATAATAGTATAGCATCAGTATACAACTTGTCAACCTAAAATTTTATCTGCGTGATCCATATCTGTTGGCATACCGTCAAAACTCATATCGTATGTAATACCGTTTGCAACGAGTATATTTGCTTCTACAATATGTCTCAAATCTTCTCTGCCACATAGCAACCTTTCACGACACAGTTCGACATTGTCTTCCATGAGATCTGTTCCGTAAATAGTACTAAGTGCAGTTTCAAAGTCGATACCTGCTTCAACCTTACGTACAAGTGCTTCACTAAGAAATTGTCCGTCACCACATGCATTGTCTATGTACAACTGTTCTGGATCACTCCAATCAATGTTTAGTTGATCTAACAAACTTTGTACCATTGTTGTCGGAGTAAAAACTTCTTGAGTAGCAAGTGTTCTCGACTTGTCTCTTTCAATGCCGTCCATATATTCACGTTCACGAACGTGTTTGATTACATCTTGTACGTTCATTTAAAACTCCGACTCAATTAGTTCAATTTCTCTGTCAGTAAGATCAAACAGTTTGTATAAGTCTTTATCAGTATACTCTTTGCTAAAGTCTACTGGGGGTACCCAACTAATCTGTAGGTTATCAAGTGTATAAGAAGTTCTACGGAACTTCATAATAAAAGTTACTAACTTACTATGCCAAAAACTACGCATATTTTTTAGTGCTTGATCTGCTTCTTCTTTAGAATTACAAGTTTGCATAATTCTATAACCACTTGCAGCTCTGTTTTCATCAAACTCTTTGCCAGTGTTAGGAGGAAGTATTCGAATATGTCCAAACGGGTCGCCTGCGATATCAAAGTTCTGATATGCTGTTGCAACAAAGTGTTCTTCCCACTGTTCACCTTTTTTAGGACCTGCTGGAAACTTGATTGCGTTGTTTGCAAGCGGGCGTAGTTTTTTAAGAAGTTCTAGTTTTTCTTCATCAAAGCAAAAAGGAATAAGCCCGTACAAACTGTGCAGTATAATACTCTTGCCTGTTGCACCGTCTTGGAATTCAATTACGTCATCATAACCACGTTCGCATATTAGACTTACAGTTCGAACGCTTGCTCCGGGAAATGCATCAACTGGATTGAGAACCATTTTACGCAGGCCAATTTTCTTTAGGTCTGCTCGAATCTTTTGTGAAATTTTATTATCACGCATGAGCCAGTTTGCTTGTACAATGATAACCGCACCTTTGGGTTTGAACTTTGCAACCTTATCAATAAAGTGTTGGTACACAGGGTTGTTTGCTTTCGAACCGTCATTGTACGGTGGGTTCATTAACCAAACTGCGTCATCAAATACACTCATGCCTTTTTCTCCTCGATGGCCTAATTTTAAAAAGTCTTGCCAGATAGTTTCTACCTGGAATTCGCGCCTAATTTTGTTTGTAAAACAGCAGAACAAATCCATTGCCTTCACCTGCTGTTTTAATTTATCCCAGTTACCACCTATATCCTGTAAAGCCTGAAGTTCAGTACCTTGTCCGATAGTAGGGCAAACTATTTTAGAATTACCTGATAGTACATCTACATGCACACAAAGATCTGCAATTGCTTTCTTCCAAATACTAAGCGGATCTGGTGCACCCAGAATGCCTAGTGCAGGATTAGCAAAATGTTTTTGCGACATTACGCCCTCTTACTATTATTAACACAAATGTCAAGCAATCCTACTGGAATATGCTTTTGTTCCAGCAAATACTTTACATCTTCACTGTTTATATTATACATAAGAGTGAAGTTTTCGTCAACCTGTTTGTTGCTACTGATACGATCTAAACATTCAAACATAGTGTCGCCACCGTCTGCAAAATCATACACTGTTGTACTACTGCTGTTGATGCTTCTAATAGCACCTAGCACTTGTTTCTTAAATTTGGCAGCGTCTGAGTCAAGGCTCTTTGTTTTAAATGTATCGCCTTTAGTGCCGTATGTTTTTGCTTTTTTAAGCAACGACTTTAAAGTTACTTTATCCTTTTCAGGTGTTGTGTTACAGCGCATTAAAATCTCTAGTGCTTTTGCATCAGCAATAATACTTGCAACATCTGTAGCACCGTCTGCAATTTCAAGTATCTTATCGTTGTCTTCCCATTTAGCAAGCAGTTCATCTGCAAGAACAAGGCCGAATCCAAACTCGTCACAATTAGTAAGGCTTATGTTATTATACATGTAACGAATTGCATCAGGAATGCTCATATCGTGTGTTTGTGCAAGTGAGGCTGCTTCACTCATTATCATAGCTTCTACTGCGCTAACCCTATTAGGATCAAATCCACAGTCTACAATAAATCCTTCAGTCTTGCCTTTCATTGGTGTAATTGCACGACTGCCTTCTTGTTTGAACATGTTTAAGTCGCCGGCGTCTACACATTGGATACTAGCTTCTACTTGTCCAACACTCCAACTACGACTGCCCATTGCTTGTACAACAAATACTGTCTTAGTCTTACCTGGATAAAACCCAAGCTCAACTTCACGAAGTATTTGTTCCGCAAATGCTTCTGCTTCTCTGTTACTAGTATAGTCACCGTTAAGTGCTACAAACAAATGTTCAGGACATGCTTTGTTTGCTACTGCTACATATTCTTCTGTTGCTTTTTTAGTAGCAATAATTTTCAAACGTGTAACACTGATCATTTTACCTGTAACCTGATCTAAACTAGTCCCCCACTCAGGTTCGTAACCGTACAATCCACGTAACCATTTTGTTATAAATGTAGCATTTTGTAGGCTTTTGCCGTGTATCTTAGCCCAGTTAACGCCTAATTTTTCGTCATAACTGTCTGCCCACTCTGTTAATGCAGGTGGCAGTGTCATACGTATAAATCTACGTTTTACAATAGTAGGATCATCTGAGTTTTCAAGCTCACTGTATTCAACTGTTTGTACAAGATCAATTTCTACACCAAGGATACGTGCCATACGCTTTGCATTAGTACCACTTGTAGCGTTTAGAACAACTTCTTTTTTGTTCGCTAACAAATAATTGTATGCTTGAAGACTCTTTTCTGTCCAAGCACCAAAGTCTGCTTCGTCAACAACTACATATGTACGTCCGTCAAACTCGTTTATCCATTTGTGTTTTTCTTCCCAATCTTTGCTGAAGTGTAAACTACATCCAACAACAACTTTACCGCCTGCTGCCATATGTTCTTTTGCACGTTCTTCAACATTGTCATCTGTGTTAACATCTAGCACAAGGAAGTCTTTAAACTCTTTGAATTTTGCACTATCACGCTTTAGGCTTGGCATAACACCTAGCACATACATTGGAACGATAGTAAATTGACAATCAAAATGCTGATGAAATAAATTAGCTTGATGCAAGTTTTGTGTAGTTTTGCCGCCGCGAGGACAAATATCTTGCATAACTTTAAAGTTGAATGTTCCTTTTTCTTTAATTTTTTCTACTAGTTCATTGGCCAAACGCTCTTGGTGCGGTCTAGGTTTGAAACTGATCAAATCATTTGTTTCACCTAAAGGTAACAGTACCTTTTCTTCAATCTGACGTTTGATCCAACTGTTGATTGCATCTACATTCTTGTTTTTAAAATATGTTTTTATAAGGTGCTTGGGAGGATACAGTGTATGCCACTCTGTTCCTGCACCGTCTAGTGTAGGATGCGGAGGAAAGTGATATGTGAGTTGATCACGGATATCATAGTCACGTTTGAAGTTTTCTAGATCTTGCCAAATTGCGATAGCAACTTTTGCTTCGCCTTCATTAGAACCTGCACTGTCTGGATTCTTCCAACGCTGTAGAGTGTCATAAGCATCTCCAATCTTTACGTTAATATATCCACGTATGACCATAGCATCGTAAATGCTAGGGTAAGAAAATGCGTATAGTTCTTTTGCGCGGTTTACGTCAATTGTATTATCTGTATCATCTGTCATGTGTCCAAGCCTTATTGCCTAAGTTGTTTGCCTCTGCCCAACGAACAAAAAGTCCAACTTCTCGTCCGTGTGCCTCTATTTCCCAAGGTCGATCCCAGTACTCTGGGTCCTTGTTTAACCATTTGCCTTGCCAGCGATGTTTTCTCTGTGCTGTGCTTTCGTATAACTCACCTTTTGCATACTGTTTTACATGCACCATTTCGTGTGCAACAGTTTCAAGCAGTCTGCGAAGTTTCAAACCTTTGTGTATTTCAAGTTCAAACTCTCGTTCGTCAGCATGAAGGCAATAACCATATGCATCTGTTAATTCTCTCAGTGCTATTGATAATTCTAAATTTTTCATGCGTGGCATCAGCTTGTCCTTACAAAAGTAAGCCATGCTTTCTACTAGCTCTCGCTGTCTTGCTGATCCACCTGTTACCGTAACGATCATATTGGTGCCTTTGCTGTTAATGTATTTACATTATAGCACCTTAAAACCCGGTTGTCAAGTCAAATTCTAAAGATTATTCGCCCTTTGGACAGATCATACGGTGTCATTTCAACCTTAACTCTGTCACCTGCTACCAATCTAATCTTAAATTGGCGCATTTTTCCTGCGGTGTAGCACATTACTACATGTTGGTTGTCTAGTTCTACTTTGAACATTTGGTTAGGTAGTACTTCTGTAATACTACCTTCCAGTTCAAAGAGGTCACTGTTCTTCGGCATCCTCTTCCTTTTTTGTAATAGTGATTGTTCCATCACCGTTTGTTGTTATTTTAATTTCAGTACCTTCACCCCAACCCATTTTTTCCAAAATTTCAGGAGGGATAGTCATCAGCACATTATCTTCATCGCCGTCAATATCTTGAAAAATATCTTCAGCCTTATAAACCATGTTTTTTGTCATATCGTATTTACTCCTTTAAGCATTCTTCCAAACACTAGCATAATAACCTTTGCCGTTAGTGTCGCCGCCTTGATTGTCGATTTCAACACCGTCATACTCGACACCAGTAACAGTTTCTTCGCCGTTATCATATTCGCCTAACATAAAGTTTAATTTCTTAGGATCGAACTCTCCGTGTGTTTCGATAATCCCATCAAAAAATCCACCCTTTTCGCTGCTGTACATTTGTGCAATGTACTCAACATCATTACTAGCATAACATTCTGTGAAGTCTGTTCCTTCAAATTCGTATTCAGTTTCTTCTTGAAGATCGGTAATAAACTCTGGCAAGTCTTTACGATCGATAACTTCATTCAAAACTTTGCTCATGTAATCGTCTGAATCTACTTCATCTACACTGATATAGCAAGCGTCATACGTTACACCGTATTGATGTTCATATTCTGTAGGAGATTCATACCAAGGACTTTTATAATCATTTTCAGGATCTTGTAAGAAATCTGCTTCAGGTGGAACACTTTCGATATTTTCAAATTCGTAATCCGCAGGATCATCGTTAACCATATAGTTTACAAGATCACTGTCACCGTGCTCATCTAGTATAGGTTTCCAAAAGTCGTGTGCTTCTTTTGAAATACTCATATAGGCTGCTTCGCCTCCGTAGCCTGAAAGAGTAATCCGATAATAACGTGGACCTTTAAGTCTATCAATTGTTTCGTGTTTTTCTTCTGAAGTTGCCATTTAAATCTCCATGTCGGCTGCTACAATATAGCGATTTTCTTCGCTAGTTAATATTCCTGGCCTATGCCATGTCTTACCTGGGAATATAACCCAAGTACCTTGTTTTGCAGGTCCGTAATAGTGTCCTGCACTTTCTACACCTGCTGGTGCAAATTCTGTTCCTGACACAGTTGTATCAGCATCATTGGGTATTTGTAAGTAGTACACACCACTTACTACAAGATTAGTTTCACGTATATGCTGATGCCAATACATGTCTCTGTTTTCTTGTGTAGCAAGATTAGTTTTATATCCCCAACTTTTAATAGTTTTAATTTGTCTTTCTTTTTGCATGAAGGCAAAGCAACTCCAGATGAAACTCATTTTGAGATTATTCCACTCCGGCGATTGTAAACCAAACACATTTACATCTGTTTGATAAGGAGGGCTGTTCTTCCAATAGTTGCCTTGTGCTATTAACTGATCAATATCACTTACCATGTTTTGTCTAGCATTGTCGTCAATTAAAATCGACCAGTCATATTCTTCATGTATCTTCAAGTAAGATCCCTTCTAGCATCATGTCGTGCCATACGATAGATTTTGAAATACTCTTTTGCTATCTGCTTTTCTTCATCTCTGTTTTCCATAGTCCAGTGCTTTACGTAGTCGTTGCGCGGACGTCTTGGTACCCACGTTGCACGACCGTAGTCTCCAAAATTTTGCATTTGGAATTTACCTTCAATGTCATCCTTTGCAATAAACGCCAAAGGAGCTCTCATTCCTTGTCTGCCCCATAGCACAGGAAGCACTGTAAAATCTAAAATCCAGCCTTCGCACACAACAACCATATGCACATCTAACTGATCAGCACCAAACGTATTGTTAGGACTTCCCATTTGAAATCCCCAATCTTCTGTGTCGTGTTCGTAAGTTAAAATAACTTGTCTTGTATGTGCTTCATAACCGTGTAATCTAAGTATACGTCTAAGTAGGTTACTCATAAAAATGCATCGGCCTCCGAAACGCCAGAGGTAATCTAATTTAAAAAATCTTACAAAGATTTCAAGAAGATGTTTTGGAACTTCAGTGTCTGTAGGTATTGCTAACCCCCAATCAAAGTTATTGGGCATTTCAAAATTCTGCACAAAATGATATCTATAAAATTCTGGATCGTGCTCTGATTTTTGTTTTGGGTCAGGTATTATATCTAAACTATCCATTAGTTGTCCTTTTTTATAATCTCGTTTCCGTAAACAAGAACGTCTAGGTCAGTTTCATATAAAATACCCAAGGCGTCACGTTTGGAACCGGCTATTGGTTTTCCGCCTCGATTTAAACTTGTGTTTAACAGCAGGGGTACGCCAGTAATATTATTAAACGCTTCTATTAATTGCCTATACACTGTGTTTTCTTTGCCTAATGTTTGGAATCTACAAGTACCATCTATGTGTGTAATAGAAGGAATTTGTTTCTTCACTTTACCATAGTATAGCATATGTGGATTAGAAAAGTCAAGTGAAAAATACTCGTCTTGGTATTCTTCTAGCACTGTTGCACCAAAAGGTCTAAACTCTTCTCGGTGTTTTACTTTTGTGTTGATTATGTGTTTAGCATCGTCAAGCATAGGATTCATAAGTATACTTCTATTGCCTAATGCTCTAGGCCCAACTTCTCCGTGTCCTTGATACCAACCTACTATTTTACCTTCTGCTAATAGTTTTGCAGTTGCTTCTATAGTTTGTTGTGTTGGTTCTTCGGGTGCAGTGTCTTGCTGCCAATAAGGAAAGTTTGTTCTTTCTAGTTTTACTTTGTGCTTGTCTGCTAACCATTTTATACATCCTAAACTTAATCCGTCATCTGCACTGTGAGGTGTTACAACAAGTTTGGGAAATATTGTTTTTAAATCTGTGTTCCAACAAATGTTCTGCGCACATCCTCCTGTGAACAGTATGCTATCAAAAGGATCTACATAGTCGGATATAATTTTTTGTATGTCCTTGCCTAGCTGTACATGAAATGTTCTAGCCATATCAAGTTTTGTTAATTCAGCAAGTGTTTTTCCTTTGTGTTCTACCCAACCGTCTGGGTGTAACTCGTTTTGGTAAGTATCATCATATTTGCCAAAACTTTGTAAACTCATTAACTTACCTGCAAGGTCGTTAGGATGTCCTGCTTCAAGTCCACAGTGCCTTGCTAGGTTTTCGTACTCTACACCGTAACTTGAAGTTACGGTCATTCCACTTTCGTTGCTTTGGTAAAACTGTCCTTTGTTTTGATGCACTAGTTTGTAATTTTTATATACACTCCAAGTTACACCCGTAACAACATTATTGTTTCTATAAACTTCACCAACGCCGTCAAAAACAAATTGCCACTTGGTCTCTCCAAACATCCAAGCACTTAGCGCATGAGCATAATGATGCTCAATATGCCAAACTGGACAACTTGCTCCTTTCAATCCAAAAAAAGGTTTGACGACAAACGATTGTGAATGATTAATGTTATATCTTAGAGGATCAGCTACAATAGCAATCTCATCAATATCGTTGGGAGTGACGCCAAAAAACTTTTCTAAGTCTTCAGCCCACTCCCAATTGTTATTGTATGCATGATGTTTATCTTGGTAAAGTCTTTCTGTTTTTACATATGAGACTTTAGCGCCGTCCAAGAGGCACATATTAGAATCGTGATCATCTAATCTTAGTGCCAGTAATTTCATATTAATTGTTCAAAAATGCTAGGCAATTTTCTGGTGTTGTTTCCTCGTAAGGATCATCATCCGCACCGTCGTTATTGATGCCAGGTTCCTGCCACCACTTCTCTACTACACCGTCATTAATGATACACATATAACGCCAACTACGCATACCGAAACCTAAATGGTTTTTACCAATAAGCATACCCATGTAACGAGTAAAGTTACCTGAACCATCTGGAATTACTTTTACATTTTGTAAGTCTTGACTCTTAGCCCAAGCGTTCATTACAAATGCATCGTTAACTGAAATACAATATACTTCGTCAATATCTTGATTGCGAATTGCATCATAGTTTTCTTCAAAGCCTGGCAATTGATATGTATCACAAGTGGGTGTAAATGCACCCGGCAAGCTAAACAATACTACCCGCTTTCCTTTAAACAAATCTTCGCTGCGAACATCTTCCCAACGATAAGGGTTGTCGCCGCCGATTGACTCGTCACGAACCCTTGTTCTAAAGACCACACACGGCGGTCTAAAACCTTCAACCATATTATTCTCCTATAAGCTGATTATATAATTATACGACATATTTACTGGAGTGTCAACCAATTTGTTATCAGTATTGACTAAATACATATAGCAGAGCGTGAGGGCGTTTTGTTGAGGAGGGCAACAATATGGATTTTTTAAGTTTGGTAGCCGATGTTGGTTTTCCGATTGCTAGTGCAATAGCAGCCGGGGCATTCGTGTTCACCACTCTTAAATTCATCCTAGCAGGTGTTACAGGGTCAGTTAACGGACTAAAAAATATTATTGGAGCGTTAGATAACCGTGTACAAACAATGAACAACGATTTAGTCAAAATCGACGCACTATTAAGTTATGTTCTTAATGTTAAACCTAATGTAGATAGGATAGCAGCAAATGAGGGTAAAGAAGATGCAAGGAGAGACTAAAAATGATGTGGATGGATTATGTAATTAATTCTTTACCTTTCGGAAGAGGTTTTAAGATCCTTGGTGATTGGGAAGGAGAAGTAATGGGTGTAGATAGAGACGGAAACACTAAAGAAAACTTCTTATATAAACCAGGCGATGTGTTTGTTGTAGACGAAGCAGGTTGGTTAATTAAATCAGATCACTTGTCAGCCCTCATGATGAAATATGAGGATAGCAAAAATGGATCTAGCAGCAGCAGTTAGTGAGTACGGATTTCCGATTATAGCAGCGTTTGGCTTAGGATATTTTGTATACTATATTTGGCAATGGGTTACAACAGAAATACAACCTGTTGTAGGAGAAGCCAGTAGTACACTTATTAAACTTGTTGATAGGATTAGGATGCTAGACAACGATATGATCAGATTAAACACAAAATTAAGTATGGTTTTAGAAAATCAAGCAAAATTGAATAAAGATCGTAGAGCTGAACTAGAAGCAATTGTTAACAAGTACAGTGATCTTAACAACGATACTTTTGATAGCACAGGAGACAACAAATAATGAACGATAATTGTAAATGTGAAAAATGTGGATGTGATCATCATTGCGGCAAAGAATGCCAAACATGCGCAAACGATGTTTGCTATAAATGCGAGTGTAAACACTGTAAGGATTAATAATGGGCAAGTTTACAAAATGGTATAATAACCAAAACGAAACAACAAAAGCATGGTTAGATTCTCAGCAAAAACAAGAAAATCAACTTATTGCTGTAAGTATGTTGTTTGGGTTTGTTTTGGGAGTAATTTTTACGCCGTTTATTTTGTTGTCGCTATAAAAACACCATTCCAATCTTTTGGAAGATCTTGTGTTTTCATGTACTCGCATCTCTCGATCCACATATCGTAGTACTTTTCCATCTTGCCGTCGAAGTGAGAATATATCTTTTTACATAATTCTATAGCATCGTCAAAACGCTGTTCTCTGTATGCAGTATGCATATCAATATGATAACGATGTGTTGTTCTCCAAGCAGGTTTCGGATCATCTAGTACAGTCCAAATACCAATACCTACTGTTTTACCTTTTACAGCAAGATCATCAACCTTTAAATAAAAGAAATCGTCTTTTGTTGCTTCGTATGTGTTTTCACCTACTAAGAGGAGACATCCGTATTCTTTACATTTACTTTCGATACGTGCGGCTGTGCTGACTGCGTCTCCGAGGACATCGTATGAGTGTCTTTTGGTGCTGCCCATTTCTCCCAAGTATCCGAGTCCAGTATTGATGCCAGCCCCCATACCCACGGGAGGTCTTCCTTCAGGAATGATAATATCTTCATTGAATTTCTCTACTGCTTTAAGCATATTAAGTCCTGTTTGAACAGCACTTTTTGGATGCTCAGGATCTTCTAAAGGTGCATTATGTACATGCATACTAGCATCACCAATATACTTAATAACCATACCGTCACTGTCAAGTATTGGTTGCGTTATTGCATCCATGTATCCGTTCATGATGCGTGTTAGGCCTTTTACATCGTCGCCAAATGATTCACCTAAAGGTGTAAATCCACGCAAGTCCGAGAAGCAAATACTGATTTCCTTCTTCATACCGTCTTTAATTAGTGCAGGATTTTCTTGTAACATGCGAACAATAGTCGGAGAACAATAACCTGCAAATTGTTTCTTTATTGCTTGCTTCTGGAAAAATTCACTTACAAATCTATTGAATACTGCGTGTAGTCCTACAATTAGTACAGTTGCCAGCGGCATTGTTATATCAAGTAAGTATAGATAATTTACCCATGCATAGTACGCACCATACACAAGCAAACCACTCCATGCTACTATTTTTATTCCAACCAACCAATAAGGTGCAAACCGTGCAAGTAGCACAAGGGCTATACCCAAGACTGCTGTTGTCATCAGTTCTGCTAAGAGTGCCCAGTAAGGACGTTCGATTTGATCTCCGTCTATTACTGTTTGTAAAGTTGTTGCCGCTGGCATATAGTTGTACTGTGGACCTTGTGGTGTAGCAATAATGCCTCCAATGCCTTCTGCTGTTACGCCTAGTATAACTGTCTTGCCTTCTACGATGCTAAAATCATCCGCCGCTACACTAACTGTTTCAAACTGTTTGTTCCAACGCAACCAAATTTGTGCATTAGGATCAGTTTTTACAATTGGATAACCCGGTACTCTTACAGCTTCAATGCCTCCTTGGTTAGCCTTAACCTGATAGGAAGGAGCTCCGGTAGCTACTCGTATAACTTCAACTGCTATAGCCGGATACGTATCTTCCCCGATACGCATAAGGAGAGGCACCCTGCGCACAACACCATCGATTTCTGGGCGTGTGTTTAATACACCAACACCGTCGGCATTTTCTCCTAGCAGTTCTATAGGTCCCAGCATCCCCGGCCATTCAAATAAGAACGGTAAAGGATCACCTATCTTCGCAACTCCTCGCGGAACTGGGTTGCGGCTAACACCGGACGTAGTTCCCGTTTGGGCAATAACTACACCGTTACCTACAAGTGCTTCGGCTAGTGCCATATCTCCACCAAGCCTATCAGGCTCTGAGAATAGCATAGGCATTACAATAATGCCAGCACCTGCTTCTCGAAGTCTCCAAACTATGTCTGCTAGAACATCTCGCTTCCAAGGCCATTGACCGTACTTTTCAATAGCTGTTTCGTCGATAGCGACTACTGCAATATCTTGGGACAATACTGGCTCATCTGAAGTTTGTAGTAAATCGAACTGCTTGAGCCGTGCAGTTTGGACAACGGTGCTATCCCCGTAGTGTATGAATATCATAACTACTGCCGTAATAAAGGCTACTGTCCAATGTGTGATCCACTTTGTCATATAGTATTTAGTCGTGGCGAAAGGCACAATCAAAACATCCATAGCGAGGGTAACGCTAAATTAGTGATGGCTGATTGTGCCTCTCTACAGTTACTTAGTGACTGTTTGTTCTATAGCAGGAGGATTTTGAATGTGAGCATCAATAGTATCTGTTACTTTATTTGCTGCCCACCATCCAAATGCTGTAAGAAATCCTATTAAGAAATATTCCATTAGAATTTCAACGTAATACCTGCACTAACTGAGTTAGTGTTTCCTAAGTCTGTCATTGAACGTGTTGCTTGAATTCTCCAAGTTAGTGAGTCTGTTTCTTTTTCTAAGCCTAGTGAAATGTCGTTTACACCATCTGTATGATGCATTGCTGTAAAGTCAACCAAGCCTAAATCGCCACGTAATCCTATAGTACCATAACCATACATATCGCTCGAATCAGTAATAGTTCTTGCACTTTGAATTGATCCTGTTTCAGTGTAACCGTCTACTGTACGCTTACCTCTTGTATAACCTAATACAGGATTTATTTTTCCTGTGTTTGGGCTAAAAGATAAACTAACACTTGTGTCAGTTCCTGATGTTTCTCCAGCGTTAGAAAAGTCGCCTATTGTGCGGTTAAAAGTGTAATCTGTCATTGCATGACGCACACTAACACCTACTGTGCCTTCTTCTGTTTTGCGAGAAATTCCTAGTGCTAATGCGTTTGTATCTGCCTTTGCACTATCGCCGTTACCGTCGATGCTGGTTGACATTCTTGCACCGCCTAAACTGATAGAAATATCATTGTCACCAGTTTTAACTCCGCCTAGCTGTATTCCTTTTGTTGAACCAGTCATACCGTTATCATAGCCGCTTTTACTTCCTATGCCACGAACACTATCAAATGTCAATCCTCTCATTGAAGTTGATACTATGTCTTGTGCTGTAGCAACTTGGTCAATACGTCCTGTGAATGAACCTGGATCAGTTACAGTTGTTACAATGTCGCTAGTTGTATCTGTTCTAGCAGTTTCTACACCATCTGTATATGTAATGATTTCCATTGGTGTTGTAACAGTTGTAGTCTTTTCTCTGTCAATAGTTTGTACGGTTGCAGTTTCACTTGCTGTATGAGTTGTGATGCTTGCTGTTAGCACAGGACGATCTGTATCTACAACAGGATCACTGTAAGTGATAACTGGTTCTGGTGTTGAACCTCCGCCACTTGCCGCATCAGTTGCTGAACCAACATCTTCAACTGTACCCCAGCTGTCTGTTGTTGTAGTGTCACCACCACCTGCTCCACCTTCTACAGCATCACTAGCCGCATCAAATGCACTTGGT
>Ga0181583_10001103_pt1 | contig 19886 bp, 8 predicted proteins | sample 071ome_31_FD_132461 | JGI IMG/M metagenome (GOLD analysis project Ga0181583, IMG submission 132461) | Coastal salt marsh microbial communities from the Groves Creek Marsh, Skidaway Island, Georgia - 071405CT metaG (megahit assembly) | ecosystem: Environmental > Aquatic > Marine > Intertidal zone... | reverse complement strand
GGGGACATGAAGAAGAAGAGTGAGCCGCCCGCACAGCCCCCCCGCGCCGCCCCGGTGCCCCCCTGCCCCCCGGCTGTCCCCCCCTCCCTCGCCTGCAAGCTAACGGTGGACCCCCCCCTCCCCTCCCGCAGAGAAGAAGGAGAAGAAGAAGCTGGACCTGGAGGGCGCCGAGGCCCTCGTGGACGCGGAGGGCGGGGAGGAGGAGCTGGGGAACTGGGAGGAGAGCGACCGGGACTACACCTACACCGAGCTGCTGGACCGGGTCTACGGGATCCTCCGGGAGAAGAACCCCGAGCTGACGGGGGAGAAGAAGCGGGTGATCCTGATGCCCCCGGAGGTCGCCCGCGAGGGCACCAAGAAGACGGCCTTCTCGAACTTCATGGACATTGTGGAACTGATGAAGAGGAGCCACGAGCACGTGATGCAGTTCATCCTGTCCGAGCTGGGCGCCTCCGGGTCCATCGACGGCAAGCAGAGGCTCATCCTCAAGGGCCGCTTCCAGCCCAAGTCGATCGAGAACGTCCTCCGCAAGTACATGATCGAGTACGTACTCTGCAGCCTCTGCAAGTCCAACGACACGGCCCTGGAGAGGGAGCAGGCCACGCGCCTCATGTACATGCAGTGCCACCAGTGCGGTGCCCGCCGGTCCGTGGCGCCCATCCGTGGCGGCTTCTCCGCCCGTGTGGTGTCCCGTCGCTCGGAGCGCAAGTGATGAGGCGCCCGGTGTTGAAAAAAATGGCCGAGGCGAGGCGGGAGAGGCCTGGGGATGCCAGTGGGGCCCGCTCCGGCCGGGAGACCTCGGGCTCAGGGGCTTTCAACGCCCCCTCCGCCCCCCCCCTCCACACACTATTATGAGCTCCCGCCGGGCGCAGCCCCGCCGCGGGCGCGGCCCTCAGAAGCCGAAGTCCTCGGGCGTGTTGTCGCCGCCCCCAAACTCGTCAGCCACTTTGACGTCGGCGTCCTCCCCGAACTGGATGGACATGTCGGCGTGGCCGAGCACGGTGGCGATGCTGTCCTCGTCCCGGATGTCGAGCGGAACGAAGGACACCATGCTCCACTCGTCGATCACCTGCGCGACCTCGTCGTTGAGCTTGTGGAGCCGGCCGGGCATCCGCGTGTCGAGCTCGCGGCGGAGAGCGTGGGCGTCCGGGATGAGCAGCCGTTCGAGGGCGTCCCGGTCGGGACAGATGTCGACCTTGGTCAGGACGCTCACATGCGGCACCTCGAGCAGCACCATGGCCCCCAGCGTCTGCAGCACCCCGGCAGTGTACTTCGTCGCGTCCGTCACAAAGTGCGAGTCCAGGCAGTACACCACACACACCATCCACCCACGGCCCTTGAGGAACTCGACGAGCGTCCGGAAGACCGAGACGTGGCTATAGAGCTCGATCTGCCCCGGGCAGTCGAATATCAAGTAGTCGTCCTCCCCAAACCCCTCAAGCTGGTCCCCTGCAGTCGCGAGTCGGGCGGGCTGCGGGTCGCCGCCGGGGGGCCGGTCGGGGCGCTTGCACCGGGGTCGGTTGGGGCGCTGGCGCCCGGGCCAGCGTCGTCCCTGGTGTGTGTGTGTGTGGGCGGGGGCGGGCTGCTGCGCGCAGCGGGCTCACCCAGCCAGTCCTCCATGTTCTCCTCAAAGAACTCCATGGCGTAGACCAGGCCGCCGTTGGGCCCGAGTTTCAGCTCCTCCTGGACGTCGTCGACCGTGATGAGCTCGCGGATGTCGCCATCGAGGGGGTAACTGAACTCCTCCGCCGCGGGATCCAGGTTGAAGACGTGAATCGCCCTGCGCAGGGCCGCGGGCGTCGAGGTTCTACCGCGAGGCACAGGGTGGTGTTGGGCGCCGCGGGAGCGCATTGGAAGGTATAGCGCCCCGGACATGCGTCAATTCCAACTAATGCGATCTATGTTATGCGCTCACCTGCCCACCGTCTCGCAGTGCTCCTTGATAGTGGAGCAGTACGTCGATTTCCCGGAGCCTGCTGGTCCAATGACCAGCTGGCAGTACTTCATGGCGCTCCCTCTCCCGGCGTCGCTCCCAGTGCCAGGACCTTATTCAGGCGGGGGTTGCGGGTGGTAGCTCCAGTCTCCCCAGGTGCGGGAGCGCGAGGGCGGACATGGGCGCGGCGGGCACTCGGCGGGAGGCGGGTGGGGGGGCACCCCATTCCTGCATGGGTAGGGGCGGGCGGACACCCATCGTGGGGGTTGGCGGGAGTGGGACGGCGCATCTCGCGGCGATTGGAGGTCCTCGAGGCGTGCCGTCGGGGGCACTTTCAACATATCGACTCTCGCTACCCCTCCCCTAGCGCAGAACGGATCCAGTCACGTGGAGTTCTGTTCGTTTGCCCATTGGATTTGTTCGCGTGGGGTTTGCTTGATGCGCGGCGGGGGCGACGGACCCGGCGGTCGGCACGCCGGCGTATCGGGGGGCGCTGCGGTCGGGCAATCGGCCGAGCAGGTGAGGCGCCATGGCTTTATGCCCCCGCACCGCGGGTGGGCACCCTCCACCCGCGCCGGTCGACCGCCAGAGGCCGTGAACCCACCCCCAACATTGATATTAGGACAAAGATCTCACGCTTTTTGCCCGTACCCGTCTCGACCGCCCCTATACCGTGATGGGCCGCCCCCCCGGTGATCGATGCCCCTGCGGTTGGGGACCAACGTGCCGACCCCCTGCCTTTACGCAGGCTGGCGGCCGGGGTACGCTGACGCCGGAGGATGTTCTCAGTCTGGAGGGGCCGACGGATGGATTCCTTTGCCCGCTGAGCGCGAATAAGTACGGTATTGAGTTCCTCGAGTTCCGCATCCAGGAGCAAGAGTCGAAGCGGGTGGTGTTTGAGCTGCGCAACCCGCCCAGCCCGAGCCCGTACGTCCCCCCCGTGCTTCCTCCCGAGGTGGAAGCCCGGGCGCGCACCGTGCGCTACGAGTTCCCCGCGTCCTTCCTCCGGAGCCGCAACGTCAGGACGATGCTCTCGTTCAAGGTTGGCGACCTGCCGGTGAGCGGGTTCCGGATGATCGAGCGGCACTACTTCAAGGGGAGGCTGATCCGGTCATACGACTTTCCGTTCGGATTTTGCATCCCGGGGTCGACCAACAGCTGGGAAGCGCTCTACGAGACCCCGGAGATGGCGGACAGCGAGGTCGCCGAGTTCGTGGCGTCCCCCGGGGAGCACCATGCTGACACCTTCTACTTTGTTGGCGGGGAGCTCGTGATGCAGCACAAGGCTATCTTCAGCTACATCAACGACAACCCCGACGTGTCCTCGTAGGGGACCCGTCGCCCTGTCGCCGTCAGCAGCCCTCTGCCCCGTCTCCTGGGGGCCCCCACGAGACCCGTGCTCTAGCAGCCTCCAAGTCGTGCCCTCGTCCTCTGTCCGCCCGCGTGCGGAACTCGGTCGAATTCAATAATTTACGATGGGAAAAGGAATGTCCAGATGAAGATAGAAACTTGGCGCACTGGTAGACTGGGGACAGGGCGTCGTCGGAGACGAACCCGTCGGAGACTAACCGGAGACTAACCCGAGACTAACCCGTCGGAGACTAACCCTAGATGATGTGGTCTGGAATGCTGACGGGGTCGATCGCATTGCTCGACCCGCCCTCGGACATGCGCTGCGCGATGTAGGCGCCGTCGACCGGGGCGGAGAAGCGGCCGCCCTGAAGGAGGTCTGGCGTCGAGTGGACCTTGGGCATATCGACGTCCTCGGGGATCGGGGACCCCTCGGTGGCGTCGAGCGGGCGATAGTTGACGCCCAGCGAGTCAAACAGCCCCAAAAGCGTCGGGAGCCGGGCCTGGAAGCTGGGCCAGTGGCGCTGGGTGGAGGGGGACCAGACGGCCTCGGTGAACGCACAGAGGCGCGGGAGGAGCATGTACTCGACCTGCGTCTGCGACGACACGTACTCGGTCCACAGGTTGGCCTGCGCGCCGATGATCTTTGCGGCGGTGGCCTCCGTCAGGGACGCCGCCGCCGACTCGGGGTAGGTGGTCGCGCGCCACTCGCGCATGGCCGCCGTGTCAGCCCACCCGGGGAGCACAGCCAGGTACATGTCGTACGTCGGCACGGGGTCGAACATGTAGGTGGCCTCGAGGGGCAGCATGGCGTACCACGCCCCAGGCTCGTGCGCCGCCGTCCCCTGACGGTAGTCAAGGTACGTGTGCGTGGCCGGGGACATGATGACCTCGTGCCCCAGCTCGGCGGCCCGCACGCCGCCGCCAATGCCGCGCCATGACATTACCGTCGCGTCCTCGGGGAGCCCGCCCTCGAGGATCTCGTCCCAGCCCACCAGGCGCCGCCCCCTCGCCCGGAGCCACGCGGCCACGCGCCGGAGGAACCAGCTCTGGAGCTCCCCCTCATCCGCGAGCCCCTCGGACTTGATGCGCGCCTGGCACTTGGGGCACGCCGCCCACGCGTCCTTGGGGCACTCGTCCCCGCCCACGTGGATGTGCCGGGACGGAAACAGATCCAGCACCTCCTCCAGGACCGCCTCGAGGAACGAGAAGACCTGCGGGCAAAGGGACGGGCTCGCAACGCTCGGGGGCCGCCCAGAGGGACGCCTCACAGCGCCGCCAGGGGCCCCCGCAAGGGTGCCCCGGACGCCGTCGGGGACGCGTGCGGCGCAGCCGTCGCGCGGCGGGCACTCGCCTGATCGTTACCGGCGCAGTAAACGTCCTTGTGGACGCCCCAGTGGTGGGAGCGGGAGACCTGCCCCGAGCAGCTAAGGTGTTGGTAGCAGGCGAGGGCCGCGGTGCAGTGCCCGGGCATCTCAATCTCCGGGACGACGTCCACGAAGCGGTCCGCCGCGTACTGCACGACCTCGCGCACTTCGTCCTGCGTGTAGAAGCCACCGTAGGTGCCGCCCGTCCCGGGGTCGCTGCGCCAGGCGCCCACCTCGGTGAGCCGGGGGAAGGCCTTGATCTCGATACGCCACCCCTGGTCCTCCGTGAGGTGCCAGTGGAAGCGGTTGATCTTGTGCAGGGCCAGCAGGTCGATGAACCGCTTCACGAACGACACCGGGAAGAAGTGCCGCCCGACGTCCAGAAGGACCCCGCGCCACCGGAAGCGGGGGGCATCCCTCACCAGCGGGCACATGAAACGTACGGGGACGCCCGGGGACGCGGCGGGGACGTGGAGGGCCTGGAAGAGCGTCATGGTGGCGTTGAAGAGGCCGTGGGGAGAGATGGCGCGGACGTGCACGGTGCGCCCGGAGACGTCTGCGGAGGGAGGGGGCACATGCGCGTCGCGAGGCCGGGGGGGGAGGGCGCAGCCTGGAGGGGCTGGCGTAGGGGCGGGGGTCGGGGCGAGGGGCGCGCCGTACCGATCGCGTAGGCCTCCTGGGGTTCGGAGAGGTCCATCAGTCCGCGAGAGTACTCCTCGCCGCACTGTAGCTCAAAGCATTCTACGTCTGCGGAGGAATGGAGGACTAGACGTCGCGTCGTTGGTCGTTGCCCACGTGGGGGAGTCGAATACGGGGGTTTTCGGTGCATTTCCAGCACTTCACGCCACGGAAATCGGTACTTGTTTAACTGAAGGTGCCGCTCGAATTCTGTCGGGATTTCCATTGCCGCGAGAAGCGGGGGAGTGTACCGCGCAAGGTTCCCGGACTCACCGTCCCCATTTCCTCTCCTCTCGGCGTCCGTAAAGTCCCTGCCGGAGTCGTCGGTGCGCTCAATCGGGAGAATCGTCACGGAACGCTTGACCCGGGACGTCAGCAGCGTCACGAGGTGCTCCGCAACCCGGAGCGCCTCGGCTCCGCTGCACCGGATCACGACGTCCGCAGCGAGCCTCCGAGGGACCTCCGCCAGGACTTCCGCGGGGATTGGAACGATCGACATATATGTGTCTTCGTCTCGCGTGACTGATTCCGCAATGCCGTGTCGTTGGTCGCCGGTGCTGGGCCTTGCTCGCTCCCTAATGGGAGGGTCGAGAGAGGGTACGTCCGCGCGAGTCGCGCGAATCGTCACGAATCCAGGAAGTACTGGAAAGTACGCGAACCAATCGAATGAGTGACGGGAGTGGGACGGGGCGGGGCAGAAGCGCCCCCGTCGCCCTGCTCCGTCCTGCGACGCCGAGGAGCCCCACCGGCGGTTGCGACCGACAGCCGGCAGGGTCGGGGCGCGCCCCCGACAACACCCACAGCCTGTCTGGCCGTGCCGTGCCAGGCCCCGGCGTTCTGCAGGGGTGGGTGCCGGTGCCCCGCCCCGCGCGTATCACCTCCCGGATAGCCCCCTGGAGGCCATATTTGCTTTGCATCCGGGGGGGCCAGGGAGAGGTCGAGTTGTTCTTCATTGTGTACTCGTAGTGTCTTGCTGACTCGACCCTAGCCCGCTTTTCGTAGCCCGTTTACTTTGTTACCGCGCGACCCGCGTTCCTTCAAGCTAGAGCGTGCCTGGCTTCTGCCACCGCGACCACTTCCTTGGAGAGACCCCATCTCTGCATGTGCGACGCCCGAGTGCAGCGGGCTTGAGCGCATATAGCTTTCCAAGGATTCCTGACTGTCTCTCGGCGAGTTCAAACAGTGTCAGGTGAGCGTCGAGCTTTGATCTCCCCAGATGGTGGCGAAATTTCAAGAGGAGATCGCACGCCCAAAATGCGAACCGAGGGGTCCCGTCTCTCCCCACGCCTCGGGGGCCTGCTCCCCCCCTCTTGCCTGTGACCCGGACGGAGATATCACGGACGGATCCCTGAACATTGACGGTGGCCCCATCCCCGCAGGAATGGCGGACGTGGAGGGCGCCCAGGCTGTCCCAGCCGAGGGAGTTCCCGCGGACGCCGAGGCCGCTGGCGAGGCCGTCGCGCAGGAGGAGCCCGCGAAGGTGCGACTGCGGGAAAGCTCCAGGCCTGGCTCGCGACCCCCCCCCCCCCCCCCCCCCCCCCCCCCCCCCCCCCCCCCCCCCCCCCCCGCCCCCCCCCCCCCCCCCCCCCCCCCCCCCCCGCCCCTCGAAACGCCCGCCTCTCCGCCGGGCGCGCCTTCCACTGGGGCGTCTTCGCCCTGAGCATGCCAGCCATGTGACGCGCCTCCCGCCCGCGCGAGCCGGGATCCCCCCCTCACTGCCCCGCAGATGCAGGGGACGGGTGACGATGGGGAGAAAGGGTCCCTTGAGACCGCCCATTCCGACTCCGGGAGCGCGAAGGAGGCCTCCAAGCCCGCCTCGGAGCGGGCCTCCACTCCCCGCTCGGGGTCCATCAACCCGAGCCGGGCCGAGCCCGAGGAGGCAGGCGGCTCGGACGACGGTGGGGTACACATCGAGCCGGCCGCGATGGAGTTCGTCTTGCGCAAGCTCAGGCTCCTGCCTCTGGCCCCGGAGGACGCCGCAGCGGGCCCCGACGGGGGGCCCGCCGTCGCGGGCAAGCGGACTGCCGCAGACCTCTTCCGGCTGGACGAGCACGCGGGCGCGGTTTCCGACTTCCTTGTGACGGGGGAGACCAACCGGATGTTCGCCTGTGTGCGTGCCGGGCGCCTGCAGATTTCTTCGGCGATGCCGGCGGCGTGGAAGCAGCTCCTGTTCTTCGTTCGCCCACGGAAGAACGTCCCCGTGGACGGCAACTACGAGGCCGTCGTGCAGAGCGGCGTCATCGCAAACCAGAACGTCCTCTGGCAGATGCTCAACGCGATGAACAACCTTTACGCGCCCACGGCACTGGAGAACAGCACGTGGCCGGCCTCCATCAGGGCCGACATCGTCGGGTCGCTCCACAAGTTCCTGGCGTCCCTCACGGAGCACGCGTACGAGACCTTCTCCAAGACGGTGCTCTATATCCCGAAGGAGACGATCGAGGACCCGACGGCGGCGGCCAAGGACAAGGCGCTGGTGCAGCGGCTCGAGTCGTCCGTGATCCACTGGACGCGGCAGATCAAGGAGGTGGTCAACTACCTAGACGTCGCAGAGGGCGGGGACGACGACGGCCCGCTGGGCGAGATCCGGTTCTGGGCCGGGCGGAGCAAGGACCTGAGCTCGATCCGCGACCAGCTGGGCAACCCGTTGGTGGACAAGATGACTGAGGTCCTTCGCGTGGCCAAGTCGTCGTACCTGGCGCCGTTCCAGGACCTCTCGTCGCTCATCGTCGAGGAGGCGGCAGCGGCCGAGGACAACCTGCAGTTCCTGCGGTCCCTCGAGGAGCCCTGCCAGGCCATGGCGCAGGCCCGCGTGTCCGAGATCCCAAAGATGCTCCCGGACATCCTCAACGCCGTGCGCATGATCTGGTCCATCTCGCGTCACTACAACACGCGTGAGCGCATCGTTGGGCTCCTCCGCAAGGTCTCGAACGCCATCATCAACCGTTGCGTTTCCCAGATCGACCTCTCCAAGATCTGGGAGGGAAACGTCCTCGAGGTCAAGTCGTCGCTCAAGGACGCCATCGCGGCGGGCCGCGCGTGGAAGGACATCTTCATCGAGGTCGAGGCGGTCGTCAACGGGTCGGACCGTCCCTGGAAGTTCCAGCAGGAGAACCGCGACTTCGTCTTCGCCTACATCGAGACTTTCGTGCAGCGCTGCTGGGACCTGCTCCAGGTTTGCGACGCGCAGCTGCAGTTCGCCCCGCAGACGGAGCTCCCGTCCTTCGGCGGCACGAATGGCCCCGAGATCCAGAAGGGGATCAAGGACATCCAGGCGAGCTTCAAGCAGCTCATGTCGGACCTGCACAACGTTCACAAGACCAAGTACTCGCTGCTCAACGTCGGCATGGCGACGCAGTGGCACGACGACTACAACACGTTCAACAACGGCGTCAAGGACCTCGAAATGATGCTCAGCAACGTCATCACGCTGGCGTTCGGCTCGGCGTCGAGCCTAATCCAGAAGATGGACCTGCTCGAGATTTTCCACTCGATGGCCAAGCGGGCCTTCATCATGGGCACGATTGAGAACGAGCTCACGTCACTGTGCAAGTGCCTCCTGCACGAGTTCGTCAAGTGCGCGCCGAACAAGCCCGGACAGAACAAGGGTGCCGACCCGCACATGCCCAAGTACGCGGGGCAGGCGATTTGGGCCCTGTCTCTCAAGAAGCGCATCGACAAGCCCATGGCGCGCTTTGCGACGCTCAAGCCCAAGATCGTGTCCAACCCCAACCACAAGCTCTCCAAGCAGCTCGAGGAGCACATTGCCAACGTCGAGGAGCAACACGCCCGCACGGTGCAGCAGATCGAGTCTTACGTCGAGAAGCACCACCAGGAGTGGGCCAGCACCATCAACGAGGGCCTCCGCAAGGGCCTCGAGCGCCACCTCATCAAGCGCGAGGAGGGGCCCGGCCAGGGCCTGCTTGCCGTCGACTTTGACGAGGACATCCTGGAAATGTTCCAGGAGGTCTTCTACTGGGAGCGGCTGCAGAAGGACATTCCTTACGACGCGATGATGATCAACGCGGGGCGGGAGAAGTTCCGGGTGCTGCACGAGAACGTTCTGCTGGTCGTGCGCGACTACAACCGCATCATCAAGGCTCTGGACGACCCGGCCCGGAAGAAACCCGCCGACGGGCGCGGCCGGGCCACCCGGGCGGCGTCCGAGCGCCGGCTGTTCCACGACCGCCTGCGGTACCTCGACAAGCGCATCTGGCCCGGCCTGGAGCGCCTCATGTGGATCTCCGACAAGTCCGGCCTCGACGTGTTTGTCCGCGAGGCCCGCAAGTACTGCAAGGAGGTCTGGGGCGCCGTCGAGAAGTGGAAGACTGCTAAGGAGCACATCAAGGAGTCGTGCGCGCTGGTGAACAACACGCTGCTGCTCAACATCGAGAAGAAGCGGGTGTACGACCATGAGGAGTTCTTCAGTTCCCAGATGGACCACATGAACGCGGTCAAGGCCCAGTTCGCCGCGGTCACTGCTTCCATGCAGGAGACGATGGCGTCTATCCACCAGACCTTCGTGGAGGACTCGCAGGAGGTCCAGGACGAGTGGTTCTACTTCACCAAGGAGTGGGACGACGAGCTTAAGGTCGCTCTCCACCACACCTGGAAGAAGTCCCTCCAGGAGCTTCGCCGCGCCCTCCAGGGGGACAGCAAGACGGACGTCTCCCCGCTCTTCCACGTCCAGGTCGTCCTCGAGGACCGCCACACCAACATCAAGCCGCGGATCCAGGACCTCGTCAACGTCACCTACGGTCTGCGCGACGAGCTTGTATGCGTGGCCAAGGTGGTCCCGCGCCTGCGTCAGGAGCGTGAGGTGGACGTCGCTGAGGAGGTGACCGAGGACGGCGAGGAAGCCGGGCCCGGACGGCGCCAGCGGCGCCCCCGGCAGCAGAAGACCTTCTTCCAGCAGCTCGCCGAGGCCAATGCAGAGGACAAGCGGACGTACCAGGCGCTCAAGGACCTGTTCGGGGAGATCGCCTTGCAGCTCCACGAATTCCTCCAGCGCTGGGAAGACAACTACGGCCAAATCTGGAAGCAGGACAAGGAGCGCACGGTGGAGCGCTTCGCCAAGCAGCAGAAGCCGCTCAGGAACCTGGTGGACCAGATCGAGTCGTACCGGAGGAACCAGGAGGAGGTGCTCCAGACCGAGTCAACGGAGAACATGGTATTCCTCCGCTTCGACCTCACGGTTCTAAAGCAGGCCATCGCCAAGCACTGCGAGGAGTGGATCTCCAACTACACGACCCTCCTCCACCGCATGGCCCGCGAGGAGCTCCAGGAGATCGAGGAGTACTTCGAGAGCAACACTGCGGCGCTGGCGAGCCCGCCCAAGACGCTGGACGAACTCAGCGCGACTGTGGCTCTGCACAAGAGGATCGCCGGGGACCGGGAGAAGGGTACGCCCGCCGAGAAGGACGCCATCTTCGACAAGTTCGAGCCCCTCGCTCGCAAGTACGAGGAGCTCAAGAACCAGCTGGTGCAGGTACCCGAGGCGGAGCTCAGCGCACTTGCGGCGCTGGCCGAGCGCAGGGGGGAGTTCGACGCGATGCTCAAGGCCGCGGACGACATGATCCATCGGGCCAAGGACTCGCAGCGCGACGCCCTCGACTCGGACGTCAACAAGTTCGTCGAGACCCTGGCGCAGTTCGACAAGGACCTCGAGGAGCAGGCTCCCTTCACGCCTGAGGGCTTCACGCTCAAGGACGCCGAGGGCACCCTGGACGTGGCCAAGGCCTTCGCATATATCAAGGAGAAGAGCGAAGAGGTTGAGGAGATGAAGCGCAAGTCCAACTCGCTCAAGCGCGGGATGGACATCTTCGACATCCCCGAGCCGCCCTACAAGGAGCTCGACAAGGCGGAGAAGGACCTCAAGATGCTCAACGACATGTGGTCCATCATCCGGCAGTGGCAGATGGCTTTCGACTCGTGGAAGGACACAGTCTTCGCCGAGATCAACGTCGACGAGATGGAGGAGGCGGCCGTCCGGGTGTCCAAGAGCCTGATCAAGATCGGGCGCGAGGTCAAGCACTGGCTCGTCTGGGGTTCTATCAAGGAGACCATCGACTCGTTCAAGAAGACGATGCCGCTCATCATCAACCTGCGCAACCCGGCGATGCGCGAGCGCCACTGGGCGCAGCTCATGGACCACGTCGGGGAGACGTTCGACCCGTCGTCGGCGGACTTCAAGCTGTCGTCGATCATGCGCCTGGGGCTGCACCACCACTCAGACTTCATCTCGGAGTTGTCGACCAACGCGTCCAAGGAGCTCGCCATCGAGCAGGGCATCGAGAAGATATCCGAGACCTGGGCCGAGCTCTCCCTCGACATGGAACCATACAAGGCGACCTTCCGGCTTCGCTCAAGTGACGACGTGTTCCAGGCGCTCGAGGACAACGTGGTCACCTTGTCGACAATGAAGGGCTCAAAGTATTTCCCCGTTTTCGAGAAGGAGATCACGCACCTGGAGAAGACACTGGGCCTCGTTTCCGAGATGATCGAGAAGGTCGGCGTTGTCCAGAAGAACTGGATGTACCTTGAGAACATCTTCATCGGCTCGGAGGACATCCGCAAGCAGCTGCCCAACGAGTCGATCGTCTTCGAGGAGGTCCACGAGGCCTTCCAGGACGCGATGCGCGAGGTGGAGCAGGACGCCATCTGTATCCGCGCCTGCACAGAGGAGCGCCTCAACGAGTTTAACAAGATGGAGGAGAAGCTCGAGTACATCCAGAAGAAGCTCGAGCACTACCTCGAGAGCAAGCGGCAGCAGTTCCCCAGGTTCTACTTCCTGTCCGACGACGACCTGCTGGCCATCCTCGGGCAGGCTAAGGACCCGACCAACGTGCAGAAGCACCTGAAGAAGCTGTTCGAGGGGATCAAGAGCCTCAAGATGTCGATGCCAGGGGAGGACGGGTACAAGACGCACACTGTGTCGCAGATCGTGGCCCCGGACGGTGAGATCCTGCCCCTGAACGAGACGCTCAAGCTGGAGGGCCGCCCCGAGGATTGGCTGAACAACGTCGAGGACGCCATGTTTGCGGCGTGTAAGACGCAGCTCTACAAGGTCTTCGAGTCCAGCAAGTCTGCGAAGAAGGAGAAGTGGGTCCGGGACTCGCAGGGGCAGCTCATCATCACGGCGGGCCAAATCATCTGGACGCACGAGTGCGAGAAGGCTCTCTCGGACCCGGACAACGCCAAGAAGAACATGCGTCAACTCAAGAAGAAGTGGATCAGCTATCTCAACAAGCTCACGGGCCTCACGCGGTCAAAGCTCACCAAGATCGAGCGCAACAAGGTCGTCGCCCTCATCACCATCGAGGTCCACGCCCGCGACGTGATCGACAAGCTCTACCGCGCCGGCGCCCAGTCCGACAAGGACTTCGAGTGGGTCTCCCAGCTCCGCTTCTACATGGACCACGCCAACCACGAGGCCGTGGTCAAGCAGGTCCTGTCCATCTTCACCTACGGCTACGAGTACCAGGGCAACAACGGCCGCCTCGTCATCACGCCCCTCACCGACCGGTGCTACATGACGCTCGGCGCGGCCATGTTCACCCGCCGTGGCGGCAACCCGCTGGGCCCCGCCGGCACGGGCAAGACGGAGACCGTCAAGGACTTCGGCAAGGCCCTCGCCCGGTACGTCATGGTGTTCAACTGCTCGGACGGCGTCACGTCCGTCATGACGGCCAAGATGTTCAGCGGTCTCGCCCAGACGGGAGCCTGGGCGTGCCTGGACGAGTTCAACCGCATCCCTGTCGAGGTGCTCTCGGTCGTTGCCACCCAGATCGGCGTCGTCATGCAGGCCATGAAGGAGAAGAAAAAGCGTTTCATGTTCGAGGGCCAGGAGATCCGTCTCATCTCCGGCTGCGGCATCTTCGTGACGATGAACCCTGGCTACGCCGGGCGTTCCGAGCTGCCCGACAACCTCAAGGCCATCCTCCGGCCTGTGTCGATGATGGTCCCGGACTTCACGCTCATCGCCGAGATCATGATGTTCTCTGAGGGCTTCAGCAGCGCCAAGTCCCTGGCTAAGAAGATGGTGGCCATCATGGAGCTGAGCCAGCAGCAGCTTTCCAAGCAGGACCACTACGACTATGGCCTCCGTTCCTTCGTGATCCCGATCGCGCGCGCCGCGGGCGCCCTCAAGCGCGGGGACCCCGAGGCCCCCGAGGAGGTCATCATGTATCGCACGATGCTCGACCTCATCAAGCCCAAGCTCGTGTACCAGGACCTCCCGCTCTTCATGGCACTCCTCTCAGACCTCTTCCCGGGCGTCGACCTGCCCCAGAGCGACGGCGGGGTGCTGCGGCGGGCCATCGAGGACGACCTCCGGGCCAACAACCTCCAGGTGGTGCCCGAGTTCGTGACCAAGATTATCCAGATCTTCGACTGCAAGCTCGCCCGCCACGGCAACATGATCGTCGGCAGGACAGGGTCGGGCAAGTCCACGGCGTGGAAGTGCCTGCAGCGCGCCATGGCGAAGCTCTCGAAGGCGCACCCGGAGGAGGAGCAGTACCAGCGCGTCCATGTGTCAACGATCAACCCGCTCGCCCTCTCCAACAACGAGATCTACGGCTACTTCAAGGGCGACTCGGGCGAATGGCAGCCGGGTGTCCTGGCGCGCCTGATGCGCGACGCCTGCGACGACACCTCGCCGGACCAGAAGTGGCTTCTGTTCGACGGTCCCGTCGACACCCTCTGGATCGAGTCCATGAACACCACCCTCGACGACAACAAGCTCCTCACCCTCCTCAACAACGAGCGCATCATGATGACCCCGCAGGTCTCGCTCCTTTTCGAGGTGGAGGACCTGTCGGTCGCCTCCCCGGCCACCGTGTCGCGCGCCGGGATGATCTACCTCAACGTCGAGGACCTTGGCTGGAGGCCCTTCGTCACGTCGTGGCTCAACAAGCCCGAGGACCAGCCCGTCGTCCCGGGCCGCGGTGCCGCCACGCAGGTGGTCGACCTCACGGACAAGCCCCCCGCCAAGCCCGAGTCCCTCCGCGAGGCGCTACTGAAGCTCATGAACAAGTACATCGACCCGCTCATCGAGGCCCGGAAGCACCAGATGCCAACGCTCGTCCGTGTCGACACTCTCAACGGCGTCCGCACCCTCTGCAAGCTCCTCGATCACTTTGCCACGCTGGAGAACGGCGTCGACCCGTCGGCCGCGCCTGACGTGCTGATCAAGTCGCTTGAGATCTGGTTCCAGTTCTGTCTCACGTGGTCCCTCGGCGCCGACCTGAACGACGAGGGGCGCAAGGCCTTCGACCTCTTCATGCGCGAGATGGACTCGCGCTTCCCCCCCGCCGACACGGTGTTCGAGTACCTCGTGTCGCACAAGCCCGGGAAGGACCTCGAGTGGGTAAGCTGGGACACCAAGCTCACGGGGGCGTGGAGGCCGGCCCCGGACACGCCCTTCTTCAAGCTGATGGTGCCGACAATCGACACGGTCCGCACGAGCCACATCGTCCACGCCCTCGTCCAGGACAAGCAGCACACGCTGGTCACGGGCAACGTCGGCGTCGGCAAGACGATGATCCTGATGGACGTCCTCGAGTCCCTGCCGGAGGACCGCAAGTACATGACGATCAACTTCAGCGCGCAGACGTCGTCCAACTCGCTCCAGGACACGATCGAGGGCAAGATGGTCAAGCGCAGCAAGGGCATGCTTGGCCCCGACGGCGGCAAGAAGATGGTGTGCTTCATCGACGACCTCAACATGCCGCAGAAGTCCGAGTTCGGGTTCATCCCGCCGCTTGAGCTGCTCAAGCTCTGGTGCGACAATGGGTTCTGGTACGACCGCAACAAGTGCGAGGTCACGCAGGTCATGGACACGCAGCTCCTGGCGGCCATGGCGCCCCCGGGCGGTGGGCGCAACCAGTTCAGCCAGCGCGTGCAGGCGTGCTTCTCTCTTATCAACGTGACAGCGCCCAGCGACTCGCAGCTCAAGCGCATCTACTCCACGCTCCTGAACAACAAGCTCTCCGAGTTTGAGGACGAGGTCAAACCCCTGGGTGACCAGATCGCCGCCGCCTCCATCGCGGTCTACCGCGCAGTCGCCGCTGAGCTCCTCCCGACGCCAGCCAAGTCCCACTACCTCTTCAACACGCGCGACCTGGCCAAGATCGTGCAGGGGGTCATGCAGGCCTCCAAGCACTACTACGACTCTCGCGAGTCCATCCTCCAGCTCTGGTGCCACGAGGCCTTCCGGATCATCGGCGACCGGATGTGGGACAGCGGGGACAAGCAGTGGCTGCAGAAGCAGCTCGACGGGAACCTGAAGTCGGTCTTTGGGGCCGATTTCTCGACGTTGTTCGAGACGGGCGAGATCAACCCTTTCGTCTCGTTCGTGCGCAACATCGAGAACCCGCCTTACGAGCAGGTAACCGACATGGGCAAGCTCAAGGAGCTTCTCACGGAGCGCATGGAGGACTATGGGATGGAGCCGGGGCACAGTGCGATGGACCTCGTGCTGTTCCGGGACGCGCTGCACCACGTGTGCCGCATCCACCGGGTGCTCATGCAGCCCCGCGGGAACGCGCTGCTGGTCGGCGTTGGCGGCAGCGGGCGCAAGTCGCTCGCCCGCCTGGCCACCTACATCGCCGAAATGCGGTGCTTCACGATCGAGATCACCAAGAACTATCGCCACTCCGACTTCCAGGAGGACCTCAAGGAGCTCTACCGCACGGCTGGGGTGGAAAACAAGCCTGTCGTGTTCCTCTTCGACGAGACGGACATCAAGTACGAGACCTTCCTGGAGGACGTGAACAACATCCTGACCTCGGGCGAGGTGCCCAACCTCTTCCCCAAGGACGAGCTCAGCGCCGTCGTGGGCGACCTCAGGCCGCTGGCCAAGAAGGCCGGGATCCAGGAGACTGAGGAGGCCGTGTACGCCTTCTTCCTGGACCGCGTCTCGACCAACCTGCACGTGATCCTGTGCCTGTCCCCGGTCGGCGACGCCTTCCGCGAGCGCTGCAGGATGTTCCCCGGGCTGGTCAACTGCACGACGATCGATTGGTTCACCGAATGGCCCGCGGACGCGCTGTTCGAGGTAGCCGAGAAGATCCTTGAGCCCGTCGCCATTGTCGAGGCCGGGATCCGCAAGCAGGTCGCCGACATGTTCGTGACGGCGCACCAGTCAGTGTCAAAGGTCTCGGCGCAGATGCGGGAGGAGGTGAAGCGCATCAACTACATCACGCCCACCTCGTACCTCGAGACGGTAAACAACTACATCGAGCTTCTCAAAATGAAGCGCGAGCAGCTCCTGAACAAGGCCAACAAGCTCCGTGGCGGCCTCGAGAAGCTCGACGAGACGGGAGAGCAGGTCGGAGAGATGCAGAAGGTGGCCACGGCCAAGAAGGCCGATGTGGTCAAGGCCAAGAAGGACTGCGACGAGCTTCTGGTGCAGATCGTGCAGGACAAGCGTGTGGCCGACGAGCAGGAGAAGCAGGTCAACGCCGACGCCAAGAAGATCCAGAAGGAGACAGCAGAGGCAGATGCCATCGCTCAGGAGTGCAAGGTGGCCCTCGACGAGGCCCTGCCAGCCCTCGAGGACGCCGAGAAGGCCTTGTCCGTGCTGGACAAGAAGGACGTCTCGGAGCTCAAGGCCTACCAGAACCCGCCCCGCCTGGTGGAGCTCGTTCTGGGCGGCGTGCTCACTGTGCTCCGCAAGCCCGTGTCCTGGGACAACGCCAAGAAGGCCATGGGCGACCCTTCCTTCCTCAACCTACTTAAGCAGTACGACAAGGACAAGATCGACGACAGTCTCCTCAAGAAGATGTCCAAGTTCACCTCCAACCCGGAGTTCGACCCGGAGCCGGTGGCGAAGCAGTCCGGCGCCGCGGCGGGCATGTGCAAGTGGGTCCACGCCATGCAGAAGTACGGCGAGATCGCGAAGGACGTGTCCCCGAAGCGGGCCAAGCTCGCGGCCGCCATGGCCTCGGTGAACAAGAAGCAGGCGGCCCTCAAGAAGGCGCAGGCGCAGCTGCGCGAAGTGAAGGAGGTCGTGCAGGCGCTCGAGGACAAGTACAACCAGTCGGAGAGCGAGTCCAAGAAGCTCGAGGCGGAGCTCGCGGAGCTCGAGGGCAAGCTCGAGCGCGCGGAGAAGCTCGTCACGGGGCTCGCCGGCGAGCGGACGCGGTGGGAGGCGACCATCAAGGAGTGCGAGGAGAATGCCGGGAAACTGCCCGGGGACGTCGTGGTCGCCGCGGCATTCATGTCGTACGCGGGCCCGTTCCCGTCCGAGTACCGTGACCGCCTCGTCTCCCAGACGTGGCTGCCCCAGGTCAAGGCGCTCCGGCTGCCGGCCTCTGCGCGCTTTGATTTCTCCATGTTCCTGGCGGACCCGTCTGACGTGCGGGACTGGAACATCCAGGGGCTCCCTGCCGACTCGTTCAGCACTGAGAACGGCGTGCTGGTCACGCGCGGCAAGCGCTGGCCCCTCATGATCGACCCTCAGGGGCAGGCGAACAAGTGGATCAAGAAGATGGAGGGCGACCGGGGCCTGCTCATCACGGACCTGCAGTCGGTAGACATGATCCGCAAGATCGAGAACGGCATTCAGTTTGGGCAGCCCGTGCTCCTCGAGGACGTCGGCGAGGAACTCGACCCGACGCTCGAGCCCATCCTATCCAAGAAGCTGATTAAGCGGGGCAACCAACTCCTGGTCAAGCTCGGCGACAAGGAGGTCGACTACAACGTCGAGTTCAAGCTATACATCACGACCAAGCTGCCCAACCCGCACTACCTTCCCGAGATCTCTACCAAGGTCACGATCGTCAACTTCGCTGTCAAGGAGCAGGGACTGCAGGCACAGCTCCTGAACCTCGTGGTGAAGGAGGAGCGCCCCGACTTGGACGAGAAGAAGAACGAGACGATTGTCAAGGTGGCCAAGGGCAAGCGAACCCAGGCGGAGCTCGAGGACGAGATCCTGGACCTGCTGTCCAACGCAACGGGCAGCCTGCTCGACAACATCGTGCTCATCCAGACGCTCGACTCGTCCAAGACGACGTGGGAGGAGGTCAACGACATGCTCAGGAAGGCCGAGGTCACGCAGAAGGAGATTGAGGAGGCGTCGCAGGAGTACAGCCCTGTTGCCCTGCGCGCCTCAATCCTCTATTTCGTCCTCAACGACCTCACCCGCATCGACCCCATGTACCAGTTCTCCCTCGACGCCTACATTGACCTCTTCCTGCTCTCCATCAAGAAGGCCCCGCAGTCGGACGTCCTCGGGGAGCGTATCAGGTCGCTCAACGACTTCCACACATACAGCGTGTACAAGTACACCACGCGCGGGCTCTTTGAGCGCCACAAGCTCCTCCTCTCGCTGCAGATGTGCGTGCGGATCCTCCAGAACTCGGGCTCTACGTTCAACGACGAGGAGTTCCAGTTCTTCCTCAAGGGCGGTGTCGTTCTCGACCGCTCTGAGCAGCCCCCCAACCCGGCCAAGGCGTGGATCACAGAGCCTGTCTGGGACGGCCTGACCGAGTCGGACCGTCTCCAGGCGTTCAGTGGGATTGTATCGTCCTTCGACACCATGATGATGGAATGGGAGTCGTGGTACCGTTCCTCGGAGCCCGAGTCGGAGCCGCTCCCGGGCGAGTGGGAGTCGCGGCTCAACGAGCTGCAGAAGATGGTGGTCGTGCGCTCCATGCGCCCGGATCGCGTCATCTACGCCGTGACCAACTTCGTCGCCAACGCCCTGGGCCGCCGCTACGTGGACCCGCCCGTCCTCGACCTCGCCGAGACGTACAAGGACTCGTCCCCCCTGACGCCTCTGATCTTCGTGCTCTCCCCGGGCGTTGACCCGACGGAGAACCTGCGCAAGCTCGCCAAGGAGGTGTCGATGGATGAGAAATTCTTCAGCGTCGCGCTGGGGCAGGGCCAGGAGAAGAAGGCCACGTCGCTCATCCGCGAAGGCATCCAGCGGGGCCACTGGGTCTTCCTCGCCAACTGCCACCTTATGACAAAGTGGCTGCCCGACCTGGATAAGCTCATCGAGAGCTTCGCCGGGCTGCGGCCGCACGCCAACTTCCGCCTCTGGCTGTCGTCCAACCCGACTCAGGACTTCCCTATCTCCATCCTCCAGCGCTCGATCAAGATGACCACCGAGCCCCCCCGCGGCCTCCGCGCGAACCTCCTCCGCCTCTACGGGACCATCTCGGAAGAGTCGTTCGTTGAGTGCAAGACGCAGCACAAGTACCAGAAGCTCCTCTTCGCGCTCGCCTTCTTCCACTCTGTGCTCCTCGAGCGGCGCAAGTTCCGCACCCTCGGCCTCAACATCCCGTACGACTTCAACGACACCGACTTCAAGGTCTCGGACGACATCCTCAAGTCATACCTCGACTCGTACGAGGAGACACCCTGGGAGGCCCTCAAGTACCTCATCGCCGAGGCCAACTACGGTAAGGAGCAGCCAGGGGGGGCCTGCCTGCGTCCTCTCCTCGCTCCCGCGGCTCAATGACCCCCCCCCCCCCCCCCCCCCCCCCTGCGCCCCCCTCTCTCCCCCCCCCCCCCCCCCCGCCACCTCCGCCCGCGGCCCCCCCGGCCGCGCC
>Ga0181583_10001094_pt1 | contig 19951 bp, 16 predicted proteins | sample 071ome_31_FD_132461 | JGI IMG/M metagenome (GOLD analysis project Ga0181583, IMG submission 132461) | Coastal salt marsh microbial communities from the Groves Creek Marsh, Skidaway Island, Georgia - 071405CT metaG (megahit assembly) | ecosystem: Environmental > Aquatic > Marine > Intertidal... | reverse complement strand
TTGGTGACGTGCCCGACGAGGAAGACGGGCGTCCCGGTCTCCTTGGCGGCCACGTTGATCGCCCTCGCGCACTCGCGCACCTGCGACGTGCTCCCCGCGTACCCGGCCGCGTCCTCCAGGTACATGGTCTGGATGGAGTCGATCACCACGCACCGCGGCCGTTGGGCGTGGAGGACGTCGAGGACTTGCCCCATGTCGGTCGCGCACAGCACGGCGATCGCGTCCATGTTGGCCACGCCCATGCGCTTCGCCCGCGCCGTGATCTGCGCCACGTTCTCCTCCCCGCTCACGTACACCACGAGGCCCGCGCCCCCGGCCCCCTCCCCGTCCGCGCCCCCCCCCGCGCCGGCCAGGAGGTCGGCCACCTGCATGAGCAGCGTGGACTTGCCGACGCCGGGGTCGCCGCCGATGAGCATGCACGCGCCGGGGACCACGCCCCCGCCCAGCACGCGCCCGACCTCGGACCCGAGCTCCCCGGGCAGCCGGATCCGCCCGGTCCCCGCGCCCTGCGCCGCCGCCTCGCTGAGCGTCGGGAGGGCGGCCCCGGCCCCGGCGTCCGGGACCCACCCGCGGGGCCGGGGCGCCGGGGGAGCGGCCGCCGCGCCGCCGCCGCCCCGCGCCCGGGCGCTCTCCCGGGACCGCGCCGCGGCCCGCCCGCCCGCCCCGCCGCCCACCCCGCTGCCCGCCCGCTCGGGGAGCGCGGCCACCGCGGACAGCGACCCCCAGGCACCGCACTCGTCGCACTGGCCCTGGGGCTGCGGGTACTGGCGCCCGCACTCGCCGCACTCGTACCGGGTCTTGGTCTTGGGCGCCGCCGCGGCGACGACGCTGGCGGGGCGCCGGGCGGGGGCCAGGACGCCCCGGGGGCGGGCGCAGGGGGCGGGGGACACCAACGCCCCCCTGCCGGGCCGGGGCGGGCCCGGGGAGAGCGGCGCGGGGGGGGCTCCCGTGGGCATCGTCGAGGGCGCTCGCGGGAGGAAGGGCATATTGGCCTGTCCTGGAACCGAAGACAGTAGTCTCGCGATCGCCGCCCGCGCGAGCGGTGCCTTTTCGATGCTGGTCGAGGGGAGGAAGGGGCCGAGGAGAAGACGACCGATGCGCCCTCTTGGCATAACCGTCCCAATTAAAGATGGTTCCGTCGGTCCCTTTGCCCGCCACGCAACTGTCACCTGCGCTCCCTCGGCGGAGGCAAAAGAGAGGGGGCACGGAGAGGAAGAAAAAAAAACGAAGAGGGCAGCAAGTCGCCGGTGAGCCTCCCCTGGCGTTTTGCCAAGAGCGGGCTCCCCGCAAATCCTCCCCCCTCTAGTGGCGCGGCCCGGTCGGAGGGCCGACAGACCCATCTTAACTGCGTTTGCCAGGGGCCTCGCCGTCATGATGATTTCTCCCGTCGCGCGCTCCTCGGTCGGCATTGTGGGCAACAAGTCGGGGCAGCAGGTCGCTATCGCCCCCACTCAGCAGCGCACCGCGTTCGCTGCTCCCCTCCGCAAGAGCGCAAAGGTCTTCGAGCGCGCCGGGCTCACCATGACGCGTGCCTCTGCCGCTTCCCGTGAGTGCCTTCCCGACTCGATTAGAGGTCTCCTTGTGGGGCTGCCCAGTTCGGACCGCTCCATGGGGGCGATAGCCAGCTTACGCGGGATTTCCCATGCCAATGAGGCGTACGAGAGCCGGGGTTTTGCTACGCGCCCCTCTCTCGCGACGTCAATGCCATGTACGAGGTCTGCCGGCCTCTCATCAGCCGCGGATTGCCTCCCCGCCCTGGGAGCTCGCTCGGCCTCTCTGCGCCCTCTCCCGGGCCGCTTCATCCGAGCTCACTCGGAACAGGAAAATCGCGGTCGGATATGGGCGCCCCCCCCGGCGCCGTGGCTCAGACGTGGACGAACGGGCGGGTTCGCGGCCCCTCGGCCCACACCCCGCACGAGCTGCCGCCCTCCCCCAGCACCCTGCCCGAGCGCCCCAGCCCCCTGCCTCCCCGCAGTGTCCCCCATCGCGGAGGACGCCAAGATCGAGATGATCAAGAAGACCAAGTGCTTCATCTTCGACTGCGACGGCGTCATCTGGAGGGGCGACTCGGTCATCGAGGGCGTCCCCGAGACGCTCGAGATGCTCCGGGCCATGGGGAAGAAGCTCTTTTTCGTCACCAACAACAGCACCAAGTCTCGCAAGGGGTACCTGAAGAAGTTCACCTCCCTCGGCCTGAACGTGAACGCCGAGGAGATCTACTCGTCCTCCTACGCCGCCGCTGCCTACCTCGAGTCCATCTCCTTCCCCAAGGACAAGAAGGTGCGGGGGCAACGGCCCGGGGACCCTCCCAGCAGCCGCCTCCCGGGCCGCGCGCGCGCCCCCGCTGGCCCCGGCCGACCCCGTCGCTCGCTCGCCCGCCCGCGCAGGTGTACGTGGTGGGGGATGTGGGGATCCTGGAGGAGCTGGACCTGAAGGGGATCAGCCACATTGGGGGGCCCTCCGAGGCGGGCAAGACCATCGACCTGGTGCCCGGGTACGCGCTGCCCCACGACGAGGACGTGGGCGCCGTGGTGGTGGGCTTCGACAGGCACATCAACTACTACAAGATCCAGTACGCGACGCTGTGCATCCGCGAGTCGAACGCCATGTTCATCGGGACCAACCCCGACGCGGTGACGCACCTGACAGACGCGCAGGAGTGGGCCGGGAACGGGAGCATGGTGGGGGCCATCAAGGGGTCCACGAAGCGGGAGCCCGTGATCGTGGGTAAGCCCAACGGCTTCATGCTCGACAACATCGCCTCCACCCAGGGCATCGACAAGTCGGAGATCACCATGGTGGGCGACCGCCTCGACACGGACATCCTCTTCGGCAAGGACAACGGCACCAACACCCTCCTCGTCCTGACGGGCGTCACCACCGAGGCGGAGCTCAAGTCCGACTCCAACACCATCGTCCCGGACGCCTACACCACCAAGCTCGCCGACCTCCTCTCAGTGGGCTCCCAGGTGGCCGCCTGAGCATAGCGTTACCGCAGTGACTTTTCAACCCCTGCCCCCGGATCACCTGGCCTTGGCCTCCTGGAAGGCGTCCCGCTCCGAGCCGATTATGGCCTCCGCCCCCAGCATCCACTCGGCGACCGTCTCGTACTGCTCGGCGCTCCTCGCCCACGACCAGTCGGACAGCATGCACCGCACGCGGAGAGCGTGCCACTCCTCCGGGTTGCTGGTCATGAGCTCCAGGGCGGAGTCCAGGGCCGCCATCATGCCCGCGGCCGTGCACGCAACGAAGGTGAACCCCGTCCCGGCGCTCCCACCCCCCTCGGACCCCCCGAAGGGGCTGAAGTCCGTCACCGTGTCCCGCAGCCCCCCCGTCGATGTCACCACGGGCACGGTCCCATACCGCATGGCGTAGAGCTGGTTCAGCCCGCACGGCTCGAACCGCGACGGCATCAGCATCACGTCGCAGGCAGCCATGATCCGGTGCGCCATGCCCACGTCGAACTTGGCGATCCCCTTGAACCCCCGCTCCCCGTACTTGGCCCCCTGCTCGGCGACCCACTTCTCCATCCCCGGGTCCCCACTCCCCAGCATCACGAGCTGGCACCCCCTCCCGACGATCTCCGGCACCGACTCGAGCACGATGTCCGGGCCCTTCTGCTCCGACAGCCGCCCGATCCACCCCACCAGCGGGACGTCTGGATGCACCTGCAGCCCGAGCTGCGCCTGCAGGGCCAGCTTGCACTCCATCTTGCCCGTCAGGTCCCCGGCGTGGTACGTCGCGAAGCCGAGCTTCTCGGCCTTGGGCCCGGCGAGGTGCTCGTCGGTCGCGGGGTCCCACTCGGCCTCGTCGATCCCGTTGACGATCCCGTTGAAGTCGTCCTCCCGCTGGTGCAGCACCCCCTCAAGCCCGCAACCGAACTTGCGCGTCAGAGTCTCGGACGCGTACCCCTGCGAGACGGTCACGATCCGGTCCGCCGTCGTCAGCGCCCCGCGGAGAACGTTGATCCGCTCCTGCCCCCCCTCCCGGTGCTTGAGCCGCCCGTACCACCCCTGGTCCAGCCCCAGGTCCCCGAACTTGCTCGCCGGCAATACCCCCTGGTACGCCAGGTTGTGGATGGTCACGAGCGCTCGGGCGTTCTGGAAGACGCCGTTGGGGCGGTACCGCGCCGCGAGGTACAGCGGTACAAGGCCGGCGTGCCAGTCGTTGGCGACAAAGACGCAGTCGTCCCCGAAGACCTGGCGGAACACAGCCCGCCCGACCTGCGTCTCCTCCCCCGGCGGGTCGAGCGGCACCCGGAGGGGCGCCTCGAGCGCGGCCAGGGACAGGAGGGCGAACCGCCAGTGGTTGTCGTCGTGCTCCCTCCCGTTGTGGTCGTACAGCCCACCCGGGCGCTTGAAGCAGGGGTGCGACACGAACAGGTAGTCCACCCCCTCCCTCTTCCGGTGATAGTAGGTCACGTCGTGCTTGGGCCCCGGGGCGACCTGGATGCCCACTCGGACGCCCGTGGGGTTCAGGCCAGTGTTGACGCCGAGGTTGTTGTTGGCGAAGAGCTCGTCCTGCTTGGTCCCGTTGAGGTAACGGGGGGTGACGACCATGACACGGTGCCCACGCGCGGCCAGGGCGCGGGGCAGGGCCCCCACCACGTCCCCCAGCCCTCCCGTCTTGGACCACGGCGCCACCTCGGCCGACACGAAGACAAAGTTGAGCGGCCGCCACGGCCGGTACTCGGGCGCCGGCTCCTCCCACTGCTGCGGCTCCGCGTACTTCTCGTCCACTTGCGCGTCCTGGTTTGCCCAGTATTCGAGCTGTTCCGTGATGTACGGGTCCTCCGAGGGAGGGTCCGGGGACGGGGAGGGGCTCTCGGCGGTCGAGTCCGACTCGGGCGAGAAAGCCGCGGGCAGGTGCGCCTCCGGCAAGTCCGCCTCTGGCTCTGTTGAGGGGGCGTCAGACTCGTCTGAGGACTCTCCCGGGGTGGGCGAGTCGAGGATCTCGTTGAGATCCCGGATGGACCGGATCAAGTCCTCCTCCGTGAAGATGGTGAGCTCGGGGGACTCGGTCTCGGCGCGGGCGGCGGCCTCCTCGCTCTCCTCCTGCTCCTCCGCCGCCTCTCCCTCGCTCCCCTCCTCCAGGGCCCCGGGGTCCGGGGACTGGGCGCGGGCGGGAGCCTCGTCCCTCCCTCCCCCCTCCCCCGCCGTCCCCCCCTCGCTCCCCTCCTCCGGGGCCTCCGGCGACGCGGACTGGGCGAGCTCCTCCTCCGTGAAGACCTTGAGCTCGGGGGACCCGGCCGCGGCGCTGGCGGAGGCCTCCCTGCCCATCCTCTCCGGCCCCCCTGCCCCGGCCGTGCCCCCGCTCTTGGGCCGGGGCCCCGGGGAGGGCGACCCGGCTGGCCGGTTCGCCATCGCAGCCCAGATTCCAGGCCGGTTCATGCCCGCTTTCTCGCCATCTGCGCCTTCGGCCGCCTTTTCGTCGTCTCCGGAAGTCGTTTCTCCGTCCTCTTCGGTCGAATCGTCTTCGGATTCCGATTCCGCCTGCGCGCGCGGCCCAGCCCGAACGGTTGAGGAAGGGTCTCGAGGTCTCGCGACCGGATGATGCGAGCGGCGATGCGGCCCCGGTCCGCGTCCCAGGGAAATAAAGCAGGGGCGCGACACTGCAAGTGCGAGGTCTTTCCACTTACGTCCGCGCCCTTCTGCTTGATCCAGTTCAGCGCGGCGAGAAGCGCGTTTCGCTCCTCAGCCTCCTCTGAGCTCGAGTCGCCCTCCTTCCCCTCCCCCTTCCCCCGGCGCTTCGCGTCGACGCGGAGCGCGGGGCCATGTGCGCGGTTGTTACGACGACAAGATCCGAGAACCGTGTGGCCGGGGCCGAGCGACGGTGCCGGGTGGGCCGTGGCCGGGGATGTCACCCGCAGGAGCCGCGGCCGCCCGGGGGCTCCACATGCGGCCGCGTACGACATGTCGGACCTTCGACCGGAGTCGATTGGAGACGTTGTCTCTCGGATGTCGTCGACTGCCGGAATCCCCTTTGGCACAGGAGCGTAAGAGGGACCCCGGGAAGTCGGCGTTGGCAGACGGCCCCCCAGCAAGCGTGACTCGACGTGAGCGTCCATGGCTGACAGCTGAGGGTGGGTGCTGGGGAGGCGAGGGGATCGGAAAACCGCGTGGGCCCTTCCACCGCAGGGCTCGATAGAGCGGTCGCGCGACTGTCCGGGTGGAGTAGACCAGCGTTCCCGTCTACGTCTGGTGCCGTCTCCGCACCTCCTCAGCGGTCGTTCCACCGTTTCCCCAAAACATCGGGAGAGGACATGAGCTGGCGGTAGTGGGGTACGCGGATCTGGCGGAAGGCCACGGTGGGCGTCCAGCTTCGTGACAGTTCGACGGGGCTCTTGTGTCGCATGGATTCCCCAGACAGGAGGGACCAGCCCGAGAAGGGTCGGTGAGGAGCGGCTTGGTTCGAAGGCCCATCGCGGCCCCGTTCGCGTCTATTGGTGCCAATAACGTGTCTTTACTGATCATTATCCACCACATGGTGCTTATGTACGAAAACAATCGCGAGAAATCCCCCCCATCGGGTGCTCACGCCCCAACAAACTCGTCCCGTCCCGCAGGGCCGCGTCCCAGCGGGGGGCGTCACCCGCAGCGGGGGGCGTCACCCAGCCTCGCGCGGGGATCGCCGGGCCCGCTACACCCCACTCACCCCAGCACCGGCGACAGACGGCGATTCCGCCGCGCGGACCGGACAGGGCCGCGCACCGGCGGGCGATGAGCGCGCAGGTCGCGATCCTCTCGCCTCCCCGCCCCGAGACCCCCCCCACGCGTGCCCTGGGCCGGGCCGCTGCCGCCCAGACCGAGCCCGCGGGCCGCACCCGGCCCGTGCCGGCGACGCTAGGGGCGCTCCTTCACGCGGCGGACCGGACCATCACAGCCTCGACCGCGCTCGGGGAGGCGCAGCGGGAACGGGAGGTCCTCCGCGGCCAGCTGGCGGCCTTGGTACGCCGGCGGGAGGCGGCGAGCGCGCTGCAGCTGCAGGCGAACGAGGCGAGGGCGCGGCTGCAGCGGGTGACGGCGCGGGTCGCGGCGGTGCGGGGGGAGATGGAGCGCCTCGCGGCAGCCGCGGGCCCCCCCGGACCTGCGGACCCCCGAGCCCCTGTCGCAAAGCGCGCCGCCGCACTCGCGGGGGCCGTGGAGAGCGCCCGGGACCTCTGCGCGGGATGGCTCGGGGGCGGGGACGGGTCGGTGCCCTCGGCGAGGTGGCCCCGGGGGGAGGCCGGGGCGGAGAGCCTGCGCGTCGAGCACCGGAGACTCGTGCGCCGGCTGGTGCGGGCACGGTCGCGAGCAGTGGAGGCGGCGGGGGCGGCGGCGCTGCTGGGCCCAGTGGACGTGTCGCTGAGCCAGGTGGCAGGGGCGAGGGTCGTGGAGACGCTGGACCGCGGGTGGTGGTCGGCGGCGCCGGACGTCAAGGCGCCGCCCGGGGGCCGCCCCCACCCCACCCTTCACGAGTCCTCGCTGTCCGCCCTGGGCGGGGGCGACGCCGCCCCGGGTGTGCTCTCTCTGTCGATCGGAGGCGCCGACATGGAGGCCCTGAACGCGAGGGACGGGCTCAACGCGCTCCTCGAGGGCGGTGACGAGGACGTCAACCGCCGCCTGGCCGCCGGGCTGGGGGCGGTGGCCCTACTGCTGCCGGCGCTGGGCATGTACGTGGGCGCGCCACTGAAGTACCGGGCGGTGTTTGGGGGGTCGCTGTCGATGGTTTCGCCTGCGACGTCGGGGAGGCACCACTGGGCCCCGCTGGCAACGTACCGGGGGGGGGCGGCGCCGGCGCCGACGCCTGCGCCGGCGGGGGGGCTGACGCCTGCCCCAGGGGGGGCCTCGGGCTCCGGGGCGCTGTCGCCCGAGGTGCCTGGGACGGTGACGCCGCACACAGGGAACAACGAGTGGGCGCACCGGGCGACGTCCTTCGACGACTTGGCGCAGGCGCTGTCCGCCAGCTGGGGGCACACCCCGCCCCCAGGGCTCCCATCGGGGCCGGGGGCCAGGGGTGGCCGGCGCGTGTCGGCGGACGAGGAGCTCCGGAGGCGCCTGGAGTTCGGTGGGGAGAGGGACGGGGGCGCGGTATACGACGTATGGGGGGGGCGGGGCGCCCATGAGGGGGCGGCGGCCAGGAGCAGGCTGTCAGTGGGCGTCATGGAGGCTGTGCGGGGACCAGGCCCAGTCGACTTCACCCGGCCGAGCCTGCAGCAGTGCCTGGAGCTCCTGCAGTTCACGCACCACGTGGATCTGGACCGCATGCCGCTACCCCTGGACTGCGACACTGCCCTGCTCGGGCTGCACCTCCTCCCCCAGGCCCTGCACCGCGCCCACTGGGACGTCTGCACCATGCTCGCCCAGTACGGGCTGGATGTTCCAGGGGAGGCCAACCTGGTGGAGGGCCTCTACCTGCTGACGGTGGCGGCGGGGTCATGGAGGGGCTAGTAGCATGTTTCGAGCAGCACCATTCTCACATCTTCGAAGGGGCGACCTACGAGCACTCGGACATGTCGGCGAGGGCGAGGGTGTCCTCAATGCGCCAGGCGTCGAGGATGGCTGCCACGAGCCGCTTCTTGTGCCTTACCCCGCGGTAGTCGCTGCCGAGGACGTCTGCGTAGACAATCTTGAGCTCGGCGAAACTCAGGGCAAACATCTGCCCCTCCGTCTTGCGCCCGGGCTTCACCTGTGCCACTCCCGGCGGCGTGATCTTCGCGTCCTCCCCGCTGGCCTTGAGGGGGGCCAGGTCTTCTGTGAGGTCGGTCCCCTCAAGGGCGAGGCTGAGGCCCTCGTCTACCTCATCCTCCCCGAGCGGCACGGCGGACGAGTAGTGAGCGGTGGCCCGCTCGTGGTAGCACAGGTGCATCTCCCCCGAGGCGCCCTCTTCGACAATCGTGGTGGGGAGCTCCTCCCCCAGCCGGTATACCAGCACCTTGCGGTCGTACGCCCCTGCCAGCGCGACCATTTCGAGATGACCTCCCCAGGTCCCGTCCCTCCCGAGGAGCCGCACGTAGGCGCTGAAGCTGGATCTCGTCCCGGGGGCGAGAAAGTTGATCAGTTCGGCCTCGTTGGCGAGCATGGCCTCGCAGCACTTCTTGCGGACTTCGGCATGGCGGTCTTGGGTACCGTAGACCTGGTCGCTGATGGCCCGGAAGAGGCAGTTGCCGTCTGGCTGGGTCGGGGACAGGCGCCTGCTGTGCTTTGCCAGGAGTACCGCGAAGGCCTTCACCTCGCCCTCGTGGAGGTTCCTGTGGGAGCGGAAGAGAGAGCGGGTCGCGCCATCGCGACCTTGACCTCGAAGCAGGACAGGTGGCCACTACGTGTGCCTCGTACGTACCTCGTGTACCTCATTAATTTGCACTGGCGAGATTTTAATTTAAGTATTTCACTGATAATGCCATCAATTCCCCTCTGAGCCTGTGATTGTAGGCGCAGCCCGGGTCTCTGGGTCGGGCAGGTGCAAGCACGCTGCAAGTCCTGAGGCGTCGCTGCACAACATCGCTTCAGTAGCCGGATGTAACTTATTTATTCGGTGTTATTACACTGTATAACTGCAATGCAAGGGTCGACGGGAGGAAGATGCGACGTTCTAGCCAAAGTGAAACGGAGGGTTTCTTCAGCGTCCGGGAGGAGAGGAAAGCGTTGGAGCGCATACGTCTGTATCAGATCGGTGAGTCTTGTCTTATTGTTAGCTAGATGTGACCAAAAAGCGACAGGATAATGCCTCCTGAAGGTGCACACGAACGCACCTCCTCGCCCTGCGCAGAGGAGGATCGGCGCAAGCACCGCAGGGTGGGTAGCACTCCCCCGCCTCCCATTGCGGTAGACAACCACGTAGCAGGCGTCAGTGCGGCGGAGGATCTGCTCGGAGAGGGCGATATCTTCGAGGAGGAGCTGGACGCCTTTGGAGAGGAGAGCGACGTCTTCGCCCCAGACGCTCCCGACATCTTTGCTGACGAGTTGGACGTTTTCGCCCCGGACGCTCCCGACATCTTTGCTGACGAGCCGGATTTCGCGCCTCCCCCAGACGACGATGCCTATCACACGCCAGAGAGCTCCGTCTCTGGGAGGTGCACCGGATCGCTTCCCGCCAAGGACCAAGCCTCCGCTTCCGGCAGCGGGGCTCACACGGACGAGGCCACTAGCCAGAGTCGTCGTCTCCCCAGGACGCCCTCGCCCGCCGATCATGTCTCTGGTAGCGCGGGTATGGGCGTTGAGGTCCAGAGTACTGACCACCCTGCTGTCCATGACGATGTACTGGAAGATGCGATGGCCGCCCTGCAGCTGGAGGAAGCGCAGCGCGGCCTTGAGGAGCGTCTCGAGGCGGCTGCAGGTCGCAGTCAGCGGCGGGTGCGCACTCGCGGAAGACTCGGGCGCAACACCGTCAATCGCTTCCGTCTCGTCGAGGACACGCTGAAGCTCGCCCGTTCCCTAGACGCCAAGGGCATCGTAGCACCCCTCGTCACCTCCTTCACTGGTGCTGCCGAGCTGGGTGTCGACAGCGGCGGGCTCAGCAGTGAACTTCTCACGGCCTTCCTCGACGAAGCGTTCACCGCCGACGCGGGCTTCTTCGAGCCCGTGCAGGAGACCAGGTTGTCGACCTCTACGCTACTCATGCCCGTTCCACTGGACCGGAGCTCCCGGCCTCCCGAGGACTTCAGCGCCCTCGGCACCCTCCTGCTCAAGGCAAAGATAGACTCGGTCCCGCTACCTGGAAGCGTCTTCCCCCTCGCGTTCTGGAAGATGGTCCGAGACGCCACACGGTCCGGCGAGGACGCCATCGGGCTCCCTGACCTGGCCGAGATCGAGCCGTCCCTGGCGGACCGGCTCTCCACGTTCCTCTCCCTCCCGGCCGACCAGGTGGAGGCCTGGAGTGTGTTCACGTCAACGCCGGGGGAGCGGCTCGTGACGTGCGACCTCAGGGAGGAGTACGTCGAGGGAGTCGTCGCTGACAAGCTCGTCGCCGGGCGGGAGGGCTCGGTTGACGCGATCCGGCGCGGCATGAGCGTGGCCCCCGAGCTCTTTGAGGCCACGTGCGGCAAACAGCTCGCGCCAGCCGTCACGGCGAGCATGTTCAGCTCCCGTCCCCTCGTACCGTCGGTCGTGCTTGACGCCATGGTCTTCGCCCCCGACATGAGGGCTCCCTCCTCGTCGCTTGAGCAGTGGGTCCGCGAGATCGTGGAGCAATCCTTTAGCCCGGATGATCTCGGGAGGCTCCTGCAGCTGCTCACCGGGGTGCGGGGCATCCCTGTGGGTGGCCTGCGGAACCCCGATGCGAGCCCGCCCCACAAGATCCGTCTATCAGGGTGCGATTGCACCTGCTGCAGGCAGGCCAAGCGGGGCAAGGCCACTGAGGGGTGCGATGGGTGGCTGGCGATCAGCACGTGCTTCTGGACCTGCCGGCTACCCCTGTATCCGACCAAGGAGGTCCTGGCCTCGCGGCTGCACAAGGCAATGACATGGGCCTCGGGCTTTGGCAGCGAGTGAGGGGTGGGGAAGGGTGCTCTGTGTGCCAAGTGTGGCGGATGTGAGGTTTCAACCCAAATTGCGCCCGGATCACTCGCCCTCCATCTCCACGAGGACGTGAACGGGCACCCCGGAGAGCTTAGCGCGGCCGCCGAGGGCCGGGAGCTCGATCACCAGCAGCGACTCCACCACGGTGGCCCCGACCTTGTCCATGAGGGCCTTGCCCGCGCCGAGGGTGCCCCCCGTGGCGAGGAGGTCGTCAACGAGGACCACGTTCGCCCCCGCCTTCACGGCGTCCACGTGCATCTCGAGGCGGTCGGAGCCGTACTCGAGCGAGTAGTCCACCCCGATGGTCGCCCCCGGGAGCTTCTTGGGCTTCCGAAGGGGCACGAAAGCGCACCCGAGGGCGAGCGCGATGGGGGGGCCGAAGATGAACCCGCGGGCCTCGAAGCCCACGACGGCGTCCACCTTCTTCCCCTCGAGGCGCTCGACGAACATGTCGATGGTGTGCTTGAAGGCCACGGGGTCCAGCAGGAGGGTCGTCACATCCTTGAACGAGATGCCGGGCTGCAGGTTGGGGGCGGGGGTGAGGGGGGCTCGGCGGCTCGGCGGCCGTCACCGTCCCGTCGCGTGCACGGGCGACGGCGGCCGCTTTCGACTCAAACGAGTGCACTGGCGACGGCAGCATCTATTGTACAAAAGATGGTGCGGAGCGCAGGCGCCAGGGGGGCGCGCCCACAACCCTTGACATCCGGCGCAGGACTGGTTCGGCGCCGGGACGTGATGCAGGTCATCATCATGCCCCACAACGCGCACCTTAGGGAAGTCCGGGATCTCCCGGATGGACTTCTTGATGATGTCGAGCCTGGGGTCGGACATTGTGGCCCTCACCGCGAAGTTCGTCCTGCGGGGGGGGCTCGGGGATTTTCGGTAGTAGGTGGCACTAGTTACCTCTATACGCCTCTCAATTGCCATACAATGCCACTACTTAGACGGATGATCGAACCGGTACCGTGCGACGGGCTCAACGCACCTCGAGGTGGTGGTGCGGAGGAGGGGGGGCAGCGGGGGGTGCAGGGGCAACGGGGCTGGGGCGAGGGCGCGGAGGGAGGTCTTCGTCGGTGGTTGGGTACTGCGCTCGGTGGGTGGGCCCGGCGGGGACCCAAAGGGGTGACGGGTGAGGGGTGCGGGGGTCGAAAGGAGGGGCTGCCTCCAGTGTGCTGCAGAGGACGACTCGGGGCTCAGCGTGTCTGAAGTCATCCCACAGGGTTCAATGGGTTTCGATGACGGGCGCATAACGGCGCCCGTGGAACGGATAATCGGTATGAGCCAGGTCGACGGCGCCGCGTTGGGCGCCGCACGAGCAGCCGGCGCGACGGTGCTGCCACTGGGACACCGCCACAGAGTCCAGCGGGAGCAGAGCGTCGCCTTAGGAACGCGTGGCGTGTTGGAGAATCCACACCACTCTCGATACCGCACCAGCCTTCCGCCACAGAAGGACTCGTTGGTGCGTCGAGCGTTCCCGTCCTGCAGGCGCACGGCCATGCAGCATGAAAGGGGGAAGCAAAAAAACGCGGGGCGCGGGGCCCGTTGCTGACACAAGGTGGCATTGTGGCCATCAAGCGTCCAGAGGAAACTCTGAAAATGGTTACATACAAGGTGCCCGGCGGGGCGACCAGGGTGCTGCCGGTGCCACAGGGGAAAAAAAGGTTTCGGCCCAGCAAGGGCGTAGGGTGCCTGGTAGCTAAGACCACGGCGCGGCGTGGGTCCCAGCTGGGACCCAGGTCCGCCATGAGCCCCTGTCCTCGGGAGGACGCCCCCCCGCCCCTTGTGCACGCGTCGCGCCCGGCCGAGCCCCGAGCGCACCCCCGGAGGAGTAGCTAGGGGGGGCACACCGGGCAGGGCCGGGCGGCGGCAGCGCAGCGGGGCGGTTGGGAGGGGCTCTGCGGTCGGCAAGGGTTTCGTCCCCGCGGGAGCGGGGAGGCGTGGGGGACATGCCACGGACAAGCGGGAAAATGAAGGCAGGGCGGGCACAGGGGCCCTGGGACAAGCGCAACACCGGGGTAGTGCCGCCGGGGCGGGCACTGGGCAGCCGGGTCGGCGAACAAGGAGGAGCCGCCGAGGTGCTACAGGAAGGCAACTTTTTGTGGGTGCACCTCGGCGGGGGGCCGCGGGCCGGGGGGTCCGGCGCGGGGGCGTCGTCTCGCATCTCGGGGGGGCGGCGCTCGAGGGCAGGGCGCCCGGGCGGCCGCGGGCGAGGGGGGTCCCTCAGGGGCGGCCGCCGCGGGCGTTGAGGTGGGTGCCCTTCTTGGCGTCGTACTTTTCGCGGAGGTAGAGCGCCGCGCGGTCGCTGATGGCCTTGCCCGGCCACCGGAGGTTGTGATCCTCGATGACGCGAGCGAGGCCCTCGGCCAACTCGTACTTGGTGGTGCCCTTCTTCCGGCGCGGGAAGAGGATCTCCGTCATGGCCTTGTCGAGCGGGGCGCCCTCCCGCAGCCGGGCGATGACACCCAGGTCGTACCGCTGCTCGAGCTCCTCGTTGCTGATGCCCGTGAGGAGGGCGAGGAGGACGGCGCGGACGAGGATGCGCTGGGGGGTGCCCAGACGCAGGCCCTTGGCGGCGAGGAGGGGGGGCAGGAGGTCCTCGAAGATGTGGTTGTCCTCCTGAAGGAGCGAGTTCACACTGATGCTGAACTTGGAGCCCGTGAGGAGGATGGTCGCGTTGGACTTGGCCGCGCCCTGGAGGGGGCGGTCCTTCTGGGCGTCGGGGGCGATCCACACGAAGTCGAGCTCGGACTCGGCCCCCGCGCCCGCGTAGGCGAGGGAGGGGGGGGAGCCGGCGAGGCCCGCGCCGCCGAGGTGGGCACCGGGGGCTGCCTCGCGCACGCCGCGGCGGCCGTGGGGGCTCGCGGTGTGGGAGGCCGTGGGCGTCAGGAGGGGCAGCGCCGCGGGGACGCTGCCGCTGTCGCCGCCGAGCATATCGTACGGCACGACGCTGTCCGGGTCCAGGTCCCACGAGTCGCTGAGCAGGGCGAGCGAGTCAGTGGCCAGGAGCGTGTCGTGGTCGCCCTCGAGCTGGTCGAGGTTGATCTGGCGGGCGTAGGCGCCGTTCGTGATGTCCTCGAGGTCCTCGAAGTCCACGGAGCCGGTGGCCTCGGTGGCAGGGCTGGCGTGGTGGGGGAGCACCTGCGGGGTGGCCTGGGCGCTCTCGTGGGAGAGCTTGCGGCGCTTGGCGGGCTGCCCGAGGGGGGAGCACACGGCGTCGCACGCGTCCGAGTCGAGGGCCGCGAGGCTGGCCGTCGCGGCGGAGTTGGTCTGCGCGGTGGAGGCCTTGGTGCAGTAGCCCAGGGGGGCAAGGACGGGGTCACAGAAGATGTCCTGCGATATGGGGGGTGGGGGGGGTAACTAGGAAGGAGTGACGGGTCCCGTCGGTGTTTCGCAGGGAGGGCGTGTGAGGGGCACGCGCGGGCGCGTCCTTCTACGCGCTCACCTCGTGGGAGTCGTCGATGACGGGGTTGAGGAAGTCCAGCATGAGAGCGGAGACGTCGAAGGAAGATGGCATCGTTTGCGTCTCGGGCTTGGGTTGCATCCTCAAGACTGCGGTGGGAGGAACCTTCGGGAAGGGGGTCCGCGCGGGCGCGTCGGGGAGAATATCCCGAGGAGGGGAGGTGGATCGGAAGTAATGTTGGCTTAAGTCGCCGTATCGGCGCCCGCGGGAGGCCACCGCAGACGGGGGGGAGCGTGGGCGAATGACGAAGTCGAGAGGACGCGGTGCTTGGAGAATCTCGAGGGTCGCGGGGCCTCACCTGGTGCACGGAGCGAGCTCGAGCAGGCGGGTTCTGTCGGTAATCGACAACTGAACTCCGAGATTGGCGGTCTCGAGAGCCTGCGGTCGGAGGGGGAGGGACGGAGCGGGTGACACGGCGCTCGGGGGGCACGCCTGAAGCACACCCACGGAACGGCGGGGGAGGACACGACGCAGCCATCGGGGTGGCGTGACGCGCGTTAAATGTAGATATCATGCACACCGTGGAAGGAGCGGGGCCAGCTCGCACCAGCGGCGACCTTGACGTTCCCGACGCCCGGGGGGGGTGTTCGGAAGGCAGTGCGCACGAGCGGGGTGTCGAGGATGGGTTTGCGGGTGTGAACAGGTAAATTGCACCCTATACGGCACACGGCTGGGGAGAAGAGGGGGAACAGGGGGGGTGAGGGGCGCGGAGCGGGCTAAAACCGCTGTCGGGCTGAGGAGGGAAGCCCGCGGGGCCGCGGGGTTCCGGGTACGCTCCCCGGCGTCCCCCTTCCGCCATTACCCGGGTGGTTGGTCGCTCGTCCCCCAAAGGCCGAGCGAGCGCGAAAATCATCCGCGATGCGGGGCGAGCGCAGGCGGGCGGGGCCCAACCTCCCCCTGGGCCCGGGCGCTCGAACCCTCGCCCCGGCGCGTGCCGTGAGACGCAGATTGCGGCGAAAATGCGCTTCTTACAGTTAAATTCGATATGATCACCACGTTTACGCCACTTCAACCCCCGGGAATCGGCGGGCAGGCACCGGATGTGGGCCCTTTCCCAAGGTTGCCCCCGCCCCCGGCTGGGGACACGGAATCGATGTGTAGTCTGGGAGTGCAGATAAAAAAGTAAACAGAACTGCGTCGCGACGCCGCGCGGGGTCCGGGAGGGGGGACTCACGGTTTTGGTCGGTTTGGAAACGGCTTTTGGGCCTGCTGTGGCGAAGCAGGGAAGGCTTGGGGTGTGGCGGCGAGTGGTGTGGATTCTCGACTGCGATGGAGATGACACGGAACGGAAGACGTAGACAGAGCCTCAACGCAGACCCATGTTTCCCCCTTCTCCTGGCAAGGGGTTCCAGGCCCGACATGGCGCACGTGCGTTTGGGACCCTCTCCACGAGATGGGGCGCCCCCCCCCCTCCCTCGGGCGCTCCTACCCGCCCTCCCTTGGCAGAAACGGCTTCCGTCCCCCCCATCGAGACCTCAAAGGCGGCTATCGAACGATCTGAAAGACACCAGAGCTCAGAAGCCCCTTCGGACGCCTGGAACCCTCCACCCTGCGTGCCAAACAGCAAGATGGTGGACGCTGAGGAGCCTATGGAGCAGAGGGACGTCGGTCTCGGAGTGACGGGCCACCTCTACGAGCCCGAGAACCCCCAGTCGCACCTTCAGTACTCCTTCCACCCCCAGACCCCCTTCCCGGGGAACGCCCTCAAGTGGCGCTCGTACGTCTACGACGATGGAACCACGTGAGTCTCCCCAAATGTTCGCCTTCAGCAGCCCGAATGCCGCCCCCGCCCCCCACACTGGTAGCCTGCCCCGGATGATTGTGCCGAAGCCGGCCGGCCCTTTTTGCGCCGCGGACTGGGCCGATGCTTGGCAATTACCGATCGATGCTGGTTAATTATCGAAAGAACGACCCCGAAAACTTGTTTCGCCCTTTCTCTCGCTCCCGGGGTTCTGGAATCCCCAAGGATGTTCCCCCCACCCACCCCCAGTGGCGCAAAAGAAGCACTAGGAGCACTTCTCCGTAGCTCCCCGGTGAAGACAACCGCGCTAGATTCATCGGTGCGCGTACGCGCTCGTCGGCTCTATGGCCTTCCGGGCGCCTCTTCGGCCTGCGGGCTGTTGCGGACCGAAATGCTTCTTCCCCCCCCTGCCTCCCGGCACCCCCTCCCCCACTTGGGAGGGCCGTCACCCGCGTCCCCCCCCCGCGCTCCGCAGCTACGAGGGTCTCATGCGCGACGAGATCCCCCACGGCCGCGGAGTCATGACCGTGGGTCCCGGTGAGCTCGGCGCGGGCGGTCTCGCGGACCAGAAGCACGGGGACAGGTACGAGGGGGAGTTCATGGCGGGCTTTGCCACGGGGATGGGCCAGTACTCGGCCAAGGACGGGACGGTGTTCCGCGGGGAGTTCATGGCTGGGAAGAAGGACGGGTGCGGGGTGCTCATGGACATGACCCCGTTCCTCAAGAAGGTGGCCAAGGGGACGAACCCCGACAAGGCGTGGAACGCGACCAAGGACGAGGTCGAGAGCAAGTCCGTCTACGGCACGTGGCACATGGACAGCTTCGTGGGGGGACCCGACAGCAGCGGGCAACTCTGCCACCTGCAGGAGATCCTGGGCGTGGTTGACGAGGTCGAGGAGGTCGTGGCGCGCGCGCGCATGTTCCAGTGGAAGCCCGACGGGGAGGTGGGCCCCTGGCTCCAGCGGGACGCCAACGAGGTCCCCGTGCAGGCGCAGCAGGACCCGCTCCACTACCCGCACGGCACCGGATACCTCATGCCCGGCCCCGCCGGCAACGCCCACGCCGTCCCGGAGAACCCCACCCTCCGCAAGCAGCTCGAGACGGCCGCCGCCAACCACTTCAACATTTTCCGGATGTTCAACGTCGAGTACGACCCGGCGCCGGGCTCGTTCACGGACAAGGCGCTCAAGCTCTGGTCCAAGGAGGAGAAGAAGATCGAGGAGCAGAAGCGGAAGCAGGCGGAGCTCGAGAAGGCCCGCATCCGCCAGGCGGAGAAGGCCAAGGGCCTCGAGTCGTCGGCGGGCAAGAAGATGGCATCGGGGGCGGCCAAGAAGGGGGGGCGCAAGCCCGCGGGGGGGGCTGGGGCGGAGGACCGGCCCCGGAAGAAGAAGGCGCCCGTCGTGGCCGAGTCGGAGAGCGACGAGTCCGGGTCCGACTTCGACGAGGACGACCTCGTCGCCTCGGCGCCCAGCAATCAGGGCTCCGGGATGGGGGGCAGCGCGTTCGGGTCCATCACCCTGGGCCTGTCCCGGGCCGCGGTGGCCACGCACCGTATGTTCGAGCGGGCCGCCAAGAAGGCCTCGCGCATGCCCGTGCTCGGGGGGCGGTGAGACCGCCGCTGCCCGCCCTCGCAGGGCGCCGGAGCGTCGTGGCTCCGGGGCCCGAACCGAGTTCAACCGCGTCTCCCCCTAGCGCCTACCCACCGGCGACAGGGTGCTGTACGCGAAGCTCGTCTCCACCGTCTCGGTCACGTTCCCCGGCGGGTTGTCGCTCACCGCGGTCAGCACGCCCTTGCGGAGCTGCTCATAGCGCATGGCGTCACTGTGGAGCTGCTTGCACTGCGACACGAGGTGCATCTTCTGCCGCTCCAGGGTGGCCCGGGCCTCAGCCTCCCGCTGCAGGTGGCCCTGGAGGTCCCCGTTCTGCGCCCGGAGTTCCCTCAGCCGCGCCTCCAGGGCCGCGATAGTCTGCGGGGCCGTGGGGAGGGGGGCGGTAGAGTTCGTTAGCCAGGGCCGACCTCGACGCCCCCACAGCCTCGTCCACGGAGACGGGGAGCGATGCAGAGGCCGGTACTGGTAATTTACCGTGAAAGAGCCCGCTCGACAGGCGGAAGGGACAGGAGGGGGGGGAACGAGTCGGTGGGAGCGCGATCGCTCGGCGGGCAAGGGAGACCCACCTCCATCCTGCCGGAGGCCTCCTGCTTCGTCCGCTTAATCTCGACGAGCATCATCTCGTGTTCTTTCTGGAAAGCGCGCCTGACCACCTGCGTGCGGGTAAACAAGGGCTGATCATGACGACAGCGCGCCGCGAATGGCCCGAGATGTCGGGATCGCAGGGTTCGATCGGGGGCGACCGCCCGTGCCCGCTCCTCGGCGGCCCCTGCCCCCCCCGACAGCATCCGCCGCACCCTATGCCCCACTTCACGCACCTCAAACCCCGACTCCATGAGCCGCTCGGGCTCCCCGGGCAGCTTGGACTCCATCTCGGTTGAGAGGACTGTCCGCGTGTAGGTCGTCTGGCTCCCCGGCATGGTGGCTCGCTGCCGGCAAACAGTCTCTGGTCACGACCGTGGCGAAGGAGAACGTGCCGACCGGGGGGCACGTGGGGGGGCTTTTAGGGCGCGTCGCCGCCGGTGATGGGTGCTGCACCGGGGTGGGGTACGTCGCCGGAAACGGGGCCGGTGGCTGCCGGTCGAGGGGCACGTTTGCGGGCGCTCCGCGACACCGCTCCACGCGCCTAGGGCAGTCTAGACCGAGTGCGAGGCCCCGGGGTACGGCAGGCGCGAAGAGGAGAGCGCTCCCGGCCTCGCACGCTCCCTTCCCTCACGGAGAGGAGCCCCGGGCTTGCATCACCGCCCCTCCTGCGTGGTTTTGGAAGTTCGCCCTGCTCGCCCCTTGTTGAGGTTCCCCGGGCACCTTTCCTCGCTTCTGGGCTATAGAATGCCTACGTTTTGACCAATCAACCAGGCTGAATCCGGAATCCACGGGTCCGGATCGCCCCGAGAGCCATGCGGAGCTCCTCCCCCGTGGCGGGGGAGGACGCGTTCCGGGAGAGCGCGTCGCTGAGTGTCGTGCTCTCCCCGGTCGGCCCGACAATGGAATCATGCGTCGCAGCGCTGCGCCACATCGCGCCGCTGATGGGCGACGTGTCCGTCCCGCTCTCCCGCGTCGCCCCCCACTACCGCCCCTCGCACAAGTCCCCCTTCCCGCACATCCCCTGGGACTCGGGGCACCTGCGCCTGAGGTGCGTCCGCCC
>Ga0181583_10001092_pt1 | contig 19955 bp, 11 predicted proteins | sample 071ome_31_FD_132461 | JGI IMG/M metagenome (GOLD analysis project Ga0181583, IMG submission 132461) | Coastal salt marsh microbial communities from the Groves Creek Marsh, Skidaway Island, Georgia - 071405CT metaG (megahit assembly) | ecosystem: Environmental > Aquatic > Marine > Intertidal... | reverse complement strand
CGGCGCGACGGGGCCTCGGGGTCCTGCGGTCGCCGGGCTACGCACCGGGACGGACGGGCTCATCCGCACGAAGCTCGTGGCCATCATCTACCCGTCCTCTGTCGTGCGTATGCGGCGATCCGCTTGTCGTCTTGAAGTGTACCGGGCTGCCACCTATCCATATATCATGACGCGGCCGGGCGTGTTGCGTGGGGGCGTTTCGCTGCGAGTTTGAGGGGCGTCCACCCAGCTGGTCCGGCTCTGGCCAGCACTGGCACTCGCCTTTTGCCCCGTTGCGGCACCGTGTGTCCCCCCCTCACGCCCGCCCTAACAAGGATACATGTGCGGCGAGCTCCCGCGACCTGTCAAGTCCACTGCGCCTTCCTGGCGTGCTGCTTCGTCGACGAGAAAATGGGCAGGAAATCCCACGAGCATGCCGGTGAGTGCCCCACCTAGACGGCGACGAGCGAAGTTCTCTCGCGGACGTCTCGGTCAGATAGCCGTATCCCGTCGCTATATGATGCTCGCAGGGAACCCGGAGTCGGTGAAGGTGGTCGTCCGGTGCAGGTGGGGCGCACCCGCAGCCATTTCATTTTGACGCCAGGGCCCCCCTAGCTGTGTTCGGAAGGCACCACCGGGCCTCGCGAGCTCTCCCAGCTGACATTTCCGCGATTTCGCCGCGAATCTAGCGTGAAAGAACCTTTATCGATGCACAGAGCCCACTGCAATCCCCTGCGAGCGGCGCTCCGGGCCGCGGCATTTTGACTGCACTATCCTGCACGCGCCCCCCTCCCCCGCCCCCGGCGCAGGCCCCTGAACCGGGTGGAGATCTCAGACGGCCGGAAGAGGATTGTATCCATGGAGACCAAGGCGGGGCAGGTGTTCATCAAGAACCCCAAGGCGCCCGAGGAGGCCCCCAAGCAGTTCACCTTCGACCTGGTCTATGACGACAAGGTGGAGCAGATTGACCTCTACAACGAGGTGGCCCGCCCGGTGGTGGACTCGGTCATCGACGGGTACAACGGCACCATCTTTGCCTACGGGCAGACGGGGACAGGTGAGGCCTGCGGTCCCGGCCCACGCACCCCGCCGCCCCCCCGCGGCGCCCAGCGCCCACCGATGCGCCCCCCGCCTGCTGCACGCAGGGAAGACACACACGATGGACGGAGGGGAGGGCCCCGGGCAGGCGGGTGTTATCCCGAACTCGTTCGACCACATATTCAACGCCATCACGGCCTCGGAGGACCGCGAATTCCTGATCCGCGCGTCGTTCCTGGAGATCTACAACGAGGAGATCCGGGACCTGCTGTCGAAGAACCCGAAGAACAAGCTGGACCTGAAGGAGAACGCCGATGGGCTGGTGTACGTGAAGGACCTGAGCAACTTCGTGGTGAACAGCGTGGGGGACATTCGCACGGTGCTCGAGGTGGGGAAGAAGAACCGGAGCGTCGGGGCGACCAAGATGAACCAGGGGTCGTCGCGGTCGCACAGCGTCTTCACTGTGACGATCGAGTCCACCGTCAAGGACGACAAGGGGAACGAACACGTCCGCATGGGCAAGCTCAACCTGGTGGATCTCGCCGGTTCCGAGCGCGCTGGCAAGACGGAGGCCACCGGGGACCGCTTCAAGGAGGGGGTGAAGATTAACATGTCGCTGTCGGCGCTCGGCAACGTCATCAGTGCGCTGGTAGACGGCAAGTCGGGCCACATCCCGTACCGAGACTCGAAGCTCACGCGCCTCCTCCAGGACTCGTTGGGCGGAAACACCAAGACGTCCATGGTCGCAAACATCGGCCCTGCCGACTGGAACTTCGACGAGACGATGAGCACGCTGCGCTACGCGGACCGAGCCAAGAACATCAAGAACAAGCCGAGGATCAACGAAGACCCGAAGGACGCCAAGATCAGGGAGTATCAGGAGGAAATGAAGCGGCTGCAGGAGGAGCTGGCGCGGATCGACGAGATGGGCGGCGGAGACGCCCCCGCGACCCCGCTGAGCCCCCAGGTGATCGAGGAGGTGGAGGTCCGCAAGCGGGACGTGACCGAGGAGGAGAAGGAGAAGATCCGCCGGGACATCGAGCTGGAGCTGCAGCGTGCCGCGAGCAATCAGGGGAGCATCAAGCTAAGCGAGGAGGAGATGCAGCGGATCCACCAGGAGGCCGAGCGGGAGGCGGAGCAGACGAAGAGGCGGCTCGAGAAGGAGCGCAAGCGGGCCGAGCAGGAGGCGCAGGAGAAGGCACAGCAGCTCCAGGCACAGCAGGCGGAGACCGAGGAGGCCAGGCACCACCGCGAGGAGCTCGCTGCGGCCAAGAAGGAGATGGCGAACAAGCTGCAGATGATGCAGAACAAGCTGATCCACGGCGGCGGCAAGGACGAGCTGGCCAAGAAGGCGCGGGAGAAGGAGGAGGAGATCAAGCGGCGGATGGCAGAGCTGGACCGGCAGCGGCGGAAGGAGCGGGAGGCGGCGGTGAAGATCAAGGAGCTGGAGCAGAAGCGGGAGCAGAAGGGCCAGAAGTTCAACAGCCTCGAGGAGGAGCGGGACGCGAAGAAGAAGGAGCTTGAGGAGGTGTGGGCGACGCTGCAGAACGAGCAGCGTGAGGTGGCCGACCTGGAGCAGGCCTTCGCGGACGAGCGGAGCTACCTCATGGAGCAGGTGCGGGAGCTCCAGAGCCAGCTGCGCCTGCGGGAGTCGATTATCGAGGCCTTCATCCCGGCGGACGAGCAAAGCAAGGTGCTGCAGAAGGCCATATGGAACAAGGAGCAGGGCGAGTGGGAGCTTGGGCAGATCAGCGAGCGGGCCGAGAACGCCACGACGCTCAAGCGGCCCAGCTCGGCGAGCGGGACTCGGCGCCCCATGAGCTCCTTCGCGCTCAACCAGGCGGCGCAGGGGGACCAGAACCCCCGCTTCAAGTCGGAGAACATCCTCACGCTCGACCTCGACATGCCGGAGAGGACGACCTACGTCTTCACCGAGGAAACGCTCGCGGACCCGAACGTGCGCGAGGCGCTGCATGCCGTTTTCGTGGACGGCCAGGTACTCTTTTAGGCCGCGTCTTTTAATCCGGGCAAAGTTTTTAAAGGTCGGGCGACCTTAGCTCCTTAACCCACGACGTGAAGCGCACAGCAGAGAACAGGCCAGCGCAGCCCGTCGTCACCACGGCCACCTTGGGCAGGGCGGGGTGCACAGACCCTGCCTGGTAGTAGAGGGCCTTACCAAGGGCCGAGAGCACGGCCCCGTTCACGAGGACCAGGGCGACGGTCTCCAGCACGCGGAAGGAGCGCTGTGCCCCCCCCCGGCCGCTTGACGAGCCGCCCACTGGCCGCTTGACCAGCCGCGCCATGGCGGAAAGGGCCCGTGGGCCCTCCAAGACGAGGGTCGCGGCGAGGGTGGCAGTGTGACGCTCTGTGTAGGCGCTGACGGTGAAGATCGATAGGAGAACGGTGCGCATGAGGATCGTGGGCAGGCTTGACAACTGGACGGGCCCCTGGACCTCGAGCCACAGGCGAAACGACATCCAGCCGGCCGCAACGCACACCATGACCAGAGCATGCGTTGCCTGGGCGTCCGTGGGTGAGTACAGGAGGTCGGTGGCGGCGGCAGGGTTCGCCCGGATGAAGAGGGCAGCGCCCAACGTCATGGCCGATGAGTATGCCAGCTGGAGGACATCCTGAGATGCCGAGATGCGCTGGTCAATCGTCATAAGCTTGGTGGAGGCCGGGGAGACCATGCGTTGCACTCCGAGGGCGGCGAGGAGGAAGCAGACGAGGGCCACACTGGTGGCAGGGATAAAGGAGAGCATCGGCACCCGGCTGCACGCGATCCCCGCGAGGAACCACCAGCATGCCGCGAGCGACTGAGTGAAGAGGTCCCCGCTAGCCATGGTGTGGTCCACGGGCTTCGCGGGTCCCCCCCCATGCTTGTTGGAGGTTGCGCCCGGGTGGGCGACCAGCCTGTCGCTCTTCTTGAAGGTCAGGTGGTAGTCGTGGATGTACCTGAGGTCAAAGGCAGCCTCGCAGTAGGCGAAGTAGAACTGGTACTTGCGCCAGAAGCGCTCCGAGTACCCGATCTTGATGATGTGGTCCCTCTTCTCCTCCCACTGCTTGCGCCACGCGCGGAGGGTCACGGCGTAGTGGGGTCCGATGTCGTGGGTACCGGCGAGGGCCAGCCCCGTGCCCCGCAAGGCCTCCACGCAGGCACCCACAGAGGGGAGGTGCCCGCCGGGGAAGATGTGCTCGCGGATGAAGTCGGACGAATTGCAGTAGGCCTCGTAGCGCTCGTCGGGGCACGTGATTGACTGGATGCACGCCTGTCCGCCGGGCTTGAGCATGCGGCCGATGGTCTGGAAGTAGGACTCAAGGTACTCGTGCCCGACCGCCTCGATCATCTCGCACGAGACGACGCGGTCGAAGGTGCCCTCGCCGGGGCAGTTGCGGTAGTCGCAGTAGAGGAGATCGATGGAGTCCTCGAGCCCAGCCTCCTTGATCCGCACGTTGGCCTCGGCCAGCTGCTCCTTGGAGAGGGTGAGGCCAATCACACGGCACCCAGTCGTCTGCACCGCCCGGATGGCGAAGGCCCCCCACCCGCATCCGATTTCCAGCACCTTGTCGCCCTTCTGGATCCCCGCGCCCTTGACCAGGGCGTCAATCTTAGCGATCTGTGAGTCGTAGAGTGTCCGGCCCGGGGCATGGATGGCGCACGAGTAGGTCATCGTCTCATCGAGGAACGCCTTGTACATCTCGTTGCCTGCGTCGTAGTGCTCCTCGATGTTCTTGCGGGAGTTCTCCTCGTTGTTGTGGCGGGCCAGGTGGGCGTAGTAGAGAAGCTTGTCGCCGAGGTAGTTGAGCAGGCCCAGGCTGCCGCGGGCCTCCTCCGACTCCTTGGCGTTGGCCACGATGACCGCCATGAAGGCGCCGGGGTCCTTGCAGACGATGTCGCCGTCCATCCACGCCTCGCCCATGCCTGTGTCGTGCCTGGTCATGATCTTCCAGGCGAAGGCCATGTTGATGACGCGCACTGTGCAGTCGGGGAGGGGGCGCCCCCACCACTCGTCCTCCGGCTCAGGGTAGTCGGTTGACTTGAGGCCTGGGCCGTAGACGCGCTCCGTGCCATCGGGGAGGACGAGGCGCAACTGCCCCTTCTTGATCATGCCTTGGAGGAAGTTGTCGACGAGGCCGAACACCTGGCGGTCGAACCACTTGATCTTGGGCGAAGTGGCGATCTGGTTCCACGGCACACGGCACCCCATCGCGTCGACCGTCACGGCCAGGGACGCCTTGAGGCCGTCCTCGTGGAAGCCGTAAGCGCCCCAGGCGCCGCAGAAGTACACGCCTCCGGCGCCCTGAAGCGACGGTAGCGCCTCCTGGGCGGCGACGGAAGCCTCGGAGAAGACCGGGTGGTCGAGGGACAGGCGGCGCAGGACTGTCTCGGGACGGGGCTCATGGATGGGGTTGAGGGTCACAAACATGTCCGGGGCCTCGGCGGGGAGGTTCTGCAGGAGGTTGAGCCAGTAAGTGACGCAGACGGCCGAGTCAGCGCTGTCCCCGGAGCTGCCCAGGAAGTTCCACGACGTCCAGCACTCCTTCCGCTTCGGCATGAGGGAGGCGTCAGTGTGCAGCCAGACGTCGTTGGCGTTGTAGGGGATCGACCCCAGGGCGGCCCTCTCGGCCGCTGTGGCGTGGTCCCCGAGGAGCGAAAGGGAGGTGTCCGAGTGCGTGGCGAGAATGACCCCGTCGAAGGACTCGGTCTTGCCGTCGGACAAGGTGACCTTGACGCCACCACGGGTCAGGCCACGGGGTAGGGAGCCGTCGCTGCCCTGCTTGGCTTCGCGCCGCACGGCCTTGGCGGCGCAGGAGGTGCGGACCTGCCCGCCCATCTCCCCAAGGGCCTTGGTGATTGCGGCCACGTACTGGCTGGAGCGCCCTTTGACGACGCGCCAGAGGGGCCGGTCAAAGACGTCGAGGAGGTGGTGGTTGATCCAGAAGCGCACGAGCATCTTGACGGGGAACTCGAGCACGGTGGCATTCGGGACCGACCATACCGCGGCGCACATGGGCAGGACGTAATGCGTCCGGAACACCTCGCTGTACCCCTTCCGGTCGAGGTACTGACCGAGCGTGACCCCTTCGTACGCGTGCGCGTGCTTGGCGTCGAGGACCTGGGGGGCCTCACGGCCGAAGCGAAGGACGTCCCAGAGCATGCGGAGGAAGGCGGGCGAGGCGAGGTTGGATTTCTGCCCAAAGAGCGCCTCGGATGACCACTCGTGCTCGCCTCCGTCCATCGACAGGGCAAAGGACATGGAGGACGGCTCCGACTCCACCCCGAGCTCCTCGAACATCCCGACCAGGTTCGGGTAAGTGGTCAGGTTGAAGACCTGGAACCCCAGGTCCACGGGGTACTTGGTGGACTCGTCGGTGAGCGCGTGCCCACCGCACGCGTCCTCCTTCTCGAAGACGGTTACCTTCGCCCCATTCCTGCAGAGGGGAGGGGTGCGGATGATGCTTGGGGGCATCTACCCCGGGGGGCCATCGTGAGGCGGAAACAATCAAGAGAGGGCCTCGCGATGGCCCTGAAAACACGTAAGGCCGCCGGTCCGGAGGCGCGCGACCCGTGACGCCACAGGTCGTGGGCAGGCGGGGGGCACGTGTGTCTCGGTCCGCTGGGCGAGAAATGTGCCAGGGCCGGCGTGTGTGACCACTATCTCCTCCAAAACCTCTCTGTATACGGTCGATGTCTAACGAAGACCGCACAAGAACCCTATAAATCAAAATATATTACGGTCCGAGCCCCACGTCGGCGAGTGGGCGAGGGGGCCACTAACTGGGCCGGCGGGCGCCCGGCTTGCCCGGGGCGTTCCTGGGCCCGGCGCGCGTTCGTGGGGACTGACCTGGCCGCGACATAAGCAGCACCGAGGCCACTGATGCCAGATCCAATGACGGCGATCCTGGATCCGGCAACCATTGTTGGCCCTTCCGCTGGCTTCTGGTCCCGTGGGTCGCGGGGCGTCCAAGCACGCAAGGAGGGGTGTGCGCGCACGTCCAAGCGGAGTCGGTGCCGGGCGCGGTCGAGTGAGGCAATTGTGCGGCCGGCTTCGCCCTCGGGCCAACGGGTGCAGCGCTTGCCCGCCTGGTGAGCAAGCAGGGTTGGTGCAGGTATGGCGTGTCAGGAAAAAGGATCCCAAAAATCTTCAGGTGTCACCGAGCGGCTCGGTCCGAGCCGCCCAACAGGAGCACAGAGTCGAAAAAAACGCATTGGTCGATGTTGTGACGCAGCAACGATGGGCTCTAGAGACGTTGTCCTGGTGGACGACGGCCCGCGAGAAGGGGAACTTCCCCTTCTCGACGGCGACGTCCCCTGTTCCAACCCGGCGTCCATGCCCTCGCGTCGCAAGAGGGCCCGCAGGCACGCCCGTTCAGTCAGCAACGGCGAAAGTGAGAGCGATGACGGCATCGAGCTCGTCACTACTGCCACACCGAGCCTCCGCCCAAAGCAGAGCTTCGATCCTGACGCGTTTTACCTGACAAGCTCCGACTGCTCGGACGACGACCTGGAGGTGTTTCTCGAGAGTAGGACCCGATGCAGGGGCGAACCGTGCTCCGCCCACGCCAAGCGCCCCCTCCAGGGCCCGCCGCGGAAGCTCACCCACTGCCAGCGCTGTGCCCCGCTGTGCCCCGCGGGCGTCGCGTCCATCCTGGCCCGGTGCGCGAGGGAAGCGGGCGACCGCCAGGGCGCTCGGGCGCTGCGAGGGGGGCGGCCCGGCCAGGCCTTTGACCAATGCGTCCCGACGTGTCCCCACGGCCGTGCCCTCGCCGTCCCGGACGCCCTTCAGGCTCCCGCGGAGCTCGCGGGCGCCCTGGCCGCCCTCTCCGACCTGGCGTCGCTGGTCGTCGAGGAGGAGCGCCGCCGCGGGCACCGGCACGCGCTGCCCCTCGTGGTGGACGTCGATGGGGCGGGGGCGCGGGCGCTGCTGTGCCGGGGGGACGGGTCGCGGGCGTGGCCACGCGGCGTCAGGGACATTGCGGGTGCCGTTTACGACCTCCTGGGCCGCGGCCCCGCGCCAGTGCAGGGGGCGCCGGCGGAGGGCGCGGGCAAGGGCCTGAAGGGTGAGGGCTGCGGCGGCGGGAGTGGCCGAGGACCTGGGAGGGGAGGGCGCGGAGGCGGGGTTGGGTACGGGGGAGCAGAGGAGGACATCCACCGGATGCGTCGGATGAAGGAGGCGGCCGCTGCCGCGCTGAGCGCCGCAGACGTTTCGCGGGCCGCGGCGCTGGCGAGGGGCGCAGAGGCAGTGTCGCGGCTCGTGGAGCCCCTCCAGGCGGGCGGGGCGGGGCTTTCCCTGGCGGGCCTGGCGGTGCTTGCCGGTGGGGGCCTCCCGGCCGCGGCGGTGGAGCAGCTGCGCGACATCTCTTTTCTCGACCTGGAGCACGCGCGGCTCAGGATGTTCCGCTCCCTGCTCCTGCTGCTGAGGACTCTGGCGAGCGGCGTCCCGCCTGCGGCGGCGAGGCTGGTGCTTTGCACGCCCCCGGCGCTGCTGGAGCTCTGTCGAGGGGACGCGGACCTGTTGGGACCGGCGCCCCCGGAGAAGGGCTGGGAGGCCCGGGTGCGGGAGGCGGCCTCCGGGACGACGGTGAGGGAGCAAGTCGCCGCGGTGGCTCGGAAGGCGGCGACGATCCTGCGGCACGGAGAGAGTGCAATCGCTGAGGAGGGGGACGTCGAGGCCCTGGCCGTCATGACGATGTGCACGGAGCTTGCCGAGGCGCTCGAGGGGCTGGGCGACAGCTCCGCTATGCTCGAGCAGCTGGTGGCGTCGCTTCTGAGCGCCCAGCCGGGGAACGTGCTGGCCCAGTACCTGGGTGAGTCGGACGTCACCCTTGTCCCGGACTCGAGGCAGCGCCAGGAGACGAGGAAGCGCGCCAAGGGGCCAGACATCGCGAGCAGGGGCGGGGGCCAGGGCCGGGGCAGGACCGTGGGTCCTTCGGCCCTGAGCGGTTGCCCCGGCGGCGGCGGGGGGCATAAGGAAGCCGCTTACGTGAGCGCCCTATCCCCGCTGCGCCTTCGCCAGGGTAATCTCGCCCGGGTCCATTACTTTCGTCAGCAGGCCGCCGCAGCGCGCCCGGCGGGGAGGTGGGCGAAGCGGGTCATGCGAGAGATGGCTGAGATGGAGTCGGCCCTGCCCGTGTCACAGCACTCGTCCATCTTCGTGGTGCAGGACGAGGCGGACCTGTCCCTCCTGCGAGCGATGATCACGGGCCCGCACGGGTCACCGTACAGCAACGGACTGTTCGTCTTTGACATCCACCTCCCGCCGGACTACCCGCGGATGCCACCCAGGGTGCAGCTTCTCACCACGGGGGCGGGGCGGTGGCGGCCAAACCCCAACCTCTACGCGAACGGGCGCGTTTGCCTGTCCCTGTTGGGCACGTGGAGCGGGCCGTCCTGGACGCCCGACAGCACTATCCTTCAGGTACTCATCTCGATCCAGGCCATGATCCTCGGCGTCGACAACCCAATCGCGAACGAGCCGGCATATATCAGCGAGACGGCGGCTTCGGCCCGCTCTCGGGCGTACAACGCGTCCACGAGGTCGCAGGTCCTGCAGTTCGCGATGGCGGAGCCGATCAAGGCCCGCGAGAAGGAGCCGTGGGTTTTCTTCGACGAGGCCATCGTGGCGCACTACGCTGTCCTGAAGGATGAGGTGCGTCTGGGAGCACCGCAAGGCCCATGGCCGGTTGCCTGTGTTTGACCCGCCCTCCTGAGCCCCCAAGGCTGTCTCGCTCATGACCCTGCAGGTGCTCGCCCAGCTGGACGCGTGGGTCGACGAGGCGAAGGCGTCGGGGTACACCGGCAAGGCGCGCAGCGATGCCATGGAGGCCGCCATGGGGAGCTCCGCAGGGCGTGGGGGGCGGAAGGGGGGCGGGGAGGGCAGAGGCGGGAACGTGCACCTGCAGGAGATGACGGTGCGGGCAGAAGCCGTGCGCCAGGCCCTCGCGTCCCTGCCAGAGCGGAAGTGAGGGGTGCGGTTCTACCCCCTTGGGTCTTGAAAAAGATTCGCATCCTTCACCACCCCGCGTTCAAGCCGCGCAGCTGCTCGTTCTCCTGAACCAGGCGGCTCACGAGCCCTTCCAGCTCTTGTTGCTTCCTCTCCATCACTGTTGCCTGCATCCTCGCGGCCTTCACGTCCGCCAGGTTCCGCGTGAGCAGCTCCTTGTGGGCCCTCTCAGCGGCCACCAGGCGCTTCTTAACTGCCTTCAGGTCGTCCTCCGCCGTGTAGTCCTTGCCGCTCGGGTTGGCCCAGGCGTCCTTAGCACCCGTGGGCGGCCCCTGGCCCGTCTTCCGTGGGCGGTTCGCTCCCGTGGCGCCACCATTGGGCCTGCCGCGGCCACCCCCGCGGACGGGCGGAAGAGAGCTCATAGTGGGTCCGCCTATGATTCCGTTCGAGCGCGACGACTCCAGGCCAGAGATGGCAACCCCCGCCATGCCCCCGGGGCCCATTGGCGCGGCCCCCATCATTGCCAGCAGGTCGTCCCTCTCCCTCAGGAGCACCGCCACTTCCTTCGACAGTTGGTACACCCGCTTCTTAAGCTTGGCGACGACCTCGCTTTCGTCCTCGTCGTTCGCCGCGGTCGAGCTGTCGACGGGGGGCCGATAGCGCTCCGGGGTCTTGCTGACCGCTGCTGACACGTTTGCCTGCACCCCTGAGAGCCTCTCGTTGAGGCTGTCGACGTTCCTCTGAAGCTCATCGGCCCTGCGCTCTGCCCTGTACGCGCGAATTTCAGCCTCCCGGGCAGCCCTGACTGCAGCGGACCCGAACAGCGCGGGGGGTACGCCCCCATCCTCCACGGCCCCCGAGAGGTTGGACAGTCCTACGAACTGCTGCACCATGCCCTTGAGTGAGGCGAGCTCGGCATCCTTGCGCTCGATGTCGTTCTTCATGCGTCTTTGCATGGCCCGGAACTTGTCCTCGAGGGTCTCGGCGTACTTGAGGCTCGCCTCGCCCGCGGGCGGGATCTGGTCCACGGCGGACGGCTGCAGTGACGCCGGGTCCACGCCGCACTGCCGGGCGAAGTCGTTGCGCTGCTTGGTAACGACCGCAATGTTCTCGCGGGTCACGGCCAGGGCGCGCGAGATGGTTACCGCGCGGTCCTCGATCTCCTCCAGCTCCAGTGCGTCGCTGATGAGGGTCCGGTTCCGTTCCTCGACCTCGGCCATCACCGCGAGCGCGGCGGCATGTTGCCGCTGGAGGCTCTGGAGCTCGCTCGACATGACCACGACGGCCTCGGCCGTGTCTTGCAGCCGGTCTGCGATGTCAGCGGCGTCCGGGTTCCGCCCCCCGATGAGGTTTTCGAGGATCCCGACCGCCTCCTCCATAACCCCGAGCTTGCGCCTGAGGTCGGCTGCCTCGCTCAGCTTCCTGTCCTCCCGCTGCCCGTGCTTCTCCAGCTCCTCGACCCGGCCCCTCAAGGTGTCCCTCTCCCCGCGCATCACGCGCACCCACTGCACCACTTCCCCCGCGGGCATCTCGCCGGCGTAACCGCCCCCCCCCACCTTTCCCAGCTGCACGATGCGGGCAATCTGCTGCAGGGCCTCCTTGGGCGTCTGCTTGGTCTGCCGCACCGCTACCCCAGGCATATCCAGTCCCACGGGCGTCCTCGGAAGGTCGCCCCCAGGGAGCTCCCCGCCGCCCCCGCCCGCCTTGATCGCCTTCCACCGCTCGATCACCACCTTGAGGTTCTCGTTCTCACTTTCGAGCTCGGCAACCCGTGAGCGGAGGGCCTGCGCGTCCTCGGAGGACCCAGCGCCGGCCCTGAGGCGCTTGATCTCCTTGGTGAGCCCGAGGATCTCGCGCTTGTAGCGCTTCGCTTCCTCCGCCTCTCCCTGGACCGTATTGACCGTGATGGTGTTGGTGATGTTGGCAGCCCGGGCGGCGAATCGGAGCGTGTGGGACGTCTCCTCTGCCTGCTCCTCCGAGACCGACACGCACGCCACGATCGCCGTCTTGGCGTTGCCGCCGATAGCCGGGCGCAGGATACGCGTGAGCTTGCTGTTGCGGAAGGGGATGAAGTCTCCCGCCTTCCCCTCGGAGAGCTTGGAGATGACGTTGCCCAGCATGAGCAGCGAGAGGTTGATCTGGCTCGACTCCTTGGCGCGGTCCCCCTCCGAGCCCGACTTGCCGAGCCTCTCCGACCCCGCCAAGTCGACGAAGTTGAGGGTCCCCACCCGCATTGGGGCGCCGGGAGTGGCCTCGTGCGTCTCCACCGTCACCCGGATAATCACGTGGGAGCGGGAGGAGTAGTCGTTCATCCTCGTCCGCCCGACCACGCGGCACGACTCTCCCTTCGCAAGGAGGGCCTTGAGCCTCTCTCCGTCTGCCACGACCTCCTCGTGGAGCCCCTGGATGCGCGTGCCCGTGACCGCGTCCTCCGTGATTCGGAGGGGGGCGCCCCCCCTGGTGCTCAGGAGGTCCTTGAGCTCCTCGTTGTACAGCTCCACCATCCCCACCCGCACCACATGCCTCGAGCCGAGCCGGCGTTCCCGGTCCCGGAGGATCTGGAATAGGTCGGTCGCCGCGATGGGCACCACCCCCGGAGCCCCGGAGGTCCCCACAATGGTGTAGGTCTTTCCCGACCCCGTCTGCCCGTAGGCGAAGATGGTGCCGTTGATCCCGTCGAAGGATGCCTCCACGATCGGCTTCAGGGCCGTGTCGTATATCTGGTACGTGTTGTGCTTCCCCGTGAAAACCTCGTCGAATTCGAAGTTCACTGTCTTCGACTTCTCCTTCTGCGTCCCATAGAATGCCGCGTCACGCTTGAGGGCCGCGTCCTCCTTGAGCTCCACCTGCCGCGACTCTGGCGAGCACCGCCACGCCTCCTTGGCGCGCCTGCCGCGGCGGACCTCGAGTGGCCGAGCGCGGACGATGACCCGGATGCGCTCGGACCCGCGCTCGTGGGCCCCGGATGACGACACGGCGCCCTGTGTGCGCAGCGCCCCCGCGTCGGGCCCGATGACCGCCGGGCGCCCCCAGACGTCGACAGTGCGGCCATCTGAGTCTACAGTATGCGCGCCCAAGCTCACGTTCGACGCGTCATTGGTGCCCGCCATGCCGGCCTGCTGGGGCGGCGGGCGGGGCGGCATATGCGTCGACTCGCGGGCGAAGGGCTCGGCGCCCTGGTTCTTCTCCAGCCGTCGCCGGCGGATGAGCTCCTCGAAGAACCCGTCCAGTGGGTGCTGGGACTGTTCGAGCCCCGCGTCCTTGTGCACGAAGAGGGGGTCGCCCTCAGAGTCCTCCTCCTCGGACCACCCCACTGGGAGCGGGGCCACCCGGGCAAAGCGTGCCACCTGGAGGATGTAGGGGTCCTCCGTCGCCTCGACCTCGAAGTAGTCGTACATGGCCTTCATCTCGTCAGGGAGAGGATCCGTGCGGCTGAGTTCCGCCTGCGGGAGGGCTTGGTGAGGCAGCGCGTGGTGGCTCGGGGGGGTCGGCGCAGGGGTTCTGCGGCGGGCGGTGGGTCCCCGGGGGTGGCGTTGCTCCGCACCTTGACGGCAGCCCAGCCCGTGCGCTCCATGAAAACGGCGTTCTTGTAGAAGGCGAGGTTCGGATGCTCCCACACAGACTTGCCGACGCCGGCCTTGGAGTAGAAGTGCCTCCCCGAATCGGCGTGCAGGTACATGGACCAGCCCTCGGGGAGGTTCTTCTCGTTGGCCATGTCCTGCGCCACCCACACCAGGTCCGAGTCCGCATCCTGCTCGCGTTCGGGGCGAACGGGCGGTCAGGCGAGCCCGCAGGTGTCCGGTGGCGACCGCGGGGAGGTGGGAGGCACGAGCACGGCGATGGGACTCGGGGGGACCCAAAAACAACACGAGCTCAACACGACATGTCCGCGGCCGAAACGGCAACGCGGACGCGTGCAGCTTGCGGGAACGGGGGATGAAAGCGCGCCCGGGGGCACGCGGGGAGCTGCTTGTCACGGTGGGGCGACGACGGCGATTTTCCCCCGAATCTTCGCCCGCGGACCTCACCACGTTGAGGCCTAGTTCCCGGCAGCATGCCAGGACGCCGGGCGCGTGCCTGGAAATCCCTGCCCCCACCATCGAGGCGGCGACGACGGCGCCCGTGCGGGCTTGCCGTGGCGGGGAAATGTACTTCTTCCGGCGCAGGCCCGCGTCCCCTTCGATTCTCTGTAGGGTCCTCTTGCGCACCGGTGCGCACCAGTGTAGCTCCCGAGAGAGGTTCAGGGAGATGGGAGGGGCAAGGACAGTGTATTACGCCGGCCTAGTGGACCCCGGGAGGCCCGTGGCGGCGTGGCCGACCTCCCATCGCGCCAGCACGAACACAACAACGGGGGGTCGCTCTGTGCGACCTGGGGGCTGCCCCTTTGCTCCCCCCCGGCGCGGCGGCCCAGCGTTCTCATCTGAGGGGGGGGGATGAGTGGTGAATACTACTTTCGACAAACGGACCCAAGGGGCGGACATCAGCCCCCGCCGCTCCAAGATCGCCCGAGCGGGGGAGGGACCGGCCGGCCAGCGAAACTTTGCTCATCCCGGGGCTTTGTGCGCGGGGGGAAGCAGGATAAAGGCACCCGGGCGGCAGATACGCGCTTAAATCGCGAGTATCGCAGTGGATACGCGATTTTTAGTGGGAAATGTTCGGGTGGCTGTCCCAAGGAGGCAGAGGTGCCCCCCCCACCGATGCGGCAGAGGACGCCGCGGGGGAGCCCAATGCCCCGCCCGAGACGCGCACCACGACCGAGGATGCAGGCTCTCGCAACGGGTGGTGGGGGACGGTGATTGGCCGCACCTCGAACGGGGCCAGCACGAGCGGGAACGAGGCCGAGGCGGGCCCTGGGGACATCCAGGTCGACGTACTCAGGCGGCAGAATACCCCAGCCTCTAACTCGCATGTGCGGGTGGAGGCGCCCCCGGATACCCTGAATAGACCACGGGGGAGGTCGGTGGAGCTATTAGGGGCGATCGGGGGCAGCAGGAGGAGCCGGAAGAACGTCAAGTGGGTGGACGAGCACGGGAAGGACATTGCCACAGTGTACCAGTACCAACAGCAGGACCCGAAGCTCGAGTGGGAGCCCCTGACTAGCGGGAAGAAATCATGCGGGTGCATGGATGTCCTCAGGTGGTGCTTCTGCCACCACAAGGACGACCACACCCCGATGCAGGCCTACCGGAGGTAGTGAGGAGAGCCACCTTGTCGGGTCAGTGGCGCTGTTGAAGCGTCGCGACGATGTCGGCCACGAGCGTCGCCATGGCCTCAGTCTCCGCCTGCACGAGGGGTGGGGGCGCTTGGGGGGTGCGACGGAGCGGGGCGGGTCTCGACCCGCTGACACCTGCTTGGCCCGGTGTGGATGTGCCGAGGGATGTTGGCAGCCCACCTCGGCGCGGGAGACGATCTCCCGCAGAGCGTCAGCGACAACGCGCGACCGATCCCTCGGCCTCTCCACCCCGAATGTATCCATGACAGTGGCGGTTTCGCCGGCGGCTGCAGGTCCGTTCAGGAGCTCCTGGTCGGTGCAATCGGTGTCGCCATGGCCCCTGTCATCGGGGTCAAGGGCGGACAGGAAGTCCGCGAACTCGTCGGCTTTCGCTTCGGCCACCCGGAAGACTTCTTCGAGGGCGCTGACGGAGCGGGGTAGACCCGGGTGGCCCAAGGGCTCGAGACCGGACAGCGCATCCATGCTGTTGTGCACAGGGGCCACGCTGGACTCGACTCCGCGACCCGACGTGGTTAGGGGGCGGGGCTGCGCCACGGGCACCGCCAGCGGATCTCCCGTAGGAAACCCGAAGGAGCCCATTTCCACGGGGAGGTCGTGTATGCAGGGAAACTCGAACTCTCTCGCGTCATCGGCCACTTGCCCGCCCCTGACCTGCGGGACGCACCTCAGCTCTTCGCAGCACGCGATATCTTGCCCCTCGCGCCACGGTGGGGCGCAGATGACATGCACGGAGTGACGTAAGGGTGCTGAGGCGGGCACGACTCCCGCTGGAGCCGCTGCCCGTACTCCCGCACGCTGGGTCTCTCCCTCCCCGCGAGCCCCCCTCCCGCAGGCGCTGAGCGACGCCGCCGTGTCCCCGTCACACCCTGTGAATGAAGGTTCTCTCCCAATCTCCTCCACGACTGCCAACCAGTCAATGTCTCGCTCAGCACCCATCGAGCGCGTTTCTGAGTGGCGGGAGGAATCCAAGGTTACCGAGGTGCTGCTGTGTCCGCAAGCACTTCTCAGGGGCACCGCGAGGTATGGCGCGCGCCGTTCAAACGTGCCAAGCGATAAACAAGTCCGAAGCAACAGCTTCCGAGTCCCGCGTGACCCGCGCACAGTCCATCACCAAGGCCCCGACTGACCCGCGTCAAGCTCTGTGTTGACCGAGCCGACCGACTCGGCGAGCGTGATGACGTGCTTGTTGTGGTTGCCGACAATCCTCGTCACCGTGAACTTACGAAGCGACCCCAGTGACCTACCCATTAGCAACGACGCCTTGGACTGGGGACAGAAAGCTACGAGCCCAGCAATGCCGACAGCGTACCCTCCGGCCACGGGGTTCAGCACCCGTCCCTCGACGATGATCCCTTTCTTGTGCGCTGCCTTGAGCTCCCCAAACACCCTCTTGTACAAATGATCGATCGAGCGGTGCGGCATATCGAGCCAAGGGCCCTTGTACGGCGACCACGGGTCCTGCACCACGAGCTCCACCACGTCACCAGCCTTGACGTCGTACGGTGTCCGGCGGGGGGCACCAGGCTTGGAAGTGCCCAGGAGGCACCCAATTGAGATGTCGGCGCGATTGACGGTCGCCTTGATGCGGTGCCCGGTCTCGACGGTGACGTTGTCGGCGTCCTGCTTCTCCACCTGCCCGACGACAAGCATTCCCTTGAGCAGCGGCACGGTGTGGTTACTATTCCGCACGATATTCAGCTGCTCGTCCGTCAGCATCTTGGCTGGTAGCCTCGCCAGCATCGCAGGGTCGCGGAGGCCCTTGAGAGCCGCGGGGTCGCTCTGCGCGCGAGGACGGGGGGGGGGCACGACGGTGGCCAGGTTGATTGCAGCGACGTAACCCCGATTCGTACCCCCGATGTGACAATGCCACTCCTCTGCTGAAGCATTACCTGGATATCCTCAGGCATCCCGCCAACAAGCTTGCGAAAGTCGAGCTTGGTGAGCGCAGTGCGCTTCTGATGGCGCGGCCCCACAAGGGGGTGCGGCAGCCCACCATTGCCCGCTCCGCGGTACAGCGCAATCGGCGAGAGCACAACCGAGCCCGCGTCGACCCTTGCGCCCGACGTCCCGGGCATCTCCCCCACCACGCGCAGGGTGGCGCGTCCGAAACGCTGCATTGGTTATCGCCCAAGGGACGTGTCCTCCGCGACCGGCTTGGGGCCCTCACGGGCGGATTCGGCCTTTGAGCGTGAAAATCGTGATCTGTTGGAACAGGTTCCTCTGTCAAATCGGAAGATCGAGGGCCATGTCACACCCCCCCCCCCCTGCTCCCTCCGGTCCACTGAGGCGATCCTGACCCTGGCCCGACGCCGGGGTAGGGGTCTGGCATGAGCGGAGCCGCCAGAAGACGCTTGACCCCCCCGGGATCTCCGGGGCTGTCATGGCTCGTGTCGCAGCGGCGGGACAGCGCTGCCAAAGTTTCTCGGTGCGGCATATCCTGCGCCCACCGCTGTTGGGCTCGCCTGGGAGAGTGGATGCGGTTCGCAGCGCTCCCCGGTCTCGTCGCTTCCAGGCCGTGGAACTTCACTCTCGCCTCTCCCCGTCGCCTCGCCGCCGACTTGACCGCATCAGCGGGAAGACGCAAGAAGAACGTGTATAAAGTGGGGATGACGGGGGTGGAACCGCCGCGCCGTGAGGGAGGGTGGGAACCCACCTACACGGGGGAGGCTGCCGACGACCTGCAGCCGTTTCCGGTGCGTCCCCCAGCGCCGAGGGTGCCCCTGCTGCCTTGATTTGCATCGCGCATGGATACGCGGGACGAACCATCACGCGTTAGACGATTGATAAGCGGGCGACGCGTGCGCAGAAATGCGGTGGCTGCACCCTAGCGGCGACATCCCCGAATCCCACGTTACTCGTTCCGCAGTCCACGAGCGGGAGGGTCGCTTTAACGATGAAAGAGGTCCGAGAACAGAAGGAGGTGCTCGGTGAGCCGCGAATGGCGGTGTCCGAGGCGCGGGGGCCAGCCCTTCCAGGACCCGGCCCGTGGGTGTTGCTGCCGGCCTGTGCCCACAGGCCTCGGATCACGTGCCTCCCCAGTCGTGTGCCCGCGCAGGTCAGGTGATCGATATCGGGACTGCCGGAACGAAGCGGCGCACAAAGGATGGCGCGCACGTGTACAGCGCGGCGGGCGCCGTCGACTGGAACGAGCGGTGGCCCAAGACACCCCCGCCCCTGGCCGAGGTGTACGGGGAGGAGGTGGCCAAGCTCGTTGCCAACAAGCCCGAGGTGCCCCATGCCGAGCAAGCGTGGGAACACTGGAGGAAGCTTGGGTCCCCGAGGTTCCACGTGGCCCCCATGGTGGACCAGTCGGAGCTGGCCTTCCGCATGCTGTGCCGCAAGTACGGGTGTGACAGCGCCTACACCCCCATGATCCACTCGCGGCTCTTCGTCGAGGACAAGAACTACCAGGATGAAATCTTTGAGACCACGGGCGATGGCGCGGATAGGCCCCTGTGGATCCAGTTCTGCGCCAACGATCCCGAGTTGTTCGTCACGGCGGCCCGGAAGATCCAGCAGCACGGCGACTACATTGACCTCAACCTGGGGTGCCCGCAGCGCATCGCCCGGAGGGGCAACTACGGGGCGTTCCTCATGGACGACATCCCTGCGGCCTGCGCCGTCGTCCGGAAGGGGGCCACCGAGCTGGACACCCCCATGAGTGTCAAGATCCGCGTGTTTGACGACGTGGCCCGGACCATCGACTATGCCCGGCAGCTCGAGGCTGCGGGGGCCATGCTACTCTGCGTGCATGGGCGCACGCGGGAGCAGAAGGCCATCGGGTCGTTCCCCGCCGACTGGGACCAGATCCGCGCAGTGCGGGAGGCCCTCTCGATCCCCGTGCTCGCGAACGGCAACGTGGACAGCTACGAGGCGGCCCTGCAGTGCATGGAGTACACGGGGTGCGAGGGCGTGCTCAGCGCGGAGCAGCTCCTCGAGGACCCCAAGCTCTTCTGGCGGCGGGAGGGCGACCCATCGACCAAGCGTGTCGCCGCCGAGGCCCCGCGGATGCTTCGCGAGTACCTGGAGCTCCTCCGCGAGTACCCGCAGCCCATCCGTATGGTGAAGGCGCACATCTTCAAGTTACTCGGCGCCTGGCTCCAGGAGCACTTCGACCTCATGGCCGTGGTCACGCAGCGCGGGCTGGCCCCCCTCGACGAGCTGATCGATATGACGCACGAGCTGGAGAGGCGGATCGTGGCGTGCGGGAGGGAGTACCCGATCCCGGCCGTCAACCACGACGCCCTGGAGAAGCGCAAGCAGAAGGCGGCACGCAAGCGGGCCATGTACGAGCAGCGCCGGGAGGCGAGGCTCGAGGCGGGCGATAAGCTCAAGAGGAAGGCGGAGCAAGACGAAGACGACGCGGGCGAGGAGCAGGGGATGGTGGGGGGTCACAAGGACAAGGTGCAGCACGTGTAGCTCGCGTGAAAGGTCCCGGCTGTCTCGGGCAGCCAGGTGCTGACTCCGTTCCTCGGAGCGACCCCCCCTTGTGTCCCGCGCCTCCCCGGCGGCAGACACTCTCTGGGGAATCTGTCATCCGGTGCGGGAAACTCCCTGTGCATCTCTGCGCGGAAACTCGAGGAGGAGCCTCGCGCTCGCCGCACGCGTGGGAGCATCTCCCCTCAGACCGTTTCCCGACGTTTCCTTGCGGCGCACGCGTGGAGAAGGCGTGTCCAGGGCACCATGGGCGGAAGCAAGAGCCGGTTTAAGGATCGGATGTACCGTGAGTAGTTTCCGCAACCGTTGTCTCCGTTCGCGGG
>Ga0181583_10001090_pt1 | contig 19958 bp, 7 predicted proteins | sample 071ome_31_FD_132461 | JGI IMG/M metagenome (GOLD analysis project Ga0181583, IMG submission 132461) | Coastal salt marsh microbial communities from the Groves Creek Marsh, Skidaway Island, Georgia - 071405CT metaG (megahit assembly) | ecosystem: Environmental > Aquatic > Marine > Intertidal zone... | reverse complement strand
GCCCGCCGCGCGGCGTCGTCCCCGAGCCCGAGCACCCTCTCGCGGGCGTCCCGGTACACCTTCCGGGCCGCGGGCTGGAGCCTCAGCGACGCGCTGAGCAGCCCCCCGACCACCCCCCGCTCCTGCACCGACTGGTCCAGATCGAGCTCCCGGTACAGGCCGTAGGCGACGTACACGGCCGCCGCCACGAGGACGAGGGCGAAGGGGTTGCGGAGGAGGGCCACGAGCTCGTTCCACCCGAGGACGGCCATGGCGGCCAGGGCCCAGAGGGGGGGGGCGCGGCGGGACGCCATCTCGCGCGCCTCCTGCGTGGCGGCGGCCCCCTGCACGGCCATCTGGGTGTCCTGGACGAAGTGCCGCCAGGCGCTCCGGACGGCGGCGGGGGTGGCGAGGACGCGCTCCGGCGGGCACGACCCGTCGCCCCACCCCTGGGCCGCGGCCAGGTCGGCGCAGGGCTCGACGCCCGCGAGCCGCTTGGGCAGCGCGGCCCCCCGGAGCCCCGCCTGGCCCAGCGCCAGGTCGAACACGCTGCGCTCCACGGCCCGGCGCCGCTCGGCGGGCATGCCGCGGGCGTCGACGCTCAGCGCCGCCAGGGTCGCGCACGCCGCGGCGCGCGCCTTTCGGGCCAGCCCGGGGATGTCCTCGCCGGGGCGCCACGACCGCAGGGCGCCCGTCTCGTCCTTGGCGAACGACTCCATGAAGACGTCCCTCAGAGTCGCCCCGAGGTTGGCGGTGCACGACGCCAGGAACGCCGACAGGGCCGCCTGGGCGCGGGCCTCGACCGCCCGGTCCACCTGGCCCAGGTCGGCCTCGCTGAGCTCGAACCCCCTGACCGCGCCGCGGAGCTCCGCCTGCGTCTCGGCGGCGGCCCGCGCCGCCAGCCCCTCGGCGCGCTCCCAGAAGTCCCCGGCTGCCGCCGTCGCCGCCAGGAGCCCCCGCAGCCCCTCCTCCAGCGGGCCCTCGCGCGGCTCGAACGCGCGGCCGATTTCCCGCAGCAGGCACGCCTCGGTGATCCGGCGGGCCGACTTGTCGAGCTTGCGGCACCCCGACTCGTGGTACTGCTCCGCCTGCCACGGGGCGCTCGCCGGCACGTACCCGGAGAGCGCCAGGCGCAGCTCCTCCTGCGCGGCGGCCTTCTCCTGGCGCATGCGCTGGGCGAACTCGCCCGTCCCGAAGGCTGCGGCGCGCCCCTCTATGGCGCGCACCCGGGCCACCATCCACCGGTCCAGCTGGGAGTGGAACACCCCGATGGCCTCGCTGAAGATGTCCTCGGCCAGCTGCTTGCGGTAGTGGGCGCGGACCTCGGCGTCGAAGAGCTGCGTCTCGTCGTCGTAGGCGCCGGAGCGCGCGGCGAAGAGCACCTCGAGCTGGCTCCCGATGTCGGAGACGGTCTCCTCGGACTCGTCGCACTGGCGGCGCAGCGCCTGCCACTCCTCGGAGGACACGAAGGCCTCGGCCTGCTCGCGCGCCACCTGCCCGCAGCGCATCTGCGCCACCAGGATGCGGTGGGCGGGGATGTTGATGTCGCGGTTCTTGGTGATCGTCTCCCACATGTTCTGCATATCGAGCGCCAGGGCCGCCCCGGGGACCCGGGACCCGTCGGGCGGGAGGAGGCAGTCGGGCGCGAAGAGCTTGCGCAGGGCCCCGCACGACTCGTCAAAGGCGGCCTCGCTGAGCTCGAACGAGGGCATGCCGAAGAAGTGCGTGTCGAAGAGGTCCTCGAAGGCGCTGTCGCGGTACCCGCTGGGCTTCTCGATCGTCTCCCAGATGGCCTGGATGTCCTCCTTGAGCACTTTCTGCAGCATGTCGAGCGGCGTCTTGGTCTTGTCTCGGATCACGAAGGCAAGCGTGGTGCGGCGCTCGGGGCGGAAGAGCTTGAGGTTGACCTGGATGACCGTGCGGAGGAGCGGCTTGCCGGCGCCGTGCTCGCGGCCAATGTCATGGCACCAGATGTTGATGAGCACCACGTCCGCCATGGCCAGCGACAGCAGCGCCGTCTTCTTCTCGAACGCCGTGTCCTCCTCCCCGCGCTCGCGGCCGTCGCTGCCCTCGCAGTCGATGACCACGACGGGGCGGTCGATGGTCGACGCCGTGGAAACCCACACCCCCTGCGTCGTCTGCTGCCGCCCCTTGAATGCGTCCATCTCTACGAACTGCGGAAGTGCGGGTGGCGAGTGGGGGCTGGCACGGGGGCTGCGGGCGCCGGGGACGCCGCCGGGAGGTGGGGTCACGAGGCCCGGGGTGGTGGTCGGCTCACCTGCGTCCCGAACACACGGTTCAGCAGGGTCGACTTGCCGCTGCTCTGGGGCCCGATGATGGCCACGACGCCGTAGTCGACGCCTGCGGGGGGTGGAGACGAGGGGCTGTTGTTGATGTCCACTCCGCGGGGGGCGCGCCGGATAAATGGGACGGTAAAAGGGGAAAGTCCTGTAAATTAGGGTCGATCGAAGGACGATTCATCGCTTCGTCGGTGTATAACTCGAAGAAAAGTCGCGTACCAGGGGATAGAGGCGGGGAAGCGTCGGCCCGCTCAAAAATGAACGAGCGAACGCGCGCGGCGAGGGGGTGCCTACGCGGCGAAGAATCCGATCCCTTCCTGCGTAATTCCGCACAATTGCGACGAAACACCCACGCGGCCACCGCTCACCTGCGTCCACGACGGCCCCGAGCCTCACGAAGCTCTCGAGGACGGAGGCCTGCATCTCCCCCTCGTGGTCGATGATTTGCACCGCCGTGCCGGGAGCGAACGAGGACAGAGCTGGGAGCTCGTTGGCGCCGAGGGCGATGCCGACCTTCGGTGCGACGAGCTCGGGTTCCTTCCAGGCAGCCATGACGCCTGTCTCGGGGGCCATCGCCCTTAGCCCCTCGCGGGAGTAACAACACGGGGTGATTCCGTCCGACCTCTGTTGCCCGCTCTGCTCTCTGCGGGCTACTCTGACCACTTTTGTAGGCCCGTCACTGCCCCGGGACCGGCGAGCGACCGGCCCCTTCCGAACTGCCCGGGACGCCTCCCCCGGGGAGGCGCGGCGCGCCCCGGGCCGGCCTGACGCGGGGAGCCGGCGCCGGCGCCAGCCCACCTTGGGAGGCGGCCAGCGACGCCTCGGCGCAAGGGTCTGGGCCCGGGCCCGCATGGCATCACAACCCCCCCAGCACCTTCGCGAACTCGATCGCCGCGCTCCGCTCGAACGCCGCGCCCTTGCCCCGTGTCGCACCCAACCCTAATCAGCGACTCGGTGCGGCCCACCGAGACACTTTCCCGGGGCACCCATGAGCACCGGGGAGCCGGAGGCCAAGCGGCCTCGCACCGATGAACCGGAGTTGGCCGTGGAGGATGCTTCCGGGTCCGGGAACTCGGCCATCCTGCGGTTCGAGAGCTCGTGAGTGCCCTAGAAGCCCCCCACTGGCCCTGGTGCTGCCAATAGGGGCCGGAATCCGCGACTTCTCTGCGCCGATTCTGAGGATGGCACCCCCTCCCCGCCTTATAATATGCGCGACAGCTGCGACGAACCCGTCTTTCCTCGGTCCCGGGCCCTCCTGCGCGCCCGGAATCCGACGCCCACCACCCCCCCCCAACCCAGCAGTTTCGGCGCGTGCGTCTCCATCGGACCGTTTTCCCCCCGCCCTTCATGTCTGCAGGTCGGGCGAGCCCCTCGACCCCCCCGTGGACGTCCCCATGGACATCACGACCAAACAGATGGAGACGCTCCTCAACAACCTGCTGTCAAACGAGGAGGCGATGAACTTCTCCTTCTTCATTGACGGCGAGCAGATCGCTGCAGACCTCGCAAAGCACCTCAAGGACTTCAAGGTGATACGAACGTGACGAAAAACCGGGCAACTCGGGAGCCTGGGACAGGCCCGCCGCGGAACCCCCCGCCGACGCCCACGGTCGAGAGGAGGGGGAGGGAGGACGCGACTCCCGCCTGCCCCCAGGCCCTCACCGGGCGGCGCCCCCCCCCGCCCCCCGCAGGTGTCCGTCGAGTCGACGATCACGGTGGTGTACCAGCCCCAGGCGCTTTTCCACATCCGGCCCGTGACCCGCTGCACTGCGTCGATGCCTGGGCACGCCGAGAGCGTGCTGTCGGTGGCCTTCTCGCCCGACGGCAAGGAGCTCTGCACGGGCTCGGGGGACACGACGGTGCGCTTCTGGGACCTCTCCACGCAGCTCCCGAAGAAGACGGCCAAGGGCCATTCCAACTGGGTCATGTGCATCGCCTTCTCCCCCGACGGCAAGCACGTGGTCTCGGGGGGCATGGACGGCGTGGTGATTGTCTGGGACCCGGTGGCGGCGGAGCTGCGGGGGAGGTGCCCGGGGCACAAGAAAGCCGTCATGTCCCTGGCGTGGGAGCCCGCGCACCTGGCGTGGCCGAGCCGCCGGTTCGCCTCCTCGGGCCAGGACGGGACGGTCAAGGTGTGGGACGCCGACACTCGGCGTTGCTCCCTGACGCTGTCGGGGCACTCCAAGGCGGTGAGCGCGGTCAAGTGGGGCGGGGAGGGGCTCATCTACTCGGGGGGGCGGGACGGTCAGATCCGCGTGTGGGACGGAAAGGACGGCAAGTGCCTCCGCACCCTCCAGGGCCACGGGCACTGGGTCAACACCCTCGCCCTCTCGTCAGACTACGTGCTCCGCACGGGGCCCTTCGACCACCGCGGGGTCCGCCCCGAGTCGGACGAGGAGGCCCGGGCCGCGGCGCGGCGGCGGTACGAGGAGGCCACGGGCGGGCAGCCCGAGCGCCTCGTCTCCGGGTCGGACGACTTCACCCTGTTCCTCTGGGAACCCTTCCGGTCCACCAAGCCGACAGCCCGCCTGACGGGGCACCAGCAGCTGGTGAACCAGGTGGCCTTCTCGCCGGACGGGCAGTGGATCGCCAGCGCCAGCTTCGACAAGTCGGTCAAGCTCTGGAGCGGGCGCACGGGGAAGTTCGCGGCCAGCCTGCGCGGGCACGTAGGCCCCGTGTACCAGGTGGCGTGGTCGAGCGACAGCCGGCTCCTGGCGAGCGGGAGCAAGGACTCGACGCTCAAGGTGTGGGAAGTGCGGACGAAGAAGCTCAAGAGCGACCTCCCGGGGCACGCCGACGAGGTCTTCGCGGTGGACTGGGCGCCCGACGGGCAGAGCGTCGCCAGCGGCGGGCGGGACAAGGTGGTCAAGCTCTGGCGGCGGTGAGGGGGGCGTCCCGGCGTCCCGTCCCCGGCGGCGTGTTAAAAACCTTGCCGTGGTTTGCTTAGATAGTCGCACTCTCCGTCAGGTGCGCCTAAGCTGTCAAAAGACACCTGTCACTCGCTCCTCCCCCCCCCCTCCGACGCCCTACTGAGTCATCGAGATGAGGTGCGCCCCAGCCTCCCCCGGGGTCCCCATGGCCAGCTCCGTCGAGAGGGGGTGGAAGACCAGGGTCCCCCTGCCCCCCCCCCGGCGCGCCGCCACGTGGGCCGCGCCCCCCGCGACCTTCTTGGGCGCCCCCGCGCCCTGCAGGGCCCCCACCTGCGTCCCGTGGACGTCCCAGAGCTTGACGACGCGGGAGCTGGAGCTGGTGGCGACAAGGGGGGCGCTGGGGTGGCCGGCCATGCCCACCAGGGACCCTTGCGTGTGGGCACTCCACTCCTTGACCAGCCCCGCCCCGCCCGCGTCGGGGTCCCCGCTGCCGCTCCTCGCGTCGTCGGCGGGCTGCTCCTTGGCGCTCGGGCCCCGCGAGAGGGAGCGCGCCGAGACGGACCGGCTCGCGGGCAGGCGGAGGTCCACTAGGGACACTTCGCTCGGCGACCGGCAGGCGAACATGCGCCCCAGGAAGCCCGCGGGCTCGAAGGCGATGGAGAGCACGGCGCCGACGCCCTTGGTGCCCCCCTGGGGGATCTCGATGGCGGGGGTCCGGGACGAGGTCCGCAGGTCGAACACGGCCACGGTGCCGTCCGCGCACCCGCACGCCAGCAGGAAGTCGCTGGTCGTGTTGGTGGCCAGGCACGTGACGCCCGGCGGGGGCCCCCCCGCAAGCCCCGCCCCAACCTGCAGGTGGTCGAAGCACATCTCCGACTGCACGTCCCAGCGGAGCACGGTGCTCGAGAGGACGCCGGCCGTGGCGAAGGCGCTCGAGAGCCCGTGGCTCCAGGCGTAGCTCAGGCCCGTCTCCCCGCCCCCCGCCCCCGTCGCGGGGAGCGACGCTGCCCGCCACGTCGCGGCGAGCTGCTGCTCCCCGCTGCCGGCCGGGTTGCGCCACACCCGCATGGCCCCGTCGCTGCTCCCGATCAGCACCAGGGGATCCTCGAACCGATTGACTAGGAACATGTCGCTGCTGGCCAGGTAGGCCGGGGGCCCTGCCCCCCTGCGGTGCCCGCGGAGGTCGAAGGCGTTCACGACAGGCCCCCGCCCCCGGTCCCCGTACACGACGCACGTGCCGCGACTGCCGGCGAGCACGAGGTGGTCCGAGAAGGGGAGGAAGACGGCGCCCGCGCAGGCCTCCCCGCCCAGGTCGAGCGCGGTGACCTTGTGGCTGAGGCGCGAGAAGGCCGCCTGCGAGCGGCAGGCGTCGGCGCGGGCCAGCCACTGGGTCTGACGCTGCTGCTGGCGGACGGGGTCCGGGACCTTGGACCACTGCGCCACGCGACACGCCGAGCCGTCCGCCCCCCGGACGAACACGTCGCTGGTCCACTGCGGGTTGAGCAGCGGGCGCCGGAAGTGGTCGCACTCGAGGCTGTAAATTTGGCTGGGGGGTGTCGGGGTGCCGCCCTCGGCCTTGCCGTTGGCGGCGGCGGAGGCCACCACGCGGGCCCACCCGGGGGTGCCGTAAAAGCCTCCCGGGGACCCGGCCACGCTCGAGGCGGCGACGCTGGCCGCCACGGTGGGGCTCGAGTCGGCGCTCGAGCCAAAGAGCCGCCATGACCGCGACTGGCCAAAGAGTCCCCGCTGGGGGCCCACCGGCACGGCCGCGGCCCGCGGGGGCGTGTGCGCGCCGGGCGGTCCGACGGCCGGGGAGCCGCTGCGCGCGCCCACGGCGGTCGCCTCGGAACCCTCGGGCGCCGCAGGCGACGCCCCCACCCCAGCGGCGCCGCCCTGCACCTCCATCCCCAGCGCTGAGAGCCCGACCTTCGCGATCTCGGCCACGCGCGGGGACGGGTCGGAAGCCAGCATGGCCAGCGCCTCCAGTACCCGCACGTAGAACCCCTCGAGCGGCTCCACCCCCCCCGCATCGCCGTTGGTGGTGCCCCCCGTGGCCCCGCCGCCTCCAGCGGGGGGCGACCCCGACGGGGAGGTGCCGAGGGGCATCTCCCCAGTCATGACCAGCGAGTTGCGCCCGCGCAGGCTGTCCTGCCGCCTCCGGGACCCATCCGAGCCCTGCTGCGCGAGGAACTGGTCCCGCGCCGTGTGGCAGTGGGAGTGGTGCCCGTGCACGAGGCGGACGAGCACCGTCGCCGTCTCGGCCCGGACGAGGGCGGAGCCGTCGTAGAGAGCGCCGTACTCGATGACCTCGGAGACGATCCCGCGCTCGTGCTCCATCCGCCCGGCCTCGGTCATGCCCGTCGTGCTTGTGGCCGCGTGTGGGGCGGCCCCCGCTGCCGCGTCGGGTCCGGCCGAGACGCCGCGCAGGAGGGTGCCCAGGGCGAAAATGGCGCAGGCCCGGACCTCCGGTGAGGAGGCCTGGAGCATCCCGAGGAGCATCCGCACGACGCCCTGGGTGATGGCAATCGCCGACACCTCGTTCATCCCGTCCCAGAGCATCCCCATGCACAGGCAGAGCCACTTGAGCAGCAGCGGCGAGCCGCTGGACGCTGCCTGCCACGCAAAGTTGAAGTGGCTCATGCACACCGAGAGGAGGTTCGACCCCGCCGCCAGCGCCTGCCCCTTGGGGTGCGACTCGCAGATCACCGCCAGCGCGAAGGCCGCCATCGCCCGCGCGTCGGCGTTGGCCCCCCAGTCGCGCGAGTCGAGGAAGCGGACAAAGTAGAGGTGCCCGTTGTCCTTGACGAGGTCGGCCTGGCATGACGAGTCGAGCGCGAGGATCTTGGCCCAGAGGAAGACGAGGATCTCGTGGAGCTCGGTCGAGTTGGTCTGGAGGAGCTTCAGGATGTAGGGGAAGATGCCCACGGACAGCGCCAGCTCCACCGCCCAGGGGCCCTTGTCGATGAAGCGCCCGAGGAGCACGAGGGCCTTGAGGCGGTGCTGCTGGCTGAGGAGGACCTGGAGGACCACGGGGAGCTGCTCAGGGGGCTGCTTGTCCTCCGCGCCGTGGTCGAGCCAGATCTCGAAGGCCGTCAGCTGGTCGGTGAAGAAGGTGCTCTGCTGGAAGGTCGCCGACGAGTCCGCCAGGAGCCCGGGCACCTGCACCAGGCACAGCTCCGCGGCGTGGTCCCACGCGTCCCACATGTGGTGGTGGTGCGTCTGCGGGAGCACCGGGTACGACACGGGCCGACACCCGTTCGCGCGCAGGATGCGCTCCGCCAGCAGGAAGTTCCGGAACAGGGAGGCCACGAGCAGGTCCTGGCGGAAGAGCTTCTGGAAGAGGGGCCGCGGGAGCATGTTCCAGGCGATAGAGTCGGTGATCGCGGTGAATATCCAGTTGAGTTCCCCGAGGGGGGTCTTGCGGTCCGTCTGGGACCCCGGGATGCGGTCGATGGTCTCCGGGGTAAGGCGTGGGTCGTCGGCCAGGAGCCCGCGCGACAGCAGCCACTGCAGGGCTATCTTAATGGGCACGGTGAGGCACGACGTGAAGAGGTCCGCGGGGAGGCCCGGGGCCTGCGGGAGGACGCCGTCCGCCTGGCAGGCCGCGAGCAGGATGGAGTCCCGCATCGCTGCCGCGGCCGTCATGGAGTCCCCCGGCGCCGGGATCGAGTGCATGTCCAGGTGGCGCTGGTGGGCGAAGGCCTGGTAGGCCTGGACGATCTGCCCGGCGGCGGAGCAGTCGAGGACGTAGATGGCCGGGGTGCCCAGCCACATCTGCAGGTCGTATATGGAGAGCGGGATGTACTGCGTGAAGCTCTTGTTGAAGACCCACAGCTCCCCGTTGGCGGTTGGCTTTGGGACCCCGTGGCCGTTGTAGTGGAAGAGCACGCGCTCGGAGCGGGCGTTGCGGCGGCACGACATGCAGAGCCGCTTCACGTCGTCGACGGTCGGGTCCAGGGCCAGCTTGTACTTGGCCTTGGGCTGCCACCGCTCATACTGCCCCTGGAGGCCGCGGCCGATGGCGTCGAGGGCCTTCTGCGGCTGCGTGGCGAAGGGGTCGACACCGCACTCGAGGACGGCGCAGGGGGAGACCTTCGTGACGTCGGGCGGGTCCACACCGATGTTCAGGCACAGTACCATGGCCACCACGGTCGTCTTCAGGCGCTCCTTCTGCCGCCACTTGCTGACGATGCCCAGCTGCCGTGACCCCGCCGCGCGCTCCTCGGCCACCGTCACGACCGTGTGGTGGTCGTCGCAGAAGTACATGGGATGCACGTAGAACGTTCTCTGGCCCACCATCCCCGACGACATCTGCAGGCGGGGGCTGGGGTGGAGGGGCCGTGGTGAGGGCTCACAGGGGCCAGGGTGGGCAGCACCGGTGCGGCCGAGACTGGGCCGAGACTGGGCCGCACGTGGTCCTGGAACTTCGGGGGGTGGGGGGATGGGTGGCGTGAGCGGGGCTCAGGAAAACATCGCGCAGGTACTTGGAACGGTTGCAGCGCCATCGCCCCAACCCCCAGCCACGAGAGCGGGCTCCGTCCCACTCCCCTCGGCGAAAACGGAGGACCTCGGTGCTCCCTCCCAGGGCGTCATCCGTCCCATTGTTCGCGCCGATACGGTGATTGATCGCCATTTCGTCCTGATGAACAGTGCACCAAACCGTGGTATAGTAGGGATGCGCGGAACAACGCTCATCCTCCCCGTTCCACACCATGAGGGCCCCCCGGGACCTCTGCACGCACCGTCTCTGCGAGCGAGAGCCTCTGCATCTCCGCCGTCATCGTCGATGGCTGAGGGAAGATATTGAGCTGGGTCCCGTGAGTAGATGACTCCTGGGGCTCCTCCCCCTCTGCCCGTGGTGCCGGGGGGGAGCCGAGGTCGGCCATCACGCCCACGCCCCCGGAATCCTACGCGCGGAATACCCCAGTAAGACGGACTCGAATCACAAGAATACAGCTTTACTAACGCGCAGAGCTAGAAAGACGACAAAAAACAGGCCGCGTCGCTCTTCCTTGTCGCCGCAACTGCAGCTGCCCTTCCCCAGTGCGAAGACCGTCAGCGCGCCGGCAGCACGCGCGGGGCAGATACACACAACGCTCGCGGTGATAATGAGACAGATGGCCGCAGCGGCCGCTCCCGGGCACTGGTAGACCCACGTCGCCGGAAGGAGCCGCGCCGTCGACGAACAGGCCAGGTGTTTGCCTGCAGCAACACTGCCGCCGTGGCCGGGCCACGCCCGCGAGTCGAGGCTCAGCAGGCAGGGGTGAGGAGACGCGCGTCGTGGCGGGGACGCAGGGACATTGGGGGTGGATTTTTCTCTTTGAAACAGTCGCAACCGATGCCGAGTAGCAGGGCTAGGACATGCTTCACAGACTTGGAGCGGGCAGCGTCGGCTCGCAAGTTAGAAGCGCGGAGTAAGCCCCGGGGGCCCCTCGACGCGTTTCACTCCATGCGGCGGCGCACGTTCCCGTTGGTCAGCCAGACGCTGGGGGGGTGAAGCAGCTTAGTACTCCTCGCCCTCCTCCTCGCCCTCGCCCTCAGCGGACTCGGCACCGACCTCCTCGTAGTCCTTCTCGAGGGCAGCGAGGTCCTCACGGGCCTCGGAGAACTCACCCTCCTCCATACCCTCACCGACGTACCAGTGGACGAAGGCACGCTTGGCGTACATGAGGTCGAACTTGTGGTCAAGGCGGGAGAACACCTCGGCGATGGCCGTGGAGTTGGAGATCATGCACACGGCGCGCTGCACCTTGGCGAGGTCGCCACCAGGCACCACGGTGGGGGGCTGGTAGTTGATGCCGCACTTGAAGCCGGTGGGGCACCAGTCGACGAACTGGATGGTGCGCTTGGTCTTGATGGTGGCCACAGCGGCGTTCACGTCCTTGGGCACGACGTCACCGCGGTACATGAGGCAGCACGCCATGTACTTGCCGTGGCGGGGGTCGCACTTGGCCATCATGGAGGCGGGCTCGAAGGCGGCGTTGGTGATCTCGGCCACGGAGAGCTGCTCGTGGTAGGCCTTCTCGGCGGAGATGACGGGGGCGTAGGACGAGAGCATGAAGTGGATGCGGGGGTAGGGCACCAGGTTGGTCTGGAACTCAGTCACGTCCACGTTCAGGGCACCGTCGAAACGGAGGGAGGCGGTCAGGGAGGAGATGACCTGGGCGATGAGCCTGTTGAGGTTGGTGTAGGTGGGGCGCTCGATGTCGAGGGAGCGGCGGCAGATGTCGTACACAGCCTCGTTGTCGAGCATGACGGCGACGTCAGTGTGCTCGAGGAGGGAGTGCGTGGACAGCACCGAGTTGTAGGGCTCCACAACGGCGGTGGACACCTGGGGGGAGGGGTACACGGTGAAGCCGAGCTTGGACTTCTTGCCGTAGTCGACGGAGAGGCGCTCGAGGAGGAGGGACCCGAGACCGGACCCGGTGCCACCACCGACGGCGTTGAACACGAGGAAGCCCTGGAGACCAGTGCAGTTGTCGGCGAGCTTGCGGATGCGGTCGAGGCACAGGTCGACGATCTCCTTGCCGATGGTGTAGTGGCCACGGGCGAAGTTGTTGGCGGCGTCCTCCTTGCCGGAGATGAGCTGCTCGGGGTGGAAGAGCTGGCGGTAGGTACCGGTGCGCACCTGCAGAGGGAGGAGGGAAGGGAGTTGTTTTGCATGGGGGTTTGAACCGAGGTGGGGGCCCACGCGGGCGTCGAGATAATCTCCGGGCCGGGTTGTCCGGATCTCGCGTTCTCTTTCGACAAAATAAAGGACATGGCGTGAATACCGGGACCGCCGGGCGGTCGTGGGCGCGCAGTCCGTAATAGGAGTCCGTGCCATGGCGGGAGGACAAGTGCCGCGCGACAGGAAGGATCCACCGGTTGCGGGCCCGCCAGCCGCGAATAATGTGGAAAGAGGCTCCGTGCGCGGAAATCCCGTGGTGCGAGGTCAGCGGGATCCGTCGGGGAGGGGTTCTCACCTCGTCGATCACGGTGGGCTCGAGGTCGAGGAACACGCAGCGGGGCACGTGCTTGCCGGCACCGGTCTCCGAGAAGAAGGTGTTGAAGGCGTCGTCACCGCCGCCGACGGTCTTGTCGGAGGGCATCTGGCCATCGGGCTGGATGCCGTGCTCAAGGCAGTAGAGCTCCCAGCAGGCGTTACCGACCTGGATACCTGCAGACCAGAGAGAACGCGGAAGCCGGGGTAAGACGCCAAAATTGACTGTGGAGGGCGACCATCGTGGCCGGGGAGGGCCGGGGAGGGCGGGATCTGGGGCGGGTCCCGATTTGAACGAGCCCATGGCAACCGCCGCGTGCACGTCTCCGGGCGATACGGGGGCACGAAGACCCGTCAAGCACCCAATTTCAGGCATTTACGTGCGGAAAAGGGCTGGCATGGGGCCGGAGGGGCATCCGGAGCGCAGGAAAGACCGTCGAAGGTCGCGTGCATGTGGACAACTCACAACCCGGGCCGAGTGCCCGCCGGGCGGGTCGGGGGCTACGATAACCAGTGTACGCGACAAATATCGAGTAAAATAAGCCACATGTGGCGTCTTAATCGCGTAAGCGGGCCTGGGCGCGCGTCGACAAGTTTGCGAGTTGACATGCCGGTTGCGCGGGGCCACCGTGGTCCCCCAGCGCCCCGGGGAACGGGGCCGTCGCGTGGAGCTGGCAAATGAGACTGGTTTTCGACTTACCGGCCTGGCCGATGTGGATGCTGATCACCTCGCGCATGTTGGCGACTTTTGTCTGTTGTGGAGAAGAGAAAGGGGCTTGGGCGTACGAAAAGTCACAGGGATGTGCCGAGCGAGAACGGACAGCCTGTGAATCGTTGGAATGCGACGGTGCCGGGGCGCTGCCGGCCCATAAAAGGAGTGGGGAGGGGGGCGCGCGGGGTTCAGGCGTTTTGCTGCAGGCGTGGTGTGTGGGAGCCAGCGAAGGGCGTTTCGGCCCTCCGGCGACGGGGAGGCCGGCGCGGGCACCCGACGGAGTAACCGTACGTCAGGAGCGCGAAGAAGAGGCCAGCAGAGGCTGAAGGGTCGAGTATGTCGTCGCTGCCTCCCGAGGCCAGGGTGGAGGAGCTGCGTTCCTCTTGGGGGGGAGCACGGGGAGTACCCAAGGTGGGGGGGGTTGGAGGGACGGGGAGCGGTCCTTGGGAGTGTGGATCACCGACAGGCGGGAAGAGCTCGTCCTGTTGGCGGAGGGGCTGGCGAGGGTGGACCGCGGGTTCACGAGGCTGTTCGGTCCCCGCGTCCCGGGAGGGTCCGCCCCCCCCGCCAAGAGGGCAAGGCAAGGCGCTTGAATCCCCGGTCCTGTTTCCGTCACAGCTCCGACCCCTGCTGCCGTCCCCGCAGCACAAACTCCTCCCTTGTCTCGTGCCACCGCCCGTCCGGCAGGCGCGCCCGCTCCGTGACCCTCACGCGCCCCTCGGACGTCACGCTGATCACCGTCTGACTCCTTGTCCCGTACGTGTCCCCCTGGCGCGCGGCCCCCTCCTGCTCCCCCGCCGTCAGGACCCGCGCCCGGCGCTCCATGGGACTCTCGCCCTTGTCCTCGAGGAACTGCAACTCTGGGATGAAGATCCGCTCGGCCAGCACCTCCCCCGCGCTCACCACGTCCCCCCCCTCCCCGCCCCACGCCTCCCCGCTGCGGCTCCGTCCCGCCCCGGGCCCCGCGGCCCCGCCGTCCTCCCGCATGACAGCGAGGACATCCTCGTGCAGCGCGTCCACGTCCACGCCCACCTCCCGCCGCCGCCCGTGCCTCGCCGCGAGCGCCTCCATGGCTGCCGCCAGCCGCCTCGTCTTGGGCCACCCCTCGCCCAGCACGTCATTGCTGACCGTGTGTACGCCCCTGCCCACGGTCTCCACCCTGCTCGCCCCGGCCCGCCCGTCCCTGTTGGTGAAGTATGCCAGGTCCCCGCTCGCCAGGTCCCCCAGGAAGACGTTCAGCGAGTTGTAGTCTGACGGGTCGATCCCCCCGAGGAACTGCATCGGGGACTCAGCCCCGGGGCCCTCCTGTAGGAGGAAGCGGGCGGTGAGGTCCCCGCGGCTCCGGGCGCCCGGGCGCTCCTCGCTGTCTGGGACGCTCACGTTCGTCAGGCACGCCAGCCTGCCCTGCGCGCTCAGGGTGGGCGGATGGGGCAGCGGGGCTGGGGGCGGGGGGGGGACGCTGGGGGCGCCCCAGGACAGCAGCGCGAGGGGGCTTCTCCGGGAGCGAGGGCGTCGGGGTTGCCCACCTCCTCCGTGATGCCGAGCCACGTCCCGCCGCGTTCCAGGTCCCTCCCACCGCGGAGCCCCGGCGTCCCTTCCCACACGTCCCACGTGGCCGTGGGCCTGCGAGAGCAAGGGGGCCCTTCGTTTGAGGGGACACCCGTGTGCTTGGGATCTGCGTCTCCGCGTGTGGCAGGTTTCGGTCGGTGATGTGCGATATCGACACTAAATTCGCGCACGAAAACGTCGAATCGTCCGCAACCCAGGCCATCCGCGGCCGGGGGTCTCAGGGCTGCTCGGACTAGGGTGTTCCCGGTGCTTCGGCGCGAAACTCGCGCTCGAATCGGGACCGGTTACTGGTCCTCCCGGATCAGCGGCCTATTTTCGGAGAGAAATCGCTGCGTGCGCCTCCTTACCGCGAGAGGGCCTCGTCCCTGTTAAAGGCGAGGAGCAAAAGGAGCCCCGGAATCGCGTCGTTGAGGATGGCAGCAATGCACATCGTGCATCTCCCCTGCGTACGCCCCGGTGGGGCCTCTAGTGGTGCAGGGCGCAGCGCCGCGCCCACACCTCTTCCGAGCCTTCCGAGCCCTCCGTGCCCCGTCGCCCAACGTTTCAACGTCCGCTTAGGTCAGTCAGCTTTTCTGCTTCTTCTCCCCGTCCCCCTCGTCCCCCTCGTCCCTGCCCCGCTTCGAGGCCCGCGTCTTCCTCGGGGACCTTCTCTCAGGGGAGTTGCCCTCCTCAATCTGGGCCTTCTTCCCCCGACCCCGGCCTCCCCGGCCCCCCCGCCCCCCCCGGCGCCCCCGGTCCCCCCCCCGACCGCCGTCGCCCGCCCCTTCCTTGGCGGCCGGGGCCTCTGACTCACCCGGGGGGGGCCCGCCCATCATCTCCGGCGGGGGCCCGCCCATCATCTCCGGCGGGGGCCCGCCCATCGTCACCGGCGGGGGCCCGCCCATCATCACCGGCGGCATCCCGGGCGGGAACGCCCCCAGTGCCCCCCCCGGCGTCGCGGCCCCCTCGGCCCCCTCGGCCGTCGCAGGCGCGGCGGCGTCTGCCGCCCCCGCACCCCCCTGGGCCTGTTGCTGCGCCGCGTACGCCGCCATCATAGCGCCCTGCGCCATGCCCTCGACCATCTGCTGGAGCTGCGTCAGGTTCTGCACCGCCAGGCACTGGTCGGCGGGGACGGGATCGCCCTCCCGGCGCGCCGAGAAGTCCTCGCTCCACCGCTCGTTGGGCACGAGCATAGCCTGCGCCGGCTGCGAGGCAAGGGCCCGGAAGGCGGGCTGGAGCTCGAAGCAGTTGGCGAAGAGGTCCTTGCGCCCGACGATGTACAGACCCAACCTCGCGCGGCTCGTGGCGACCACGAGGCGCCGCACATCCCGCAGGTGTCCCACCGTCTTGCTCCGGACGAGCGACAGGAGGACGTAATCGTTCTGCTGCCCCTGGAACTTGTCGACGGTGGCGACCTTGCTGGGGCGCCCGAAGGCCGGGTGGTAGGCGCAGCGGCGCTCAATGACGTCCCGAATCAACGCCCGCTGCCCATTGTAAGTGGTCAGGATGCTGATGCGGCTGGCCGGGTACCCGAGGAGGCGCATGTACTGGTAGAGGGCCACCACGTACTCGGCCTCGCCCAGGTTCTGGAAGAAGTAGGGCATGGGCTCTGACTCGCCCACGCCGTCGACGTCGGGGATGTCGATGAGCTGGAAAGTCGACGCGAACCCCGGGTTGGCCGCCGCGAACCGGGGCAGGGTGGACGTGTGCGGGAGGTCCCGCAGGCTCTCGTAGCGCCAATTGTAGAGCTGGGAGATGGAGGGCCGCGCGCGCCCCTGCGCGTCCAGCTGGTAGTAAGGGACCTGGAGGCGCACGAAGCGGGCAAAGAGCGACTGGTCCATCCGCGAGTACTTTTGGATGGCCATGTTCTGCACCACGGGGGGCAGCTGGTGGTGGTCCCCGATGAGCACGACGCGCTTCAGGCGCGACCGCCCGTCGGGCTGGGAGGGCTGGAGGAGGAGGGGGATGAAGGTCTCGACCTCGAGGACCTGCGCCGACTCCTCCATGATGAGCGTGTCGTACTGGAGCCCGACCCGGATGAAGTCGTGCCGCTTGAGCGCCGCGTGGGTGCACGTCATGGCCACCACCTTGGCCTGCTTGGTCGTCAGGTAATTGACCCGGTCCCGCTGGCTCTTGAGCAGCTCGAAGGGCCGCGTCTCCTCCAGCTCCTGGAACATCTGCTTCAGGTGCCGGAAGCACCCCTCCGCGGCGCGCAGGTCCGCCTCCGCGCTCCCCCCGGGGAACAGCGGCGCCGGGGCGTCCGAGAAGTACTCTCCGAAGGGGAAGAGCTCCTTCACGTAGCCCGAGTAGGCCCCGTCGCCCTCGGCGGCCGCGGCCCGCTTCGCGGCGTGCCCGAACTTCTCCCACCGTGCAAGCACGTGGATGAGCCAGAAGTGCCCCGCCGTCTCGCACGAGTAGGCCATGTCGGCGGGGGCCCCCAGCAGCCCCGCCAGGCGCTCCACCTCCCCGAGCAGCTCGAGGCGCCGGGCGAGCATCGCGTTCACCCGCCCGACCCGGCTGAAGTCGAGGTCCGTGTCCAGCTCCTCCTCGCCCATGCCCAAGCGGAGCAGGTACCTTGCCGGCACGTCGCGCTCGATGATCTTCTGGAACAGGTCGTTCAGCGCCTGGTTCGAGTGCGCCACCAGGAGCACGCGCTGGTCGGGCGCCGTGTGGTAGAGGCAGTTGATGATCTGCGTCGCCGTGTCCGTCTTGCCCGTCCCGGGCGGACCCACCACCATCGTCAGCCCCGGCTGCACCCCGGCCCGGATGGCCTCCACCTGCATCGGCGTGAACCGCACCCGGTTCACCCTGGGCACGTCCTGCGGGTAGGGCCCCGGGTCGACGGGCCGGTACGCCTCGGCCACCAGCTCCCGCTCCCCCTCCAGGGGGGGGCCGAAGCGCGGGCCCACGACCGCCGGGTCCGGGCGGTCGTCCGCGGGGAAGGACACCCGAAAGGGCGGCTGGGGTGCCGCCCCACCCTCCCCGCCCCGGAACGTGACCTTGTAGCCCGGGAAGGACTCCCGGACGTGGTCGGCGTCGAGGAAGGTGTCGACAAAGTCGAGCGTCGTGAGGCGGTCGGGCATGTGGTGGAACCCCGCCTGGCCCGGCTCGCCGTAGCCGAGGAAGACGTCGTGGAGCCAGGGGGGCAGGACGCACTCCTCGTTCATGAGGTCGCGGATGGAGCGCAGGACGGATGCCCAGTTGTTCTCCTTGGACCGCCTCCGGACGAGGAGGCTGAAGGTCCCGTAGACGTCCTCGGCGCCCGACTCGGCGACCCGGTCCACGTCCATCTGGTACTGCGCCGTGTCCATCTGGACGACGACTGTGCGCAGCGTCCCCACGGGGTCCTTGGCCTCGTCGCGGCGGACGCGCCCCGTGAAGTCGTTCATGAGGTTGTCCTCCTCGTCCCGCACCTCGACCACCTCGCAGCCCCGAACGTAGGCCAGGCCCAACCCCTGGGCCTTGGCAGCCAGCTCCGCCACCTCCTCCCCGGCCTCGCGGGCCCTGGCGGCGGCCGCCTGGAGCTCCTGGAGGCGCGCGGCGTCGGGGGCCCGCACCGTGAGCAGGAACATCGTGTCGAACTGCTTGACCTCGTCGTCCCACTCGGCCCCGACGTCCTGGCGGCAGCCGGACAGGTCGTAGCGGAGCTCGGCCGTCACGTGGGACGGCTTGGACTCGCCGACCAGGGGCCTCCCGACCTCGGTGATGGAGAAGTGCTGCAGGGGCACTGCCATCCGCGCCCACCCGCGGAAGCGCGTGGCGCCGTCGTCGTCCGCCTGCGGCTGCATCCTGTGCAGCGCGTCCATCAGGTCGTGGCGGATCTCGTACGTCGACTCAAGCCGGAAGAGCTGGAAGTTCCGCATGAGGTAGTCGTGGTAGCTCAGGAACTGGAGGTTGAGCTTGGGGAGCGCCAGGCACGTCTCGCCCGTCCAGTGCGTCGAGGGCACCTGCCTCTCGTCGAACAGCACGCCCTCGCTCGGGTACAGGGGCATCTGGTTGATCTGCTCCCGCCGGCTGGGCTTGTGCTGAAAGTGCCAGGCCAGCGCGTCGCGCGTCAGGCCGGCGCCCCCCTCTGAGGCGTCGGCGTCCGAGACGGCTCGGAGCTGCCCGCACGCGAGCTCGGCGAGGTCTGCCTCCTTCAGCGCCCCCAGGTGCGCGACGAGCTTCTCAGGGTCCGTAACAGTCCCACAGTTGGCCAGCGCGAGCTCCTTGAGCGCCGGCCAGTGCTTGAACACCAGGCGCTGGAACTGCGTGACCTTGTCGTACTCCTCGGTCATGCAGTCGTCGTCCGTCTTTGGCTCCCCCGTGTGGTCGTTGATGTCGAAGGCCAGGTAGAACTGCAGGAGGTCAGTCAGCTGCAGGAAGAGCTGCCCCTCGGCGTGGCCGTACAGGGCGCTCCGCTTGCAGCGCACCAGGACGGCCCGGTCCTCGAGGAGGGCGTGCACGAACCGCCGCGTGGGCAGCTGGCTCAGTAGGTCCACGAGGAGCTCGAGGAACCGCTCGCAGTACCGGACGTGGCCCGTGACCGCGCCCCCGACCACAGCCTCAGCGTCCGCCACGGCGCCACCCTCCCCGCCCTCGCCCTTGGCACTCGCGCCCGCGGCGCCCACGGCTCCCTCCAGCATCCCGAAGAAGTCGTCCAGGAGCCCCGTCAGGAACCTCGCCTCGGGTCGCTCCCGCGCAGGCACGTGCGCTGGGTCCTTCTTGACGGCCTTTGCGTCCTTCTTGGCCATTTTGGCCCACAGCTTGGCCAGGTGCTCGTTCCGGTGGAGCTCCAGCTCCAGGCGCCCGGGGGACAGGGCGTGCCACAGGGGCAGCGACACGAGCTTGAGCACGCACGGCCGCACGGCCTCCGACTCGAGGCTCTGGAACGCCACCACCACGAAGGTCAGGTACTGCACCGCCTCGAAAAGGGCCAACGGCCGGTCCGCATCCGCCCGCAGCGCGACGACGCGCTGGAAGAGCGCGGCGAACTTGGCCGCCCCGCCCCCCTCCTCCATGGCCCCAAACGGCGCCACCCCCTCCCGGAACTTCTCGTTGCACAGCGTGACGATCGACAGCACGTGCTCGGCCGACACCCCGTCGTCGAAGTTCGGCCACAGGTATTTCTCGAGATACTGCGAGACCTCGAGGAGCATGACGCGCTTCCGGCGCGGGAGGTGGCTCTTCGACCCGGGGGGTGGGGACAGCTCGTCCCCGTAGATGCGCTGCACGAGCTCCGGGTCGAACGCCGGCGGGTCGGGCGCGAGCCACGCCTGCCGGGCGGTCTGGGTGAGGGCGTCGCCCTCGATCTCCTCCAGCGTGAGGCGGTACTTGCTGAACTTGGAGCCCGCGCCGGCGCCGGAGGAGGCCTCTACGACGACCTTGCCGTCGTCCTCATCGTCGCCGCGCTTGCGGCGGGGGCCCCGGCCTCCCCGCCCCCCCCGGCCCCCCCGTCCCCCCCGGCCTCCGCGGCCCCCTCGGCCCCCCCTCCCGCGCCCACCCCTGCCGCCCTCGGGCCCGACTCCGCGCCCGCGGCCGCCCTGCGGGTTAGAGGAGAGAATGAAAGGATGTCAGGGTCGATACCT
>Ga0181583_10001084_pt1 | contig 20000 bp, 19 predicted proteins | sample 071ome_31_FD_132461 | JGI IMG/M metagenome (GOLD analysis project Ga0181583, IMG submission 132461) | Coastal salt marsh microbial communities from the Groves Creek Marsh, Skidaway Island, Georgia - 071405CT metaG (megahit assembly) | ecosystem: Environmental > Aquatic > Marine > Intertidal... | reverse complement strand
TCTATTTATTTTAAGTAGTCTAATTGGAGCTGCACAAGATTTAGGTGATTTTAATGAGATTAAAACCTATGACGGCTTAGCAGTTGAATTAATTGCTTCAGATAAAAACGCCGTCGAACTCAGTGGTCAAGAAAAAGACAATATTCAGATCGAAAATAAAAAAGGAACACTTGTTATCCGAATGAAGATTTCTAAGTTGTTTTCAGGATATAAAACTTTTGTAAAACTATACTACAAAGATCCTCTTTCAATTATTCAAGCTAATGATGAGAGTTTTATATCGATAAAAGAAACCATTAGCCAAGATAAACTTTTATTAGAAGCTTATGAAAGTGCTTTAATAGAAGCAAATTTAGAACTCGATCAATTATTAGTTAAGGCTTTTTTTAACGGAGAAGTAAAATTAAGAGGAACCACTAAACTACAAGATATCACTATCAATACTGGAGGAATTTATTCAGGAGAAAATCTCAAATCTTCTTTTACCACCATAGCGGTTAATGCTGGAGGTAACGCCTCGGTTAACGCAACAGATTACGTCAATGCTAATGTAAAAGCAGGAGGCACGGTATTGATTTATGGCAACCCTAAAAAAGTTGATGAGAAAAAACTCTTTGGAGGTTTTATCAAAAGAATGGACAACTGATGTTTGAAGATATACAAGCAGCGATTCCTATTGGCATCCTATTGAGTTTTATGATAGGACCAGTGTTTTTTGTCCTTATTGAAACCTCAGTAATCAGAGGTGTTCGCTGTGCTTTACTCTTTGATTTAGGGGTTGTTTTAGCAGATATTGTCTTTATCGCTTTAGCGTATTTTTCTTCCTATCAACTTCTAGATCAACTCACTAATTTACCGGCGGTTTTTATTTTTGGAGGCGTGATCTTATCGGTTTACGGATTGGTGATTTACCTAAAAAAAGTACGTTTAAAAGACTTTAGACCTAAATCCTTAAACGACGATTATCTTCATTTAATCATCAAAGGCTTTTTGTTAAACTTTGTCAATATAGGGGTCTTAATATTTTGGTTGGGCTTATTGGTTATAACAGGACCGAGCTTAGACAATGATCCCAGTAGAATTGGATTGTTTTTTGGAACAATCTTAACCACGTATTTTATTACTGATATTTTTAAAGTAGTTTTAGCCAAGCAACTCAAATCCAAACTCACCTTTCGAAGAATTTTTGTTTTGAAGAAAACGATCGGGATTATCTTATTTGTATGTGGTTTAGTTCTAATTGTAAAAGGCTTTTTACCAAAAGAACAATTAAATATAGAAAAGGGAATAGAACTTATAGAACATAAAAAACCCGTCGATTGACGGGTTCTTTGAGGCATCGAGCAGATTCGAACTGCTGTACAAGCTTTTGCAGAGCTCTGCCTAGCCACTCGGCCACGATGCCATTTACAGGCTGCAAAGTTAATAGTTTTTTTAAATTCCCAACAAAATTTAACGGCTTTTAGTAAGAATGACTGAAACCGCCTGAACATCTCCTCCTATTGGAGGATTCATTTTTTCAACTTCCACACTGATTTTAGTTACCAACGAATGTTCATTAAATACTCGATCCACAATTCGTTTTGCTACAAATTCTAATAGTTTAGCTGGAATCGCCATTTCTTGTTTGACAATAGCATTGAGATCGACATAGTCAACAGTATCTGTGAGATCATCTGAAATAGATGCTTTTGATAGATCCGCTTCAACACTTAATTGTACCAAATAATCGCTACCAATAGCCGTCTCTTCTTTTAAGCATCCGTGATAAGCGTATACTCTAATATTTTTTAAATCAATTCTTCCCATACGGTAAAAGTACAATTTTCGATAGGAGTATTTTAATGAAATTTTCTCCTTTTGAATCCCTATCTTTGCCACTCAAATATACGAATATGAGTTCCACAAAGCGATCGCTTAATTTTATAGAGCATATCATAGAAGAAGATTTAGCTAAAGACTACTCTAAGAGTAGTTTGCGTTTTCGTTTTCCACCTGAACCAAATGGATATTTACACATAGGACATGCTAGTTCTATTTGTTTAAATTTTGGTCTAGGATTGCGTTATTCTGCTCCTGTTAATTTAAGGTTTGACGACACCAACCCTACAAAAGAAGAACAGGAATATGTAGACGCCATCAAAAGAGATGTTGAGTGGTTGGGATTTGAGTGGGATAAGGAGTGCTATGCTTCTGATTATTTTGGACAATTATACGATTGGGCAGAGGAACTCATCAAGCAATCGAAGGCCTATGTGGATAGTCAAAATGCTGAGGCTATTGCACAGCAAAAGGGAACACCTACAGAACCCGGTACCGCAAGTCCTTTTAGAGATCGAACAGTTGAAGAAAACCTTCGTCTTTTTAGAGAGATGAAAGAAGGAAAATACAAAGAAGGTGAACATGTGCTAAGAGCAAAAATAGATATGAGCTCATCGAATATGTTGATGAGAGATCCTATTATGTATCGCATTCTTCACAAATCTCATCACCGAACCAAAAATGATTGGTGTATTTATCCAATGTACGATTGGACCCATGGTGAAAGTGATTATATAGAAAGCATTTCACATTCGTTTTGTACACTTGAATTTGCGATGCATCGAGAGCTTTACGATTGGTTCTTAGATCAAGTAGTGACTCCTGATAATTTAAGACCAAAACAACGAGAGTTTGCAAGAAGAAACTTTTCACATACAGTTGTCAGCAAGAGAAGATTGTTACAATTAGTGGAACAAGGAGTTGTTTCTGGTTGGGATGATCCACGAATGCCAACTATTTCAGGACTTCGAAGAAGAGGTTATACGCCGATGTCTATTAGAAATTTTGCAGATACCATCGGAATTGCAAAACGCGACAACGTTGTTGATTTATCCCTCTTAGAATTTACAGTCAGAGAGGATCTCAACAAGACAGCTGATAGAGTTCACGCTGTTTTAGACCCACTACTTCTCGAAATCACCAATTATCCAGAAGACCAAGAAGAATGGATTGAAGCGGAAAACAATCCAGAAGATGAAAACGCTGGAAGTAGAAAAGTTCCTTTTTCAAAATACCTTTATATCGAAAAAGAAGATTTTAAAGAAGAAGCAAATCGCAAGTTCTTTAGATTAAAATTAGATTCAGAGGTACGACTTAAAAACGGATACATCATCAAGGCTGTTTCTTGTGATAAGGACGCTGATGGAAATGTTACTAAGGTTTACTGTACTTACGATCCTGATACGCGTTCAGGGAGTGGTAGCGAAGCTTCTAAACGAAAAGTAAAGGGAACACTTCATTGGGTGTCTAAAACACACGCTAAGAGCGTAAAAGTTCGTCTTTACGATAGATTGTTTACAGATCCAACACCAGACGCTCATAAAGACAAAGACTTTATGGAATTTGTCAACCCAAATTCATTCGAAGAAATCGAAGCCTTTGTAGAGCCTTCATTAATGGACGCTAAAGTAGAAGACCGTTTTCAATTTCAACGCATCGGATATTTTGTGGTAGATAAAGACAGTACGAGCGAACAACTAGTTTTCAATAAAACAGTTGGACTTCGCGATACTTGGGCTAAACTAGATTCTTAGATTACTCTTTGTTTTTATCGTTTGATCGCTTGTTTTTATTAGCCTTCATCACTTCTCCAATTTGGTTACTGGCCGTAAAGGAGGCTACCATATTGTTAAGCATGTCTGAAGCGGCATGAGGAGAGTTAGGAAGCAAGATTAAATTTGAATCCGTTTCTTCTCCAAGCGATTGTAAGGTATCATAGTGTTGAGTGACCACAATAAGTGCTGAGGCTTCTTGAGAATTAATACCCACATTATTGAGTACATCGACAGATTCTTCTAACCCTTTAGCAATTTCACGACGTTGATCGGCAATACCACGCCCTTGAAGACGTTTGCTTTCAGCCTCTGCTTTTGCTTTTTCAACAATTAATATACGAGCAGCATCACCCTCGAATTGAGCAGCAATTTTTTCTCTTTCAGAAGCGTTAATGCGATTCATCGCCGCCTTCACCTGTGCATCTGGATCGATATCCGTTACAAGTGTTTTAATGATATCATATCCGTAGTCGAGCATTGCGTCTTGTAATTCGCCTTTTACTGCGATAGCGATATCGTCTTTCTTAACAAACACATCGTCTAATTTCATCTTAGGAACTTCGGCGCGAACCACATCAAATACATAGGAAGTAATTTGATCGTGTGGATATTCTAGTTTGTAAAATGCCTCGTATACTTTATCGCGTATTACCACAAATTGCACGGATACTTTTAGCTTAACAAATACATCGTCGAGTGTTTTAGTTTCAATAATCACATCGAGTTGTTGAATCTTTAAACTCACGCGACCAGAAATACGATCTACTAATGGTATTTTCATTTGTAGACCGGAATTACGGACGCTTAAAAAGCGACCAAAACGCTCAATGATAACAGCAGTTTGTTGTTTAACTGTAAAAAAGGACGCCAATAGCAAAAATGCTAAAATGACATAAAGGGGATACAATAGATAACTCATCTTGATATTTTCTTATCAAGTTACGAAAAAAGCCTATTAAAAGAAAGGGTTTAAGACAAACGTTTTAAGGCTGTTTCAATCCTTGAAATAGAGTCTTGTTTACCAATCAGCGCAGCGATATCAAAAAGATGAGGACCCTTTAAAGCACCAACCAACACCAATCGAAGAGGCGGCATGACCTGACCAAAAGAATAGGCCTTTGCTTCGATCCATTTTTTAGTTTCTTCTTCTAGAGAGGCAGAATCAAAAGACTCGAAAGAATTCCATAATTCAATAAGTTCTTTCATGATTTCCGGGCTCTGCTCCTTCCACTGTTTTTTAAGATTTTTTTCATCATAAGATTCAGGAGCTACAAAGAAATAATCAGATAGCTCCAATAAATCTTTTGCAAAAACAGCACGCTCTTTTACAAGCGAAATAATCGTTGCTAATTCTTGATCAGAATAGGAACTAGATAATTGATGAGCCGCTAAAAGCTGTTTAAATCCTTCTAGTAGTTCTCCCTCTGATTTGAGTTGCAATTGTTGTTGGTTAAACCATTTATTCTTTTCAGGATCGAAACGAGCACCTGATTTATTGACTCTTGATAGATCAAAAAGCTGTACCAATTCTCCAAGGCTAAAGACTTCTCTTTCATCACCAGGATTCCAGCCTAAGAGCGCTAAAAAGTTGATGACTGCTTCTGGTTCGAATCCTTCCTCTCTATAACCGATAGAATCATTCCACGCTAATGGAAATACAGGGAAGCCCATTTTATCTCCATCTCTTTTAGAGAGTTTCCCTTTTCCAACAGGCTTCATAATAAGCGGTAAGTGAGCAAACTCAGGTATATCCCAACCAAAGGCTTGATAGAGTTGTATGTGTAAAGGAAGTGATGGCAACCATTCTTCTCCTCTGATAACATGAGAAATATTCATCAAATGATCATCTACAATATTAGCCAGATGATAGGTTGGCATTCCATCAGACTTATAAAGCACTTTATCGTCCAAGGTGTTGGTATTAAAAACCACATGTCCTCGAATCAAATCTTGTGTACTTATTTGAGTGTTTGATGGTGTCTTAAAACGAATCACAAAAGGAGTATTTGAACTCAATTTTACTTCAACTTCTTCTTTTGACAAATTCAAAGAGTTGTTTAAGCCCTCTCTATTAAATGAATTATAGGTAAATGTAGATTTGTTTTCCTCTGCTTCCTTTCGAAGTTGGTCTAATTCTTCTGGAGTATCAAAGGCGTAATAAGCACTACCATTATCGATCAGTTGTTGAGCGTAATCCTTGTAAAGTGTTTTGCGTTCACTTTGGCGATAGGGACCAAATCCCCCATCTTTTCCTGGGCCCTCATCAAAAGGAATTCCACACCAGTTTAAACTTTCTACTATATAATCTTCTGCGCCCTCAACAAATCTAGTTTGATCGGTATCTTCAATTCTAAGGATAAATGTACCACCCTTATTCTTTGCAAATAGATAATTGAATAATGCAGTTCTCACCCCTCCAATGTGTAAGGGGCCAGTTGGACTTGGTGCAAATCTTACGCGTACTTGATCTTTCATCTTTTAGTTTTACTCTGCAAATATAATTACTATTGTTTACTAAGCAGCCCTATTGACACTGAAGAAGTATTTCAACAACAGTAATTTTGTATCTTTGCAACCACAATATACTTAAAGGTGATCGAATATTCTTATAATACGGATTTTGACTTAACACAAGCTGATGAAATCAGCCTGTGGTTGCAAAATGTAGCTAAATCTGAGAATTTTGAGATAGCAGATTTAAATTATGTGTTTGTTTCGGATGAAGAACTCTATGAAATGAATGTTAAGTATCTGAATCACAATACTTTAACTGATATAATAACCTTTAATTATGTTGAAAATGAGATTGTTTCAGGAGATATCTTTATTTCTGTTGATCGCGTTAAGGAAAATGCAGTAGATTTCAATGTTTCTTTTGAAAATGAGCTACTCAGAGTCATGGTTCACGGCCTACTTCATCTAATGAATTACAATGACAAGACGGATGAAGAACAAGATATGATGACTCTAAAGGAAGACGAAAAACTTAAAATGTTCCACGTGGAACACTAAATTATGTTCGATAAAAAGTACGATGTAATAGTTGTAGGTGGAGGACACGCGGGTGCAGAAGCAGCAGCTGCGGCAGCTAATATGGGTTCTTCTACCCTTTTAGTGACTATGCAATTGCAAAATATTGCTCAAATGTCATGTAATCCTGCTATGGGAGGAATTGCTAAAGGACAAATAGTCCGAGAAATTGATGCCTTAGGAGGATATAGCGGAATTGTATCCGATACTTCAGCCATACAATTTAAGATGCTCAATAAATCAAAAGGTCCTGCGATGTGGAGTCCAAGAACTCAAAACGATCGCATGCTTTTTGCAGAGCACTGGCGATTGATGTTAGAGCAAACACCCAACGTCGATTTTTATCAAGACATGGTCAATGAGTTAATCATCAGAGATTCTAAAGTACGTGGAGTTAAAACATCCCTTGGAATTTCCATTGAAGCTGATGCTGTAATTCTAACTAATGGTACTTTTTTAAATGGCCTTATTCATATTGGAGAAAAGCAATTTGGAGGAGGACGTGCTGGTGAAAAAGCAGCAACAGGAATTACCGAGCAATTAGTTGATTTAGGTTTTGATTCTGGAAGAATGAAAACAGGTACTCCACCAAGAGTTGATGGCAGATCCTTGAATTATGATTTGATGATACCTCAACCAGGAGATTCAATCCCTGCAAAATTTTCTTATACAAACACTAAGTCCTTGGAGCGCCAATTGGATTGTTATATGACGCATACTTCTATTGAGGTGCACAATCTTTTAAAAGAAGGTTTTGATCGATCTCCAATGTTTAATGGTAGAATTAAATCTTTAGGACCTCGTTATTGTCCTTCTATTGAAGACAAGATTAATCGTTTTGCTGATAAAGATGCTCATCAAATTTTTGTTGAACCAGAAGGGTGGAATACTGTCGAAGTGTATGTAAATGGATTCTCAACTTCACTTCCAGAAGATGTTCAATTTAAGGCTTTGCGTTCTGTAAAAGGCTTTGAAAAAGTTAAGTTTTTTAGACCAGGTTATGCCATCGAATACGACTACTTCCCTCCTACTCAATTAAAGCACAGCTTGGAAACTAAATTAATTTCCAACCTATTTTTTGCAGGACAAATCAATGGAACCACCGGCTATGAAGAAGCAGCAGCACAAGGACTAATGGCCGGAATTAATGCCCATTTAAAAATCAACGAAGAGGAGCCCTTTGTGCTTCAAAGGGACGAAGCCTATATTGGAGTTTTGATTGATGATCTAATCACCAAGGGAACTGAAGAGCCTTATCGTATGTTTACCTCTAGGGCAGAATACAGAACCTTACTTCGCCAAGACAATGCGGATTTCAGACTTACTGCCCGCGCCTATAAATTAGGTATTGCAAAACAAGATCGTATGATCCGAATGGAGCAAAAGATGAAAGAATCTCTAGGGTTTGTAGAATTCTTTAAAGAAACTTCTGTTACACCAGAGCAAATCAATCCAATTTTAGAAGAGGTTGGTTCTGCTACAGTAAAGCAAGGGGGAAAACTATTTAAAGTTTTTTCTCGCCCAAAAGTAAGCTTGGAACACCTTAGAAAGTTAGATGTAGTTGCTTCTTATATTGAAGAAAATAACCTAGACGTAGAGGTTTTAGAACAGGCAGAAATTCAAGTAAAATATGCTGGATACATTGAAAAGGAAAAGAACAATGCTGATAAATTACACCGCTTGGAATACGTTAAAATTCCTGAACACTTTGACTAGTCAAAATTAAAATCTTTGTCTTTTGAAGCTCGCGAAAAACTACAGTCTATACAACCAGTAAGTATCGCACAGGCTTCTCGAATCAGTGGCGTTTCTCCATCAGACATAAGTGTTTTATTAGTAGCTTTAGGAAGATAATCAAATTGTTCCACGTGGAACATATTGGTTTTTTTATATTCAAATTATGAGCAGATTCCCACTTAAAGTAAAAGATTTTAGCTGTAGTTTAGAAGACTTCAGCTTGGAATACGACGCTCATTATAAACTATTAAGCACAACTCCTTTTCCTTCTAATATTGAAAAGTATTATCCACAGGAGGAATACATCTCTCATCAAAACGAAGCTAAAGGATTGGTGAGTTCCGTTTATCAAATAGTCAAAAACTATACAAGCTCTCGAAAAATTAAATTGTTTCAAAAACTAGTTAACTCTTCCTCTTCTGTTTTAGATTACGGAGCTGGAAATGGCTTTTTAGTTTCCAAACTCATAATGAAAAACTGGAGTGCTTTTGGAGTTGAACCGAGTTCATTTGCACGTAAGCAGGCGGAGCAATTTAATATTAAACTTTATTCTTCATTAGAAGAGCTTAGCACACAAAAATTTTCAGCGATAAGTCTCTGGCATGTTTTAGAACACATTCCAAATTACAAAGAAGTCCTTACGCAATTGACCGCTCTTTTAGAAGAGGAGGGCTATTTGATTTTAGCTTTACCTAATTACAATTCTTGGGACGCAACTTATTATAATTCTTTTTGGGCCGCCTATGATGTTCCAAGACACGCTTATCATTTTTCAAAAGAATCGATTCATATTCTCGCTCAAGAATTTAATTTTAAAGTTCGTAAGATCCAACCAATGCTTTTTGATTCTTTTTATGTGAGCTATTTATCAGAAAAAAACAAAGGGTCCAAAATCCCATTCATAAAGGGAATCTTTATAGGATTTCTTTCCAATGCTGTAGGATTCTTAAAAAAGGAGCATTCTTCCCAACTTTACATCCTTCAAAAGCCCAAAAAGGTGAAATAAAGGCCACAGCTTTTTTAATTTTTTAAATAAAAGGATTTACCCTTCAATTTTTCAAAAGTCGCTTAGAAGGCTTTATTTGAAGCCTATTTTGATAAGAATTGATTATTAATTATGTGTTTTACTATAAAAAACGCTTATAATTGTTTAAAGAGCCATTTCTGATAGATAGATGCTTGCTATGGAAACTAAAATGTAGATCATCAAATTTGCAGTGGACTGATAATCTTTTGCAATTCGTTGTCCGATAAGTAAGATCAAAAAACAAATAAACGAAGCAATACCTCCGAGATAAACAAATTGAAAATTCTCAAATCGAATAAGTTCATAGAGACCATAGAGCAATAACACACTGCTGATCAATTCCAGGATGATAATTAAATAGAATAGAAGATTGAGAACGGGAAGAACAAAGGTGTTTTTGAAATGTTCTTTTAGCCAATTTTGATACGATGAAATGTCTACTATTTTTTCACCAATACTAAAGACAAATGTGATTAGTAAGCTCAATGACAAAAGTGTAACTGCCGTGGAACTTATCATTTTATACCAGTTGGTTTTTTATGAATATATCTTGTGAGCTCCAGAGCCATATCGGTTAGTATGATTTTAGAATTTCCATTTCTTTCGATGTGATACATGGCCTTTTCAAGCGCCTCGACGATTAACTCAATATTGTTTTCGTGAACATAAACAGCGAATTTGTCGAAGTCAAAACCGTCAACTTCCACCTTCATAAAACACAATTTATCGACACCGTAGTTGGCCATAAGGGCTTGACGCATCATTCTTAAAGCGTAATTCAAAAAATTCTTTTGGGTTTCTCTTCCTGTTTTTGACACTTCTGTAGCCCACATCAACAAATCGTGTACAGCAGCTTTGTTTCCTTTGGCTTTAAATGCCGTTCGAACCCAATGCACAAACCACCTGGCAAAGACCTGGTCTTCTGAAGTATTGTGAATCAAATCAAAAGCCTTGTTGAGATCTCCATGGGCCCTATGAGCGAGTTCTTTTGCCTTGTCAAAGGAAACCCCTTTATCGATAAGCGCTACTTCAATTTCTGATTCTGAGATTCGTTTGAAAAAACTCATTTGACAACGAGAACGAATCGTCGGTAATATATTTTCAACGGCATCGGCAACTAGAATAAAGACCGTGTCTTTTGGAGGTTCTTCTAAGAGCTTGAGCAATTTGTTAGCCGTCTCGGTATTCATGGTATCTGCCCTCCATATAATCAATACCTTATAGCCTCCTTCATAGGATTTAAGTGAGGTCTTTTTAACAATTTCAGAGGCTTCGTTGACCCCTATTCTCCCCTGTTTGTTTTCAACTCCTAAGACCTGATACCAGTCGAAAAGATTCCCGTAGGGCTGATCGATTAGGAAGTTTCTCCACTGTTCTATAAAGTGATCGCTGACTGGCTTTTTAAATTCAGTTGTCGGAACCACCGGATATGCGAAGTGGATATCGGGATGATTAAAATGAGAACATTTGATTAGACAGGAATCTCTTTGTTGTGGATCTTGGTGCTTACTAGATACGAGCTCTGTCGCAAAGGCCAGGGCCATTCCTAAAGTCCCACTACCCTCTTCTCCAATGAATAGGTGTGCGTGAGCCACTCTAGATTTGTCAATCGAGGCTTTAAGTTGCTCCGCAATAAGTGTATTTCCAATAAGCTCTTCAAATTGCATGCGCTAATATAACAAAGACCGGTTAATCAGCTTCTACAGTTCGTTAAATAATTAAAAGGAGCATTTTAGAATTAACATTTGAACTGTTGGTTTTAGGTAGAATTAAGTACATTTGTATTTCAAAAATTTAAAATATTATGAAAAGCATTTCTGAAATTGATTTTAGCAATAAGACAGTACTAATTCGTGTTGACTTCAATGTGCCATTAAACGAGGATAAAAAAGTAACAGATAACAATAGAATTACTGCTGCAAAACCAACAATTGACGCAGTTGTAAAAGGAGGAGGAAAAGCCGTTTTAATGAGCCATTTAGGAAGGCCTAACGGTGAGAGAAACCCTGATTTTTCACTAAAGCATATTTTATCTGAAGTAGAGGCGGTTTTAGGACAGAATGTTGTCTTTTCAGAAGAATGTGTAGGGGCTACTGCAAAAGATGCGGTTGATTCACTAGCTGCTGGAGGAATCCTATTATTGGAAAACTTGAGATTTCACAAGGAAGAAACTGCTGGAGATGAAGCTTTTGCAAAAGAACTTTCTGAGTTAGCTGATTTTTATATCAATGATGCTTTTGGAACGGCTCATAGAGCCCATGCTTCTACGACTGTAGTCGCACAATTCTTTAAAGGAAACTGTTGTTTTGGAAGTCTTTTGGCTAAGGAAATTGACGCGATTGAAAAGGTGATGAGAACTGGAGAAAAGCCAATTACGGCAATCCTTGGAGGATCTAAAGTTTCTTCAAAAATCACCATTATAGAAAACATTTTAGACAAGGTTGATCATATGATTATCGGTGGAGGTATGGCGTATACCTTTATTAAGGCACAAGGAGGATCGATTGGAAACTCTATTTGTGAAGACGATAAAATGGAATTAGCTCTTGAGATTTTAAAACAAGCGAAGGCTAAAGGTGTTCAAATTCACTTACCAGTAGATGTTGTAGCTGGTGATGATTTTAGCAATGACGCCAACACTAGAGTATTTCCAAGTAATGCCATCGAAGAGGGATGGGAAGGATTGGATTCTGGACCTGAAACTCAAAAGCACTCAAGAGAAGTTTTATTGGCTTCTAAGACGATTTTGTGGAATGGACCAGTAGGAGTTTTTGAAATGGATACCTTCTCAAAAGGTACCATCAATATCGGAAATTCAATTGCTGATGCAACTAAAGCAGGAGCCTTTTCACTTGTAGGTGGAGGTGACTCAGTTGCGGCTGTTAAACAATTTGGATTTGAACACAAAGTGAGTTATGTGTCAACTGGAGGTGGAGCGATGTTAGAATCCCTAGAAGGAAGAACGCTTCCAGGGATTGCTGCGATCTACGAAATGGCATAATCATATGAAAAAAATAACTGTATTTGGGTTTTTCATTCTTGTATTCTTGGGGGTCAGCGCTCAAGAGGGAACAGCTGTTTCTTTAGAACAAAAACCCAAAGACAGTATTAAAAGCAAGAAAGAAACTCCTCGAGACTTTCAGGATCTTTTAGCGACTGCTCATACCGACAGTCTCTGGCTTGCTTCTATAGCAGAGATGATTCCCCTTGGAGAAATCGCTTCTGACTTAGTAGAACCTATCGATCACAGTGATTTTAAGAAAGACAGCATTATGAGTCGTTTGGATCTATTAGATCAGAAGACGATTTTTAATGTGGCCTACCATCCTTCATTGGAATCGGTAATACGAACCTTTTTAACTGATAAAAGGGACTTGATGCAGCGTGTTTTAGACCGTTCAAAATATTATTTTCCACTATTTGAACAAGAATTAGATGCGGCTGGATTACCTCTGGAGATCAAGTATTTGGCGATTGTAGAATCAGCCTTAAATCCACAGGCTAAATCAAGAGTTGGAGCCACTGGACTTTGGCAGTTTATGTATGCCACCGGTAAGATGCACAAGCTCTCTGTTTCAAACTATGTGGACGATCGTCAAGATCCTGTAAAATCCACAAAAGCAGCTGTCGCCTATCTCAAGCAACTCTATAAGATTTTTGGAGATTGGAACCTGGCTTTAGCAGCCTATAATTCGGGTCCTGGAAACGTCAATAAAGCGATTCGAAGATCCGGTGGGAAGAAAGATTTTTGGGCCATACGCCCCTTTTTACCACGTGAAACTGCAGGATATGTTCCAGCTTTTATGGCCAGTATGTTCATCTTTGAATATGCGGAAGAACTCGGATTTCAAAATAGAGCCATTGACACACCGCTTTATGCAACGGACACCATTCACGTTAAGAACTGGATCAACTTTGAACAGGTTTCGAGATTGGCAAAAGTCGATATCGAAAAAATAAAACAACTCAATCCGTCTTATAAACTCGACATTGTACCCTATGTAAAAGGCTCTGACTTTAGTCTTCGATTACCACTCGAGGCTCTCGGACGATTTGTTGCCAACGAAGATAGTATCTATTCCGTAATCGCAGCTGAGTTTGAAGCCAACAAGCCCAAAAGCCCGATGCTCGTAGAGGCTGAAGCACCTCTGAGATATCGTGTTCAAAGTGGTGATTTCTTAGGAAAAATTGCTGAAAAATACGGGGTTTACGTCAGTCAAATTAAGCGCTGGAATAACTTGAGTTCCAACACCATTAAAGTTGGTCAACGGCTGCTTATTTATCCGAGAAAATTTCCAAAGACGACCTCATCTACAACAAGTAGTTCGAATCAAAAATACTATACGGTTCGCTCTGGAGATTCGCTCTGGAGTATCTCGAAGAAATTTAATGGCATAAGTTTTGAGGATTTAAAGAAGTGGAATGCACATTTGGGGTCCAATATTGCTGTTGGAACCAAGGTGCTTTTGTGTAACTGTACACCTTAAACTATGAAGAAAACCCTTGTCATTCTGGCTGTTTTATTGAGCTTAAGCTCGTGTAAGAACACTACAGATCCCGATTATACCTTTTTGCCAAAATCCATTGGCCCCATTCACTCGGTATTAGTTGTAATGGAAGATACGCTTTGGAATTCAGCTCTAGGAGACAGTATTCGCTCTTCTTTTTACGCCCCCATCAAAGGGCTTTCGCTTGTGGAATCTCGTTTGCAAATTCAGCATATTCCACCCTCTATTTTTACAGGTACCATCAAACAAAACAGAACGGTTTTATTCGCGGAAATAGATTCGATTTCTCAGGCCTATATGAGACCAGACGTCTATGCTGCACCCCAACAGGTTGCTGTGATCAAAGGGAGAACTACAGAGGAGTTGATCTATTCCTTTGTCGACCATTCTGAGGAGTTTATAGAGGCGTTTAGGGAAATTGAACTAACAGAGACCCAGGAGCGCTTTAAGCGATCTCTGAGCAAGGATACAAGCCTTGAAGAACTCTTTGGAGTTCGATTGAATATGCCGTCGATCTATCAACTTGGCAAAAAGACCGATGATTTTCTTTGGTTTGATCGCCCAGTACCAAAAGGGACTTTAAACCTCATCGCATATGAACTGCCCTCAGGCGTGTTTACCCAGCCTAATGATTTAGTTGGAGACCTTATTTTTAGAAGAGATGCCGTAGTGAGTGAGAATATTCCAGGACCAGATATCCCCGGTAAAACGACTTATATGCTTACCGAAAACATCTTGAGACCTTATGTAAAAGCAGTTACAGTTTCTGGACTGCCGGCTGTTGAAATGAGAGGGATGTGGGAAATGCACAACTATGCGATGGCAGGACCCTTTGTAAGTTATTTTATCAACGACAAGAAAAACGATCGCATATTAGTGCTCGAGGGCTTTGTTTTTGCTCCAAATGAGCTCAAGCGCAACCTTTTATTTGAACTAGAAGCGATTATAAAAACACTTGAAATAGTCGAATAAAAAAACCGCTCTAAGGCGGTTTTTTACAATCTTATTTTAAGAAAAAAACTTATTCTTTGTTTTCCTTTTTAGGGTCCACAGTATCGTTATCTTCTTTAGAAGCGTCCTTAAACTCTTTAATTCCACTTCCTAATCCGCGCATTAATTCTGGAATTTTCTTTCCTCCGAATAAGAGTAATACTAGAATTACTACTATTACGATTTGGTATGGTCCAGGAATTAAGGGTAAAAACAGTGATGTCATGATTTTGAAATTTTGTAAAAACAAATGTAATAAAAAACTTCAAAGAAGCTTATGTTTCTATACTTTTAAGATCAAATCTCTATATAATTCAACAGTTTTTTGGCCTATATTTGTTTTAAATGAACAAACCGAAGAAAAAAAATAAGGAACTCAAAAAGAAATGGCTTCATCACTATCGATTGGTAGTACTCAATGAAGACACTTATGAGGAGAAGTATTCCCTAAAATTAAACAGGCTTAGTGTGTTCGTTTATTTGGGGCTTGGTTCTATTTTTTTAGTGGCAATTACGACTTTAATTATTGCCTTTACCCCTCTTCGTGAATATATTCCGGGTTACTCTTCAACAGATCTCAGAAGAACGGCCTTGCTTTTAGAAGAACAGACCGATTCACTATCAAGGGCGATTCGTTATAACAATCTTTATTTGGAGCGCATTCGAATGGTATTAAATGGCGATTATACGACTGCTGAAATGGATCGTGATTCGCTTTTGCAAAATTATAATTTGGATACTGTTGCCATTAGTATCAATCCTATTAAAGAAGATTCAATCCTTAGAGAACAGGTTTCCATGGATGAGAAATACAATTTATTTTATCAAGGAGGAGAACAAACAGAATCGGTGCTTTACCCTCCTTTAGAAGGAGTGGTTTCGGACTCTTTTGATCCACAGAACGATCATTATGCTATTGATATTATCGCTCAAACCAAGGCTCCTGTTAAAGCAATAGCCGAGGGAATGGTGGTGTTCTCCGATTGGACCTCAGAGACAGGCTATGTCATCATCATCGAACACCCAGACGATTTTATATCGGCCTATAAACACAATGGGTCCTTGTTTAAAAAACAGGGAGATCAAGTAGAGGCAGGTGAGGTGATAGCTACAGTAGGAAATACCGGAGAGTACACCACAGGACCTCATTTACACTTTGAACTTTGGAAAGCATTGAAACCTGTCAATCCAACCAATTATATCGATTTTAACTAGATGATTCCATTAAAAGCCATAGCCGCTAAGCTTTTTGCAGCTCGTATTGATAAGAAGACAAAAAAATGGAGCTCGAACCCTGTAAAAATTCAAGAGTCTCTTTTTAATTCATTGATCGAAAACGCTAAAGGGACCGTTTTTGGTAAGGATCACGGATTTGAAGGGATCAAGAGTCATCAAGACTTTGTAAAGGCAGTACCCATTCGCGATTACGAGGACTTAAAAACCTATATCAATCGTGTTGTCAATGAAGAAAAGGACGTGCTTTGGCCTGGACTTCCCTCCTATTTTGCAAAGACTTCAGGAACCACCTCTGGAGCTAAATACATACCGATAACAGCGGCATCTATGAAACAGCAGGTGCGCGCCTCTAGAGATGCGATACTGTCTTATATTCACGAGACTGGAAATGCAGATATCGTTCTAAGAAAGATGATTTTTTTACAGGGAAGTCCAAAGCTCGATGAATCAAAAAAGATTAAAACAGGGCGACTTTCAGGGATCTCAGCACATTATGTGCCTAATTACCTTCAAAAAAATAGATTGCCTTCATGGGAAACCAATTGTATTGAGGATTGGGAAACTAAAGTAGACGCCATTGTCGAAGAGACGATCAATCAGGATATGGGAGTGATTGCAGGAATTCCTTCATGGGTTCAAATGTATTTTGAGAAACTCAAGGAGAAATCTGGAAAACCCATTACAGGGCTCTTTAAAAACTTTCAATTATTTATTTACGGAGGGGTGAATTACAAACCGTATCAAGCCAAGTTTGTCGAGCTCATGGGCAAGGAGGTGGATTCTATTGAATTATTTCCTGCAAGCGAGGGGTTTTTTGCCTACCAAGACAAACAAAGCGAAGTTGGGATGCTTCTTTGTTTGGATCACGGAATCTTTTATGAATTTATTGAGGCGGATCACTTTTTTGATGATAACCCCAAGCGTTTGACCATTGCAGAGGTTCAAAAAGGTGTGAATTACGCGATGATTATTTCAACCAACGCAGGACTTTGGGCTTATAATATCGGGGATACTGTACAGTTTGTATCAACAGATCCTTATCGAGTGATTGTTTCTGGGCGCATTAAGCATTTTATTTCAGCATTTGGAGAGCATGTTATCGCGAAAGAGGTGGAATATTCCATGAAAAAGGCAATTGACGAATGTGGAGGCTCTGTGGTGGAGTTTACAGTGGCTCCTCAGATTGTTCCAAAAGACGGAGAACTCCCCTATCACGAATGGTTTGTGGAGTTTGAACAACTACCAGAAGACCTCAACGCATTTACCCAGGCTTTGGACTTAGAAATGCAGTCACAAAACACCTATTACGACGATCTCATCAAGGGGAATGTATTACAGCGACTTCAAATTCGAATTGTTCAAAAGGGAGGCTTTACCAATATGATGAAGAAACGCGGAAAATTAGGGGGTCAAAATAAAATACAACGCCTGGCCAACGATCGCAGTTTGGCCGATGAACTCGTCGATTATATCCAATAAGGGATTAAAGCCTTATTTTTACCCTATGAAGGAGCCAAAAAACATATTGATTACAGGAGGAGCTGGATTTATCGGCTCTCACCTCTGTAGGCATATGGTGAGCTCTTACCCTAAATACCGTGTAATCAATCTCGATCTACTCACCTATGCTGGAAACAAGGACACTATTAAAGATTTAGAGTCTTATTCCAATTATCAGTTTGTTTGTGGAGATATCACAGATAAAGACTTTGTGGAGCAGCTTTTTAAAGAAAAGGAAATCAACAGCGTCATTCACTTAGCTGCTGAATCTCATGTCGATCGTTCGATCACCGACCCCCTAGCCTTTGTAAAGACTAACGTTGAAGGGACTGCGAACCTGTTGAACGCCGCTTTAAAACAGCAAAATTTTCAACGATTTTATCACATTTCTACCGATGAGGTGTTTGGCTCACTTGGTGCTGAGGGCTTTTTTACTGAAGACAGTCCCTATGCTCCTAATTCACCCTATTCTGCATCCAAGGCGAGTTCGGATATGCTCGTAAGAGCCTATGGAGAAACCTATGGTTTGCCCTATGTGATTTCCAACTGTTCTAATAATTACGGCCCTAATCAGTTTCCAGAAAAATTGATCCCAGTCTGTATTGAAAAAGCCTTAAACAAGGAGGCGATTCCTGTATATGGAGATGGCAAATACACCAGAGACTGGCTGTATGTTCAGGATCATATCGAGGCGATGGATTTAATTTTTCACAAGGCTGAAAACACTAAAACCTATTTGATCGGTGGTCATAATGAGGTTCAGAACATCGACTTAGTCAATTTAATATGTGAAAGGCTAGAGGAGAAGCTCCAAAAAGAAAGCGGAAGCCTTAAAAAGTTGATCAGTTTTGTCAAAGATCGACCTGGACATGATAAGCGCTACGCCATTGATGCTTCCAAACTCGAAACCGAATTGGGATGGAAGCCCAAATACGATTTTAAACAAGGTTTGGATTGCACCATCGACTGGTATTTAGACAATAAGAAGTGGTTGGAACGCATTCACTCTGGAGCTTATCAAATCACTAATTCAAAAAAGCAATAATGCAGCATCACAGAACATCAATAGAGGGTTGTTATGAGCTTATTCCCAGCGTTTTTAAGGATGAGCGCGGGACGTTTAAAGAGTGTTTTAAAACTTCAAAGCTAGAAGAAATTCTAGGGTATGCTCCTGACTTTGTTCAGGAAAACGAATCAGAATCTCATTACGGCACCCTAAGAGGCTTACATTATCAAAAAGGAGCTATGGCTCAAGCCAAGCTCATTAGAGTCGTAGAGGGGCTTATTTTGGACGTTGTTGTAGACCTTAGAGCCGACTCTGATAGTTTTGGAACACATTATACTGTTGAACTCTCAAAAGAGAAGGGAAATCAACTATTTATTCCAAGAGGCTGTGCTCACGGTTTTGTAGTCTTATCCAAATCAGCTACTATTACCTACCTCTGTGATAATGAATACCATCCAGCTTCAGAAGCAGGGATTCTATACAGTGATCACCATTTAGGAATCGATTGGAAATTAAACTCCAGCGAACTTATTATTTCTAAAAAAGATCTCGAATTGCCTTTATTTAATGAGATCAGCCATGAGTAGAATTCTTATTACAGGAGCTAACGGGCAGCTCGGTCAGTGTTTTAAGCAGATTGAAGAACAGTTTGATTTAAAGCTCGTCTTTGCTTCAAGGGAAACACTTGATATTACTGACCAAGAAGCTGTAGAACAGGAGTTGAGCGACCATCAATACGATTATCTCATCAACTGTGCGGCTTATACGGCGGTCGATGCCGCTGAGGAGAATGAAACAGCGGCATGCTTGATCAATGAAACAGCAGTAGGGATTATTTCTAAGGCTTGTAAAAAGCATTCTGTTCACCTGGTTCATATTTCTACAGACTTTGTTTTTGATGGGCTTAAAACGAGCCCCTACACAGCAGAGGATGCAACCAACCCTAAATCGGTCTATGGAAGCACCAAAAGAGCAGGAGAGGAGCGTATTGAAGAAAGTGGAGCCGCTTACAGCGTCATTAGAGCTTCATGGCTGTATTCCAACGTTGCCAATAATTTTTATAAAACCATTATTCGCCTTGCTCAGACTAAGGATCAGATCAATGTGGTCAATGATCAAATTGGAGTTCCTGTATCGGCTCATGAATTAGCCAAACAATTGCTTCAACTTATTTCTAATAAGAAGCTCCCCACAGGAATTCTTCACTTTGCTCATAGCGGTCATTGTTCTTGGATGGAATTTGCACAAAAAATAGTGGAGTACAACAAGCTCGATCTAAGAATAGAACCGATTAGCACAGAAGCTTATGGAGCTGCCGCAAAACGTCCCGCTTACTCAGTTATGAAACCGAGTTCTTGTTTTGAACAAAT
>Ga0181583_10001072_pt1 | contig 20104 bp, 10 predicted proteins | sample 071ome_31_FD_132461 | JGI IMG/M metagenome (GOLD analysis project Ga0181583, IMG submission 132461) | Coastal salt marsh microbial communities from the Groves Creek Marsh, Skidaway Island, Georgia - 071405CT metaG (megahit assembly) | ecosystem: Environmental > Aquatic > Marine > Intertidal... | reverse complement strand
GCCGCGAGGCTCGCTCGCCCGTGTCCGGAGGCGCCGCGGGCGACGCAAGCCCGCTCGGGTCACCCACTCTACCCCCCCGTCACCCGCCCGCAGGACGGGGAGGCGCGCAACGACCAGATCAAGGGGGTCGTGGTGTTCTGTGCCTTCCTCGCGAGCTTCTTCAGCCTAGGAAACATCGGCGCGGCCATCATGCTACCGATGATGTATCCCGACGTGGACCCGGGGACCCTCTGCTGGCAGGCCGTGCTCCTGGCCTATCCGTGCAACTGACGTTTGTGGTTCCGCGATTTCGTCGGTGGGTCATCGGCCAGGACCAGGCGGGGCCGTTGAACGGGGTCGGCGTGAAACTGGTCCTCCCGCCCCCCCTCCCAAGCCACTTGTCTCTGCTTCGCTTCAATTACTCCCGGGACCATTCGGGATTGGTACGGGCCCACGTCGTCCGTCAGACGAGGAGGTTGGCCTTGCTCTTGCTCCGTCCTAGGATGGCCCATTGCGGCACGCGCATGGTCCGGTTCATGGCCTGGTACTCCTGGAGGATCTGGTAGTCCCACGGCTTCAGGTACCGCTTGACTAGGAGGAAGAGGAAGTCCGGGATAAGGCAGGCCACGATGCACGCCACTGACCCGAGCCAGAAGCGCGCTGTGCCGCACAGCTGGTACCAGACCCAGAAGACGGACGCGTGCGAGGCGTAGAAGTTGGCGAGGAAGTCCGGGGTGAAGGCCGAGTACATCAGGATGAAGCCGACCCAGAAGATGATGGAGCCGTACATGGAGAACATGTGCCAGAAGGTCTGGTGGCTCGTCTGGATGAGGAGCCGCAGGTTGACGACGCAAACCACCACCGTGTAGACCATGGTGCCGCTCGAGAAGAGCCCCATGTTGCGGCCTGACGCGTCCGACGCTGTGGTGGACTCGGACAGGGCCAGGAGGGGCAGGTAGAAGCACATGACACCGTGGATGGCACCGTTGAGAAGCCACCCGCCAAGCACCTTGGCGTTGAAGTTCTCGTTGCGCTGCCCGAAGAGGTAGAGCTGCGGGATCGTCTTGGCCGAGTGCTTGAGCACCTCCTGGTCGAACACCCCGATGATCATCGGCGGCAGCATCGTGAAGAACATGTTGTACGTCACCTGGAACCAGTCGTCGAAGAGCGTCTGCCCGCTGAAGACCTGGTACGACCCGAAGATGAACTGGGTCAGCGTGAAGGCCAGGTTCTTGTAGAAGAAGAAGCCGATCACACGGCTCATGCGGTGGTACATCTGCGCGCCGTGCACGAGGAGAAGGTCGGAGAGGAAGCGGAACTGCGCGATGGCAAAGTCCGAGGCCATCACCGCCTGCATGCCCTCGTTCCCCGAGATGCCGACGCCGAGGTGGGCGGCCTGGATCATGGACACGTCGTTGGCACCGTCCCCGATGCTGAGGGTGACCTTCCCGGCGTTGTCGCGCACGAGCCGCGTCACGAGGGCCTTCTGGAGCGGGCTCACGCGGCAGCACACGACCGCCTGGCACTGTTGCCCAATGTTGAGGAGCGTCATCTTCAGGTCCTCCCCCAGCGCGCTCTCGAGCGCGGCGCCGTCGATGATCAGGCTGAAGAGCGCCCCGGGCTGGTCCCTCATGGCCTCCTGGATCTCGCGCAGCTGCCGGCCCACCTCGGCCGCCCGCACCTTGGCCACATGCCGCCGCCCCTCCTTCTCCTCCATCTCGGCAGCCACCTTCTCCGCCTTGGCGACCTCCGTGGTCGTCGACTGCACCACGTGCTGCTCCTGGTCGTCGGTGAGCAGGGAGCAGGCGAAGGCGATGTTGATGGCCGTCTCCATCTTGTCCCCCGTGAGCACCCAGACCTTAATGTTTGCCCGCAGCAGCTCCTCAATGCAGTGGGGCACCCCGTCCTGCAGCTTGTCCTCGATGGCCGTGGCCCCGAGGAGCTCGAGGCTGTGCTCGATATCCTCGGCCGCGGCGTCGATCATCTCCTCCCGGTCCGTCAGGCTCTGCTTGGCCCGCGTGTACGTGTCCATCCAGGAGCGGAACTCGGCCTCGTCAATCACCCGCGTCGCCACGCACAGCGTCCGCAGGCCCTCTTGCGCGAACTGGTTCAGGTGGTCCACCGTCTCCTCCTTATACTGCGTCGCGCGCTGGGACCGGGCGAGGCGCTCGAGGATGACGTTGTCGGCGCCCTTGGAGTACATGCGGATGACGCCCGACCACGGCTCCCGCACGATGACGCTCATCCGCTTGCGCTTCGAGTTGAAGTCGAGCGTCGCGAGGAGCTCCCACGTCTCGGTCCCTGCCCGGGGGTTGGACAGGCTCTGCTCGACTTCGAGTGTGAGCGTCGTCGTTGTCCGCTTCTGGAAGAACCACCCCGCGTGCTTGGCTGCCAGCGTCAGCGCCACGTCGTCCGGGCTTGCGGCCTGGTAGACGATCGTGTCGAAGTCCGAGCCACCCTCGGGGACCACCGTGTGGCACAGGGCCAGGGCGCGGAAGTACTCCTCGATCCCCTGGGCCGTCGCCTGGGTCTTCCAGCCGCCGTCCATGACTCGCTCATCCTCGAAGTTCATCCCCCGCTCCCTTGGCTCCCTCGCCGGGCCCTCGTCGAGCTTCTCCCCCTTGCGCGCCGCCGTGGCCCGCTGGATCTCCGTGACCCCGCTCCCGTACCGCTCCCCGGCGATCGAACACTTGAAAAACTCCATGAGGTTCTGCGTCAGGGTCCCCGTTTTGTCGCTGAACACGTACTCCACCTGCCCCAGTTCCTCGTTCAGGTTGCTCGTCCGCGCCAGTGCCGGCGTGTCCGACTCCTCGTGGTACATGTTCCGGTCCTTGTTGATGATGAAGGTGGCCTGGCTGAACTTGATCACCTCGATCGACACGTACAAGGAGATAGGGATGTTGGTCGCGTACAGCGTGAGGAGGGTGAGGAAGTTGAGGAACCCGACAATCCCAGGCTTTTCCGTGTCCCAGACGCGCCTGTAGATGTCCTCGTCGTCGGGGCTGCCAAAGTCGAGGTACCAGTGGCCCTTGCCCTTGGACCCGATCCACTCGCTCAGGATGAGCGACCCCGTCAGGCACATGCCGAACAGGATGACGAACATGATGATGACGAGGTAGTCGAGGCGCTTCTCGAGGTGGGAGCGCTTGGAAGGGGCGGCCGAGGCATTGAGCATGATCTTCGACTCGTGGCCCGTGTAGACCACCACGGCGTTGACGTGAGGCGTGTTCCGGAGCGTGCACCCGCGCAGCAACACGTTGGTCGGGCTCAGTGGCACCGTGCCCCCGCCCCCACCCGGGTGAGACAGCACCAGGTTCCCTGTGAACGTGTACAGCGAGTTGTTGGGCTTGTCGCACTCGATCACCGCCCCGGTCAGCCCCTCGAGCGTCTCGGCCGTGTCGAAGTCCCAAGTGTTGTCCGGCGCCTTCTGCAGCTTGAGGTTGGTCTCGCCGTCCAGGTTGGACGTCTCAATGTACGCCACCCCCTCGGGCGCCCCGCTCGACAGCACCACCAGGTCCGCGGGGAACTGCTCGTTGTTCTCCACCCGGATCACGTCCCCCACCATCACCTCGGCCCACTCGAGACGCTGCCAGCCCCCCTTCCCAAGCACCTGCACCTTCCGGGCATTGATCTCCCGGTCCTTCTTCTTCCGGTTGCTGTCCTCGATGTACTCCTTGAGGAGCGACACGGAGAGCACGAACAACAGCGGGACCACGTTGGTCACCGGCGTCACCGGCGACACGGGCGTCAGCGAGATGATGGCAACGCACAAGAAGAACTGGTTGGCCACCCTGCGGAACTGCTCGTACAGGCACTTGGGCACGAAGTTGAGCGCGTTGTACTTTGTGGTCCGGATCGAGTTGCCCAGGTACTCGAGCCCCCGCTCCGCCTGGACGCGCTGCCCCTCCTCGGAGCCCTGGGGGGGGCGCGGCTGGGCCACCTCGATCCGCCTGCGGGGGGCAGAGAGGGAGAGGTGGGGGGGGGTCGCCCACACCTGCCCGTGATGGGGAGCCGCTTTCGGGCCGCGGGGGGGTCCGGGGAGGCGTAGGCCCGGGGACAGGTGGTCACCTCGTCTCCTCCGGAACATCTTGAGGCTTGTTACCGCCCATGTCGACACTCGCAGGCTCCCTGCCTGGCCCGGCCGCTGGCCTCTTGGTCCTCTCCTCGTCCGCGACCTTGAGCCCGCGGGCACCCTCGCTCCTTCACAGGACTCGCAGCAGGCTAGGTCACAGATGCCGTGTACGCCGTCTTGTGCTCTTCGCGAGCTCTGACGTCGATCCCGACCTCTGCGGAGTGCTTGAGGGCGGCATGCATGCGTTCTTCGGCGGAGCCCTGGGGTGGTCGCTGCATCTGTGCGCGATGACCCGCCCGCAGGACATGATCGGCCACAGCAATGGGATGGAAGCTAGAGTACGGCGCAAAAAAATACGGATTCGGCCGCAGAGGCACAACTGAATTCCAAGAGAGGGTTGGGGAGGGGGGAAAGCGGGACCAGGGGGGGTTCGATTTTGAGTCGCAGTCCTGCGCGTCTCTAGGGGTGACAATCGAGTTCTTTCGGGATTGAACGAATTAAACTTATTCGATATACATGGTAAGCCGCAAATATGTCGCTGTAGATGACGTATCGGGCGCGGAAACCCTCGCGCCGAGCTCATTAGGCATGGGCGGGGAGCGCGCGCCCGCGCTCCTCCGGAAGAGGGGGCAAGGAAAGGTCTGGCGGAAGGGTACTGGAGAAAGTCGTCGGCATCTCCCTCTGCACTGCAGCTCACCCCGGCAAGATCGGCCGCACAGCGGTCACGAGAGAATCGAGCAGTGGCCAAGTACCCAAGCCGACCCCGGAGGACGCACGTCCACGCAATGTCTTCCGCTGCAGCCAGGCGGGGCACGTCCGCGGACTTGACCTCGCCGCCCTCGGCCCGATCCGGCTGCCCTGACCGCCCCGGCCGGCAGCCGGAGACGCACCCTGACGCAACCGTTCGCCCGAGCCAGTGGGAGGGCCGCCCCAGGACTCGGATGCCGTGCGCGCCAGGGACCCCGAACCCGCGCCCCCCGATCTCCCCGCGCACCGCCCGACGACGACTCGATCGTCGCGTTCAATGCGCTGGGGCGTGGCCCGGACGCCGGGGGGCACGCAGGCGCGGGAGAGTCGAGGCCCCCGGCGCCCCGGGCTCGGCTTCTGTTATCTACGGGGGAGGGGGGCAGCTACTGGCGACGCGGCGCTCAGTAGAGGCGGGGCATGGCGTCCCCGGCCATCCACTCGGCGGCCTCCACGGCGTAGTACGTGAGGATGATGTCGGCGCCGGCGCGGCGGAAGCACATGAGCGTCTCGAGCGCGACGTCCTTCTCGTTGAGCCACCCCCTCTCCGCGGCGGCCTTGAGCATGGCGTACTCGCCCGAGACGTGGTAGGCGGAGATGGGGAGGGTGGTGTTGTCCTTGAGGTACCGGATGACGTCGAGGTAGGGGAGCCCGGGCTTGACCATCATGATGTCGGCGCCCTCCATCTCGTCCAGCTCGGCCTCGCGCAGGGCCTCGCGGAGGTTGGCAGGGTCCATCTGGTACGTCTTCTTGTTGGGGGGGATGACGCGGCCGGTGGCTCCGGCGCGGGGGGCCGAGTCGAGGGCGTCGCGGAAGGGGCCGTAGTAGGCGGAGGCGTACTTGGCCGTGTAGGACATGATGGAGACCTCCTGGAACCCATTGGCGTCCAGGGCCTCGCGGATCGCGCCGACGCGGCCGTCCATCATGTCCGAGGGGGCGACGCAGTCGGCGCCGGCCTCGGCCTGGGACACGGCCTGGCGGCACAGGTACTCGATCGTCTGGTCGTTCAGGACGACCCCGTCGTCGCGCACGATGCCGTCGTGCCCGTCCGAGTTGTAGGGGTCGAGCGCCACGTCCGTGTAGACCTCGATGTCCGGGAACTTGTCCTTGATGGCGCGGATGGTGCGCTGGGAGAGCCCGTTGGGGTTGAAGGCCTCCTCGGCCGTGGACGTCTTGAGGTTGTCGGGCGTCTTGGGGAAAATGACCACCTGGTTCACCCCCAGGGACTTGGCCTTGGCCACGTAGTCCATCACGCCGTTGTCGAACGACAGGCGCTCGATCCCGGGCATGGAGCTGATGGGCACGTTCTTGTCGTCGTCGTGGACGAAGATGGGCAGGATGAAGTGTTCGGGCCCGAGGAAGTTCTCGCGGATGGACCGGCGGAAGTTCTGTGGGCGCGGGAGGGGGGAGGGAGGGGGGGGGTAAGGCGTCGGCGAGCGGGCCATCCTGTGCGCCTCTGCAAGGTTCCGCGGCGACCGTGGCCGAATCTCCCCCGTGACTCGTACGTTCGGGAGACGTAGACACGAAAGGGCGCTATCCGACCCTTGGATCCCCTAGATTGCGCGGCGAGCGGCCAGGAGCGGCGTGCTTTGTTGGGGGGGAGCCCACCTCGGTCCTCCTGTTGCGCCTGGGGCGGGCGATGGCGTCCACGTCGTAGGGGTGGGGGGTGCCCTTGGGCACGCCAGCCTGTGGTCTCAGATGGAGGGGCGCGTTCGTGAGCTAAGGTGGCGGCGGAGCGTCCCGCGAAGGCGGGTGCTCGAGGGTGAAGTCTGGGTTCGACATCGGGAGGGGAACCGCAAATTCGTCGCGAACACGATAGCAATTGGTCACATGCACGCGATTTCAGAAATTAAATGGTCATATGCAGACGGTGAGGATGTATGACCGTTTGTAGATCCCTGTACGGGTCCCCGCGGGGCCGGATAGAGCCCAGTCCGGGGTTGCCTATCGGAGGTGGGATCGTGGCCGGACTGGCCACCTGGGCGGTCGGATACGCCAATTTCGGTGTCGAATTGAATCGCACCTTGGGGCCGCGGACGATCTTGAGGTCGTTGGCCACGGCCTGGGTCTTCACCGACCTGGCAACCGAGTTCATGAGCATCGCCATCGCTGATACGCTACTTCCTACCGCTCCAGGGGGCTGGATATCGAGTATTCCCCGATACCGCAGCATCGCGAGCCCAAGAGAGGCGGAATCGGGCCCAAAACGCCGAAAAATCGGAGGGACCCCAATCATGTTTCCAGCAAGCGGGGTGGAAAGGACCGAACTGACGCGACGGCGCGTCGCTGTGCCCCATCCCCGGTCCGCCGCGGCCTCTTATGCCCGCGCCTCCCCTTCACAGTATTCCTGCTCCCCTCTCCCACCATACCGAGCGGCAGTTCGCTCTTCTCTTTACAGGGTAGCACAGGGCAGCACGTTAGCGAGCCACCCCGACACGATGGCCATGTCTCTCGCCGCTCTCCGCACCCCCGTCCGCGCGGGTGCTCCCATCCGTTCCGCAGGCCGGAGGGTTGCCGCCCGGGCGACCACCTACACCGCGGACGAGCTCGAGAAGAAGAGCCCCAAGAAGGAGGAGGGTGAGTGCGGTCACTTCCCTCTGCGGGATCGATGGAGAGGCGGGACGCTGCGCCTCGTTACGTCCGGATGCCTGTACAGAATGGGCGCGATCCACGGAATATGGGGAGGACGGACGACGCGATCGATGGTTTCGGTTGTCGGGGTCATTAAATATGGTCCCCCGCAGCTCGCTCGCGGGGGGTTGCACGCTCATTCAGCGGGGTGCGATGTCGCTTATACCCTTATATATGCGCTCTCAGCGCCCCCCCGCCCCGCCCTGCGGCGGGGAAGGGGAAATGGTCGCGGTTCGCGGTTCTCGTTTCGCGCGCGAATCGGGACTCTACATGGCGCAATTGGGTATTTGTCTCGGAATTACGGACGTGATCGGAGGAATTGCGTCCGATGGTGGGGAATATGGGCTCCACGGATCCGCCCTCTTCCGCGGAAATCCGAGTAGAGTTGTGAAGGGCTCGCCCCCCTCCAACCCCCTCCTCCGGACCGCGCGGCCTCCCCTGACCCCCGCCCTCCGTCTCCCGCCCCGCTCGCAGCTGTGGTGAAGGTCAGGGAGGGCCACGAGAAGGACGGGCTCACCCCCGAGCAGGTCACGACCCTGCTCGATCTCATCTGCGACCAGACGGACTTCGTCCAGGTGAGCGCGACTGTCCGGGGCGCGTGGGGGCGGCGACGGGCGGCGCGCCCGGTCGAGGCTGGCGGGAAGACGCGACCGGCCCGCCACGGGGGGGTGGAGGAGGCCGGGCCGGCCGGGGCCGGGCCGGGCCTGGGGGCCGGGCCCGGGTGCCCGCGTCCCCCGGGGGGCTGGCCGGACGATCTCACCCCGCGCGCGCTCGCCGCGGCCCCGCAGGTCAAGCTCGAGATCGGTGCCTTCGAGCTCAACGTGACCCGCAAGACGGAGGAGGTGGCCGCCGCCGCTCCCGCCCCCGCGGCCGCCCCCGCCCCCGCCGCGGCCGCCCCCGCCCCCGCCCCGCGCCCCGCCACCCCCGAGCAGGACACGGACGAGGACGACGACGGGTCCTACGTCTTCGCCACCGCCCCCACCGTGGGCGTCATGCGCCGGGGGAAGTACGTCAAGGGCAAGCGCGTGGGCAAGGGCAACGCCGCGGAGGAGGGCGACCAGGTCAAGAAGGGGCAGGTCCTCGGCTACGTGGAGAAGCTCGGCACCTTCGAGCCCATCGTGGCCCCGCAGGCCGGGGAGGTCGCCACCTTCCTCCTCGACGAGGGCGAGCCCGTGTCCTACGGCGACGACTGCGTCGAGATCAGCCCCTTCTTCGGCGGCCACATCATCGGGGACTCTAAGTACGCGTGACCTAGCCCCGACGCGGGGGAGAGCCCCCATTGAAGACGCGGTGCTGTTCGGGAGGGGGCCGCGGGGGGGGTAGGGAGGGCGGCAGATTCGATCCGATGCTCTGGTGATGCCCTGGGGACGCGTGCGTGCGTGGGCGGGTGGGGCTGCTCCGCTCGCCGCTCTGTGGGCCCGTGCGGTGCGTGACGCGGGAGACGAAGCCGACCGCACGACCGGGGCCCCGATGCGGCGGCGCGAGCGGCCGAGGGGGGCCGGGTCCTGGCCTCTCACGCGGGGAGGCAACACCGGACGACGCGGTAGAGGCAGGGAGGGGCCGCATCCCCCCCAGCCGGGACCGGTGCGGTCGCCCCCCCCGCGCCGGCCTGGTGCGCCCCGGGCGAGGGGGACGCGCTCGCAGCGCCGCCCCGGTCGCCCCCAGGCGAGGTACTCGTCGGTAATGGTGCCTCGTCGGACCCGCGGGCAGCCTGGTCAAGGGCGGGCGCCGCTACGCGTGCCGAGTGCGGCGGCGCCCCACTGCGCACAGAATGCCCCCCCTCGGACGGCAACGTCGACGAGGAGCCACTGCTGTAGAGGTACTGCGTTTGCATGGTTCCGAAGCGCGTAGGGAGGGAGTGGGGCGGGAGCCGGGTAAGGTGGCCGGAAGGAGACGCGGGCACCGCCCCCGTGCCGGTGCTGGAGCCCGCGCTCTGGCGGTGGAAAAAGACCGCATCGCGCCTCGCGAAGCGCAAATGGCGGCTGGCGGGGCGATATGGCGTGAATAATTCCCGGATGCCTGGGATAATGGGCACTCTGTAACCGCTAGCGCCCTCTTCAAGCCTCCCCGATCAAGCCGATCAAGCCTCCACCGACCCGATGGCGCCGCGAACCCGGAACCAGGCGGTCGCGCGCCCCGAGTGGACCCGCAATCGCGTCATCAAGGACCCGTTCGTCGACGACGAGGGGGAGGGGTCGCCGGGCCCGGGGTCCTCCGGCCCGGCGCGCAGCGAGGGCCCCGCCCCCCCGGACGAGGCGGGGCCGGAGGGCGGCCTGGCCTGGCTCCGGGAGGCGGCCCTCGAGGACCTGACCCCGGCGCCTCTCCCCATCACCGCGGGCAACGTCGTTGTCCGGGACCTCGGGCGCATCTCCCTGCGCAAGTCCATCATGACGGGCCCCCACGGAGGACCGGGGTCCCGGTACCTCTGGCCCGTGGGGTTCCGATCGCGCCGCCCCTACATGAGCGTGGAAGACCCGAGTAAACGGATCTGGTACGAGTCCAACATCGTGGAGGACGACACAGACCGGCTCAAGATCGTCGTCACGGCGCTGGACGGCTCCAACGTTCGGTTCGAGGGGGACAACCCGACGGCGGCCTGGAACGCCGTGCTGACGGCCGTCAACGAGATCACGCTCACGCGGGAGCGCGTGGCCGTCTCGGGCCCGCAGTTCATGGGCCTCTCGGACGTCGTGGTCCAGCGGGAGCTCGCCAAGCTGCCGGGGTACTTCGAGGCCAAGCGGCGGCAGGAGGCCGCCCTCGAGGCCCACCGCGCCCAGCAGCAGGCGCCCCTCGCCCGCGGCCCCCGCAGCCGCGATTCGTGAGGCGCGGCGCCCCGGGACCGGCGCGTGGGTCTCTCCGTCGCTTCAAGGCCGCGGCTATTCCCTACACCCGGCCGGCGCTACACCCTCAGGAGGGGCGCCAGCCGCGGGTCCTTCTTGAGCGTCTGGTCGAGGTCGTAGAACTTCATCAGCGCCTCCTCGTCGTGCCGCCGCTTGCGCTGGTCGAGGATCTGGAGCTTGAACAGGGCCTCCTCGACCTCGCGCTCGTGCTCCTCCTCCTCCTCCCGCGACATGTTATCCCGGTCGCGCGTGAAGGTCTGCTGCTTCTTGGTGAGGTTGGCCGTCTCCTCGTCCAGCCGCGTGCGGATAATGGCCTCCCGGCGGAGGAGCCGGAGCTTGAGGGCGTCCAGGCACTTTTGCCGCACCTGCTTGGCCTCGTCCGTGGTGAGGGCGCGGCGCGGGTGGTAGTCGGCGGGGAGGTAGGGGGCGAGGTAGTCGTACTCGGTGACCTCCTCCTCCTCGTTGTCCGCGTCCGACTCCTCCTGGTTCTCGCGGATCACGTCGTAGTAGGGCACGTGGACCCCGCCGCTGTCCTCCTCCTCCCGGCGCACCATCATGTCGCGGATCTCGTTCTCCACCTCGCGGATGGCGGCCATGGCCTCCTTCTCGTCCTGGGCCAGCCGCTGGTACTCCTCGGCCAGCTGCGACTGCGGGATGGGCGGGGCCAGCGGGTCCACCTGCACGCAGTCGGCCAGCCCGTGCGTGAAGACCTTGGAGCCCTGGGTGATCTTGCCGTCGCCGTAGTGGTAGTGGACCTCGATCACGTCCTCCTTGCCGATCTTGAACCGGCGCTTGGCCACGTCCTCCTCGGCGGGCCGGTCCGGGTTGCGCTCGAACTTCTCCGTGATCTTGACGATGGGCTGGTTGTGCTCCACGCGCATGAACTCGGGGTTGAGCCCGGCGCCCCCGGCGACGCCCTTGGACGCGCCCTTGTTGAGCATCTCCTCAGGGGACACGGGCTGGTACCGAGCGGAGCGGTAGACCAGGCGGTCGTCGCGGCCGCGGAACCACTCGGTGATCTTGACCCGGGGGATGAAGGCCTGCGGGATGAGCCACTTGAGGTAGCTGTGCTCCGACTCGTCAAACTCCTCGATCCGCTTGACCAGGCCGTCGAGGCGGCCCTCGGTCCAGTAGTGCGTTTCCCGGTACGACCCGCGGATGCTGATCATCGACTTGAGCGCGAAGCTCGACCCCTCGTCGAAGTGCTCCACCAGCTTCTCCCCCTTCTTCCCCCGGTCCTCCGTCACGTACTCGCGCCGCTCCTTGAGCTTGTCGGCGCGGCGCTGGAAGAACTCCCACATCTCCGTCTTCATGGTGCAGAGCTGGTCGCTGAAGAAGGTGAGCCGCTCGACGCGGCCCTCGTACGCCTTGGCGCACTCCCCGAAGTAGGCGAACACCTCGGCCTTGCACCGGTCGTACATGGTCACCTTGTGCCCGCGCGGGCACCGCGTGTCGAACGCGTCCCGGGTGATGGTCATCCGGGGCACCCACGACGTCGGCATGTCCAGCACCTGCCCCCACCGGTCCTTCGCCCCCGACGACGTGGCCTTGAGCAGGTCGTCCATCCACCCGTCCCGCTCCGCCGCCGCCGCCGCTCGCTGCGCCGCCACCACGTCCATCTCCTCCGCGAGCCCCGGCCCGCCCCCCCCGGGCCCCTCGGCCCCGTCCCCCAGGAGTGCCGCGTGCGACCGCCGCGCGAACTCGCCCCCGCCCGGGTATATCTCCGGCTCGGCCAGGATGTCCTCGGCGGTGGAGAGCAGGAACTCCCAGTTCTGCGGGTTGGCGAGGTCCCACTTGATGTGGGCGGGGTGCGCCCGCGAGTCCGAGTGCGGCTCCGGCTGCTGCATGCAGACCCAGAAGTTCTGGTTGTTCCACACGAACTCGACGCCGTCGTAGGGGCAGTCCTCCATCGAGAAGCACTCGCCCGTGGTCGGCTCGATGAAGGTCGGCGTGGTCACCCCGCGCTTCTTGGGCAGCAGCAGCACCCACGCGTGCACCCGCTTCCCCTTGTGCGGGTCCGCCCCGTCCCGGTCCTCGTCGTCCCCCAGCCCGAACTCGAGCGCCCGCTCCGCCCGCGCCAGCTCCTCCTCCAGCAGCGCGTCCCGCTCGGCCTGAGCCAGGCGCTCCTCCTCCTCGGCGGCCAGGGCCCGGGCCTTCTCGGCCCGCTGCGCCTCGAGCATGGCCTGGTACTTGGACGACAGGTCCGGGGCGTCCCGGATCTGGTACTTCTCCACCGGCCCGTCGGCGAGCAGCACCTCGTCCGCCTCCTCCTCCTTGGCCTCGGCCTCGGCCAGGTTGGCATCCGACATGGCGCGCGTGAGCGCCTCGGCCTCGTCCTCCTCCTCCTCCTCCTCCGCGACGTTCTTCTCCAGCTCCGCCTTGAGCAGCGGGTTCTGCTTGTTGCTCTGGTTGTTCAGGGTCACGTCCCGGGGGGCGTACCCGACCACGACGTAGGCGTTGTACCCGACCCCGAGGAGCATGGAGCACAGTAGGGTAGACATGTCGAAGCTGTCCCCGGCCTGCCAGGCAATCACCGACGCCGGGGACGGGAGGTACCTCGGGCACGCCACGGGGTCCTCGAGGGGCTCGTACCTGATGAACTCGGAGACGAAGTGCGCCGCCGAGCCGTATTCCCAGAGGGACGGGAAGGGCATGATGGTGGGGCGTAGAGTGGTGCACACGAGCTTGTTCGTCCCGGCCTCGTTGGGGGGGGAGATGAAGAGCGGGCGGCGGTGGGGGTACAGCTCGCCGAAAGTGCGCTGGAAGGTCTGGGCGTAGCCGATCATCCGCTCCTCCTTGGGCGACACGGTCAGGTACGACTCGGGCATCGGGTCGGGCTGCTTGGTCGTGCCGGCCGTCCCGGGAAGGAGGCGGGAGGCCCGGAGGTGCTCCACGCGGGCCCGCTTAGCGTTCTCCTCCGACGTGTCGGACCCGAGGTCCTTCTGCTTGAGGTCCCCGAGGCGCGTAAACTTGTAGCAGTCGTACCAGATCGAGTCGACCTCGACCGACTCGTCCTCGACGCCGGCGCCGACCTGGAGGAGGTGCAGGATGCCGTCCGGGGTGAAGGCGGAGAACCGGTTGCGCTTGATTGTAAGCATCGAGTCGAGCTCCTCGTACTCGGGCGGGTTCCGCATCAGGTAGTCCGGGCTCAGGTCGGGCGGGATGGGCATCCGGTGCATCTGCGCTGCCGCTGACCCCATGTCGTCAAAGCCGCCGAAGATGTACAGCGAGCCCTCGTGGGAGGTCATGATGTGCTTGTGGCGCTGCGCGCTGTTGCGCCCCGTCGTCTCGATCTGGACCCAGTTGAGCGTCTTGGTGTCGTAGGCGTACAGGTCGTCCTGCACGAAGTTGGACTGTCCCCCGTGGACGAAGATGTACTGGCCGGTGACGCACATGGCCGCGGAGCGGCGGGGCGGGGGCTTGGCGCCCGCGGCGCCCGGCTTGAACCACGTCCAGTTGACGAGGTCGAGCATGTAGAGGTCGTTGGTGAGCTTCGGGGAGCCCTTGCCGCCGAAGATCACCATGCACTGTGTGTCGGCCATGTAGGCGGCCGACGCATTCTCGCGGATCCCCGGGGGCGGGCCGTCCGTGCTGCGGCGCTGCCACATGAATGTCTCGAGGTCGATGGTCCAAACGTCGTTGAGGCGCTTCCCCTTGGCGTCCTTCCCCCCGAATAGCACCAGCTGGTTCTGCGCCTCGTCGTAGATGAGCGAGTGCCCGTCGCGGGGGGGCGGCTGGTCCCCGGGCTGGGGCTCGATCTTGTTGAACGAGAGCGTCTCGAGGTTGAGGAGGAAGAGCGTGATGGTCTTCGAGTTGCTCTTCATCTCGAGCCCGCCCACCACCGCCATGTACTTGGGGCTGACCACGGCGCTCGACCCAGTCCTCACAAAGCACCGGTTGTCGCTCGCTCCGAACGCGTTGTACGCCTCCGCCATGGCCGCCCGCTCCCGCCGGCTGATGAACCGCTTGTTGGCGGTCCGCTTGGTGTTGAGCGCGAGCTTGTACTCGGTGTACCCCCCCACCAGCTTCCCCACCGGCTTGTTCCTCTCGATCTCCTCCTGCCGCTCGCGCTCGTCCTCCTTGCGGAGGAAGTTCAGGAGCCCGCTCATGCCGCTGCCGAGGGCGGCCTGGCGGTAGGCCTCGCTGAGGTCATTCTGCTCCAGCTTGAGGTCCCGCAGCGTCGAGATGTACCCCATGGTCGGCGGGATCCGCTGCAGGTGGTTCTTCGAGAGGTCGCAGTACTGGAGGGCGCTCAGCGCCCCCATCGACTCGGGCAGGTGCTGCAGGCTGCACCCGGACAGGTCGAGCTCCTGGAGCTGGGAGAGCTCCCCAAAGTCGTCGGGGACCGTCTCCAGGTTGGAACACTGCGGCGCCTTGAGCCGCTGCAGGGACGTCAGGTCGCAGATCCCATTGGGCAGCGACGTCAGCTCCGTGCAGTCGCTCAGGTCGAGGACCTTGAGGTGCTTGAAGGCGCTGATGCCTTCGGGCAGGCTGGTGAACTTGTTGTCGCTGATGACGAGCTCGGTCAGGCGGGTGGCCTGGAGGAGCGACTCCGGGAAGACCGTGAACAGGTTGGACTTGATGCTGATCGACCGCAGCTTGGGGAAGTCCGAGATCCACGCGGGCAGCGTGTCGAGCGCATTCTCCCCGAGGTCCAGCTTCTGCAGGTTGGGGAGCGTGTCCTTGATGCGCGACTGCCACGAGTTCTGGAGTGACGACGTCCCGATCCTCCTGCGGGCGGGCGGGGGGCGGGACGGGGCGCCGTGAGATGGGCCGCCGCGGGGGATGCCTTCCCCCCGGGACATCGGGGGTGCACGTCGCAGTGTGGTGCGGGGGAAGGAGCCGGTCCGGCGCTGGCCCCGCCCCCTACGCGCCATGACGGGGGGGCTCTAGGGATCTTTGGCACCCTAACCGACCGTCCCCGGGCCCGATGGAGTAGCGGATCCCAGGGCACGCGGCAAACCGCGGAACATTTTCGTGGAGGGGGGGCAGGGAGGGGACGAAGCCGACTCCGCGCGGGAAGACCCCTTTATACACCGGGAGTCGGATTTCACGGGAAACTCGGATCGTATCTTGCGATCAGTCAGGCTATTTGGAGCCGCTCGATACTCCCGGAAGGGGTTCCCTGGCTCCCCGTTCTGAAGCCGAGAACATGCTCTCGGAGAACCGAAAGCGCCCCCGGAGAGGTCACTCGGGCGAGACTGTTACTGCCCACTGCACTTTTTCGATCAATTAAAACCGCATAAAAGGAAGAAATCTCCCGTCGGTTCTCACCTCAGGTCAAGGAAGGCCCCCCTGCCCTGGGTGTCCTTCTTCCCCCCCGCCTTGGCCTCCCTGAGGCTCTTCTCAAACAGCGTGTCCGCGTTCATGCCCCTCTCCTACGCAAGAGCGACAGCAGAGGGGTCCCTATTTCCGGTCCAGCTCGTGACCCCCGGAGAGGCGGGAGCTCAGAAGGGAAATCACTGAAGAGAGGGGTGTGCAGACCGACCCCCCGCACCCGGCTATGGTCCACAGGGACTCTTCCCGTGGAGGAAGGGAGGGAGGGATGATAATGGCGTGGGGCACTTGGACCGTTGTCAATATCATACCGCAGAGACCGCGGAATCCGCTCTCGGAGTGGGCCCATTGCAACGGCAGCTCTGACACCACTACGCACCGGAAACAGGGCTCCAATGCCGCAAGACACGGCCTGAAATGGCGGGTATTTGTATGTTGTTTGTGATCGTCTCGCGTTCTCAATCACAGCGTGCCACGGGACGCACAATTACCTCGGCAGAGACCAGGAAGGGACTGGCTCTCGAGAAGGGACATCTCTGCCCCCATGCGCCTCTTCAAGGGCCTCTGCGCCCTCTTTCTGGTCGTTTGTACCATTTTCGCGCACTGTCATGCCGCCATCCCCCCTGGACTTGCGGATCTGCCGCTTGAACAGCAGGTGAGGCCGCGAGAGTGCCGAACAAGTGCCTCCCTGTCTGGGGGCGCGCGAGCAGGCGGAGCCCTCTGCGGGGAAGAGAGGCGGGGCTCCTGGGCAAAGGAGGGCCGTATCGACCCCTTGCGCCCCTCATTCGATCCCCTCCACGCACGCCCCGGGAGGTAACCGGCCTCCCAGCCCTGGCCCGCGGAGGGACCCCGCGCCCCTCCTGCCGCCCCTTGCAGGTGGAGCAGCTCACCGCGGCCCTGGGGAGGTGCGAGACGTGGGCGCAGCAGACGCAGGCGGAGAATCGGGCGCTGAAGGAGACAGTGGAGCTCGCGGAGACGACCCTCAGGACCCTCCGGCGGGACAACCAGGAGCTGCGGAGCATGTCGCCGTGGCAGGTCGTCGGGCTTCACGGGACGCGGCTCCACCGGACGTGGCAGGCCGTGGTGGGATTCCTGGGCGGGATCGCGCGGCTGGTGCTCGGGAGGCACCTTGACTCGCTCGGCGCCGCGATCGGTTCTTTCAAGGTGCGCCTGGGGCGCGACCTGCGGGGGGTGGAGGCCAACGTGGTCGGCAACCTGATGCTGCTCAAGTCGACGTTCCGCGGGCTGTTCCAGCGGCTCGGGTGGGAGGTCCTGGCGACGGACGCCCATGTGGAGATCTTCACGAGCCTAGTCGTGGGGTCAACGATCTTCGTCGCGGGCATCGTGCCCCTCTTCTACTTCGTGAGCCGAGCCGTCTCCACCGGGGACAAGAGCAACGCAGACATTGCCGCCGAGCTACGCAAGGTCCTGGGGCCCGACGTGAGCGCCGAGATCAATGCGGACCTGCGCGCCGCGGCCAAGATGTACGCGGTCGGGATGCGGGAGGAGCAGAAGGCGCGGCGGCAGGCCCTCGTCGGGTCGGACGACGAGGGGCAGGGGGGGGATGCGGCGGGGGCGGGCGAGGGCAGCGGCGCGCGCGCCGGGGAGCAGTGACGGGGAGACTGGCCACTTGAACTGGTCGGGCCACGACATCACTGCGTGAGGAGATCGTAGTGGTTCCCCCCCGTGTACAGCAGCCTCACGGGCCGCCTCGCCTTCCAGGTCTTGCCCTTCTTGAGGAACTGCTCCCCGTACTTCTGGATGGGAACGTACCCGAAGCCCGTCCGCTGCTCGGCTTCGGAGAGGTAGACGAAGATGGGAGTCTTGAGCATCTGGGACAGGGCCAGGAGCTCCGGCTCCCCGCCCCAGAAGGTCGGCGACTGGATCCGGGTGCAGTACTGGGGCAGGGGTGCGTCCACCTCGGCCGACTTCACAGCGGGCCGGTACTCGGCCTTGGGCTTGCCGTGGCATAGGGCATCGAAGACGGCCATGCGGAGCTGGTCCGCCTCGTTCGTCTCCTCCACGCCCAGCAGTACCATCCCCTTGTTCTTCGCCAGGCCCTGTGCGATCGCGCGGAACATGCACTTCCCGTCCCCCTTGATCTGCAGGCACGAGCCGGGGGGCTGGTCGCCTGATCGGCCATGGACGGGGTGGGAGGGCACTGGGGACGCGGGACACCCCGGTGTTCGATGTTTCCGTGATGTATGCCTCGTTTCACCCCCGCGAGAACCGATCCTCACCTTGTGCACGCGCAAACTGAGCGACTTTGCCTTTGCGAGCTCGAAGACAGGGTTCGGGGCAAAGGCCTTCCCCGCGCTGATGGACGCCACAGGCGCGATCTCTGCAGAAACGCCGGACTGTCGCGGTCTTCAGTCTCACATTAGAGCGTAGTTCGATATTTGCGATGAATGGAGGAAAATCAACGCGTTTCTGCCCGCTTTCCGTGGGATGCGCAGTCCTGGAGCATCACGCCGAGGGCACCGTCACGTACCTCCCAGGGAAAGTGAAACCGATGTCGATGGCCGCTCTGTCCACGACTGGGCGATATCGCCCAGTGGCATTGTCGTAAACTTGACCATGCTGCCGGGGGTAGGTCGAAGCCGAGGGAGGGGGTGGGAACTCTTGGCCGGGTTACTGAAACTTATCAGGTGCGAAGGGGGTGAAACGAAGAAGAAACCATGTCGCTTTGATTATTTATAGGGGTTCCTGGGGCTCTCCTGCGGCTCTCCAGCTAGATTCGGCGGTGGGGTGGGCAGGAGCTCCTCTGGCGGTGTTGCTGCTCGTCTGCTGCCAAGACCAGCCAAGCTGCTGCCGCCCTGCCGCCACTACCACCGCGCGACGCTCAAGGTTGCCGGACGGAACCCACTGGACCCCAGTCTCGATCACGCCTCCCATCTGAGGTCCCCCGGGACGTGACCCTTGGACAACGTAGTCGTCTGGAGCAACGCGAACTCCCGTCGCCACCGCTGGACCTGCGCTGATCCTGCGCTCCTAGCGGTCGACCTGCGCTATTCCCTGCCCTCAATCTCAGAACCACACCTAAATCGATCCCGAATGTTGGCGAAGGACGTCCGTCAGGGCTCTGCCCTGCGCCCGCGGAAGTGGAGGGTGTGGGATCGTTTCTCCATCCTGAAAGTTCTCGGCGAAGGTCCGCGCACCCCCGTTCTCCACCGGCACGAGCGACGAGCTAGCGTACAAAATTACGAGTCCCTTCGGCAGAGGGCCGGTTTCTTCCTTGGGTTGCGTCTACGCGTCACCAACCCCCCAGATGCATCCCTGGCCAACGGGACCTTCGCTACTGACGTCTTCGTCTCTTCCTCCACCGACCCCCCCACCGGTCTCGACGGCCCCGCAGGCGCCAACGGGCAGGCGTTCCTCGCGGTCGACACTATCGGGGTCTACCGGGGCACCCAGTGGGTGGTGAAGAGCATCCCCTTGCCCACCTTGCGAAGGACCTACCAGACCGCCCTCCAAGAGGCCGAGATCTCCCAGCGGCTCTTCCACCCGTACACGGTGTGGTGTCGCGACTTTACGGTCAGCCCGGACCGCTACGGGGGGGACGCCCTGTTCCTTGTCCTCCAGCACTGCCCCGACGGCACCCTCCGCCAAATGGTCGAGTCACACCGCCGCCAGCGTTCACGTGTGCCCGAGGGGATGGTCCTGGAGATCATCACGCAGCTCCTCCTGGCCGTCGAGTACCTGCACCACCACGACATTCTCCACCGGGACATCAAGTCAGCCAACATCTTTGTCGACTTCTGCGGCCAGGGTGAGCAGCGGCGCCCCAGCGCCGACCCCTCCCCCCGCCCCGGCCCTCTCCCCCGCGACCCTCCTGCCGGAGGATCCCCGCCTCCCGCAGGATGGGCTGCGTCCCGGCGCCCGAGGGTCGTGCTCGGGGACTACGGGATCTCCAGGCAGCTCAAGGAGGGCGACCTCGCGTGTACCCGCATCGGGACCCCCCTGTACATGGCCCCCGAGGTGACCACGGGCCTCCCCTACTCGCACCCCGCCGACCTGTGGGCCGTGGGGTGCCTCCTCGTGGAGCTGACGACCAACATGTACGCGTTCGAGTCGGCGGACAACGCCCACCTGCGCCAGAGGGTCGTCGCGGGGGCGCACCACGAGATCCCGCCGCACTACTCCCCAACCCTCCGCGCAATGGCGTCGCGGCTCCTCGACAGCGACCCGGCCCGGCGGCCCTCGGCCCGCGAGGTGCTCCTCGACCCAGGCTTCGTCGGGACGACGGCGGCGATGCTCGTGCGCGGGGGGCACCTCGTCGACGTCTCCCGCAAGCTGCGCGTCGCGGAGCTCAGCGACACGGTCGCGGATTTCAGCGACCAGGTTGAGTGTGAGTGCCGGTCCCCCCCTCTCCCCTCGCGCCCCCCTCTCCCTGGGCCCCGGCCCCGCCCCGTCCCCGGGGGAGGGGCGCCCCTCCGAGCCCCCCCCGCTGCCCCGCCGCCCCCGCCCCGCAGGCTCTGTCACGGACCAGTACAGGAGGCTCGCCTGCCAGCCAGGGGGCCAGGCCCTCCAGGCTCGCACCCTGGAGATCGCCTTCCGCCAG
>Ga0181583_10001053_pt1 | contig 20245 bp, 20 predicted proteins | sample 071ome_31_FD_132461 | JGI IMG/M metagenome (GOLD analysis project Ga0181583, IMG submission 132461) | Coastal salt marsh microbial communities from the Groves Creek Marsh, Skidaway Island, Georgia - 071405CT metaG (megahit assembly) | ecosystem: Environmental > Aquatic > Marine > Intertidal... | reverse complement strand
ATGTCCGTGCTGGTCAAAGGCGATCTGAAATTCTTCTACGACGTGCCCTGGGAAAACATTCACTGGATCATGGAGGCCGTGGAAGCGGTGTCCTGGTCGCCGCCCGAAGGCGTCAACGTCGAGTGGCTGTCGGGTGGACAGCGCGGCGTCGACCTGCTGCTGACGGGCGACGTGGACGCAATGATTTTCCCTCATCCGCCCCGCGAGGTGCTGGAAGCCGGCGATACGATCAGGCGTCTGTTCCCCGACCCGATCGCCGAGGCAAAACGCTACTACGACACGCTGGGCTATTTCCCCATCATGCACATCATGGCGTTCAGCAACGAGGTCGTGGAAGCCGAGCCGGATCTGCCGCGCGCGCTGATCGGCATGTGGGAAGACGCCAAACGGATCGCAGCCGGATATTACGAAGACCCCGGCTATTCGGAGATCGCCTTCGCCCGCAACGCACTTGAAGCGCAGGAATCGACGTTCGGCGCCGATATCTGGCCGTCGGGGTTTGCGGCGAACCGCGACAATATCGCACGATTTATCGAATACAGCGCCGACCAGGGTCTGATATCGGCCCCGTACGAACCGGAACGGCTGTTTCACGCGTCCGTTCTGGATACCTGATCAACAAGGAGAGTTTTCGTTGGACAACGTTTTCGAACTGTACCGGTCGGTCGTCTTTCCCTGGCACTGCGATCACATCGGCCACATGAACGTACGATGGTATGCGCATCACTTCGACGATGCGGGTTTCCACCTGTGGACCGTCGCCGGAGCGAGCCAGAAAGAGATGCATGAAAGCGGCGTCAGCCTCGTCGTCGCGCAGATCAAGATCAACTACATCCACGAAATGGAACAGGGTGAACTGCTGGTCATCCGTGGCGGCTTCAGCCATGTCGGCGGCAAATCGATCCGCCACCACTTGCGGATGTACAACGCCGACACCGACGTGCTTTGCGCCACGCAGGATACGATCGAAGTTTTCTTCGACCCCGAAACGCGCAAAGCGGATGTTATGCCGGACTACTATCGCGATAAGCTGACGCCGCTGATTGTCGATTTCGAGAACTTCAAGGACTGAACGGATGACCGACCTGAATGGCAAAACGGCAATCGTAACAGGCGCCGGACGCGGGCTGGGACGCGCTATGGCGAAAGGGCTGTTCCGCGCGGGAGCAGCCGTCACACTGGTGGAACTGGACGCCGACGTCCTTGACGAGGCGGTCGCGGAAATCGGCGATGGCTGCATCGGAGTCGCCGCCGATGTGTCCAAACCTGAAGACGCGCAGCGCATCATGGACAGGACGCTGGCCGCCTTCGGCGGTCTGCATATCCTGGTGAACAATGCGGGGCTGGGCCCCGAGCGGTTTCGCGATACCGACCGATCCAACGCCAAAATGATCTGGGAGATCGACTTCAGCGACTGGCAGTTGTTCCTCGACGTGAACACCACCGGGCACTTCGTCATGACCAAGGCTGTCATGCCGCATCTGCTGGCGCAGGACTGGGGCAGGATCGTGAACGTGACCACCAGCCTCGACACGATGACCAACTACACCAACGGCGCCTACGGGCCGTCCAAGGCGGGCGCGGAGGCGTTGGCGACCATGATTGCCGGCGGCGTCGCGGGCACCGGCGTGACCTGTAACGTTCTGATCCCCGGCGGGCCGGCGGATACCCGCATGATCTCGGCCACAGGCGTCTACGCAAACCGCGACAAGCTGATCCAGCCGGATGTCATGGTCCCGCCCCTGCTGCACCTTCTTTCCGAGGATGGCGGCGCCGTAAACAACCGACGCTTCCGGGCGGCACTTTGGGATGCATCGGCGGATGCCGAAACCAATATGGAAGCAAGCGGCGATCCTATCGCCTGGCCTCAACTGGGCGGAAAGGCCATCCGTCCGGACGGCGACCCGCGCGGCAACCGCAATACGGGATCGGAGAATGGCTGACGGAAAACTCGCCGGCAAAGTCGTCATGATGACGGGCGCCGGACGCGGGCTGGGACGTACGATGGCGCTGGCATTGACCGAAGCAGGGGCAAAGCTTGCGCTGGTCGATCTGGACGGCGAGGAGTTGCAGGAAGTCGCCGGCGAAGTGCAGGACATCGGCGGAGGCGATGCCGTTATCCCGCTCGGCGCCGACGTGTGCGACCCGGACAGCTCGGCGACTGCAATCTACTACGCGATTGAGAAGTTCGGCCGCCTGGACGTATTGTTCAACAACGCGGCGCTCGGCCCGCAGGCGGTCGCGGCGGACCCCTTCGGCAAACCGCCGAAATTCTGGGAACTCGACCCGTTCACCTTTATTCGCATGATCGACGTCAACGCAGCCGGACCGCAGTTGATGGCTGCCGCTGCGGTCCCGCACATGATCGAAAACGGCTGGGGTCGGATTATCAACATCACAACCGCGCTGGACGCCATGTACGTCCCCGGCATGGGCGCCTACGGGCCGTCCAAAGCCGCCCTCGAAGCGCACACGGCGATCATGGCCAGGGACCTCGACGGCACCGGCGTCACCGCCAACGCGCTGATCCCGGGCGGGCCGGCCAATACCCGGATGATCCCCGACGCCACGGGTATCCCGCGCGATGCCTTGATCCAGCCCGAAGACATGCAGGCGCCGGCCGTCTGGCTCGCGTCGAACGATTCAGACGGTCACAACGGCGAACGGTTTATCGCCGGCCACTGGAACGAGGGGCTGGAAAAAGCCTCCGCTCCCTGCGCCTGGCCGCAACTCGGAAAACAGGCGATCCTGCCCAAATCCATCGAACGCTGAACAGGGAGATACTGCCATGACCGACCGAGCACTCGAGGGGAGCACTGCCATCATTACCGGCGCCGGGCGCGGGCTGGGCAAGGCCATGGCCGAAGGACTCGCGGCCCAGGGGACGAAAATCGCCCTGATCGATCTTGAGGAAGACGTGCTGACAGCCGCCGTCGCGGACGTGGAAACCGCGGGCGGTCAGGGCTGCGCGCTGGCGGTGACGGCGGACGTGACTGACGCGGATCGCGCCCGTGCCGCCATCGACCGGACTATCGACGCCTTCGGCGGGTTCGACATTCTGATCAACGACGCCGCCATGGGGCCGCAGTTCTTTACCGATAACTTCGTCGCCGATACGCCGAAGTTCTGGGAACACGACGTCGATCTCTGGCACCGCGTGCTGACCGTAAACGCCTTCGGCCCGCAGCTGATGGCGACGGTTGCCGCGCCGCACCTGGTGGAACGGGGCTGGGGCCGGATCGTCAACGTCACGACCAGCCTCGACACCATGTATCTGCGCGGCTGCGGGGCCTACGGGCCTTCCAAGGCCGCGCTGGAAGCGAACACGCGCATCATGGCGCAGGATCTGGAGGGTACCGGCGTTACTGCCAATGTGCTGATACCCGGCGGCCCGGCAAACACGCGCATGATCCCCGACGCCACCGGGTTCGACCGCGACGAACTGGTACAGCCGGAAGTCATGCAGGCTCCGGTATGCTGGTTGTGCTCGACCGACGCCGACGACATCTCGAACATGCGGTTTATCGCGGCCATGTGGGATGAGAATCTCCCTCGAGACGAACGCGTATCCGCCGCGGGCGCGCCAACGGCATGGGCACAGATCGGATCGGTGGCCAGACGTCCAAGCGCGTGGGCCGACGCGGACAGATAACTTCACTGACAGGGAAAATGTGATGACTGAGAGAGTTCTGGAAGGCAAAACCGTGCTGATGACCGGCGCCGGACGCGGTATGGGCCGGCAGATGGCGATCGCACTGGCGAGCGCTGGCGCCAAGGTCGCCATGATCGACATCGACGAAGACGTGCTCAGCGAAGCCGCGCAAGCGGCTGAAGACGCCGGCGGACAGGGTGCCGTCAAACCCTTCGTCTGCGACGTGACGGATTCGGATCGCGCACAGGCGACCGCGAAGGAAATCGTTGCGGCGTTCGGGTCCCTCGATGTTCTGGTCAACGATGCGGTTGTCGGCCCCGAACGCATCCCTGATTTCATGACCAGAAAATCGAAGTTCTGGGAACTGGGCGACGATCTGTGGAACGCCATGCTGCGGGTCAATATTTTCGGCCCGCAGCTGATGGCCAAGACATGCGCCCCCTACATGATCGACAGGGGTTGGGGACGTATCGTCAACGTCACGACCAGCCTGGACACGATGTACCTGGCCGGCGGCGGCGCCTATGGTCCCACAAAGGCGGCGCTCGAGGCGCATACGATGATCATGTCGCAGGACCTGGACGGCACCGGGGTGTCGGCCAATGTTCTGGTTCCGGGCGGCATGGTGAATACGCGGATGATCCCGGAAGAATCCGGCATTCCGCGAGAAAAACTGATCCAGCCGGATGTCATGGAAAAACCGATAACGTGGCTCGCCTCCGACGCGTCGGACGGGATCAACGGCATGCGGTTTATCGGCGCGTTATGGGATGAAAGTCTGCCGATGGACAAACGGATCGAACAGGCGGGCGCTCCCTGCGCGTGGACGCAACTGCCTTCCAAGGCGATTTATCCGGATTAATTACGGCGTGCGTATTTCAGGGCCTTTATCGCGACCAGGAAACCGAAGAACAGCAAAACCGCGCCGGCGAGATAAGGCGCATTCCGGCCAAGCCCGTCGAACGCTGCGCCAAACGCAAGGGGGCCGAGAATCCGGCACAGGGACTGGGTCGATTGCGACGCCCCCATCGCCGCCCCCTGATGTTCGTCCGGGGCGTTTCTCGAAATCAGAGCGCTAAGCGCCGGATTGGCGAGACCGAAACCGACCGCGATCAGCGTACCGCCCACGAAAGCCATAGGCGGCGAATAGACGATCAGTACGGTTGCAAACCCGACAGACATCAGAAGCGATCCGGCCACCACCAGCGGCCCTTCTCCCAGCCGCTTGCTGAGCGGACGCACCAGCCCGCCCTGCACCACCACCATAGTGAAGCCGATGAACAGGAAAAAAATACTGACTTCCCGAACGCCCCAGTGAAGCTGGCGCTCCGTCCACAGGGCGAACGTGCTTTCAAGCCCCGCCATGCAGAATGCGAGGACCGTCAAAATCAGCAAGGGGAACAGCACGCCGGGAGTCGCCCCCGCGACGGAAAACGCCCGCATCCTGCCGGCGACCGATCGCGTGTCGTCCCCCTTGACCCGGGCGGGCGGTTCTTTCAGCAGCAACAGCGCCGCCAGAAACCCCACGGCGCCGATGGCGGCAGCGATCATGAAGGCGGTGCGAAAATCCGTCTCGCCCGCGCCGGCGCGGGTCAGCAACCAGCCAATGCCGGGACCAAGCACGAAGCCGGCGCCGATCGCGGCACCCATCATCCCCATCCGCCCTGCCCGGTCTTCGGGCCGCGTCACGTCGGCGATATAGGCCTGGGCCACCGGTAGCGTGCCGCCCATCAATCCGCCGAACGCGCGTGCGGCAAACAGCATCCACAGCGCGTCCGCCTGACTGACCCACGCGAAAGACAGCGCCGTGCCCAGCATGCTGAAACAAAGTATGGGCCGCCTGCCCCATTTGTCGCTGATGACGCCCCAGGGAAACGAGGACACAAACGCGAACAACGAATAGGTGGAAAACAGCAGCGTCACTTCAAACGGTGACGCGCCGTATCGTTCCGCCCAGAACGGCGTAAACGGGATGATGATCCCGAAGGCCAGCATGTCGAAGAAAACGATCAGCAGCAGAACGCCGATCGCCCCTTTCTGGGGCGGTGTGCTCGTCATGGCGTCAATCTAACGGCTGTTTTACGGACTCACCATGTCCCGCAGTTCGAATTTCAGCACCTTGCCCATCACGTTTCTTGGAAGCGTTTCCATGAAAATAACGTCACGGGGGTGCTTGTAGCGGGCAAGCTGGCCGTCAAACAGCGAAAGCACCCCGTCCCGCGACAGGGATTTCCCCTCAACCGGCACGATCACGGCAACGGGCACCTCACCCCATTTTTCGTCCACGCGGCCGACTACCGCGGCCTCGGCAATGTCGGCGCACTGATCAAGTACCATTTCGAGCTCCGCAGGATAGATGTTCTCGGAACCGGATATGATGACGTCCTTGACCCGGTCGTCGACGTAGAAGAGTCCGTTTTCGTCGGTATGGCCGATATCGCCGGTATGGAACCAGCCGTCCTTCAGCACTTCGGCGCTGGCATCCGGATCGTTCCAGTATTCGGTCATGATGTTGGGGCCGCGCACCACGATCTCGCCCCGTTCTTCCGGCCCAAGGGTGTTGCCTTCCGTATCCACGATCCGGGCATCGCAATGCAGCGCGGCGCGTCCGGTCGACCCGCGTGTCGTCCAGGCGTCCGGGATGCGTTGGTGGATGACGATCGGCGCCGTCTCGGTGGACCCGTAAACCTGGATGATGGGTACGCCCCGGTCCTGATAGGCATCCAGCAGCGATAACGGCACGGTGGTCGAGCCGGTGTTGATCGTCCGCAGCGACGACAGATCGAGATCGTCCCATCCCGGGTGCTGCATCACCGCCGCCATCAGGGCCGGCACCAGGATCATCAGCGTCGGTTTTTCCTCGTTGATGACCCTGACCGTGGCATCGGGATCGAACCGCCGGTGCAGGATGACCGTTGCCCCGGCATGCAGGGCGGGCGTGGTCTGAATGTTCAGCCCACCGACATGAAACATCGGCAGGTTGGTGAAGATGACGTCGTTGCTCGTCATGTCGTGCATGGCGATTGAATTGACGGCATTGAAGGTCAGCGCGTTCTGGGTCAGCACCGCACCCTTGGGACGGCCCGTGGTGCCCGACGTGTAGACAATCAACAGCGGATCGTCGGGCCCGGCATCCGGATTCTGTGCGTCCTCCCCTGCCGCGGCCAGCAGCGCCTCGAACTCGCCTCCCATTGCCACGACGCGGCAACTCTGCAGATCATCCGCGATACCGGCGGTGCCCTCCGCGAATTCGCTTTCGCAGAACAGCACCTTCGACCCCGAGTTGTTCAGGATATAAAGATGTTCCGGCGGGGCGAGGCGCCAGTTCAACGGCACCAGAACCGCGCCGATGCGCGCGCAGGCGAACATCAGCACCAGCATGTCCGCCGAATTCAGCCCCAGAAACGCGATCCTGTCGCCGCGACCGACCGCCATGTCGTGGCGCAGCATCGATGCCGCGCGGCGGATGCGCGTATCCAGGGCGGCATAAGTGATATCCACGCCCTCGAAACGAATGGCCGTTTTGTCGGGCTGGAAATCGGCCCAGCGCTCGATCCAGTGCGAGACGTTCATCAGTCGTCGTCCGTCTCGCCCGGCTCGTAAAGGGTTTCGCGTCCCAGCCGGTCAAGGCAAAGCTCCGCGGTCCACGGCAGCATCAGCGATCCCAGGCGCGAATCCCGGTACATGCGCTCCAGCGGCAGCGATTTCAGCATCGACTGGCCGCCGCAGGTGCGGATAGCCAAACGGCACATCTCGTTGGCATTTTCCATCACGGTGTATTGCGCGGCATAAGCCCGCAACCTGTCTTCCTTGGACGGATCGACCCGGGCTTCGCCGGTGGCCTGCCTGAATATCGCCCAGGTCTGCTGCAGCTTGATCCACATGTCGGCGACCGTGATCTGCTTGGTCGGGTGCATCCGGCGTTTCATCGGAATGCCCTCGATATCGCCCCTCAGATAGGAAACGGTGAAATCGTAGGCCGCCTGAGCAAGGCCCATGTAAGTGGGGCACAGGGTCAGAAACATGTGCGGCCAGCGACGTGCCGCCTGATAATATACCCCGCGCGGCAGCAGCATCTGTTCGTCGGGGATGAACACGTTCTCGATCAGCAAGGTGCGCGATACCGTCGCCCGCATGCCGACCGGATCCCACGGACCGACGACCGAAATGCCTTCCGCATCTGCCGGCACCGCCATGAACAACGTGTCCCGCACGGACCGGTCGGGTTTGTCCTCGGTGCACAACACGCCGTAATAGGTCGCCGCACCAGATAAAGAAGCAAAGATTTTCTTGCCGTTCAGCAACCAGCCGCCGTCGACCTTGGTCGCCATCGTCCCGAACGGGGCCTTGCCCGCCGCCGCCGCGGAGCCTTCGGAAAACGGCTGCGCAAAAATGGCGCCCTCGTCGACGATGCGGCCGAAATGCATTTCGCGGTTTTTCTTATGCTGCTTGCGATCCGCCGCCGACATGTCGAGGTCGTCCGCGATGTGGCCTGTCCACAGCGGGGTACAGGCATGCATGTTGTAGGTCAGCGCCGTCGCCCCGCACCAGCGTCCCATTTCGGCGGCAAGCAGCGCATAATCGGCGTACTCGACGCCCAGCCCGCCGAGAGATTTCGGCACGGTCATCGCCAGGATGCCGGCATCGCGCATGTCGTCGTAGTTTTCGAACGGGAACGAGGCTTCTTCGTCGTAGCGTTGCGCCCGCGGCTCGAACTTGTTCCGTCCGAGCTCCGTGATCACGTCTTTGATCTGGTCGGTTTTGCCCGCCATTTTTTGCCATTTGAAAGCTTTCGCCTTCCTGCGCGCGGCAGGCTTGCGTTTGGGTTTCGGCTTGGATTTGGTGGCGGTTGCCATGGCGGCCTCCCGGGTTCAGGTGGTTGCGGAAAGTATGAAGTCACTGAGGGCGGCGTCGAACGCCTGCGGATCTTCAAGATTGGCAAGATGGCCCAGCCCGGGCAGACAAATATAGCGCGCGCCGGGAATTTTCGAGGCCATCTTCTCCATCATCGGCGCCGGTGCGTTGGTATCCAGCTCCCCCGCCAAAACCAGCGTCGGCACGGCGATTTTGGGCAAATTCGCGCGCTTTTCGAACGTAACGATGCATTCGACGGCCGCCCGGTAGGTTTCTGCCGCAACGTCCGCCATGCAGTCGAAGGCCAGCTGCTGTCCGTGCGGATCGGCGTCAGGCGACATCATGGTCTGGACCAGTTCCGTCGCCAGGTCGCCCATCGTCTTTCCCTCGGCCAGCGGCGCCAGACGCGCTTCGACAAATTTTTTCTGAAAGTCGCCGTCAGGGCTGCCGAAGGCGGGGCTGGTGGCGGACAGCGTCAGCGAGTGCAGGCGGTCCTGATGACCGACCGCGAATTCCTGCGCCACCATCCCGCCCATCGAATGACCGACCAGATGAACCTTTTCCCAGCCTTCCTCGTCCAGGAGCGCGAGCAACGATCTGGCCAGATCGGGAAACGTCATTCCGCCTGACAGGACGCTCTTCCCGTAACCCGGCATGTTCCATGCCGCAGCCTTGTATTTCATGGCGAAACTGTTGATCTGCGGCATCCAGCTATAAGCGCCGCCGCCAACCCCATGCAGGAACAGGATGATGTCGCCGTCGCCTTTCTCGATATGGTGTGGCGGTTCCGGCATGTTTCCACCCGAGACAGGAACAGGAACCAGCGTCATGCCAGTTCACCCTGCAGCTTGCCGGCATCGACAATCGCACGTCCGTCCAGACTGATCGTGCAGTTCCGGATGGGCAGGTCGAAATGGCCCAAAGTGAAACGCCTTGCTGTCTCGTTGGCGCCCGTGGAATAGAGGAAGTTCCCCGCAAAGGCGCGCAACTCCGTCCCGTTCACGTCACGCTTGTCGTACATTGCCAGCGAATCCCAGCGGGCCGCCGGATTCATGCCCCACCCGACATGGGACACAGCATAGGCTTCGCGATCCCCCCAGGCGGCGATGTATTCCCGGAACAAATCCGCGTCGACACCTTTTCCTTCGATTTCGGTGACGTAGTCGTTTTCGATCGTCAGCGCGATCGGACTTTCCAGATAGCGCTTGAAGGTGAGATTGACATCGCCTGCATCCATCACCAGCGTGCCGTTTACCGTTCTGTCTTTGGGAAAACATAGAACAAGCCCACCCGGCCAGTGCGCGACGTGCCCGGGACGGTCGCAATATCCCCAGACCCCGGCACCGCGCGTATCCGTTATGTCGATGGTCAGGTCGGTGCCGGCGGCAGAATGCACCGTCATCGTCGATGCCTCGGTCAGCATCTTGATCCCCGCCTTCACTTTCGGCGTCAGTTCGGGATCGGGAAGCAGACGTTCGAGCACATCGGGATGTTCGTTCGACACCATCAGAAGACGGGCACCTCCTTTCAGAATGCGCGGCAGTTCCGGGGCATGCAGCACGCCCTCCACCGTGCAATCGATCACGATCGTCGATGCGCCGAGGGCAGCGACAACCGGCTCCAGCCCCTGAACGGCGTTCGAGGCGCCTGTCGACCGGATCGGCACCGGGGCATCCTGCGGCGGCGTCGTGAGTTTGACGTGAAAGGCCTTTACGCCCATCCGGACCAGCGCGAGTTCCGCCAAATGGACATTGAGTTCGCGGGACTGGGTTTCGGACAGGATCGCCGCCGTGTCCCCCGGCACCAGCTTGCACAGCTCGAATACGCGGCAGAACATGTCGATCCACTTACCTTCGATGCGATCGGCGAACATGGCAGACCGTCTCCTCTTTCTGTCCGAATAACCCTAGCGCACCGAAAATTATATGAAAAGGAATATATTATTGATAATGTCCCGTCATGAGCGAGAGATTTGTCGATACGTATCTGCTTTACCTGCTCGCACGCGCCAGCAGCGAGGTCAGCGCGCAGTTCCATGACCGACTGAAAACACACGGTCTGCAGGTTCCGGAATGGCGCGTGCTCGCCTCCCTGAGCGACGGCGATGGCATGACCGTTGGCGAACTCGCAAATCGCGCGCTTCAGCACCAGCCGACAATGACCAAGACCATCGACCGGATGGTAAAATCCGGCCTGGTCGACCGGCGCCAGGGCGATCCCGACCGGCGGCAGGTCCGGATATTCATTACGGAGGAAGGTCGGCGACGGGTCGATGCGGCTTTGGACGACGCAAAAAGTCACGAAGCGGAAGTCCTCGCCGAATATTCGGTGGATGAAGCCAGGCGGCTCAAATCTATGCTGCTCACCCTGATCGAACGAAACGGCGCGTCGCCAATCGACGATTGATCAGAGCGGATGCCGGGCCGATAATCATCGGAACGGGGGAGATCGCCATGCCGGACGATGCACGCAGCCAGACCATCACCGATGCCGCCGCGTTGAAGGACATCATCGGCGAACCTAAACCTGAGATCGCGACCAAGGAGATGCCGGCGCTGGACAAACACACCCGGCATTTTCTCAGCCTGTGCCCGTTCCTTTGCATCTCGACGGCAGATGCCGACGGCAATCAGGACGTCAGTCCGCGGGGCGATCCCCCCGGCTTCGTCCGCGTCATCGACGACAAAACGATCCTGATCCCGGACCGCAAGGGGAACCGGCGCGTCGACACCATGCGCAACATCCTCGAAAACCCGAATGTCGGTCTGCTGATGTTTTTGCCGGGCGTGGAAGAAGTCCTCCGCATCAACGGCAAGGCGACCGTTACGGAAGACCCAGCTCTGCTGGCCGACAGCGCAGTGAAGGGAAGCGAGCCTGTGCTCGGTATTGTCGTGAAGATCGACGACGTCTTCTTTCACTGCGCCAAGGCGGTTATCCGCTCCAGACTCTGGGATCCGGATACGCCCATTTCACGGTCCGATTTCCCCACTTACGGCGAAATCGTACGGGATCAGCGGGCCCCGGACCAAGACGCGGATGCGGTCAACGCCCAGCTTCAGAAAGACTACAAAACCCGGCTTTACTAAGAATATTCGTTAACCTGTGACGGCTGTCACAACGATGGCTGTCTCTGCCAGCGATCATCCATTGATATTGTTTCAATCTGTTTCTATATCTTAGGAACGGAACAGGGAAATGCACCTAACCAATTGTTTTTATTGAGTATAGGTTTTTGGCACAGCTTTTGCATTTATAAGACCAGGACCGGAAGTACAGGCGTAGTCAGTAACAAAATGCACTTTTTCTCCTCCATATCGACACTCGCTAGAACGAGCCTCGCCGGTCTCGCCGTCCTGGCCATGTTCGTGCATGTCTCACCCGCTGCGGCGGTGCCGGCCCTGCAGGTCTACATCGAAGGCGCGAATTACGATGATGAGGCGGAGACCGGGAAAATCACGAGCCCGGCGAACAAGCCGCTGCGGCTCTGGGCTGTCGGTAACGTCGACGGACCGGGTGGCAAAGGCCCCATTTTCGACGTCAAGGCGGCGTTCGCCTACAGCACCGGCGCCGGCAATGTCACGATCGACATCGCTTCCACCACGACGAATGGTCTGGGCGGTTTCACGGATCCCTCGACATCCGGAACGGCTACCCACATCGCCACCCACACAGACGGCAGCCGCCCGGTGCGCGCGGACGGCAAGAAGCTCTCCAGACATGGCGTCTATGGCGATGACACCGTCTGGCAGGAATGGTCGTTCGGCGATTTCACCGAAACCGATTCCCCGATCGCGGATTTCGTCGACGCCTTCCCGCAGGCACCGCTCGAAGCGTCCGGTCAGATCAACGCCTACGAAGTCAGCGTCACGGGCCTGAACGAAGGTGAATGGGTCAACATCGATATCTACGGCTACATCCTCAATAATAAGGGATATGTGAAATCGCGCTTCGCGCCCTTCTCTCACAACGCCGCATTCGAGGTTGCGTCTTTCAACCCGTCCGGCGACACCGCCGTGCCCGCCCCGGGCGCCGCCCTCATCTTCGGTGCAGGGTTTGGCTTCCTGGCCTGCCAGCGGCGAAATAAAAAGCGGGCCTGATACCCCCTCGATACGGTAATATCGGCCCATGGCCGACACAGCACTTTCCATCGACGAAACGCCGGAACTCGCGCTTTCCGGCGTCACCTGCCGTTTCGACGAATCTTTCTCCCTCCAGGACGTGGGGTTTTCTGTCGCCGACGGAGAATCGATCGTCCTGATCGGTCCGTCCGCCTCGGGCAAAACGGTCACCCTGAAAACCATCGCAGGCCTGTTTCACCCGGATGCGGGCAGCATCAGGATCCGCGGTCATGAAATGACAGGATTGAGCGGCCGCGAACGCGACGAGGTTGCGCGCCTCGGCATGCTGTTTCAGCGTTCCGCCCTGTTCGACAGCCTGACCGTCTGGGAGAACATCACGTTCCGATTGCGGCAGAACCGGCGGATGCCCAAGGAAGAAGCCATACATCTGGCGCAAGCCAAGCTGGGCGCGGTCGGCCTCGCCAAGGACACCGCCCTGCTCTACCCGGTGGAACTTTCCGGCGGCATGCAAAAACGCGTCGGGATCGCCCGGGCGCTGGCCGACGAGCCAGAAATCCTGCTGCTGGACGAACCGACGGCCGGCCTGGATCCGATCATGACGAATGTGATCAACGATCTGATACTCGAAAACGTGCGTGAACTGGGCGCTACCGTTGTCACCGTGACCAGCAATCTCGACGGGGCGCGCCATATCGCGGACCGCATCATCATGATGAACGAGGGCCGAGCTGTCTGGGAAGGCATTCCCGACGACCTTGCCCATTCCGGCAATCCCTATGTCGACCAGTTCGTCCACAAAACCGCTGACGGTCCCATCGGCGTGGGCCTGGCTTAAGTCCCGGAACCATTGGCCATTTTCGTTTTGCGCGCTAGGGCCGCTTCCTGTTTATCCTCCCCGATTCTGTTGATCGTTATTGCATAATTTTGTGTGCAGACTGAGGCTGATGATCGGTAGTCTGGTGGGAAATAAAAAAAAGAATCTTCCATGGCTGATGATTTGCTGGGAGAAGACAATCTACCGCTGCGTTTCCGGACCGGTGTCGTGAAAAAAGGATACGATTACTGGGGTTCCAAATGCGCGAATGGCCGTCTTCCTTCCATGCATGACATAAACCCAATGGAAATTCGGCGCTTGATGCCACATGTCGCCATCGTCGATGTAAAACACGAACCGGAGATGGATTTCCATTATCCCCTGCAAGGCACTGATATCGTTGAGCATCCGTACAGCGACCATAGCGGCAAATGGTTTTCTGAAATTCCGCACCAGAAAACGCCCCGCCTGATCCGGCAGTATTGCGTAAAAGTCATCGAAACGAAGATGCCTTTATTAGTCAATACTCCGCACGTCGGACCTCTCAGCAGGTCCGACGTGCGGTTGTTCCCGGCATAAAACGCGACTAATCTTTCCGATAAGCGGAAAAAGCCGCAACTTCAAACGGGGAGTCCACGTGCAAGCCATCGCCAAAGCGCATGACATGCTGATAAATGCGCTCAAAAATCTTTCGTGTCTTATCGTCTTCGCGATTTTCATTTTGATCGTCATGGATGTTCTATTGCCGTTGGTGGGGTTACAGCCCTGGGAAGGCACGCTCGGCGTCGTCGAGTACGGCCTGCTGTGGTTCACAATCCTCGCCGCTCCCTGGCTGGCGCGAATCAAGGGACATGTATTTATCGATGCCGTTAACGAACTGCTGTCGCCGGGGACTAGAAAGGTAACGTCGAAGCTGACTTATCTGGTGGTGATCACGGGGTCGCTTTTGCTCGCCTGGTACTCCCTCCACCTGGCGATCGAATCCTATGTCGACGAAGCGATCGACGAACGCAGCATCGAGCTGAAATTGTGGTGGATCTACGCTCCGATGCCGCTCGGGTTTTTCCTCGTCGCCGTTGAATTCATTCGCTACCTGCTCGGATTTGATGACATGTTCGGCAGCCGAACTGACGTCAAGGAAGGGATGTAGTCATGGAGTGGTATTGGGCTTTCGCCTTCCTGCTGGGGCTGGTTATTTCCTTTATGGCGCTGGGAGTTCCCGTCGCCTTTGCCTTCATCGCGACCAACTTCATCGCCGTATACGTTTTCACCGGCTTCGATCCGGTTGCGCTGATACAGGTAGCGGACAATTCGACCCAGCTGATATCGCGCTTCATACTGGGCCCCGTCCCGATGTTCATTCTGATGGGATCGCTGTTTTTCCACACTGGGCTCGCGATCAAGGTGTTCGACGGGCTCGATGCGATCTTCGGTCGTCTGCCGGGACGGCTTTGCTATCTGACCGTTGCCGGCGGAGCGATCTTCTCGACCTTGACGGGATCGTCGATGGCCAACACGGCGATGCTGGGTTCCTTGATGGTCCCCGAGATGAAGCGTCGCGGATACAGCGGCCAGATGTCCATGGGCCCGATACTCGGCACCGGCGGACTCGCCATGATCATACCGCCATCTGCGCTCGGCGTATTGCTGGCCGCGATCGCGGAGATCGATGTAGGTCGCCTACTGATAGCCGGCTTTCTGCCTGGGTTCGTTTTGGCGCTGCTTTATGCCGGGATGATCACACTGCAGCTCGTCCGTTTTCCGGGGTCGGCACCGGCCTATGACGTGGATCCGATGTCCATCAGCACCCGACTCAAGCTGGTGATCACCAATATCCTGCCGATGGGGCTCGTTGTCTTCATGGTAGTGGGTTTCATCGTCCTCGGTTGGGCGACCCCTACGGAAGCCGCAGCCTGCGGCGTGCTCGGGGTGTTTATACTCGCCATCGCGTTCCGAGCGCTCACTTTCAGTTCGGTATCGACGTCACTGGAAGGCACCGTGCGCGTCGGTGCGATGGTCTTCCTGATCATCATGAATTCGACGGTGTTCAGCCAGATGCTGTCCTATTCGGGCGCATCCAAGGGTTTGATCGAATGGGTAACAAGCTACGAGCTACACCGCTACATGATCCTGTTCCTGATGTTCTGCGTGCTAATCCTGCTGGGCATGTTCATGGACGCAACATCAATGATGCTGATCACGGTGCCGATCTTTTTCCCGCTGGCCGGTGCGCTGGAGTTTGACCTGATCTGGTACGGCCTGTTCGTCCTGATCACGATCGAAATGGCCGGCACCACGCCGCCGTTTGGGTTATTGCTCTACGTCATGCTGGGGGTGGCCCCAAAGGGGACGACGCTGTTTCAGGTCGCCAAGGCCGCCTTCCCGTTTCTGGTGTGCGATGCGATCCTGATCCTGATCCTCTGTGCCTGGCCGGGCCTGGCGCTGTGGTTACCAAGCCTGATGTAGCCTTCAGCGCAGGACCAAGGCACAAAAAAAAGCGCCGCCCGAACGGGCGGCGCTTTGTCGTATATATATTTTCGGCTTAGGAGCCGGTTTTTAGCATCTTAGATTTCAGAACCTCGAAATCGACGCTGTACTTTCGCTTTGCAGCGTCAGCCCAGTTAGCCTTCAGGATCGTCGCCGTGAACGCCTTGCCGTATTCACCCGGCAAGTTAAGATCCTGCACTCCATCGGCTTTAATCTTTGCGTTATCGATCGCGATGAGATCCTTAATGACCTTTCCACTTTCGTTTTCATAGTGCAGACCAGCCGCTACGATCTGATCCTGCGCCTTCTTCGGAAGCTTGTCGAACTTCTCCTTGTTCATGGTAAGGAACGTCGTAGACCGGAAAAAGGCCGGACCAACCTTGAATTTTATATAACGTTGCCAGCCTCGGAAAGCGACCCCGCCTTCCGGCCAAGCCAATCCGTCCACCACGCCGCGCTCCAGCGCGGTGTAAACCTCGGCCGGCGCTATGTTTTTGGTCGTCGCACCCATCGCCTTCAGGAAGGGGGTATAAAGCGGCGTTGTCCGCATTTTAATACCATTTAGATCAAGACCAGTCGTCTTGCTCATTTTGGGCTTTTCTTTCATCCAGATATAAAACTGGTTGGCACTGTACCAGTTGCCCCAACCTAGGATGACGGCGTTCAGCTTGTCAGCCCACACCTTGCTCATCAGTTCGTGTCCGCCGTTCGCCCGCCATTCCTGCGGCGTCATGTTTGAAATACCTGTCAGGCGCGCTTCGGGGACTAGGTTCGCGTAGTACGTCGTCGGAGACATGATGATGTCGATCAAACCGCGTTTCATCGCAGCACCCTGTTTCCGATTTGGCGTTACTTCCGGCCCGCCGATATAGTTGATTTTGACGAGGTTCTCGTCCTTCTTCATCATTTCGCTGAATGTCGCGAACATGGCCTTGCTCTGGTCATGCTTCGCACCCAGCGCGGTCGACATTTTAAGCTCTTCAGCCGCCTGGGCCGGCAGACCAACCGCCAGGGCGGTTGCCGCGGCAACACCGGTCGCCGCAATTTTACCAAACGTGATTTTCATGATTTCAAATCCTCCCAATCATGGTTGCGTCTGTTGATTTTCGGCGCAGCGGACAACGCAAGCCCGGCACACCCTGACGGATTACTCCGTACGCCCGCGTATTCTAGCAGCGTTCAGGAGCGCTGTAACCCGTTTGCTTAGGATACGAAGTAAAGTACGTTAACCTGCTGAAACACGGAAAGAATTCCCACTTGCCAGACCTTCATACACCGGAAGAAGCCGGCGACCAGACCCGCAAGGGATGGATTATCGTGTTTGCGCTTTTCCTGATGCTCAGCATCATCATCACGGCCCGGAACAGTCTCGGTTTGATGATGCCGTTCTGGAAAGAGGATCTCGGCTGGTCGTACAAGTTCGTGTCCACGGCAAGCGCCGTCATGTTGCTGACCATGGCGGTCGTCGCCCCGATCGTGGGGTCCGTTATCGACCGTTTCGGTTCACGCACAATCTATGCCGGCGGCATGACCGTCATCGGCCTGATGCTGATCGCCTGTTCGTTCATGACGGAACCCTGGCAGCTGATCGTGTTGTTCAGTCTGATCGGGGGTGCAGCCTTCGCAGCCATGGCGCCATCTCTGGTATCGACGACGATTTCACACTACTTTCAGGAAAAACTGGGGCTTGCCACCAGCATCGCAACATCCGGCAGCACCGGCGGCCAGTTCGCGATCATGCCGCTTCTCGCCTTTCTGGTGACCACGATATCTTGGCGCAACAGCTACCTCGCGACCGGCATCGTCGTGCTGGCAACCGCTGTCGTCGTCTCGCTTCTCATCGGAAAGGAGAAGCCCCGGCCGCGAAAACCGGCCGGCAACGAGGGTTCTTCTTCCCGTTTCGGTGTGCTCGGGCATCTGGCCCGCATACCGACTTTCTGGCTGCTGGGGAGCGGGTTTTTCATCTGCGGCTTCACAACCGCCGGCGTGATCAAGGTTCACCTTATCCCCTACGCCGTTGCCTGCGGGTTTCCGCCGGTTCAAAGCGCCACCGCCTACGGCATCCTGTCGCTTTTCAGCCTGATCGGGATGATCTGCTACGGCTGGCTGTCGGACCGGTACAACCGCCCGATGCTGCTGGCGAGCTGCTATTTCGTTCGGGCGTTTACATTCGTGCTGTTGCTGTACATCGCCGGCAACACGCCGCTGCTGTACATCTTCGCCATTCTGTTCGGTATTTTCGATTACGCCACATTCCCCATCGTCGCCAGCCTCGTCGCGACGCATATCGGGCGCCACATCATGGGCGTGACGATGGGGCTGATTTTCGCCCTGCATTCGATCGGCGGGGCCCTGGGCTCTTTCATGGGCGGGTATCTTTATGAGCTTTTCGCCCGGTATGACTGGGTGTGGTTCGTCTCGATCGGGCTCGCGTTCCTGGCGGCAATCCTGTCGATCATGATCAAGGAAAACCGGGAATCGCCTCCCGCGGCCGCACGCACTCCGGCAACCGCCTGATGCGGTTTAGCGGGGAACCCGCAATCCTGCTCTTTCCATCCGGGGGATGATCTCGTCCCGCAACATGGGCATGTCGTCTATGTAGTTCACGAGCCCGATTGCGATGCCGTCCAGTCCGGCATCGGACATGCGTCTGAACTCTTCGACCACGTCATCGTACCCACCCACGATCGGATATGTGCCCGTCGCCGCCAGCATGCGTTCCGCCGTATGGGTCGGCAGCTCAGCCGAAGACGCACCGCCTTTTTTGCGGATGCGCAGCGCGTGCTCAACCGCGGCCCAGTCTCCCATTTCATGAATCAGATAGTGATAGTATTCGTCGGCTTGCTTTCGCGTCGGGCGGCAAATGAGATTGCCGCAACCGAAATACATTCTGGGCGCAGGCGCCATTCGGCGCATATCGGCGATCTCCGGTGCCAAAGCGTCGATTTCGCGAACACCCATAAACACGCAATCCGCACGCCGCAGCGCAAAGTCCCGTCCTACCGGCGAGTTCCCGGCACTCACGAGCATCGGACGATTGCCTCCATACGGCTTCAAGCGGCTGTAGACGCCTTTGAGATCGAAGAATTTCCCGGCAAGGTCAAAGGGCTCGTCGTTTTTCCACATGCCCTCCACAACATCCAGCCATTCTTCCGTATAGGCGTAGCGTTCGTCATGTTCGCGTATCGGGATACCGAACATCAGATGTTCTTCGATATTCCAGCCCGAAACCATGTTCAGTCCGAACCTGCCCCGCCCGGCATGATGGGCGGAGATCATCTGCTTGGCGGCGAAAACCGGATTTACGAGCGGAACGTGTATGGTTCCGAAAACGACGATTTCGGTCGTGACCGACAACATCCCCGTCGCCCAGGTCAGCGTTTCAAAGTTTTCGCCTTCGGCGTCGACATCGCCGCCATAGCCTAGCCAGCGTGCTACGGGGAGCAGGAATTCCAGCCCCGCGTCATCTGCCAAGCGGCTTGCGGTGACGTTGTTTTCCCACGACGCGTCCCAGAACTCGGGCGCCTTGGTCATGGTCAGTCCACCGGAACAGTTCTGCGAAAATAGTCCGAGCTTGAACCGGTTGTCGCTTTGTATCCTGTTCATCTTTATATCCGTCGTGCTTGGTCATACGGTAAGTCCGACTGTATCGCGACGCGCTGCGGTTCGCCATGCACCAGCGTTGTTGATACGATCGAGCAGGGAAGATTCTTCCCGGCAATTTTCTTCGGACAAGGCCGACATCGACAGGGACGGAATTGGGCTTGGAACATCGCGAGTACCCCCGCGTCGTCGTGCTGATGGCCATGTCGCTTGTCACGGCGCTCTACGTGTCCACGCTTACCATTGTAAACGTCGCCCTTCCTCAACTGCAGGGGGCGTTATCGGCAACACCTGACCAGATTTCATGGGTGGTGACTCTGAACCTCGTCGCCACGGCCATCGCCACGCCGTTGAGCGGCTGGATGGTCGCGAGATGGGGACAGCGGCAGGTGCTTGCCTGGTGCGTCGTCGGTTTCACGGTATCGACCTATCTATGCGCCACGGCGACGACGCTGGAACCGTTGCTTGTATACCGGATCGGTCAGGGCGCGTTCGGCGCGCCGCTTGTCCCGATTTCCCAGTCCATCATCCTCAACACCTACCGAGAGCCCGACCAGCGCGCCTTCGCCATGAGCATATACGGCATGGCCGTCGTGATCGGCCCGGGGCTGGCGCCGGCACTCGGCGGCTATCTGGCGGAAGAATACAACTGGCGCTGGATCTTCTACCTGCTGATGCCGATATGCGTGCTGGCCCTGATAAGCGTCCTGGTCTTTATCCGCGACACCATAAAGCCCGAAAAATTCAGACTGGACT
>Ga0181583_10001015_pt1 | contig 20588 bp, 8 predicted proteins | sample 071ome_31_FD_132461 | JGI IMG/M metagenome (GOLD analysis project Ga0181583, IMG submission 132461) | Coastal salt marsh microbial communities from the Groves Creek Marsh, Skidaway Island, Georgia - 071405CT metaG (megahit assembly) | ecosystem: Environmental > Aquatic > Marine > Intertidal zone... | reverse complement strand
TCGACGTCACGGCGTGGGCGAGCGAACACCCGGGTGGACGCACGGTGTTGGAGCAATACGCGGGACGGGACATCACGGATGCGTTCGCGGCGTATCACGGGGGGGATAAGCGCGTGCGGGCGAGGCTGGAGGCGATGCGCGTGGGCGAGGTGTCGCCGACGAACACCCACGGCGAGGCGCCGAAGCACGTGAAGGCTTTTCGAAAGCTTCGAGATCGCGTCGAGGGGGATACGAGTGATTTGAAGAGTTCGATCGGTGATTACGCCTTCATCATCGGACGGCTCGTGTTATTTTTCGGCGTGACATTGGCGTGCGTGTTGGGCGAAAAGTCTGGTTTTTGGACGCACATGCTCGGCGCGGTGTCGTTGGGATTGTTTTGGCAGCAGAGCATGTTCATAGGTCACGATGCCGGACACAACTCGATCACATTCGACAGGAAAAGTGACGCCATGATCGGTTGGTGCGTCGGAAACATGTTCAACGGCGTCGGGATCGCGTGGTGGATGGCAACGCACAACGTGCACCACTGCGCGTGCAATTCGGTGGAGTGCGACCCAGATATTCAGCACATGCCCGTGTTTGCGGTGTCGGAAAAGTATTTCAAGTCGGTATATTCGTTGTACCATCGTCGACGAATGAAATTCGACAGAATCGCGAAATTCTTCGTCAGAGTGCAGCATTACACCTTTTATCCCATCATGGCTGTCGCGAGAATCAATCTGTATCTTCAAACGTTGATTTTCCTCGTCAAGGCCGAGCGCGTGCGCAATCGCCCGGTAGAGTTTCTCACCATCGGTATGTTCTTCACGTGGTTGAGCGCACTCATCGCGCAATTACCGGAAGGACATCGCGTGCCCTTCTTCTTCCTCTCTCACGCCGTCGCCGGCGTCATTCATGTGCAAATCTGTCTCTCGCACTTTTCGCGCGACGTGTTCGAAGGCCGTCCCGAAAACGACGAGTGGGTGTCCATGCAGCTCTCCGGAACGATGGATATCGACTGCCCATGGTGGCTCGACTGGTTCCACGGCGGTCTTCAATTCCAGACCGAGCACCACTTGTGTCCTCGCGTACCGAGACACAAATTAAGAACGTTTCGAGAGAACGTCATCAAACCCTTCGCCAAAAGGAACGGCCTCGAGTTACACTCCGTTGGTTTCTGGGCCGCCAACGCCGAAGTCTTCCGCACCCTGAAACTCGCCGCCAAGGAGTCTCGCTGGGCGACACACTTTGCCGCGGCGTCTCACCTATGAGCCGCTCGGCGGTCCCTCCGGACGCCGCGTCTTCGCGTCTACCGACGCCAGCCGCAGGTTTTTACACTTTAGTTGTAGTAGAGGCGCATTAGTGTCTCGTATAGACGTAGTGTCGTATTGTCTCGTATAGATGTATTTTCGTATTGTCTCTTTTGTAATCTACCGCACTGAGTTGACAATGAAACCATCGAGGTCAATATCCCCGAGCGCGGCGACGGCGGTGTGTGGGCGGAATCCCCTCGGAATTCCCACGATTGAGATCCGCGCGCGCGACACAGCGCGCCTCGCGAGAGCAAGCGACGATGGCTGACGAAAACGAAGCGCAAGAGATCGACGAAGATAACCCTCGCCGCGCGGCGGTGGCGGAGGCGGACGCCGCGGCGGCCGAGGCGCAGGGAGAACCCGCGCCCGCCGCCGATCAGGCGGTGGACGATGCGCCGCCCGCGGACGCGATGGCCGGCGGCGCCGCGCCGCCGGATCCCAAGGATCTGCCTGGGGTGTCTGTTCTCGTGCGAAACATCTCGTTCGACGCGCGATCGGACGATTTGCGCGACGCGTTCTCCAAGTACGGAAACGTGTTGGACGTGTACTTGCCGAAGCACCGAGACACTGGCCGGGTTAAGGGCATCGCGTTCATCAAGTTCGCTATTCAAGCCGAGGCCGACGAAGCGGTGGACAAAGCCACGGGTACGGACTTGCTTGGACGGGAGATTCGATGCGAGATCGCGCAGGATCGCCGTAAGAGCTCGGACGAGATGCGGGAACGCGGCGGCGGACGCGACGACCGACGCGGCGGGTACGGTGATCGACGCGGAGGTTACGACGACCGACGTGGCGGACGCGACGACCGACGCGGAGGCTATGACGATCGACGCGGTGGATATGGTCGTCGCGACGACCGGCCGTACGCTCGCAACGACCGTCCGCGTGGAGTCTGCTACGCCTGGAAAGAAGGAAGGTGCGATCGCGGTGACTCTTGCCGCTTCGCGCACTCTGAAGACGCCGATCGTGGTGGATCTCGCGGGTACGATGACCGAGGCGATCGTCCACGAGGCGTGTGCTTTGACTGGCAAGCCGGTAGATGCGACCGCGGTGAATCCTGTCGCTTTGCTCACGAAGGTGAGCAACGCGCCTAAGGTTTACGAAAGAAGTTTTGAACACGAGTACAGTAGAAGTTTACAATGAGGTAGAAGGTGACTATGACTACTAAAATCTAATTGTTGAAAAAATCGTATTACGCGATGGTTCCATCGCTCTTGTGAGCAAAGTGTTTTTGCTCGCGCGAATCATAACGTTTGAGGTTAGCCGCGAGTTAAGAAGCTGGATGACTCTCTTGTATCTTGTTTGCTTTTGCTGAAGAATCTTCAAGAAGGCTTTCATGGCGAGAAACTCAATTTGCTGATTAGAGATCCCTCCCGCACCACGGCGGTCTGTGAAACCACGCGTCATGCTACTTTGGCGTTGAATTAAGATTTGGCCGAATCGTATGGCTTCTCTTATCGCCCGAAAGAGCGCAACCGGCGCGATTTGATCGCATCCGGGCACCGTGGCAGCAGCGACGATGTAGCTGTGTGTTTTCATTGCCGCCATGAGGAATAGTTGGAACACGTTCACGCGAACCGTCACCTTGCCATTGATGCTCTCGTCGTAAAATATTGCCGCACACTTTGGCTTTAGGAAGCCACAAATACGCTCGGGCAAACGCGTCCATGCCTTTCTTGCGAGAGGCAAATTCATCGACTCTCGAACAAATTCTCCGGAGTACCGCGAGTAGTCAACCATCACTTCTAGAGTTAGACAATCTATCAATAGCCCACACCAAGGAATGTAGTCGCGGCCTTCTTCGCTCTGATACGTCCTCTTCTCAACGATCGCACCGTGCGTGAAATTACTCATCGTCTTTTCTGCATTCAAAGTACATCCATGCTTCTCGAACCCTTGTTTGCACGCGTCAATGAAATCTGCCGCCTGCTTCTCATCCGTTGCGATTAGGAGCATGTCGTCCATCCATCGGCAAACCGTTGAACATTCAGTACAGAACCGACTGATGAGTTTGTACTCTTTCTCGAGGTGACCGTAGAAAAGACTGCATAAGAGCGGAGAAACGATTGACCCCTGAGGGATGCCGACCGTTTGCAACAAGTATTGACCTCTAGCACTCACAACGTTTTCATGCAAGTGCGCGCGCAAGAGAGGCAGAATGTTTTCCTCCGAAATGTGTTTTGCGAAACCAGCATCGACGACGATAGAGTGCTTACTTTCTCCCTTGAGAGCAGTGACCGACCTTGCTTTGGTCGCGTCGTCTGTACTCGGTACGAGCGGACCCGGAACGTTGTCGGGTTTGTCGCGAGGCAATGAAGAAATCGATTTCTTATACTTGGCCTCACCGTTGGGTTTCACGACTGCGTAGTGCAGCGTTTGATAACAAGAACTCGATATGAGTTCTGTGGTGACGCGCTCCAGCATTTCAAGCGGCAGGTTGTCGAATGCACCTGTGATGTCTGTCGCGATGATGTAGGCCTGCTTGCAACGTCCAAACAAACGTTGGCGACGAATCGTGCGCAGACACGGGCCGAGGCGAAGCAACGCGCCTTGGTAATCACCGACAGCTGCACCCATGATGTCAGGATTGGTGATTGTTTCATGGTGCAAAACGTCCTGTACATCTTTCAAACGCGCGTTGATAGCCTCAAATCGTTTCAACCGTTGTACGTGAATCTTGCTCGACTTGAGCGTGACAGTCGTCGGTTTGTTCAGGGTTGCGATGGGGCGAAGACCCGACGTCTTCGGGAGAAAACGCATGTTTGAAAACCCCAAATTCGCAGCGTTTGCTCGTTCCAACATGTTCGTGAACTGCTTCGCACTGAGACGCTTGTAAGACGTCTGCTCCAATTTCTGTAGCGTGGCCGTCACAAGACGAACCCAGACCCCTTTTCTGTAAAAGAATATTCTGTTCTTCGTTGTCTGTGCATCGGTCACGTAAAAATGAGCCCTGATTACGGGAAACACGATCTCGGTGACGAGCCAACTCATCCACTTCGTCACCATCCTCCGTTGACTCGCTTCGGCTTGACCGGCGTTACCGGCATTCGTCGTCTCCGCCTTGAAACATTTGAAATCGGACGTGCGAACTCCTTGCATGAGTTCGTGTAGAGTTAAACGCTCGTACCGGCGCATCGATACAATCCTCTGTACCGATTCTCTGAGCTTGCTCTGCGTATCCTGGGACCCGAGCAGTTCGGCGGGAACGATGCTTTCAAGAACCTTCCACACGAAAACAGCGACGCCGCGCGGCGGAGTGTACGAGGACAAAAGCGATTCTTCGCTCACTGTTTCGATTTTCTTCGCGGACACGACCAGTCCGCGAGGCATGGGTGCGTACTTATTCAGGAGTCTCGCGAAAGGACACCGCCTCGTACGTTCCAACATCTCTCGCAGCGCCGGTAACAGCTTTGTTCGATACTTTCTCGGTATTCGGTACGTGCTCTTCGCCCTATTGAGCGCTTGGACTGTCTTATGTCTCTTCGACGCTTTGATCAGTTTTTTCGGCTTGAAAATCATATGGTACAATCTTCGCGATCCGCGCACGCCCGTTCCGTTGCAACGCAAAGGATGGGAAGACGGGAACCCAGGCTTCTTTGTAAAGCTCGAACGGAACATGAAGACTCCTCTATCGAACACCTGATCGGCGAGTTTAACGACGTTATCACGCGATGCGTTCGACGTCCGACGCACGCTTCGTCCACTTTTCACGTCATCGCTCCCCTTTTTGCACGCTTCGGGATCAGCACGTGCATCAACGCTCGACGGTTCTTCTGTCTTTCGACGTTGCTTTGCGGCACGGCGGCGAAACCAGCTTGGCTTCCTAAACGACTTCTTCGTCGACTCGGAAGCGTGCGGTTCGTCCGGTTCCTCCTGTGTCTGCATGATGTCTTCGCTGCTCGACGCTGACGCCGCGTCTTCATCGCGCACGCACGCGCGACCGTAAAGATCGCTCAATCGAATGACCTCTCGAACGTCGGCGGACGAAATGAACGGATTCGCGGTTAGCGTCGGCTCTTGTTCACACTTCGACTCCATCACTCTATCGCTCGATTCGATGCTGTGTGCTTCATCGCTAGCGCGTTTCTTTTCCGACCGTTGTCGCCGTCTCTTTTGCGCTCTATCTTTACTGGTCGCCATCGCCTTCGCCACCGCCCTCTTCCTCCTCGTGTCTGTCATCGGGTACCCACAAATCTGCAGCAAAGGCGCGTCGTTATCCGAGCCCACCCGTACGAACACGCTGCAATACAATAAAATGTACATCATCATTCCCGATCCAACTCGCTCGCAGAACGTCTTCCAAAAAGGCGACTTGAACGCCTCATACGCGCTCGAGACGCACCGCACGCTCACCGCCGTCGAACTCCGCAGCGGCGTCCCGTCCCTCTCGCGTTCCGTCCTTCGACACATCCCCTTACACAACACGTTCTTCGGGCTCGCCGACGCCCGAAACGAATGTTCGATCGCCGATTGCACGACATCCGCGATATCTCTCCCATTTTCCTCCACGATCCTCTCCGTGATCATCGGCGCCGCGTTCGACGCGAACGCGTACGTCGATCGCGACACCGCCTCCGCGTACGCGTCGTCGTCCCCTCGTCGACGAAGTATCGGCGGCGCTCGTCCGACGTTCGCGCAAAGATCCTCGACGAGTTCCTACGAATCGATCACCGCGTCTCGTCAGTCACCTTCGCGTCTCGTCGGTCGCCCTCGCGCGCGCGCGTTCAAACCGGGCACCCGCGTCGCCGCTCGTCTCTGAATCGACGACGCCGTGTCTGGACGCGCGCGCGCCGCACCTCGAGCGTTCGCACGCGATCGTGCGTCGCCGTGAGCGCCAACGGCGGACGCGCGCGACGTCGCCGCGCATCTCTCGCGCGCGTCTCGCGCGTCGGCGCCGCGCACGCGCGCCGCGCGCGCGCGACGTCGACGCGCGCGAATGATTTTTGAATCTTCGACGCGCTCGTCGGCGCCGCGCCGCGCGCGCGTTTCGACGGCATCGCGCGCGAGCGCGACGGACGCGCGTCGTCGTCGGTGTCGACGTCGTCCCCCGCGCGCGCGATCGATCGACGACGGCGACGGCGGCGGCGCGCGACGCACTGCGGCGCGTCGACTTCACGTCACTTCACGGCATGCTGCGCGTCGTCGCCTCGGCATCCGCCACCGCGGTCGCGTGCGCGGGCGCCGTCGTCGGGTACGGCTACGCGCTCCCGCCGCGCGCGTGCGCGTGCGAGACGGTGAGCGCGCGCGCGCGAGAGGCGGCGTACGAGCGCGAGGCGGCGAGCTTCGACGACGCGGTGGCGTCCTCCGAGTACTGGTCCGGCATCGAGCGCATGCGCGCGCGGCTCGTGTACGCGGCGCGAGGGGAGGTGTTGGAGGTGGCGTGCGGTACGGGGCGAAATTTTAAGTACTACGATCCGACGAAAGTGGTGGGCGTGCGCGCGATGGATGCGTCCGCGAACATGGTGGCGGAGGCGTCGAGGAAGCTCCGAACGTCTCAAGGGACGACGGTGGCGACGACGGTGACGCGAGGCGACGCGCAGGCGATGCGAAAGGTGAAGAGTGGGACCATGGACACGGTGGTGGATACCTTTGGGTTGTGCTCGTACGATGATCCCGTGGGGGCGTTGCGAGAGATGGCGAGAGTGACGAAACGGAACGGACGCGTGTTGCTCATCGAACACGGGAGAAGCGACTACCGGTGGTTGAGCAACATCTTGGATCACTTTGCGGATGCGCACGCGAAGCGATGGGGATGTTATTGGAATCGAGACATTCTCGCGCTCGTCGAAGACGCCGGACTGGAGGTGACAGAGAAGACGAGTCATCATTTGGGGACGACGTTTGTCATCGAGGCGAAACCTCGCGCGGCGAGTACGTGAATCGATTAGTTTATTAGACAAATTAAATGCTGCTAACGTGCTGTAACTTGGAATGTACACCTAATAGTACCCGACGGAGAAAATAGTGCGGAATCCTCCTAAAACGGCGATGACGAAAAAATACGTCACCGCACCGGTGAAAATATAGGAATCAAATCGATCCAGCAGACCGCCGTGGCCCGGAATCAAGTTTCCGCTATCCTTCATCTTCGCGTTTCTCTTCATGACGCTCTCCAGCAAGTCACCGAACACAGAGGTGAAGAACACCGTCGCGCCTAAGAATGCACCTTGGGCACAACTTCCAGGCCAACCCATCACGACGAACAACAGCGCGCACGCACCGGTGCACGCCAACAAACCGCCGACCGCTCCCTCGACCGTCTTGTTTGGGCTCACCGCCGTGAGCTTGTTCTTACCAAAACTTTTTCCGAACGCGTACGCGCCGACGTCGGCGCTCACGACTGATAACGCGATCGTGATCGTCGCGGCGAGGCCCAGAGACCATATCTCGGGGCCACCGAGCCACGCCGGCCAGGAATTGAGCAGACTCCCCGGCGCCGCGAGCGGCACGCCGCTCATCCCGCGAAGTTTCACCCAAAACGTCGGGAGGAAACCCGCATAAATCAAGCCAAACAGCGAGGATGAAAATTCGTTAAAGTGCGACTCTTCGTTGACGATCAAAGCGGCGGTGATCGCGGTGAATGAAATCACGGTCGCGACGATGATGGAGGTCATTCTTCCGCCCGTGTAGTGCAAAAGGAGCGGAAGCGACGCGCACGCCAACGCGCACAACTTCATGCACCACGCCGGCGGTGGATACGGAAGTTCTTTATTCATCGCTCGCACCATGGTGAAATACTCCAAACACGCGGCACCGTTAAACGCCGCCATAGCGATCGCCCACGGCCACCCACCCGCGAAAATCACCACCGCCGCCGCGCTCAGCATGAACACCGCGCTGACGGTGCGCTTGACCAGGTCGGACGCCTTCTTCGGCGTCTTCACGGGCGCCCCCTCCACCGCGTCCGGCGCGGCACCTCTCGCGACGCACGACCGTCTCTCTCGCACGACGTCTCGATCCATCATCCAACCGGCGCCCAGACTCGACGCCGCGCATCGTCGAGTCGTCGTCGTCGCGTCGACGCGACTCCACCCCCTCTGTCCAACCAACCCTGAAGCGCGCGCCACCGTTCGCGCGCGTCCGACGTCCGCGCGCGTCTCCACCACCGCGCGCGCGCGCGCGCGCACGACGCCTCGCATCATCCCACCTCGCGCGACGCGCGACGCGGACGTCGACGTCGTCGAGGACGACGACCGCTCGACGACGCGCGTGACGCGCGGATCGACGCGGCAGCCCCGCGCGCCGGCGATGGATGCGAGCGACATGACGGTCGCGCGCGCGCGAGCGAGCGAGCGAGAAGAAGATGAAGCGAGGGAGACGCGCGCGCGCGAGCGACGCGACGACCGACGCCGACGCGCGGCGCGGAACGACGCACGCGGCGACAGGGGGGAGCGACCGAACGAATGCGTGAATGCCGATAACGACGAGGATTAAAAACACACGGCGGAGATTTGAAAAGTGCCATAATCAAGGTGGTGTCGAGCCCGTGTGGTGGTCGTCGTGTGGTCGAGGGTGTGGGAGATAACATTTTGTGGGGCGTGTGGAGCGTATTGTGGTGGATTCGAGGCTATGTATGTAACCCTGTGTAGGGTTTACGGGTGCCGCGCGCGAGAGATCGTCGGAATGCACACGTGCGCGACGCGTGGGGCGCCTCAGTGTCGCGAGCACACGCGCGCGACGCTCGAGGTGACTCGCCGGACGGGTGCGCGTTAACCGTCGGCTGTCGCTCACCGCTCACACCCGGGAACTGCACGTCGCGCACGGCAGAACTAGGCCTAGATCACCAGGTCGCGGGGAAGGGCACACGGGGGTCGGAGGGACTCTTGACCAATCAGGACTCAAGGAGGGTGTTCGATTCGGGGCGAGATGTCGGGCGCGGGCGGCGCAAACGGGTCGAAAGGTCCCGGCGCGAGCGTCCAACACCGATGGAGAACCTGGCAATCGGACGAAGACATTCCTCAGCGCAAGGAATTGATTCAACACATGTGCGTGCGGCGTCCGTCGGCGGGTGAAACTCGCAAGAACACGCGATCTTGAGTCGCGGGGTTTAGGGCTTCCTTGAAACAGCTCGAACGCGCGCGACGCGAACGGATGCAAATGATGGCTGACCTCGCGCTCGTTTTACTCGGTGCAGATTGAAAATCTTTAAACAGAGAAAGCCAGATGTCACAAAGGAATGGCAACACAAGTTGCCGGACTTTGTGCTGCGATTAGAAGAGGCTGTGTACCGCGGCGCGCGAAGCAAGGTGCGCAGTTTATCCGACCGACTTTGAAATCGATGATCGATCGGCGCCTCGTCGATGATCGCAGCGATCGCTGAACGATGAAGACTGACGATTATTCATATTCGCATCCGTTCGAACGGAACAGGAGGAGTACTGCGATCAAGTGACGTTGGAAGCGAGACTCCAAGCGGTCGCTCGCATCATGATTCAGCGCCAAGGTATGCAACAGGGACGTGGGGGAGCCGCGAGCGCAGCGTCGCGGCAACAAATGGGAGCGTTGTTTTCGGGAGTAGGCGGTAATATGCCGCACGTTCAGCAACAGCAGCAGCAGCAGCAGCAGCAACGGATGATGATGGCTGGTAATAGAATGTTGCCGAACGGAGCGCCCATTTTACGAGGCGCCGCGGCGGCGCAAGGACAATACATGGGTGGATCGTCCCAGATGATGGCCGGCGTGCCGCCTGGAACGATGATTCCGACACCAGGGGTCGGTAACAACGCAATGATGGGAAATGGGATGGCACCGCCAGCTAAGGCGCCGGCTGCGAAGGGAAGAGCTAAGGCGCCGTCGAAGGCGAAAAAGTTGACCAAGGCGCAGCAAGCCGCCGAGCTCAAGGCGCAGCAGCAGATGATGGCGCAGCAGCAGATGATGGCGCAGCAACAGGCAGCGATGAGAGGTCGTCAACAAGCTGGCATCAACGTGGCGAACTGGCGAGACATCAACGACGCCGACTTGCGGAAGGCGTACATCGTCAAGCAGCAACGATGGCTTCTGTTCTTGCGTCACGCGAGCAAGTGCCAAGCGGCTGTCGGAGAATGCCCGTACACGCCCAACTGTCACGTCGCGAAGCAACTTTGGGAGCACGTGTTGAAGTGCACGCTCACGTCGTGCAACTACCCGCGCTGCATTGCGTCGCGCGAGTTGTTGAAGCATCACCAAACGTGTAAGGATGCCGGGTGTCCAGTGTGCGGCCCTGTTCGCAACGCCATGCTCAAGCAACGACAACAAGCTCAAATGCAAATGGCGCGCGGCAACAAGCGTATGAAGCTCGACGATGATCCGGCGCGTGGGCAACTCATGGTCAAGGGCACGAGTGGTCTTAGCAAGGAGCGCAAACCGGGCGGAGAAGGGACGTCATTGATGGAGTGTTTCACGCCGGAGGAGATTCGGACGCACCTCGCCTCTTTGCGCTTGGCGGATAAGGAGAAAATTCAAGGTCAGGGGCAACCGAGCGCACGTCAACTGCAAAAGGAAGCCGAACGTGCCGTTGCGAACGCAACCGAGAGTTCATGCAAGGCGTGCGGCGTTGAGAGATTGACGTTTGAACCGCCGCCGCTGTACTGCTACAGTTGTTGCGCGCGCATCAAGCGAGGACAGGTGTTCCACCACGTGCCGAGCGTCATGGGCGAAGTACGAAGAGATGCCTGGTGTAACCCTTGTTACAATGCGATTCAAGGTTACGTCAGCGTCGAAGGGCAGCAATTCCCGAAGCAACAGCTCGTCAAGAAGAAGAACGACGACGATTTGGAAGAACCTTGGGTGCAGTGCGATTACTGCGAAGACTGGTACCACCAAATTTGCGTCTTGTTCAACGGCCGAAAGAACGAAGGTGGCTCTGCACCGTTCACGTGTCCGAACTGTATTCTCTCGCAGCTTGACAAGGGAGATCGCAAGGTCACTGTCGAACGTCCGTCTTCGCAGCAACCGGCCAACGCGCTTCCGAAGACAAAGATGTCAAAGTTTTTAGAGGAGCACCTTCAGGAAACGCTCGCCGCCGAACGCGAAGAGCGCGCGAAGCAGCTCGGCGTCCCCGTCGAAAACGTGCCGACGGCGGAGGGTCTCACGATTCGAGTCGTGTCGCAGACGATGAAGCAAGTGGACACCAAGTCGCAATACCTCGCGGCGTTCAAAGACGACGGCATTCCCGCGCACTTTCCGTATCGCTCGCGCGTCATTCTTCTCTTCCAAAATCTGGATGCGGCGGACGTGTGTTTGATGGCTATTTATGTTCAAGAGTACGACGATGAGTGCGCCGAACCGAATCGTCGGCGAATCTACCTCTCTTACCTCGATTCCGTCAAGTACTTCCGTCCGGATAACGTCACCGTGGCCACCGGCGAAAACTGCGCGCTTCGAACGTACGTCTATCACAACATCTTGATCGCGTACCTGGACTACGCCAAGAGGCGCGGTTTTACTTCGTGTTTCATCTGGGCGTGTCCGCCGTTTCAAGGAGATGATTACATTCTGTACTGTCACCCCAAGGTGCAGAAGACGCCGAAGGCTGACAAGCTGCGCGAGTGGTATCTCAAAATGCTCCGATCCGCCCAAACGCGCGGCATCGTCATGTCGACGTCGAACGTCTACGATGAATTCAGACTCGGCAATCAAAATCACGACATTCGTTGTGCGACCGAGTATCCGTACTTTGATGGTGACTACTTCTCCGGTATCGCGGAGGATTGGATCACGTCCATCAACAAGGAGCTTGACGAAGCAAAGAAGCTCGAGGCGAAGACGAAGGCGTCCAACGTCAAGATTAGCGCTCGAAAAGCCGCCAAGGCGAAGAGTGGAACCATCGCACCGGATGCGAAACTCAACAAAGAGCTCATGAAGAAGCTCGGGACGACGATCAGCAACATGCGAAACGATTTCATCCTCGCGCACTTGGTTCACCAATGTTTGAGTTGCCGAAAGACTATCGCGGGCGCCAACCGGTATTATGCCACTGAAGGTACGCCCTTGGTTTTGTGTGAGGATTGCAAAGGCATCGAAGATGCACTTCCCGAACACGAAAAGCGATACGCCGGTCGCGCGCTCGAGTGCGAAAAGTGTGAAGACATTCCTGAACTCACCAAGGAGGAGAAGGAGAGCGAGGAAAAGATGGAGAGCGAATTCTTTGACACGCGTCAAGCCTTCTTGTCTTTGTGCCAAGGGAATCATTTCCAGTTTGACTCGCTTCGTCGCGCCAAGCACACCACCATGATGGTGTTGTACCACCTCAACAATCCGTCCGAGCCGGCATTCGTCGCTTCGTGCAACGTGTGCTCGCGAGAGCTCGAACCGGGCAAGGGGTGGCGCTGTGAGACGTGCCCCGACTTCGACATTTGCGACACTTGCCGCGTGCGCGTCGGTCACCAGCATCCACTCATGCGGCAAGGCCGCACCGTCGGCGATCGCTCCGCTATCTCCGAGGCTGAAAGACAAAGTCGTCAGGCGCAAATCGAACGCACCATGGAGCTCTTGCTTCACGCCGTCAGATGCAGAAAGAGCCCGTGCGACAACTCGAACTGCGCCAAGATTAAGCAACTTCTTAACCACGCTTTCACGTGCCAGATCAAGACTGCCGGCGGCTGCCCGCTCTGCCGAAAAACGTGGACGCTTTTACAGATTCACTCGAAGCAATGCATGGACGACAACTGTCCGGTGCCAAAGTGCAGAGAACTTAAAGAGTACCGTCGTCGCGGACAGGAAAAGATTGAAGAACGACGACGAGAACAATATCGCCAATACCTCAACACGGCGAGATGAGCGTACAACGCACACTTACATCCATCGCACCTGCGAACAAAAAACAACATCGTATTCAACGAAACTTAGACTTGCGTTTCAAAAAAACATTGTAAAAACAAACGACGCGACGTTAGCAAACACAACCGACCAACAGCTCAAACGACAACCGCCGTTCTCGTCATCTTCGCGCGCGCGGCGTCATGTCGCTCGACCCAGACGACGACCCGGAAGAGACCGAACGCGTTGATAGGTCTCGGCGATTGCGTGTGCACAGCTCGGCGCGCGCGCGCAACGTCGAAGGTGAGTCCGAATCGGCGAGCGAGGAATCCGAGGAGGACGAGGAGAGCGTCTCCGAGGAGGAAGGCGATTTCGATGGGCTGGAGCTGTTGAGAACCGGTCGCCTCGCGGAGACGGTCGTCGCGTACGAGCGCTCGACGTCGCGAGAGAACGCCGCGACGAGTCGTCAAGAGGCGCGAGAGATGTTGGAGGACTTGGAGGCGGCGAAACGCAATCCGACCATGGCGGCGTTTCTTCGCATGGGGGAGGTCGGCGACGTGGCTAAACGACGTCGAAGGAGTCGGAAGAAGAAGACGGCGCGGTCGAAGCGCATGCTTGAAGCGGATGAATTGATGAGCGATGCGACGATACTGTACGCCAGAGGCGAATTTGCGGAGGCGGTCAACAAACTACACGCCGCCGTGGTGAAAATACCGAACTCGAGTGAACCGTACGAACAGTTGGCGCTCGTGTACGAGGAAACGAACAACTTAGAAAAGGCTTTAGACTGTTACTCCCTGGCCACGGCGGTAAAGCGGCGCGTGGATCCTTCGATATGGTATCGCATGGCGACTATGGCTGTCAACTTGAACAAGAAAGAGTACGCGTTGCATTGTCTGTCGAAAGCTTCTAGATCGGATCCGCACGATTATGAAAATAAAATGGATCAAGCGACGCTGTATCAAGATTTGGGCGATACGAAGAAGGTGATCGAACAACTGGAGTGGGTGCTCAGAGATGACTTGCCTCTGCTCGACGGAGGCCTGTTGCGGGATGCGTCGGTGATGCTCGCCAAGTCGTATTACGCTGTCTCCATGCGCGACAGAGCCGAATACGCACTCGAGCGCATGATCGAAAAACACCTCGAGCACGTCGATGCCACGGTTGTGAACATTTTAATCGAGCTGAAGATGGAATCGCACAAGTATGCTGAGGTTCTTGCTATAGTGGACAAGGCGCATGCGAATATCGTTGAAAGATTAGAGGCCGGAAGAATCCCGCTAGATATCTCTGTGAAGCTAGGGCAGTGTTTACTTTACGAAGGACGCACCGATGAAGGCTTGAAACGGATATTTGAACTGTTGGGACATGACATTACCGAGTTTGACGACTTGTTTTTTGATGGCGGAAACACGATGATGGAAGTTGGTTTACCCTCGAAAGCAGAGGTTTTGTTTCGAGAATTGCTTACAATAGAGGAATACGATAATATTGATATATGGCAACGACTGGAGACGTGCATTCAACAGTCAAAGGGAAATGAGGGTGTGATTGAGTTTTATGAGTCACTGCACGACAAGCATCCCAGCGATGTTTTTGTAGCGGTGTCGCTTGCCGATGCCCTCTCGAACGTCCAGGATGACGAGTGCGTGCGGCGAGCATCATCGCTCATTTCAAATTTGGATGAAGTGGAAGTTCAAAAGTATGGTATATTTTTGCGCGTCACAGCTTTACAACGAAAGTTGTTGACCACAGACGAACTCATGGTTCTCATTCCGTCCGCGTTGAAACTGATGGCAGATTTGATTGAAAAGAGATCGCAGCGTAAACTCCAGCGCACAGGTAAAGCGGGCGATAATTTCGTTGATGACAACGTTAGAATATCCGACGACGATGTTTTCGCGAGCATCATCAGTGGGGCAGAGGTGGCGCTACGCCTTGGGAGGTTTGAGGACTCTGAAAAAATTGTGAATGACGCGCTTTCATTCTCCGCGGGAAGCGTCCTCACTCGAGAACAAACGGCGTCACTGCGATATTTGAAAGCTCTCATAGCGCACGCGGTGTGTGATTTTTCTGAAGCGGCGAGTAATTGTAGAAGTATTCTTGAAGTGTTCCCAACTTCGGTGACCGTGTGGAATATGCTGATGCAAATGGCGGTGAATTATCCTCGCGCGTTGAGCGTCGGGACGTCGAAACTCGCCAAGCGATTAGTCGCCAGTAACGTGGACGAACAAACGCGTAAGCGCGTCATAACACTCATGGCTTCCGGACACGTTCACTCGTGGAACAAAAAGTGGTCCATCGCCATGCACAACTTTCTCACCGCGTTGTCATTCGCGCCGAACGATCAAGAAGTGTGTCTATCCGCGGCGATCTCTTTGCTTCACATGGCGACGAGAAACTCAAACGAGCACCAGCGCCACGCTTTGGCCCTTCGAGCGATCGTTCTTTTAGAGCGCTCGGCCGAGTTAAATTCTGCGCACTCTCAGGAAGGTCTATACAATTTAGCGCGAGGTTTCCACCATCTCGGTTGGTCGCACCTCGCGCGTCCGCTGTATGAAAGGTGTTTAGAGACTCCGGTCGCTGACGGCGATGATATTCGTCCGCCCGTGAGTCTCGCGCGCGAAGCTGCGTATAACTTGTCACTCATCTACCGCAAATCGAACGCAAACGGTTTGGCGCGCGCAATTTTGCGCAAGTACATGACGTTTTAAAGCACCGGCTGCGTCATTAGCGACGATCACGTCAACATAGTAGCGATTTGAAATGTACTAGTACAATGTATGAATTATTGAAACTATACACGCGAGATCTAGGACGCGGATGGTTACTTTTCCCTCTTGAAAAGACCGGCTATGCGCGACGCGAGCTCAGACGTCGTCGAAGGCACACGCCTCAACGTCGGCACGGGCGCTACCATGCGCGCCTGCAACTGAGCTCTCACGTTATTCAGTTCCGACTCGAGTCGCTCGATCGTCTTCGCTTGTTCCGTGATGATTGAACACAACTTGATGACTTCCGACGACATCCCATCCGACAACCCCTTCTCTTCCTTTCGCGCTGCCGACGGCGACACCGCCCCTATCATGCTCCCGAACATGTCGATTCCACTCGCCGGTGGTTTCATCGTCGCCGTCGCGATCGTCTCCAATCGAGGGCTCTTCATGGACGATAACGGACGCGGTGTCTGCGGCTGCGCTCCGTACTTTCGCTGATTCATGATGTACCCCGTCGTGTTCATCGGCTTCTTCGGCGTCGCGCGCTTCGTCCCGGACTTCTTCGCGCTCGAACGATGCTTCTTGACGCCACCGTTTGAGACCGACTTGGGCGTCTTGGGCGTTTTGGGCGTCTTAGGCGCGGCCTTCCCGTTCGGCGTCTTCGTCGAGGCCGTTGGTGCCGACTTCTTACCCCCGGTGGGCGTCTTTGCGAGCGCCGCGCGCGTCGTCGCTCGGTTCGTCGGCGCCACTTTCTTCTTCTTATTGTTCGTTCGCGCGGGCTTCGTTTTCTTCGTCATGACGATGTGCGTCGGCCTCGAGTCGGAGAGGCGCGATTTGATGCGATGGGCTCGGGACGCGCCGCTCGACGGGACGAGCTGAAAGATAGACGCGTCGTCGTCGTCGTCGTCGACGACGACGAACGGTGGGACGAAGGATTCAACGCCTAGAATACAGTATGTTACAAAGTGTTTCGCAAAGTCTAAGCGAGCGTGGGAGACCAAAGACACAATCGGCCGTCGACTAATCCCACAAGTAAGCACTCGTCGCGTCCGACGGTTTGTATGGAGGCGACACCTACGTTGGAGACGCTGATCTGCGCGCGAACCGAAAGGTCGTGAGACAAGCGCACGGTGATGTCTCCTCGACGATTACCGATGAGCACGTGTCTCTCGTCTCGCGTGACGCACACGGCGTCGAACGCTTCGTGTCGATTGGCTATTTTCGCCAGCGTCGCGCCGTTGACGTCGTGCACGGAAAGCGCGCCGGCGACATCGCACGCACACACGACGAGAGATGACTTGGAGAGGAACGCGATCGACGAGGGTACACATCCTTGTGGTGTACGCTCGAGCGCTCGAACGATGCGTCCATCCCTGATATCGTGCAGAATGAGTGTTCCATCGGCGCTACCGCTCGCGACCAATCCGAGCGGAGCGCTCACGGCGACGCACGTGACAGCCTCGTCGTGACCGAAACAGATCATTTTGGGTTCGATTTCGAAGCCACGCACGCCTTTGCTGAACCTCCAGCCGCTCTGTGGGAATTTCAAATCCCAAATGGCGAGCGTTGTATCACGACTGCCGGTGACCACGACGATTTGGCGCGTTTGTTTGCCGTATTCGTCCCACGTTCGGTAACCGGTCCACTCACACACGGCAACGCACGTCGTCACGTCGCGATGCGTGCTGACGCGCTGGATTTCACGACGTTCGTCGATGTCGTACATGCGCATGCTGCGATCCCAGTGTCCGACACTGAGCAGAACTTTTCCGTGAAGCGCAAAGTCAAGGCTTTGCGCAAGCGCAAGCGAATCGACGCCCACATCGAATTCACCATCGAGTCTCAAAGATGCGTCGTTTTCGAGAGTGTACGCGAGCTTGGGATCATCACCACCCACTTGCTTTTCGTGCGCGGCATGGATTTTGTACACAGAAACGTCTCGACCACCATTCATGATCATCGCCCGCGAGCCGAATACGGAGACGCTCACGACGCTCTGCGCACCGAGAGCCTGCGGCGTTCGACTTCCCGCGCCGACATCCGACGCCAACTTCAGAGACTCCGGCGACAACGATGCCACGGTCTCGGTCGGGTGTCGAGGCATGCGAGGCAGATGCGCGTGTCTGAAAATTTGCGTCGGCGTTTGGCCAAAGTTGACAATTTGCGTCTCGATGGCGTTTCGTTGTTCGTCGTCCTCCAACGCATCCATGTCCACCGCGCCTTCGTACGTGAGGTAGTAAAACACGTTGAAACGTTCGACCGCCGTTTGCCCGCGCTGTGCATGCCCGAAGATCAAATCGATCCATTTATGCAAGTTTTCACTCACGTGGTCTGATTCAAGCGCCGCGCGCATGACGCGCGTAAATTCATGTCTCGACCCCTTCGCCCACGGAGGCAAAACTACGTCGTTGATGGCATGTCCATCTTGACGTTTCCCGAGCTTTAAAGAATTACTATTCACGAGGAACTCTGACGAATAATAAAACTCTGGGATGAGTTCTTTCACGTCGGCGGAGGATTCGTTGCACGCGGCGAACGTCTCGGCGACGGAGTGAAACAAACGATCCGCGCGATCAAAACGATCACCCTGCAACGCCCTCGCGAGTTTGGTGTACGGTTCCATGCGTAATAGAAAGAACAACACGATGGGCGATGACGAGTAATGACTTCCGTAGTGAAACGGCGGCGTGTCCGGGTCGTCGGCGAGTGACTCATACCGTTCGACGAACCGTTTCAATCGCTCTGTGTTGAGCGCGCCCACCGGTTTACCCAAATCTCGAAACACGGACGGGTCATCCAAATCGATCGTCTCGGAATCGTACTCTCGCAACACCCAGGGAAAGATCGGGTACTGACTCAGATCGTGCAGTGTCCGACCGGAGTACATGTTGAGCGCCATGAGATAATCAAAAGTGCTCAGTTCTCGTTTGCGCCAGAGTTCCTTTGCGCGTTGCGCGGCGTCGGCTTTCGCGCGTCTGTTCATGAGCGTGGCTCCCGTCGCCGACACCACTCGAGTCGCCGCGTACCGCGCCGATTTCTTCGAGTCGAACGCGAAGAATGCGCTCGTGTGATCGGAACAGTGCATCTCGAAAGCCTTGTGTTGCAGTCGATAGCGCATGTGATGGACTTCGATGACGTCGTGCACGCTCCAGCGCCAGAAATTTTCCGTGTGTTCTTTCGTCGACTCCGCGGTGCGATCGGCAGCGAAGACGATCGCGTCACGGCTGATGTTGAGTTTACCCGGTACGGTGCGAGTGAACGTCACCAGCGTCGACGTGGTGCTGAAGACGACTTTGCTTTGGTTATGCATGGCGTCTTCTTTATCCATCGCGAGCTTCTCCACCAACTCTTCCGTCGTGTCGTCGACGTCCACGAAGTCTTTATCGGACTTTAACTTCCATTTTTGACCCATTCCGGCGAGTCGAACGGGCTGTATATCTTGTACCTCGGGCTGCGCGCTCGATTCTCCTTTTTGATTGTCGGGATACTCGACGAATTCGTAATTGCGCTGCAGTCGAGGACGGCGCATTGACGCATCCTCGGAGAGATCGAGCTTCCATCGATGATCCTTTTCGCGCGATTCGGATGACCACGCGCCGCGTTCGCTCTGCAAACCACGTAAAACTCTCGACCATCGACGCGCGAGGACGTCGCATCGCTCTTCAAAGGTGAGGCGGTACATGGCGCGTCTCGCGCGCTCTCTCTCGCACACCGGCGTCAATTTCGATTTTCGCGTCTCCAATAATGCCGCCTCCGCCTGCGTCTGTCTTTGCTCATGGCGCGTTCGTTCCGCTAAAAACATTTCGCTAACCTTGACCCGCAATTCCTTGACTTTTCTAGATTCTTTCGCCTCGTTTGCCGCGGCTTCCGCGACCATCTGCTCCGAGATCAAGTCGCGTCCATCCAAATGAGCGCACTCCTCTGCGTTATCTGAATCGGTGAGCAAGAGTCTGCCGACTTCAGACGCGAGTCTGACGAGATTCATCACGATGGTGATTCTTTCCGCGTTGTCCATCTTAAACGTTTCCGCATACCTCAACAGATCGGCGATGAACAAGTGCGCTCTACTTCTGAGTGTCGACGTGTCGAGTTCTTTGCCATTCTGGTCCAACAAAACCGGCGATAAGAACGAAGGGAGCAACCCGGTGCACACGTTCGCAGCTCTTTGTAAACGCTCCACCGGTGCGGCACGCACGTAAAGCAACGACAATCTGAACCCCAACCGCTGACAGGTTTCGCGCAGAGCTTCGGTGGACTCGACGCTATCGACGTCGTGCGCGCCGTTGCCAGCAAAGGGCAAATCGCGCATCATGCTCTTCGCTCTTCGATGCAACTTTTTGGCGACGGTTACGTTCTTAGCCGCGTCTTTAATCTCAGAGATATTTTCGGTGGACTCTCCCGAAGGCGTGATCGCGTCTAGCAAGTTCCACAAGTGATCGTAAAATTTCCACGAGACGTCGCCGAAATTGAACACGTCTCCCGAAGCCGTCGGAACGCCAAGCATAGCGGCCGTCGACGCCGTGTCGGAAACGATCGAGTCGAATATATTCAGCAGTCGAGCCAAGTTATGTCGACATGTCGGTGATTCTATGTTTTGAACCTCGGACCACTCGTCTTGTTCGTTCGGCGAGCGCGGCGGAAGAATGACGGCGAGCAAATCCGAAAGGAGCTCCTGTGCCAAATCTGATTCATCAGCCAAGACACCTCGTTTGATCAATATATCGACGACACCGAGCGTGTTCGACACGTGAAGATATCCTTCGTCGGTTTTGAGCACCGCGTGCGCGAGAAGAGCGGTGATCAAACGGCGAGCCATGGACACTTCCTCTCGACGCGATTCGCC
>Ga0181583_10001004_pt1 | contig 20711 bp, 4 predicted proteins | sample 071ome_31_FD_132461 | JGI IMG/M metagenome (GOLD analysis project Ga0181583, IMG submission 132461) | Coastal salt marsh microbial communities from the Groves Creek Marsh, Skidaway Island, Georgia - 071405CT metaG (megahit assembly) | ecosystem: Environmental > Aquatic > Marine > Intertidal zone... | reverse complement strand
GGGGGTGCACCCCCCTCCCCTCCCCCCCCTCCTCCCCCCTTCTGCCCAGGGACCGCCTGCGACCCCTGCCCCCCACCACCCCGCCCCCCGACCGCAGGTGTACGACCAGATGCCGGAGCCCCGGTGGGTGGTCTCGATGGGGTCGTGCGCCAACGGGGGGGGCTACTACCACTACAGCTACTCGGTGGTTCGGGGCTGCGACCGCGTGGTGCCCGTGGACGTGTACGTGCCCGGGTGCCCGCCCACTGCGGAGGGGCTCCTCTACGGCCTCATGCAGCTCCAGAAGAAGATGAGGCGCATGAACAAGACCACCACCATGTACTACGACAGCTAAGGGGGCGTGTTGAGTCGAGTCCATCGCCCCCCTGGGCGCGGTGGGCGCCCCTGGCTCGCGAGACCCCCTCGCGGGACACGTAGATGTGCCGGCATGCTTCCTTCGCCGCGCGCCGGAGGGGCTAAAGGGCCTCCGGCGCGCTTGGCTTGAAAGAACCGGACGAGCCGCTCGGCAGGCGTCACTGGGCCGTGGCGCGAAGGCGGCGCGCTGGGGCTGAGTTGTGCGCGGTCCCTGCCGGGGGGCGGCAGCGGCAATGTGGAGGGGCCCGGAGCCGGAGGCGTGACCAGCTGCCGTCGCGCGGCCCAGACGAAAGCCGCCGGCGGAGAGCCACAGCCCAGCGAGGCTCGAGGCCGCCGCCCCCACCCAGACGGACTGGACGAGTTCGCCGACCGAATGCCGGCGAGTGGCGAATCCCGCAGCTTCGTATGGGCGGTATGCCCCCTCCGCCCACACATTCTGGGTCCGCGCCGCGGCCGTCTCTCATTTGACGTGAATACAGCAGTAGCGGAGATCTCTCGCCGCTCAGACCTCCTTTGACGAATGCCTTGCCCCTCGAGCGGCTCGTGTTGTTGACATGCTGGCGGCTCTGAGCTCGCCAGCCCTTTGGGCTGCCGTGTTCCTTGCGGCGCTGGTATGGTAAGGCCTACCGTCGCCTCCGCGCGGCCCTCCGGCGCCTCAAGGACTCGGAAAAGAAACGCCAAAAGTTTGTTTCGCCAATTACGCCCGTCACCGTCGCGGGCGCGGCGCTGCGATCACATTACCCGTGTCTGGAGTCCCTGAACGCGCGCAGGGCGACAAATCCTGCGGATTTGTTAGCGAAGGTGGTCGTCCAGAAGGTGCTCGGCCTCGTTGCCGTTGGGGTGGGCAGATGCCGCGTGCAGTTACTCCGGGGAGTCGTCCAGCTCGAGGTGCGCGCCGCACGATAGGACGCCCCGGCGACAGCAGCGTGGGAACGCCAGCGCCCCGCAGACCCCCCCCCACCCTCGATCCCTCCGGGCCCCAGACGCGGAGCCCCCCGCGGACCTCTGACCCCCCGCGGCCCCCCGCGACCCCTCGTGGACTCCTCAAGAACTCCCCGGTGGGCCGCAGGCGGTGGAGATGGACCCCGCCTGGGTGGACGCCCTGGACCTGCCGCTGGAGTGCGAACGGATGCGCGTGGACTCGTGCGGGCTCTTCCTGGCGCTGGGCTCGGCCGGGGGCGGGGTCCCCCTGAGCCTCACGCTGCGGGTGGAGGGGTTGCGGCTGCTGGGCACGGCGCGCCGGTACCCGACGCCGCGCGCGCAGGAGGCCAGCGCGGCCGACGACCGGGCCGCGCAGGCGACGCTGCGGCGCCGCAAGCTCGAAGGCACCGAGGTCCTCCTCTGGGACGCCCCCAGGGCGGACGGCCTCGCCGCCCGCGCCGCCCGCTTCGCCGCGGGCCAGGCCGTCTTCCTGCTGGCCCGGACGCTCCGGGTGGAGCTGGTGGACGCGGCGGTGGGGGTGCGGCTGCCCGCGGCGGGGGAGGCGGGGGCGACCGCGCACCCGGGCTCGAGCCGGCGGCCGCGCGGGGAGGCCCTCCCCGTGGCCGGGACGGCCCTGGCGGGCACGGGGGTGCTGCTCCAGGTCGGGCACTTGGCCGTCCGGCCGGCCCCCGGGGCCGCGTCGTACGGGGTGCTCCGCCTGGGCGCGCGGCTGCGGGACCTGGGGGTCGCGGTGCTGGTGCAGCCGGGGCCGGGCGGGGAGGACGGGGGGGGGGCCGGGGCGGGGCGGGGCGAGGGGCGCCGCGCCCCTGACGCCGTGCCCCCGACGCCGGGGGACGCCGCGGGGAGCACCGGGGACGAGGGGCCGGGGCCGGCGCGGGGGGCAGCCCCCCGGCGCGGGCGCCGAGACTCGCGCCGGGACTCTTCCGGGACCCGGCCGCCCGGGTCCCCCGCCGGGGTCCGTAACCCGCCGGCGTGGGCGGGCCACGAGGCGGAACTGCACGAGTGGGGGCGGGGGCTGCGGAGGGTGCCCGCGCTGTCGCGGTGGGGGTTCACGGGGCGGCTCGAGTGGGGCCTGGCGTCGGCCTTCTACGACGCCGGGAGCCCCGTGCTCGACGCGTCCCTGGAGCTCAACGCCGTGCTCCTCCGCCTCGACCTGGCCGCGATCGCCACCGCCATGGCGCTGGCAGGGGCCGCCACCGAGTTCTTGCGTTTCGCGGCGTACCGGCAGGTGCGCCCGGGGGTGTCGGTGGCGCGGGCGCCGCAGCTGTGGTGGTCGCATGCGATCCGGTGCGTGACCCGGGAGCTGCAGCGCTCGACATTCCGGTACAAGACGGTGGCAGGGACCGCGGGGGCCCAGGACATGCCAGACGCCGACGCCGCAGGCACTGACGCGGCCAGCGGCCGCCCCCCCGCCGCGGGGCTGGGCGCGCGAAGGCGCTACGTGGGGGCATACCTCGAGTCTCGCCAGCTCAAGACCCTGTGGCCGCTCCTGGTCATCCCCGAGCGCGCCCGGCGCCTGCGGGCGGTCCTCCGTGAGCTCGAGCAGCTCGAGTCGTCCCTGACTCTGCACGACGTCGTCTTCTTCCGGTGGTGGGCGTGGGCGCTGGCGCCGCCCAAGTGGCAGGTGTTCTGGAACTGGGTCGTGGGGAACGTGGACGAGAACGGGGCGGAGCTGAAGCCGAGGCTGTGGCGGACCTCGGACGAGATTTCGGCGCAGCTGCAGCGGCTCCGGGCACTCCTGTCGATCGACAACGCCCCGGCGGGGCCCAGCCAGGGGGCGTCCCGACTGTCCCTCCGGGGCACATGCGCCAAGCTGTCCGTGACCCTGGACCTCGCGCAGGGCAGGGGCACCCCGGGCGCGCCCGCGGCGGAGGGCTCGGAGAGCATCGAGCTGGCGCTGCACTCGATCTCGGGCTGTGTCACCGTCGGGCCGCTTGAGGAGGGGGGGCCGGCGGCTAAGGCGACGGCGCCCAAGGAGGCGGCGCCGGGCCCGGGGGGCGTCGGCTCCCCTGCCACGCGGCTGGATCTCAACGTCAAGGCGCTCAAGGGGTTCCATCACACGCGGGGGCGGGCCGAAGGGCAAGTGCTGGGGGCGCGGGGTCGCCCCGCCCAGGGCCGCCACGAGGTGCTTATCGTCTCGCCGTCCGCCGCAAAGCCGCGGGAGGGGCAGAGCGCCTACTCGCGGGAGCGTCAGTCGTCGATGATGAGGGCCGCCGCGTCAAAGGCCGCCCGGACCCTACAGGCCATCGCAGGCATGTTCTCACGTCATGGGATGGCCGCCCCGCCCCCCGTGGACACAAACGCCGGGGACTCCAGGCAGGGGAGCGGGGACTTCCTCTCCCTCTCATACGTTTCGGACCCCCTGAGCATCTCACAGACCCAGTCTGGGAAGCGCCTCCGCGTCTCCATGGCCCCGACCGACGCTTTTTACCGGCACGAGGCGGCGGCGGCGACCCTCGCCCTCCTCAAGTCCCTCACGCTCCCTCCCGAGCTAGACCCGTCGCACGTGGGGGCGCTGATGACCATCCGGCAGGCCGTCGAGGACCGCAACGCCATAGCCTCGTTCCGGGAGACGCACGCCCTGGCTCTGCGCGGGGAGGTGCTCAACGGGGCCACGGCCCTCCACGTCACCTCGGGAACCCTCCGGATGATCTTCTCCGCCAAGTCCGTCGACATGCTCCACGCCGACGCCGACACGGCCAGCACCGTGGACAGGCCGGCCACCGCCCGGAGCGACGACCGGGGCACGGCGAGCGACCGCGCCACCTTCGGCCGCCTCCGGCACCGCCTCGTCGTCGAGATCAACGGGCTGTCCCTCGGGTCGTTCCTCCGCGACCCCGTCGAGAAGGCCCGGGCCGCGCAGCACAGGCCGTCGTGGTGGAGGGCGTGGACGGTCCAGCGCAGGAAAGGGCCGCGGCGGGAGCGAGAGGAGCCCCGGCCCGACTCGGACGAGGCCGCGGCGCTGGACACGTCAGAATGCTCGTGGATGCGCAAGCGGCCGGGAGCCGTGCAGATGGTGGGGCAGTCGATCGAGTTCCGCCTGGGGGTCTCGCTGCTGGACGACACCGTCAGCCCGTCTAACGAGGCGCGGCGGCAGGCGGCGGGTGCCGTGCCGGCGCAAATCTGGATCCTCAAGAGGACAGACGTGCACATGACCCTCCACCGCTGTCAGGAGCCAGTGCCGACCCTCTCCTGCTTCCGGGCCATGAGCAACCTGGCCGTCCAGTGCTCAGACATGACTCTTGCCGTGTCCCCCTTCATCGAGGGGTACCTCCGCGCCCTCGCCAAGGACGTCGGCGCGGAGATCGTCCACGCCACCCGGGAAGCGCCCGCGGCGGGGACAGGCGCCCCGGTGCAGCCCGGCCCCGGCCTCCTCGCCGGCTCCCCCGGCGCGCCCAGCGAGCTCGGCTCCGTTACGGGCCTGCAGATTTCGATGGCGTCTGTGAAGATTGTCCTCCTCGACCAGGACGGGGACAGCCAGAGGGGCCTCTGTACTCTCGGGCTCCGGCGCGGCGCCGTGAGTGTTGCCCTGGACGTCGAGGAGACGGACGTGCGCCTGTCCCTGGAGCAGATCATGGTCCTGGACCACACCGGGCGCGACGTGGCCCCCGAAACGAAGCCGGCGAGGCTCCGGCGCCACAGCCGGAGGAGCCGCGCCGCCAGCCTCGCGGACAGCATGAGGGACAGCGCGACAGGGACCGACGGGGAGGGCCGGGGCGACGACGGCACCGCGCGGTCCCGGCCCGTGTTTGACCGTGCCGGAGTGAACCGGGCCGATGGGATCGACTTCAGGCAGAACGTGTGGAATGAGTACGACGCCCACGTCATCACAGCTGCCCCCCGCCGCGGCAAGCTCCACGGCGAGGGGCTCTCCCTGGCCATGTCGGACCGTGGCCGCCTCCGTATGGCCTTTGCCGCTTGGCGCCAGGTCACCGCGCAGGCGTGCGCGCCTGCGTCGCAGCCTGGACCTACCCCGGCGCAGCGAGAGGACGAGAGCCGGCGCTCCAGCGGGCTCTCGGCGGCCGGCGCCCCCCTCGGCGCGGCAGGGCCAGCTCGCCCCGCCTCGCGGGGGTGGGGTCGCATCACCAACTCGCCCGAGCACCTGGTGCCCCTGCCGACGGGGCAGGTTTTCCTTAGCCTGTCGATGCCGTCTGCGGGCAGGCCGCATGTAGCACTCGAGATGGGCTACCTGGGCCTACGCCTCGACACAGAGATGCCCAAGCGCGTCCTTGCAGCCGCCGTCGGTTTCGCCGAGAGCGCGAAGTCCATCATCGAGAGCTTCGGCCCGGCGCCCGGCGAGGCGCTGCCACCCCTGGACCCCGCCATGCCCCCGGAGACCGGGGGCCGCGGGAGCTGGGACTCGGACGACTCCTCGCGGAGCGGTGGGTCGGACGGGGCCGGTGGCATGCCAAGCGCGGGTGCTGAGGTCCTCCTCGGGGCAATGCAGGGCTGGTTCCTCGCGGACAAGGGGGCCTGGTTCGGGGAAGACGCCCCCGTGGTGCTCGGTAGGGAGTACGGCGTCGGCGCGGAGGTGTCACTGTCCGTTTCCGTGGTGCACGTCGAGATGGCGGCCCAGGGCCGGCCCCTGGGGAAGCTCGACCTGCTCGACGTGACCGGGCAGGTCGAGGAGATCTTCACGCCGCAGACCGAGGAGGCGGCGCGCGCCCTCCTCGCCGGACAGATCCTGTCCGACCCGGCCCTGGTGGCGCTCGTGCGCCAGGACTTGGCCGCCGCGCTGCGCGTCGACGAGGCCTACCTCTCGGACTCCCTGGCTCCGACGGGCTCCCCCTACGTGGAGGTCCTTCAGGGCACGCCCGACGGCCCCTGCGGGATCGACGTGGCCTCCTTCAACGCGTGCATGCGGCGGGACTGGGCGGCGACCCTCCTGGCGCACGCGGACGCCCGCTTCCTCCGGGGCTTCAGCATCCCCAAGTTCTCCCCCGCCGGCGGGTGGGGGCCGCGGACCCCGACGCTCAGCGGCGCGCTGCGCGTGGGCGCGGAGGGGCCCGAGCCCCGGTCCCCGGGGCCCGCGGGCGGCCCCGCGCCGAAGCCCGGCGGGGGGCTCCTGACTGCGACGAGCAGCCCGGAGCTCCTCCGGGGCGGCCCCTCCCCCCTGCGGCCCCAAAGGACGGTCGGCGTGGGGGCGCTTGATGCGTTCCCGGGGGTGAGGGGGCGGGACGCGTCTCCGAGCGTCGGCCCGTTGGACGGGACTCCCCTGTCCCCGCTCAGCCCCCTCCGGCGGCACATGAGGACCGGGTCCGGAATCCCGCAGAGCGCCTCGCCCCTCGGGGCCCCGCGGCCTGACGCAGCACCCGAACCGCCGCCAAGCGCCAACCAGTATTGGTCCGAGCTGGCCGCGGCCGAGGCACGCCCCGTGGTGCGGGTCTCGGTGTCCCACGTGAAGTGCGCGCTGGTGTTCCGCTTCCTCTGGGACGCCCTGCTCTTCGGGTACGACATGGGCGCGGCCGTCGGCTCGGCCGTCGAGCGCATCTCCGCGGCCATCGGCGGAGAGGAGGGGGGCGCGGGGGTCGGGGCCGAGCCGGGCTCGCCCCGCGCGGCGAGCCTCGCCGGGAAAGCGGCGGCCCCCGAGCTCCCCGCCATCGTCGACGTCCGGGCGCGCGACGTGTGGGTCGACATGCCGAGGAACAGCGTGTCAGACCAGCTGTTTGTGTTTCGCACGGATCACGTGCGCCTCGCCCTCCCCGCGTGCCCCGACTTCGTCGCGAACGAGCGCAACCGGCAGCGCGTGGAGGCCGTGGGGAGTGAGTGGGCGTTCGACCCCGACGGCCCAGGGGAGTGGGTGTCGGCGGCCGACGCGTGGGTCTCTGACGCCCAGATGATGTTCGCCAAGGACGCCCGGCTGGACGACGAGTTCCGCGACGAGGTCGGCACGCACCGGCGACGCAGGCACGGGGCTGCGGAGGCGCCGGCACGCGACCCCAAGACGGTGCTCGACGCCGCCCGCGCGCTGATGGAAGTGAGCCCCGACTTCTTCGCCAACTTCTCCCGGCGCCCCCTCTCCCTGCCCCTCACGGAGCTGCTGAGCCGGGCCGCAGACGAGCTCCTGGGGCAGATGCTGATCCAGGCCGGCGATCTGAGGGTTTTCCAGGCGACCTTCGAGACCAACCCCATGAGCGGCTTCTCTCAGCTCGGGCCCCACCACAAGCTCCCCTGGCAGCAAGAGGGACCCGTGGAGCCCGAGGGGCGTGAGCAGCCGCCGCTTGGGGACCCAGCAGAGTCGCCCGTCGGCGGCTGGGTGCGCCAACCGCTCAGCCGGGAACTTGACACGGACAGACGCGATGCTCACGGCCCGGATAGCGACTACGAGTCGGCGGAAGATGACGCCGGCAGCGACATGGAGGCCAAGGGGGCCTGGAGCCTCGTCTTCGGCGGTCCCCAGTCCCGGGCCTCGAGGGACGCCGAGAAGGGGGCACGCGGCAAAGACCGCCTGCGCGCTTTCAAGGCGGCTCGCCCGAACGGGGCCGCCAACGGGGTTTCCAACGATATGAACACCGCCGCCCCGGCGACGAGCGGTACGGGCAATCCCAGCACGGCGAGGAGGGGTGTGCGCTTCGCGGAGGACGAGGTGGGTAGGCCCGAGAAGGCCCGGGGTGAGGCGGAGGGCGGCTTCTCCATGCGGGGATCTCGGGGGAGGAGCAAGCAGAGGCCTGCCAGAGATCGCGGGTCTCGGGGGCAGGCAGGCAACCGCCCCCACGCTCCACAGGGGGGGGGGGTGGACTCCCCCACAAGGGGGGCCTTGACGCAGGAGGACGGGCAGGAAGGCGAGGGGTGCATGGACAACTGCGAGGTCGGCATGCCCCGGATGCAGTGGCGGTACGTGGGAGGGGGCTCGGGCCTGGTGTTCGCGATGGAGATGGGCCCGACTGAGGCGGTCCAGAAGTGGCGCATCCGGATCTGCTGGCCGCTGATGTCGATGATCTTTGGAGAGGCCCAGTACGACCTGCTCATGGGGGCGTGCATGGAGAACCTCTACGAGTCCCCCACCTTCTCTGACGAGAGTCTCGGGTACCCAGAGGAAGTCCGGGGCTTCCTGTGGGGGGTCAAGATCGGCGACGCGCACCCCTTCAAGCCCCAGCCGGAGAGTGTTGGGGTCGACGAGAGTGCCTCACCGAAGGCCTGGGACCTCGCCGTGGAGGTCGGGAGGATCGAGTTACTCGTGGAGTCACCCCCCGATGTCGAGCCCGTCACCGTGGCGACCATCCGCGGCCACGGAAAGAAGCGGGTGGCTCTGGCGAAGTTCGCCGGCGCCAGGGTCAACATCCACGAATACGAGTCGGGAGACCGGAGGGTCCGGGTAGGGTCCCAGGGGCTGTCCATCTCGGACGCCCGCTGGAGCGCGACCGCGATGGACAAAATGTCGCCGATGGTGCTCAAGGTGGCGCCCCCGCAGAATGCGTCGGAGACCCGGGCAGCCCGGAACTGGCGCCGCGCGATGGACTTGATCAAGGGCCAACGCCCGGAGGGGCGGCGCCCCGAGGAGCTCATCCTGGGGGACTGGCCGTTCCTTTACGACCTGACCATGCAGAGGTGCGGCACAATGGCGATGGAGATCCGCTACGACGCACCGGAGTTCTACTGGCCGTACCTCGCCAACCTCGACCTCGTCTGGGACATCTCCGAGGTCAGCACCAAGTACTGGTGGCAGGATTACGTCAGCCCCTTCAAGCCGTCCCTGTACCCTGACCAGTGGATGTATGTAAACGTGCTCATGACGAAGCCGGTGGTCCGCGTCCCCCTGCACCTCCGGGGCGTCCACCGCCCCGAGGACGAGGCGCCCGCGGAGTCCAAGGACTTCCTCTCTATTACATACGACCGCCTGCGGGTGCTCTACGCCCAGGGGGGGGACAACGAAGCGACGCTGCGCATCGACATCCAGGGCCTCACCGGCGCCCTCGAGACCGCGGTCCCATCGGTGGAGCGGGAGGCCTTCGGCCACCTCGCCAGCATAACCCCCGTGGATTACGACCCCATCAGCCCCGGCGCCGGCAACCTGATCGACCCCGTGAAGGGGTTCGTCGAGGTCGGCTGGCACACCCCGAAGAACCCCATCAGGGACAAGGACGAGGAGGGCAGGCCCGGCGCAAACCTGGCCATGTTCCGCTACTCCAAGACGGACCTTAAGCTGGCCATCTCCGAGCTCCACCTGCGGCCCACCTTCTCCTGCGCGCCCTACCTCATGTCCCTGGTCTCTATGCTAGAGGATTCGGTCGCCGCTGCCCCCGTGGCGCCCGCGGAGCCCCCCGCCGCCGCCAGCCCGTCTGGGCACCAGGGCCGCCAGGAGGTCGGCGACCCTCATGCGGTCGCGGGGGACCTCTTGGACCTCGCGAGCGACCTGCAGAAGAGCCGCTTCGAGAGGAAGCTCCGGAACGTGGAGTCCGAAGTGCGGAGCCTGGCAGTCAAGCGGGTTGCAGAGAGGTCGCGCCGGCTGAGCTTGGCTCCCGAGTCCTTGCGCGGCTCTGATGACGGCCGCACCATCACGAAGACGCAGTCCGTCATCGGCCCCGACTATCTGAGTGGCTCGTTGCCCGGACCTGGCGGGCCGTCGCTGGGCCTGGGCGAGGCCACGCCTGCAACGGCTCTCCCGGCCTCCAAGCGGAGCACGCAGCACCGCCTGATTGACGTAGCCGACCGCGTGGAAGAGATGATCCAGGAGAAGAGGGAGATCGAGATGGCGCTCGTAAATGAGGCCTTCATGCACCAGATTACCAACATCTCGGTGGTCGTCGACAACGTGGCGGTGGTGCTCGTCGACGACCGCGACGCCATTGCCGAGCAAGACGGACACCCAATCGAGGTCGTGCGAGCCTCGGTGTCCAAGATCTCGTGCCTCATGGAGCAGTGCACCGAGCCAGACCCCCAGCCGGCCTCCGTCTTCCTGCACTCGGCGCTGACCCTAAACGTCAAGTACCTCAACAGCGCCATTGCCGAGATGGAGGACATGGTCGAGCCGTGGTCCCTGTACGCCGAGTCCCGTTCCGTTGCTGGGAACACCAGCCTCGTACTCAACTCCGAGGACGTGCTGCGACTCGTCACCTCTCCAATGTGCCTGCGCTCAATCGGCGACGTCATGTGTTTCGTGGACGCGGCGTCGGAGGCCATGGCGCAGAGCAAGACTGCCATCGCTGAGGCCAGGGAGCTCCATGCGAAGAAGAGGAAGGCCGCAGAGGTCGACCTGCTCGACGTTGGGGCCGCCTCTCGCAAGAACGCTCCCAAGCTGACCGTAACATCTAGCACTCTGCCGCGAGTCGGGCTGCAGGGAGATGCCATCTCGCGCAAGGCCCTGGCCGCCTTCTCAAGCCGCCGTGTGCAACAGCGCAACGAGACTGCCAACACCTCAAGGTCGGCGGCCAGCAGGTGCGGCTACGCTCTGTACAAGGTACGCAACGAGACGGGGTGCAAGCTCTCTGTGATATGGGGCGAGAGGGTCGGTGTTGCAGGCCGGCAGGTGAAGCGGATGAACCTGGCCGAGGGGCAGGAGGAGGCGATGACGACAGAGCCGGCCCAGACAGTTGTTCGCATGGCCGAGTCGCAGCTGGACATCATGGCGCGGACCGTTTCCCTCCAGCTCGAGTTCAGCCACCACCAAGTGCACGGCGTCATTGTCGACAAGGCGGGGACCTTTGCCTACCAGCTCAAGACGTGGAGCGGCGTGGAGGGCGACAAGGTGCTCCCCTTGATTGTCGAGGTCGCTGTGGAGCACCGCGTTCACAAGGTTGTTGTGCGATCCCAGTACTCGCTCCACAACGAGACCCTTCTCAGCCTGCAGTTCAAGCTGCACATGCATATGGATGCGGGCGGGTCCAAGATCCTGTACCTCCCCCCTGGGGATGCGGGCGTCGGGCAGTCGGGGTCGCTTTCCGCGGGGGGGGTCGCGTTCGTTCCCCTGGAGCAGATGCACTCGTGCCGCATCTACGTCGGCATCGAGGGCTTCGAGAAGTCCCAGAAGGACGTGATTAACCTCGAGCGGGGCAAGGAGGACCTGTCAGACCAGCAGGGACTGGTGACCTGCTATCCTTCCACCGCCCCGGTGGGCTCCAAGGAGGACGGCAAGACGATGACGCTGCAGGTCTTCACGACCGTCATCACCGCACTGTCCCCGGACAATGCGCTGCTCCGCGTGCCCGTCCACCGCCTCGTCTTCCGGCCCGTGGTGCGGCTGACCAACCTCCTCCCGGCGCAGGCCTCCTTCGTGCTCTCCGACAGCCGCGACCTCCGCGCTGGGCGGCACGTGGGCACCGCCCGCCTCGACCCCGGCGAGAGCATGGACTACTACAACTTCAACCTGCAGCACAAGCTGGTGCTAGATGTGTCGTACGGGAAGGCCCAGGGGCACACCATCGCGCACCAGCCCATCGCGGACCGCCTGGGGGCGGACAGGGACCTGATCTCGATCATCGAGGAGAAAAAGCGGCACTTCAAGCGCGAGATCACCAAGGCCACCCCTCTCGAACTGAGCCACGCCGAGGCCGGCACCCAGGTCCGACTGGGCTTCTCACTGCTCTCCAAGGCCAGCCACGGTGGGCACTGGAAGGACCTCACCGTCATCGCGCCGCACTGGATCATTAATGAGACCGGCTTCGACATGCAGTGGCGCGACAAGACAGCCACGGGCGGCACCGTCCCCGGCATCGCGCCCCGGAGGGTGCCACGGGACCCCGCCCTCCCCCTCGGCTCCTCCAAGGGGGTGGTGCAGCTGTCCCTGATGCACTCGGCATCGCCGTGGTCCAAGGGACTCAACCTCAACCAGATCGGGACCAAGGGGTACATCGCCATCAACTCGCTTTGGCCCCTGCTCTGGGAGGCGGACCCCAGGCACCCCGACCGCTATCTGACGCAGCGCACGCGGACGGCGGCGGGGAGCCTGTCCATGTCTCTGGAGGACCACGTCAACCTGGCTGAGCTCGCTGTGGGCCCCGGGCCAATGGACGAGCAAGTGATGCGCCGCGCCTGGACGGTGTACGTGCAGTACCGTGAGGATATCGAGTCGCACCTGCAGGCCAGCATGGACGTCCGCCGGATGCGGAGGGGCATGCCGCTCTGGTACCTGTCGATGAAGTCACCCGCCGAGGTCAGCCAGCGGAAGCTAGGGGAGCGGCTGAAGGACTTGGTGACGCGGGGGGACTGGGGGCAGAAGGGCGGCAAGGAGGGCGGTGACGAGCCGGAGGCGCGCGCGGGGAAGGCGGGGGCCATCAGGGAGAAGGAGAAGGAGAGAGGAGGCGGGATCCGCCCCCGGCTCGAGTTTGCTGTGGACATCAAGATCGGGCCCGCCCCTTTCACGGACACGCGCGTGCTGAGTCTCGAGCCGCGCTTCACCCTGCACAATCGCTGCAGCCAGGATATCGAGATCGGGCAGCGCGGCGTGATCATGCAGGGTGCGCCCGTCGTGTGCCGTATCCCGGCGGGTGCGTCGGTGCCCTTTCACTGGCCGGACGGGAGCGCCAAGAGGGAGCTGATCTTCCGCTTCGCGGCGGACGACTCCAACTTTTCCGGGAGTTTCGCCATCGACTCGGCGGAGGACATCGCGTTCCGGGTCCCCCGTGAGGGCGGCGACCCCCCGGGTACCGACTCGGCGGAGATCGTCCATGCGGTCATCCGCCGGGACCGCGCCGCCATGTCAGCCACCTTCTTCAGTGACATGGCCCCGCCGTACCGGATCGAGAACCGCTGCCGCAACACTCGGCTCAAGTTCCGCCAGGCGGTCAAGGGCTCCCACTCGGACCGCGAGTCCTGGCACGTGCTCGACCATGCGGCAGAGAGTGGCGCCTGTGTCTCGGAGGGATACGCCTGGGACATGCCCCTCGAGCTCCGGAAGATCATCGTTCAGGTGGAGCGGCCCGACTTCAGAAACGCGGCGGGGCAGGCGGAGCACGAATATCGCCTCGACGACATCAAGGTGTACCCGACCATCACCCTGCACCGCAAGAGGGAGGGCAGGGAGGTCCTCGGGGCAGAGCTGGTCGAGCGCGCCCGGGCCAAGCTGCGGTCCAACAAGGAGGTCAGGGACAGGGACCTGACGAGCACCGAGCAGATCTACGTGGCCTGCTTTGCGGACGGGGCCACGCGCGTGCTCGCCTTCAGCGACAGCCGCGAGCTCCTCAACAAGATCCGCAACGAACGCAACGTCCTTAAGGCGCAGGCGGGGAGGCAAAAGCGCCTGAGGGAGAACATCGAACTAGCGCAGCGGACGCTAAAGAAGAAGCGGGCGCTAAAGGACGAGCACGTGGAGGAGGTGCAGACGGGCGTGACCACCCAGAGCATGGTGGACGCCCGGGGCATCAGAAGAGCCGGGTCGCTGCGGGCCCTGAATGCTGCACACGGGTCCTCCACCGTGTCCCGGAGGTCGCCCGCGCCCGCTCCGACGGCGTCGCCCGACAAAAGCCCCCCCCCCACGACCGAGGCGGACAACACCGCCGGGAACAACCCCGCGGCCGGGTCCTCGGGTGCCATGCACTCGAGGCAGGCGTCTGGTGCCTCGGACAGACAGGCGGCCACAAGCGGCCCATCGGATACATCTCAGAGGAGGCCCAGTGGCTTGCTCAACATGTTCAGCAGCAAGGCCAGGACCCAGGAGCGGGGCCGCGTCCAAAGCGCGTACATGAACCTCGGCGTGACGGTCGAGGAGGAGCCGGCGCAGACTTCGGACGCTGCCGGGCACCAGGCGGGGGACCCTGAGCGGCAGCCCCTCAACCAGACAGCGCCTAGCCTCGGCCTCGCCATGAGGGGCGAGTCAGAGAGAGCCACCTCGTTCGTCGGATCGAAGTCCTTCGTCGCTCCGGCCAGGAGCGGGGTCTTCGTAGAGGACAGCGAGTCGGATGCGCAGAGAGAGGGTGTGCAGCGGGCGTCAAGCGCGAACTCGGCGGCGCCAGGGCAAGTGACGCAGGCAACCAGCCTCTTTGGAGAGGCTGCCGGCAGGACGCTACTCCCCATCGACGAAGAGGGCGCGGGGTCTTCCCCGCACGGGAAGAGCAGCGCAAGTCTGTTGGAATCTCGACCCGGCGGCGAGATCACGTCGGGGGAAGCAGAGGTGGCACCTTCACAGCCTTTGCCGCCGGCCGCCCCGGCCAGCATGCCCCAGGCGCGCAGCGTGAACTTCAGTTCGGGGTCCCCGGACCGGGGGAGGCCGGGACGGAGCCCCGCCGGCCGGGACGGGAATAGCCTCAAGCCGGGCCTCTTGTCGACGGGGTCTACTCAGCAGTCGCAGCAATCTGCCCGCTCGGCCGCCGTCGGAGCGCCATCCGAGCGCTCGCTCGCCGCGGTACCGACGGCCCTGAGTGACGCTGAGTCGGACGAGTTCCTGGGCGGGGAGCTGGTGATCAAGGTCGTGAAGGCGACGGATCTCGAGGGGAAGAGCGGGGAGTTCTACGCTGTCCTCGAGTGCCAGGGGCAGAGGAGGGTCACCCCGGGCGCCAAGGGGTCCACGGACGTGTCCTGGAACGAGGAGGTCGCGTTCCCCGCGGTGCACGTGACCGCCGACCTGAAGGCGTCCATCTTCCAGAGGCCGATCATCGGCCCGGGGCAGTTCCTGGGAGAGGTGATCATCCCCGTCCGGGATGTCCCGCCGCCCCAGGCGCTCGCCGAGCGGGTCCAGGAGGAGGACCGCGCGGAGAGCGCCTACACGCTGGCGAGGAGGGCCACGCACCAGGCTGTCAGCGGGTCGCTCGTCTTGTCGATGTGGTGGCAGGTCTCGGACATCGAGGTGCTCACCCTCCGCAACGAGGTCCTCGAGCAGCAGCTCGACGACTTGCTGGAGGAGCTCGCCAAGGTGATGGATGACGATGAGGCGGGGCGCCGGGAGGCCCACGACCTCCTGGTGACCCCGCCGGAGGCCAGCGGGACGGAGGGGAGGCTCCAGCACACGGACTCCGTCCGGGCGTGGGGTGCCGGGAGCGAGCGGTCCGTCAACACGTCGCTTTCCCCGACGGACACCTCGGCCGCCGGTGCCGCGGAGGGCGCGCCCGCGCCTCGGCTGACGGGGGAGACGCGGATGCTGCGGATGGTGGTCAACAACCGCCTCCGGGCCGGGAGGGGGTCGGGGATGCCGAGAGGCGCTGGAGCCGTCTCCAGCCCGGGGTCGGCAGCCCCATCGGCCCGCCTGGGGAGCGACGACGCCCCGCGGTCCCCCGCGCACGGAGGCGTGCAGCAGCGGCAGCGGTCCCCCCTCGAGACGGCCGCCGAGGAGCTGGGGGTCCGGTCCAACAAGGCGCGGCCCATGGCGCTCTCCTCGACGCCTGGGAAGCTGGAGGTCGGGATCCTCCAGGCGCGGAACCTCTCGGGCCTCTCGAAGTCGTCCCTGGTGCTGTCCCAGGACACATACTGCAAGATGTTCATGCGGTCCGGGATCGGGGGTGTGGGCGTGCAGAGCAGCCAGACGCGGGTGGTCAAGAACGCTGCCACGCCCGCCTTCGGGGAGTCATTCGAGTTCGAGCCCGCGCAGCTCAACGACGTGCTCGAGTTCACTGTCATCCGCAAGCGCCTGGGCCGGTCGGACAAGGAGCTGGGCTCCGTCAAGATCCAGCTGTGGGCCCTGGAGGACTCGATGCCCCGGTACGCTTGGCTCCCGCTCACGGCCAAGGTCAAGGTCAAGGCACCTGGAGGCGGGTCCGTGCTGAAGACGGTCGAGACCGGGGAGCTCCACGTCAGACTACGGTGGCGCGACGACAATGAGGCTTCCGCTGGCTCGCTGAACGTCGAGGTCGGGCTCAAGGGGATCGGTGTCCTGCTTGTTGACTCGGGGCTCAGCAACATGAACACTCGCATGCCCTCGGAGCTGCTCTACGCCTCCGTCACCGGGATCGAGCTCAATGTGAGGAGGAACGCTGAGAACGAGTACATCCACGCCGCGGTGCGCAGCCTGCAGGTCGACAACCAGCTCCTGTCGTCGCGGCACCCCGTCATCCTGGGCCGGTCTATCGAGCGGAGCGCCCTGCAGGTCGGATCACCCACGGACGACCCGGACGCGCCATTCATCGACATGCGCGCCCTCCGTTCCTTCAGCCAGCCCGGCCTTGCCCTCTTCAACAACCTGACGCTGGGGGTCTCACCCATGGCGCTGGTCGTGGAGGAGGAGTTCATCGACGCACTTATGTCCCTCGTGTCCCGGATCAACTACGACGACCTATACCAGCCTAAATACGAGCACGCCCGGGACCACCGGGTCCTCAAGACGCGGGCGAAGGGGAGGCGGAGCAGGGCAAAGCAGGGCGTGGTCACCAACACCGCGGTCGCGGGGCTGCTGGCCATGCTGGAGAAAACGTCGGTCGACTACAAGACGGCGGCGCAAGGCTCGCAGAAGCAGCAGATGTTCTACTTCGAGAAGCTCACCATCCTGCCCATCCGCCTGACTGTCACGGTACTCCCGTACCCCGCGGGCGGCGGGGACGACGCTGGCCTCAACTACCTTTCCAACCCTGACCTCGGCTCGGCAATGAAGTTCTTCCGCGTGATGGGGATCAACATGCTCGACATCACCGACATCGACATTGAGATCAAGACACTGCACTTCGAGAACGCGTTTGTCGACGAGCGACAGCTGGTCAAGGACATTGTATCGCACTACACGAACCAGGCTGTGCACCAGATGTACAAGATCCTCGGCGCCGTCGACATCCTCGCCCCGGTCAACTTTGTGGCGAAGACGAGCTACGGGGTAGTGTCCACCGTGGCATCGGCCCTCGTGCTGGCGGGGAGGGAGGGGAACGTGAAGGACTTCTCCCTCGCGCTGACGGTCGGCACGGGGACGGTCATCAAGACGACGGTCGGGGGCGTGTTCGCCACGAGCGGCAAGGTCGTGGACATCTTCTCCAAGGGGTTCAGCCGGCTGGCGCTCGACGACCAGTACATGCTGCGCTCCAGGCGCAAGCCGACGAGCATCGTCTCGGGGCTGGCGCTGGGCACCCAGGACCTGATGTCGGGAATCGTCGACGGCCTGGCTGGTCTCGTCAAGGCGCCTATCGCGGGCGCCGAGAAGAAGGGGGTCAAGGGGTTCGCCAAGGGAGTCGTGACCGGCGTCATGGGCGTCGCATTCAAGCCGGTCACCGGGGTTCTCGAGTTCACCTCCAAGACAGTCGCCGGCATGGCGGCCTCCGTGCAGCATATCGGCCCCAAGCGCGGGGGCCTGGCCGGCGACACCCACGAGATGGCCCGCGTCAAGGCGCCCAGCGCCGGCCTGGGGGGCGCCGCAGGCCTGCGGGGCAACGTGGAGCTGTGCCAGCGGTGGACGGCCGTCATCAAGCGCCTTCGCCAGGGGCGGTACGCGGACGAGAGGGTAGTCGACTTCCTGCAGAACAAGCCCAACAAGGCGGTGCTGCTGACCAACGTCCGCGTCGTGTACCTCAACCTGAAGAAGCGCGTGGTGCGGTGGACGGCCAGGTACTCGCAGATCCTCAAGGTGGACCTCTTCGGTCTGTCCCTCGTGCTCCAGTGCAAGGTGAGGTACCGTCGCCTGCACCTGACCATGCCGCGCAAGCGCATGCTCAAGTGCCAGACCCGCGAGCTCCAGCACGCCCTCCTGTCCAAGCTCAGCCCCCTCCTCGAGAACAACGACGACGTCCCGGGCGAGTCCGCCTCCGCCGAGGTGTCCCGCGTCGAGTCGGACGACGATGACGACGCCGCCATCCCCGACGACGTTGACCTCTCGATCATGCTCAAGCCCCACGCCGGCATGCTGCTCCTGGAGGCCCCGCCGTCACGGGTCGCCCCGGGGTCGCCCCCCCCGTTGCCGTCCATCGCGGAGGAACGGGTCCCGGTCCTCCCCGAGCCGTGGGCGGCGCTCAGCCTTGTCGACGCATCCCCGGTCACCTTCGTGCCCCCGACTGCCGGGGCGCTCAACGACAGCACCTTCGCCGGCGGAGGCGCCGGCGCGTCGGAGGGTGGATCGGCGGATAAGAGAAGGCTCAAGGACAAGCTCAAGGGCCTCTTCAAGCGCGGCAAGAAGGACGCAGGCCGCGACGCCGGCAGTGATCCCGGGGCCGGCCCCCCCCGCCGGGCGGCGGTGCCACCCCCCCTGGCCCAGCGCGGGGTTGACACGGCCTCGGGGACCAGCCCGCCCCCGCGGCGCGCTCTCGACTTCGACACGGACTCGCTGGTGGGGCCGGGGCCGGGCCAGGGCAAGAGCCGGCTGGCTGGCCTGCCGGCTGGGGCGAGGAGCCCCGCGTGGCCGCAGGACGCCCCCGAGGCGGTGCGAGCCTGGGAGACGCGGGCGGGCGAGGAGCGGGCGGAGCACCGCGGGCTGGGGGAGCTGCGCGCGGTGGTGGACGGGATCGGCGGGCTGGTGGCTGGGCTCACGGGGGCGTGCTCGCCGCAGGAGGCCGAGGCAGTGGCGGGGTCCGTGCAGGCGATGGCGCACATGGCGCTGGAGCTGTGCGACGGCGAGGAGCTCCGGCCGCACGCCGGGGCGAGGAGCGCCCGCCAGCTCCTGGCGCAGATCTCGACGTGGGCGGGGCGGCTCGAGGCGTCGGCAGTGAGCCCCGGGGGGGTGGTCGCAACCATCGAGGCGCTGTGTGGCGCCGCGCGCCGTGTGCTCTCGTGAGGGCAGGTAGCAACCCTAGCATAGCAACACTGGAGTAGAATAGGTCCCATTTCGTTGTCCCGTCCTCCCCGTGGCGGCGTGGCACACCGTTCAAGGAAACCCTGTGGCGACGGGGCGTCCGTCCCCTCACTCGTGGCGTCCCCTCACGCATGGGCCGTGACCTTGTCGGGAACGTGCCCGGGCCCCCGCAGGTACACCCAGTCCGGGACGTCCTCCTCGGGGTCCAGCGACGCGCCCGGCGTCGCCTCGAAGTTGGCAGGGAGCGGCCCCGCCCTGGTGGGGTGCTTCACCCCAACGCTACCGCCGCCTGCGGGCGGCCACGGGGGAGGGGGGGGCGGGCGGCGCTGGGGGGGCGGGTCGAGAGCGGCCGGGTAGCGCGGACGTCCCGCGTCGGCCGCCCCTCTAGGGCGCCGCGGGTGGGCGGCCCCCGGCGATCACCTCGGTAATAGGCGCTCATGAGGAACGCGAACACCGCCCCCACGAGGAGCAGGACGGCGACGAACTTCATGCGCCCTGCCCGGTCGACCTCCACGAACCCGTTGAACCCACTCCGTTGCGATCTCGCCATGACGACCGGCCCTCTTGTGCCCCACAGCGACGGGAACGCGCCCCCCGGCGCTCCAGTGCCCCCCACGAGCTCCACAGAGGTGGGCGGTGAGCTCGTCCTCCTGTCCGGGCCTGAATGTGCCGCCGCCGCGTCAAGTTCGTCCCAGTCCAAGAATTGGCGTTCAGGCCACACGTCATCCGGAGATAGCGTCGGCTGGCCCAAAAGTCGTGGCGAGCGGGTGCTTCTTCAAACACCAGGCAGTCCCGCGGGTGTGCCTGTCATGCTCCCTGAACGGGTTCCTCAGAGACCGCCACAGGCCACCGTCCCACTCTCATGGGTCGCCGGCGGGTGCCCCAGCGCTCGACTCGCCTTCTCCCCGAAGGCACGCGAGCCGCGCCCCCCGCAACCCCGGCGCGCGCTCTCCCCTGCGCGAACTCTCGGCACGAATGTCGAGGGCCAGCGACTCCGGCAGCGCGGGCAGCGAGGTGGCCGGGCCGTCTCCGCGCGTCGCCGACATTGTCCAGGACGACGCCCCCGCCAGGTGCGGGCGAGGGGCAGCGCCACCCGCACAGGCATCCTGCCCGCGTCCCGGGGGGTCCTTTCGCGAAACCCCCCCCCCCCGGCTCCCGGACACCCGGCACGCCCCCCACCCCACCCCCGCCCCGCCCCCTCCCGCAGGGCCCTGGCCGAAGAGACGACCGCCCTGTCGTCGGAGATCGACTCGGTGATCGAGGAGCTGCGCGGGTGGCGGGCCGAGGTGTCGGCTGACCTGGAGGGCTGCCGGGCCCGGATGCAGGAGCGGCTGGGGGCGCTGCGGAAGCAGCTCGAGGCGGAGCTGGGGGCGGAGCTGCGGGGGGTGGACCCGACCGAGGGGATGGCGTCGCTCCCCCCGCGCGCGGCGGGGTCGCGGGTCGCGGACGCCGAGGCCCTGCGGCGCCTGCGGGAGGTCGAGGCGTCCCTCAGGGAGGGGGCGGCGGCCCCCGACCTCACCGCGCGCGAGCGGCGCCTCGTGACGGCGGCCATGAACATGCGCTTCCCGGAGCGGGGCCCGCCGGGGGCGCCGGGGGGCGCCGCGGTCCCGGCGGGCGGGGCGTACGGGGAGCTCGAGCGGCAGCTCCGGGAGGAGCTGGAGGAGTTGGAGCGTGACGCGGGGGGGCGGGCAGCGCCCGCCGAGGCCCTCGGGCAGTTCTCCTCGGACCTCGAGGACGTGCTGGGGAGGCTGGACGCGCTGTCGGGCTGAGGGGGGCGCTTGAACCGGCCGCGGGACGCCCGCCGGCCCTCGCGCCGCGGGCTACCCCCCGCCCGTCACCCGTCGGCCAT
>Ga0181583_10000996_pt1 | contig 20800 bp, 14 predicted proteins | sample 071ome_31_FD_132461 | JGI IMG/M metagenome (GOLD analysis project Ga0181583, IMG submission 132461) | Coastal salt marsh microbial communities from the Groves Creek Marsh, Skidaway Island, Georgia - 071405CT metaG (megahit assembly) | ecosystem: Environmental > Aquatic > Marine > Intertidal... | reverse complement strand
CCCTCTCCGGTCCTCTCTCCTCCCGTTCCGGCCCGGCCGACCTCCCCGCCCAGCCCTCTGGCCCGGGCCCCGCCGGCCCCCAACCCCCCCCCCCCCCCCCCCCCGCCCCCCCGGGCGGCGCCCCCGCCCCGACCCCGCAGCCCCCGGACCCCCCTGCGGGCCCCCCGCAGGCCGCCCCCCCCCCCCCCCCTTCGCGCCTTCGCGCCCCCCCCCACGAGAGAGAGACCCCAGAGGGGAATGAGGATCCATTCTTTCCCCTTATGATCGAAGCTGATTCTAACTATGCTGTCTTAGGCTGCCTCCGGGCGGCCGTGTCTTCAAGCCAGAAAATCTGACCCCTCTCCGGTCCTCTCTCCTCCCGTTCCGGCCCGGCCGACCTCCCCGCCCAGCCCTCTGGCCCGGGCCTCGACGGCCCCGAACCCTCCCCCCCCCCCACGCACGCCCCGCAGGGCGGCGACCCCGAGAAGTTCAAGGAGATCAGCCAGGCATACGACGTCCTCAAGGACCCCAAGAAGCGCGAGATCTACGACCAGTACGGGGAGGAGGCGATCAAGGAGGGCATGGGCGGTGGGGGCGGTCGGTCGGCGAACGACATCTTCGCCGACCTGTTCGGGGGCGGGGGCGGGGGCCGGCCCCGCGAGCGCAAGGGCGAGGACGTCAGGCACGTGCTGAACTGCACCCTGGAAGACTTCTACAACGGGGCGACGCGCAAGCTGGCGATGACGCGGGAGGTGGCGTGCGAGACGTGCAACGGGGTGGGGACGAAGAGCGGGAAGGAGCCCACGTGCGGGAACTGCCGCGGGCAGGGGGTGGAGGTGGTCGTGCAGCGGATGGGGCCGATGATCACACAGATGCAGCGGCCCTGCTCGGCGTGCGGGGGCAGCGGCAAGCAGGTGGACGCGGGGGACCGGTGCGGGGGCTGCCGGGGGAACCGGTCGGTGCCCGAGAGGAAGGTGATGGAGGTGCACATCGACAAGGGCATGAAGCACGGGGACCGCGTGGTCCTGCGGGGGGAGGCGGGCTTCTCCGGCGAGGCGGGGGTGCCCTCGGGGGACCTCGTCTTCGTGCTGCAGCAGAAGGAGCACGGGACGTTCAAGCGGGTGAAGCAGGACCTGGTGTACGAGTGCAAGATCAGTCTCGCGGAGGCCCTCTGCGGGACCAAGATCCCCGTCAAGACGCTCGACAAGGAGGGGCGGACCATTGTGGTGGCCGTCCCCCCGGGGAAGGTGATCGCGCCCGACTCGTTCCACAAGGTGGAGGGCGAGGGGATGCCCGTCCGCGGCGCGCCCTTCCAGAAGGGGAACCTGTACATCCAGTTCGACGTCCAGTTCCCCAACCAGCTCGACGGCGAGACGGCCAACGTGCTCCGCAACATCCTCACCACCATCCCCGGGCAGCTGCCGTCGCGCGGTGAGTCACTTTCGCCTTGTTTTCACACGGAGGAGCGCCAGATGATCGAAGACAACCAAATTGGGCTTCCGTCCTCACAAGACATTCGCAGGGCCCGCCCTAGAGCTTTCCCCTGCGCAGGGTTGAGAGCTGCTGCTGTTTTTACTTCCTTGGATGTCTGATGGCCTCCTCCATCCTTGTTCCCCCCTACCCCGCTTTTCTCCCGCGCGAAAGTACAAAGGACGGTCCACGGCCACTGATGACAGCATGCCAAAAAGCTCAAGATGCCCGTGCTGCGCGGGGAACCTGCCTAGCAGGAGAACCCTCCTCGCCAGCCGGTGCGTTTCCAGCGAGGGCGCCGCTCCGGCGGTGTACCTATGGGGACTGCAGCGCCTCGGCGCCGCCCTTGGTGTTCGCACCTCTGAGATCCCCACGCAGGATGCCACTGTGGACACGGCGCGGCAATGCCGCAGTCTGAGGCCTGGCCTTCCCCTCACCCTGCCTCCCGAACGCGACGTTTACAGGGACCGATGATCGAAGACAACCAAATTGGGCTTCCGTCCTCACAAGACATTCGCAGGGCCCGCCCTAGAGCTTTCCCCTGCGCAGGGTTGAGAGCTGCTGCTGTTTTTACTTCCTTGGATGTCTGAGGTCCCCTCTTTTTACTCGATTTGCCCCCCTCCCCTCGCTTCGCTGCGGCCCCTTGTCACTCCCCCCGCCCCCGGCCCCGCGACGCAGAGGCCATGGACATCGACGGCGCCGAGGAGTGCTCCATGCGCAACGTGCCTGACATCAAGGCGGAGCTCACCCAGCGCGCCCGCGAGGCCCAGAGGGGTGGCGGCAACACTTACGACAGCGACAGCGAGGACGACATGCCTGGTGGTGCCCAGCGCGTCCAGTGCGCGCAGCAGTAGAGGAGCCTGGTCCCTTTCCGCGGCCCAGGCTCCGCCCTCATATAGCTGGCAGGAACGACCTGCCCAGCACTCTGGCGGCTGCGCGGCCTTCGCGCACGCTAGGCTCGTAGGGCGGCGCTGTATGGAGGATTCAACAGACTTATCGCTCCCAGTGCTCCTGTGCGCCTGCCCCACCGCGCCCAGCGACGCCCCCCCGGTCAGCTCGCTAATCCGGGCCCCCAGGTACTCCAGGTCTTGCGCATTCAACGTACGGCAGCACCCGCGAGCGAAATGACAGCACTCACTAAGCGGCGTCGCGCAGCCGCCGGAGGACCCCCCCGACGATCCCCGCCACGTGCCCCACGAAGGCGTCCCGGGCCTCGAGCATCTCCCTCCGCATCAGCCCGGAGCCGCGTCACATTACTGTGCAGCACCCCCCCTGGGGGCTGTCCATTCTGTCGTACTTCGGCATCTTGCCAGCCAGCGTCGCCTTGGCAAGCCAGCGGGCGCGGCTGAAGCTCTGGCTCTTCTTCATCTTCTGGACCTGCTTGCGCTCCGAGAGGTAGTCGTCGACGACGTCGCAGCCCGGGATAGGGTCGATGCACGAGTCGTACTTCTCCACGATGTCGTCCTCCTCCGTGCACATGAGGAAGGTGACGAAGAACGGGTACGGGGTCATGGGCCGGTTGCGCAGCATCGTCTGCAGGTTGGCGAAGGTGATATCCCCGGGCTCCCCGTCCGTGGCGCAGAGCACGACCACGTCCTTTGTCTCGCCCTGCTTCTCCTTGGCCATCCAATTGCCCGAGAAGACGTCCCTCAGGTTCTTAGCCAGCGGCGTCCCGCCCCGCGGCTTGGCAGAGGCGAAGATCTTCTCCACCGCCGCCCGCGACGCGACCTGGTAGTAGAGCGGGTCGTTGAGGAACTTGAGGGTGAAGCCATCGGCGTGGTCGACGAGGAGGAGCATCTCGACGAGGTCGAGAAGCGTGTCCTTGAGCTCCATCCACCTCGTCCGCGGGCTGTTCACGTTGGAGTAGTCGGACACGGACGACATGCTGCCACTGTCGTCTGCGATGATCACGATGTCCGTCCCGGCGATGGAGAGGAGGTCCCTGACGATCTCCTCGGACACGTCCAGCTCGCGCTGCAATGCACACGACCGGGCGTTGCGGTGAGGATGTGAACCGCTGCCTCTGCTTCTCCACAGCGCCTTTTACTTCTCCGAAGCATTCGACGTGAATCCCCGGCGACGGGACTGCCCGGCTTCGCTGTTGGGGGTGGTTGTTTGGGAGGCTGGGGATTCTTCTCACCTGCAGGTCCGCGACGCGTGCCGCGAGATCCTTCTGGGACATGGTCGGGTTGATTCCCTCGGTCGTCTTCCCGGCGAACATGGGGTCCGGGACGTGGCGATTCCCGGTGATGGTGCGGGCCACCCTTCCGATGGGACCGACGGTCATGTTTTCTCCTTCACACTCGCGCTTCCTCGCTAGGGAGATCCGTGGGTCTCAGGTGTACGTATCGGGGAGCTTGGGGGGGAGGAGCGCCTCCCACAAGTTAATCGCGGCAAGGGCGGGCACGCGGCTGCCTCCGCGGCCCGCCGAGCAGAGTTCTGACACTCACACTGCGGGCGGGAGCGCCAGGGAGACGCCTCCCCCGGGGCCCGGGTGCCGGCCGCCGGGAGCGGGCCTTTCCCCGCCTCAGATGGCCCGTCGCGCGCTTGGTCCCGGGATTATGTCCACATCCGTCGCAAATCTTCGCGGTTTCTCGAAAGGCGTCCTGACCTCGAGCATCATACGCGGCGCTTCGTCCCTCAGCTCAGTAGAATCGGGCGGTTATCGGGGACCTGCGCCTCCTTCACATCTCTAGTGTGCTAAGCAGTCGCTCTTCGGCGGGGTTCCCTCGGGAATAAGGAGAATGGCTGGGAACTTGGCGCAGTTGGCCTCCCGCCTAACTTCGGGGGCCTTCTACGCAGTGGGGCTTGGCGCCTTCGCGGCCATGGCGGACGCGTGTCTGTATACGGGTGAGTTTTCCTACCACAAGATCGTCCAGGCGCCCCTGAATTCTCCTCCGGGGCGGGGGCAGCACCTCCTCCCCGGACGGCCGGCAGCTCCGCGGGGTCCGATTCGCAGCGATCCTGTCCACGATCCGTCCCCCCGCGGCCCCACCGGACCGTATCGAATGAAGATCTCCAATCAGCCCCGCAATCGCCCGGGACGCGCCCTCAACGCGCCACCAGCGCCGGCAACCACGCCAGGTGGGGAACCAGGAGTGCTCAGCCCCCCCCCCCGCCCCGCCCTCGCAGTCGACGGGGGCGAGCGCGCGGTGATTTTCGACAGGTTCGAGGGCGTGAAGAAGGAGACGACGGCGGAGGGGACGCACTTTATCCTCCCGTGGATCCAGAAGCCGTTCGTGATGGACATCCGGACACGGCCACGCTCCATCTCGTCCGTAACGGGAACCAAGGACCTGCAGATGGTGAACATCACGGTGCGGGTGCTGTCGCGGCCGCACGTCGAGGCCCTCCCGACCATTTTCTCCAACCTCGGCGAGGACTGGGACGAGCGCGTGCTCCCCTCCATCGTCAACGAGGTGCTCAAGGCCACCGTTGCCCAGTACAACGCCGAGTCCCTCCTCACGAAGCGTGAGATGGTCTCGCGCCAGGTCCGTGAGGCCCTGCGCAGCCGCGCCGAGGAGTTCAACATCACCCTCGAGGACGTCGCCATCACCCACCTCAGCTACGGGTACGACTTCGCGAAGGCCATCGAGTCTAAGCAGGTCGCGGAGCAGGACGCCGAGCGCGCCAAGTGGCTCGTGACCAAGGCCGACCAGGAGCGGCTGGCGGCCGTTATCCGTGCCGAGGGCGAGGCCGAGGCCGCCAAGCTCATCTCCGACGCCACCAAGCAGGTCGGGCCCGCCCTCATCGACCTCCGCCGTATCGAGGCTGCCAAGGAGATCGCTGCAGTGCTCAGCGCCTCGCGCGGGGTCGTCTACCTCCCCGCCGGCCAGCAGACGCTCATCGGCATCAACCCCGGGCAGTAGGCCGGCTGCGGCACGACCATTGAACGCGGTGCAGAACGCCTCCGTCGCCCCCCCCCCCGCCATGGCAGCACTTTCTGACGCTGGCGTGGGGGCGGGGCTCGGGCGTTTCTAGCTCCCTGCGTCGCTCCGAGCGGCCCGGGCTCCTCACTACAGCCCATATGGCCAGGTGTCTCACCTCTTCGGCCAATAAGAAGCTCGTTTGGGTAGGTAACCACAGGTTCGGTGAGTGCTCTGCTCGTTGTGACTTCCTCCCACCCCACGCGCAGCGCTGAGAGGGGTTTGAGGTTGGGACCGGGGAGAAGAGGGTCGCATCACGGGATCTTCTACGCCCTGCGTCGCTTGATAAGCGCGTTGGTGGCTAAGACACCCTGCAATTCGCTCGCAATGCACCTTGACCTGGGCCCCGGCCCCTCTTTCGATCTGTGCCGGCTAGTCACGTGTTTCCCTCGCGGAAATAATCTTTATCGATGAATCACGAATCGTTGGTACATTCTCGTCCAAACAAAGCGACGGATTAGGTCAACGCGGGAGGGCCTCCCCTCGAGATCTTTTGGCGGTCCTTTCCCCGTGCCTATGTCGTTTTCCTAGTCTTTTGGAGGGACTGAAGACGCCAAATAAGCCACAGGATACGCGGCTGGGAGTTTATTTCTTGCCCCTTCCCCCGCGGTCAGTGAAATCCGAGGGCTAGGTTGCCACCGCGGGAAGTCGACCACCGGGCGAATGGCGCCCCGGCTCGCGATCTCGCGTGCCCGTATCTCCACGTCGGTGGTAGGGCCTGCTTCATCATTCCGGTGCATTTCAGTACCCGGGCCCAGACGCCCCGCGCTGGGCAGTGAGGGCGCCTGCCCTTGGAGCCCCCCCCCCCCCTCCCTCCCGGGGCCCCATGCGCCCCCCCTGTGGCCCCTCTCGCGCGCCCTGGCCCCCCTCCTTCTTCCGGGGCCCTTTCGCCCCCCGGCCCCGGCGCCCCCGGCGGGGCGGGGGGGGGGCCCCCCCCTGGGGCCCCCCCCCCCCCCTGACGTTCGGGGCCCGATAGGCCCCGCTGTTGGCCCGATTTCGGCGCCGTCGACCCATTCAGGGTCGTAATTCACCCTCTCCTCATCGAATTCCTCTGATTCTGTGGCGCCGGGAGCCGTGCCTGTCCCCACACGCCTGTACATGTGGACATGTCCCCCGCGCCGGACCCCTGGCTGGTGGGCGAGCACTGCTGGGGACACCATGGGACGAGCCCTGACTGCGCCGTGATTCCCCGACGTCTCGCCCGCAGTTTTCTCTCCGGAAGCGCCCTCCCCGTGCCCTGGACACCTACTTCCGAGCCCTCGAGCAGAGTCACAGCTGTCAAACGACTGCACACACCACTGGTGGCGAGACACCGTGAATGGGTGACGAGATGGGGAACTGCGCTTCTGGACAATCCATGTCGGCCGAGGAGAAGAAGCTTCGGGGTCCCTACGTCCCGAAGTTCAAGGATGGGTACAAGCATATCAGCGTCAAGCTTGGCACCGACATGAAGAACCTGGGGAAGCCGGACTTCGTGCTCGGGCGGGTCACGCCCTCCCTGACTGACCACTACACCATCGGCGAAGTGCTTGGGAAGGGCAAGTTCGGGCTGGTGAAGAAGGCCAAGAATAAGGAGGACGGGAAGGTGTACGCCTGCAAGACCATCTTCAAGTTCGAGCACGAGGACAAGGACCACACGACGACGGGCATGCAGGACATCCTAGACGTCGAGGACGTGCGCAAGGAGGTGATGATCATGAAGCACTTGGAGGGGATTGACGGAGTGGTGCACCTGCGGGACACCTTCGAGGACAAGGAGAAGGTGCACCTGGTGCTTGAGCTGTGCACGGGGGGGGACCTGTTCGACCGGGTTCAGCAGGAGGTGCCCTACACGGAGAAGAAGGCGGCCGAGATGATCCGGGCCGTCCTGGTGGCGCTGTCCAAGATGCACCAGATGGGGGTCATCCACCGCGACATCAAGCCGGAGAACTTCCTCATCGATGAGAACGGCGCGATCAAGTTCGCTGACTTCGGGCTCTCGACCTTCTTCAAGAAAGGCCAGTTCTTCAACGAGCACCTGGGCTCCCCCAACTACATGGCCCCCGAGGTATGCGGCATGCGGACGGCGCCGCAGTCGAGGTACGTGACTAAGTACAACGAGAAGGCCGACATCTGGTCCATCGGGTGTGTCCTTTACATCCTCCTCTCGGGCCTGCCCCCCTTCTGGGGCCCCCAGGACCAGGTCTACCGCCAGATCCGCTTTGAGCCTGTCGACTACGAGACGGACCCGTGGGGCTCCATCTCCGAGGGCGCCAAGCGATGCTGCATGGCGATGCTCGAGCGGGACATCAAGAAGCGCACGACCGCCGAGGAGATCCTTCGTGACCCCTGGCTCTGCGGCAACGCCCCCGACACGGAGCTCTCCCACGCGGTCGCCGACCGCATCGCCAAGTTCTCCGCGCACAACAAGCTTATCAAGCAGGCCATGTGGGCTCTTTCGGACACCCTCCCCGCCGACGAGATCATGGGCATGAAGAACATGTTCGAGGACCTCGACAAGGACAAGTCGGGCACCATCACGATGGACGAGCTCCGCTCCGCACTCGACAACCCCAGCTACGGCATGACCAAGGAGCAGATCCAGGGCCTCCTCGACGCCGCCGACCTCGACGGCAACCGCCGCATCGACTGGAAGGAGTTCCTCGCCGCCACTGTCAGCAAGTCCAAGCTCACCCGCGAGGACCGCCTCTCGTACATCTTCTCCGTCTACGACGCCGACGGCAACGGCGTCCTCGACCGTGAGGAGATCACCAACGCCCTACGCAACCAGCCGGGCACCACGACGAACGACATCGAGCAGATCTTCAAGGATCTCGACGTCAACGGCGACGGGAAGATCAGCTACCAGGAGTTCAGTGCGAAGTTCTTCCAGGGCGCGTGATGGGTCCATTGTGCCCCCTCACCGTCTTTGCGGAGTTGAACGTACCATTTCCGCCGTGAGGTGCCGGCTGGTTAGAATTAGGGGCGCTCCAGGCCCACCCACTCTGCCCCACTGGGGCTGCGTGCGGCTCACGGGCGCTCGGCACAACGCTGACCGACTGGAACCATCGGCGCCCTCACGCAACGGTTGCGAGTCTGCCGCGGCGGCAGACTGCCGCCTTTACATCCGGTCGACGGCGATCCGACCATAATTTCCAACATTCTGTCCCTTCCCCCCGGTGAAACTTTGAGCAAATCACGCTGAAGGCGGAGACATCGCTTCAAGTTCGGGGACCCAGGGGACCTAGGGAGTTCATGGGCGCGTGTCCCTCCTGCGAAGACTCGTTTGTTGTGTTAAGGCGCCGAATCGCTTGACCTCGACAATGAGGGCGCTACTATCGACGCCCTCCGCGTCTGGGGGCATCCGGGCCCGGAGAGCGCGGCGCGAACTCGGCGTGGCTTCTCACGAGGCCACAACGCCTAGCCTGCCCTCCGCTCCCGCGCGGGGGGCGCCTGCCCACGCATATATGCCTTCACCGCGGCAAAAACAGCTCCCCGACTTCCTGGCGGACCGCGTCAAGGCGGACGAGATGTTCCTCGGCAAGGTGGGTCTTAGCCCCGAACCCACCCCGTCCCATCGCAAAATCTCCTTTCTCTCCCGCGAACGCCACTTAAATCGTAAATGGAACCCCATATACTGCCAGATACCTCCGCTTTCCTTGTCGTCAATCCCGGTCCACGCTTCATGATGTTCCACCTCCGAACTTGAGTATAATGCCTCAGCCTTCCTCAGGCCTCTCGCGCCCTCTCCTCTGCCCGCAGCTCGGAACGGAGGTCTCGGTGAACTTCGCCTGCTCTTTACTAGCGGAAGTGGCGGCCAGGGGCGAGAACTTCAGCGCTCAGCTCCCCCTCGTGGCCAGGTGATGCCAACCGCGATAAATCCGCACAATGCCTATTATTCCGCTCCCCCTTATTGCTAGACGGTAGTGTAAGCTGATATATTCGATATTGTAGCAAGATGACGGCAGCAAGTCCCCGTGATGGGCGCGGAAACGCATTTGTGCGCGAGCCCCTAACAACAACAGCCCCCTCCCTGGCCAGTCCGGGCTCCTGTCTCACCCTCCCCTCCACCCCTGCACTGCCGCAGCGACCTGGCCATCGGTAGCGCTATGTGCTTCGCGATCATGTGCCTGATGGCTCCCGTCCCCACCAAGACGGGTACCACGAGCGGCATGGCCCGGATGCGGCGGACCGTCTCGGGGCGGCTGTACAAGATGAAGAAGCGGGGCGCGAGGCGCGCAAACGACCTCAAGTCGCTGTGGAAGTCGGTCGACCGGCTCCCGACGTATGCTCTGGACAACCGGAAGGACTACACGACAGCCCAGCGGGCTGGCTCGGTGGCGTTGCAGTCGGCACGGTTCGCGACCCTGGGGCTGCTGGGGGGCTCGGTGGGGCAGGTGGTGACCGACCTGGTGTCGAGCGCCCTGGCGGCGGCGGGGCAGTCCCCGTCGACGGCGCCGGGGGCGCTGCGGGGCATCGACGCGCGGCTGGCCGAGGCCGCGCTGGCCGAGGCGGCGACCCTGACGTCGCTCGGGGCCGGGCTGGCGAGCGCGGTCGTCGACTCGGTGGGCGCCGCGGCGGACCCACAGATCGGGATCGGGTCCTCGAGCCTCGCGCTGTCCGACTACGTCCTCGCCGAGGCCGAGTCCGCCCTCTCCACGGGCCTCACGGACGTCAACGCCCTGGGTGCCCCTGGCGGGGCGGCCCTTGACATCGCCGACCTGGCCATCACCCGAGTCCTCGGCATCGGCCGCCCCGACGCCGACCTCCTGCTCCCGCTCACCCAGGGGCAGCCCCCCACCATCGACGCCGGCACCCTCGCGGACGCCATCGTCGCCGTCGAGGCGGCGCTCGAGCAGGCCGACCTTGTCTTCGGCATCGAGCTCGACCCGACTGTCCTCGAGTACTTCGCGTCGATAGCTGAGCCCGTGGCGCGGGTGCCCGCGTTTGTCGTCACGGCGGCCGCGTGGGCGCTCTTCCTGGGTGTGTCGACCAACCTGCGGTACCAGCTGGTGTGCGGCGTCGAGCAGTGGCTGGAGGGGACTCCGCTAGCGGACAACCGGGCGACGCTGGGCGCGACGATGACGGCGGTGCGGCTCGGAAACAACGTGCTCGGGGGTGTCCAGTTCGTCCAGATCGCCGAGTTCATGAGGGCCACGCTGGCGTAGGGCCTTGACTGCCGCGACGCGATGTGAGGATAGATAAGAGCGAGAGGGGCAGTACCAGCGCCTGTGCCGGCCTTCCGCGGCGAAGCGTAGGGGCGCAGCATGAGTAGCGTGCCCCCCCCCCCTCGGTTGAAGTCACAACTTCAGTAGCGCCACCGAGCGGCACCGGGCCTGGGACAGGCGGGGGCTCCTGAGGAGTTGGCCTCGCCCTGCCCCTGCGTACCAGACCCCCGCTGCCAGTGGAATCGTGCTCACCTCCCTGCCCTCCCCCGCCCCGACAAGAACGCGTCGCGCGCCGCGGTTGCGCGCGCAGAGTCGTCGCCCCTCCCAACCCGCAAGCCTGGAAGCCCAAGTGGCCGACCGGCTGGGCGCAACTTCGGAATCTTCGGAATCTGAGAAGCCCCCGGGACAGATAGGTGGGCCGTCGGCGCCGCTCCTGGAGGGCTACGGTCTGGATAAAATGAGTGTAAGCGAGATCACGGAGGTAGAAAATACCAAGGATGACTCCATAAAGAAGGAGAGCTCGACTGTGGAGGTGAGATCGGCGTCCTTTCCCAGCCAAATGCCGAGGCCCCCTTCCCGTGACCTTCCTATCTCTCTCTCTCTCCGACATCGTAGAAACGCGATTTCGTCTGATCACGAGCCGAACTCAGTCGTATTTCTGCTCGCTAGTCGCTAAAATGCATCAGAAACCACGCCGCGCGCCGGAAGCGCCGCTTCTGATTGACCCTCCCCCAAATCTCCGCGCAGGGGGATGGAGGGGCCTCCAACCGCTCCTCCGAGGATGGGGAGCTGACCATGAGCAAGGCGTGTGCTTATGGCAATATCGAAAGGTACGAAACCCGCGTACACGAATCATTCGTATTCCCCGTGGCGAGATATGGCGCCGGGCTCTGAAAAGAGAAACCGCGGGCAACTTCTCGGAGATTGCTCGCTGGTCGCCCCGCGCACTGGTCTCAAGGCCCTCTTGCCCTCTTCTTTACCAACTACCCCTTCCGATGCGACCGACTCGCAGGGTGAAGGAGCTCATGGCCGAGAGCACGAGCGTGTCGTTCGTCAACCAACCGGACCCGGAGGGGTACTACCCCGTCCAGTGGGCAGCGCTGAACGACCGGTGCGTCGTGCTCGAGTACCTCGTAGAGAACGGGGCAGATGTCAACGTTTCGGACGCCAAGGTGACCGCCGTGCGCCCTGCGAGACCCGCCCGGGCGCCATGTTCCCTGTCCCGTGACCTTGCCCCCCCTGGACGCTCGCCTCTGCCCCCCCGCCCGCAGACCGGGCAGTCGGCCCTGCACTGGGCGGCGGTGACTGGCGCGGAGGGGGCCCTCACGCTGCTCCTCCGCGCCGGGGCGGACCCCAACGCCACGGACTGCAAGGGCTACACCCCCGCCCACATCTCGGCCCAGTACGGCCAGACCGCCTTCCTGTACGAGCTGGCGGCGCAGCACCGGGTGCCCGTGGACACCCTGGACGTGGACGGGCGGTCCCCGCTCCACTGGGCCGCGTACAAGGGCAACGAGGACTGCTGCAAGCTCCTCATCGTCCTCGACGCCAAGGTCAACCGCCCCGACACGGAGCAGTGCACGCCCCTCCACTGGGCCGCGATCCGCGGTTACGGCGGCACGATCACCACCCTCGTCCATGGGGGGGCCGCGGACGCCCTCTCCATGGGCGAGGTCAACGGGCAGCGTCCCGAGGACCTCGCCCGGGAGAAGAACCACACCATGGTCGTCCACCACCTCCCGGTGCGCCGGCCCCCCGCCCCCATCGCCCCCCCGGCCCCCGTCGCCCCCGCCACCCCCCCGCCCCAAGGCCCGGCCCGGCCGCGCCCGACCGCCCCGCCCCCTCCCCCCCGCCGCCCGCAGCAACTGAAGCACCAGGCAATGAGGAAGAAGCACCCCGTGTGGGGCCGGCACGGGTCGATGGCGTGGCTGGGGCGGGTCGACATGAGTTGGTTCCTCTGGAGCCAGTACACGCTGCTCAACTTCGTCCTGTGGTTCCTAGTGCGCAACGCCACGTCGCTGCCGCCGCCGGGGCCCGCGATCAACCGGCTGGTCCTACTGACACAGCTGTGCTCGGTCGCCGGGACGGCCCTGCTCTACAAGACGACGTTCAGCGACCCAGGCTTCGTGCCGCTGCACCTGGGGGACGCCGATGCGGTGGGGAGCGGGCGGGGCGGGGGGCCGGGAGGCGGCGAGGGGGACAGGGCGGCGCAGTACAGCATCCTGAGGTCCCCGGCGCTGAGGCAGGGGCAGTGGGGGCAGCTCTGTGTGAGCTGCAAGCTCGTGCGCCCGCTCCGGTCCAAGCACTGCGCGGTGAGGGACCGGTGCACCGAGGTGTTCGACCACTACTGCCCGTGGGTGGGGAACACGGTGGGGAAGGCGAACCGGCACTACTTCTTTGGGCTCCTGGTCTTCACGGCGGCATCGCTCTTCCTGGCCGCGCTCACCGGCGGGCTCCGGCTGCGCGAGGGCCGCGGCGGCGTGCGGTCGCTCACGGGGGGGTTCTGGGTGATCGCGTTCGTGGCGTGGATCTGCGTCCTGCTGCTCTCCACGCTGGCCATCCTCATGGCCCAGATCCAGAGCATCTGCACTAACGTCACCACCAACGAGATGAGCAACTGGCACCGCTACCCCCACATGAAGCACCCGCGCTCCGGCATCTTCCGCAACCCCTTCGACAAGGGGCTCAAGGCCAACGTGATCGAGTGCTTCACGCCTTGGAGGCAGCCGATGGAGGGGGTGACGGTGGAGCTTAGCCCGGGGGTGGCGCGGGGCGGGAACTACCGCGACGGGGAGCCCCACGAGGGCACCTCGCTGCTGTCTGGGATGGTGGGCGGGAACAGCGGGCATGTGCACGGCCCCAGCTGCCGCCACTGAATTCCGGCGCCTGGCGTCCGCGGCAGGACCCAGGCATTTACCGGTTGAACTCGTTGCAGGCTCGTCGTCAAGGGTTGCCCGGCAGGAAAGCCCCGAGCTCCTCGTGCATCAGAGCCAGCCCCCGCAGATGCGCCCCGAGCTCCGCCGCCACCTGAACCCCACCCTCTGGGGCCACCGTTGCCTCAGCGTCCACGCGCGCAGCCGCTCCCTCCATCATACGCTGCGCCTCGATGATGCGCCGGCACAACGGGACCGCCTCCCGGTCCGCGTCCGCGAGGGCGACTCCGCTATCCACCCCTCCCGCCCGCGTGGCGCACCCACTCGCTGCGCCGCCCGGCCCGACCGCCTCGACCGGCGCCCTGACCGCCTCGACCGGCGGCCTGACCGCCTCGACCGGCGGCCTGACCGCCTCGACCGGCGCCCCAATCGCCTCGACCGGCGCCCCGCCGTCTCCCTGCGGCCGCTCCCCAGCCCCCCCCTCGGGCTCGCAACAGGGTCTCACCGGCCGCTTGAGCAAAACCGTGCCCTCGGGGTCCAGGACGAGGCCGTCGAGGCAACGCGACTCGGACGGGGAGACGCGGGAAAAGCCCAGCTTGGCGCTCCACAGGGCGAACTGGCTCTTTGCGGCGGGCACGACGAGGTGCCTGACGTCGAGGGGGGCCAGGAGCAGGGACTCGAGTGCGCCGACGAGGACGCGGAGGTTACCCCCGCGGCGGTACCCCTCCTTGGTAGCCACGAACGGGAGCTCGCAGAAGCGGTTCCCGCGCAGCCGGACGCAGCCGGCCGTCACCACGCACCCCGCCCTCCGCAGCAGCACCGTCCGGTAGTCCCTCAGGTCCGGCTGGCCGGCGAGCGCGGGCGCCCTCTGGTGCAGGACGGAGTCGGCGAGGTTGAATGGCGAGAGCGGGTCCTCGCCGCCGCCGCCGTCGCCGCCCCGGGCGGAGTCGGGCGCCGCCATGTCGAAGGCCTCTCGGAAGATGGAGAGCGCCGCCGCTGTGCTCATTCTGGCCGGGCGCTTCGAGGGGTCGTGCCTGACGACCTCGAGTGTGTGCAAGTCGGCGCCGGGGACGGGCACTCGGTCGCAGTCGAGCCTGTCGAGGGCCAAGGCGGCGCTCTCGCACCCCGGCGAGCAGTACCACTCCCCGTCGGACAGCTGGTCCAGAGTCACAGGCCGCGCGCCCCCACGCCGCCGCGAGAGGCACCCCAGATGGATCCCCACCATCTCGCAGGCGTCGCAGACGGCCATCGCGAGGGGATCAAGCCCGGTGACATCCAGGGAGTGCTCCTCCCCGCCGCACTCGCAGCACTGCGGGGCCGCCCGGCACCACTCCCCGGCCGCCCGTGTGTCGGCGGCCGCGGCGGCCTCCTCCATCGCCAGCATCGCCTGGGCATGGGCGAGGTCAGCCCTGTCCACGTCGCGGAGGCGCTGCTGCCGGACCCGGGGCGACGGCGAGGCTCCCGGGGCCCGAGTCTTCCTCGGCTCGCGTCGCACGGGAACGGCAGGCTCCCTCCTCCGGGTGGCCACCAGGCTGCGGCCCATGACTGACGGGGGGGCGCACTGGGAGAGGATGCGCTCGTATTCCGCCTTGTTCGTGCCCTTGCTGTTCAGGATCTGGAGAATCTCCGGGTCCTCCATGTAGTCGTCCCGCGTGTAGCCCGCTGTGGTGGATGGCGAGGAGTCCCCCGGAGGCAAAGCAGCGGCAGGGGCGGGGGGCGGCGCTGGGGTCCGCGCCGCCGAGCTGGGCCCCGCGCCGCCCAATTGTGGCGAGAAAACCCGAGCCGGAGGGCTCGGGATCGGGAACCCCTCGGAATCAACCTTCGGGAGGCTGCTAAAGGCGTCTCCCGCAAAAGAGTACGGGTCGTCGCCCTCGGAATCAGAGGTTGAGGGCGGCTCCCTAGCTCTCTTGCGGGTGCCTTCCTGGCCGACACTCTCTCCTGATCTGGTGCAAATCAGGGCATGATTAGCAGCAGTGTTGTTCCACTCGCCGTTTTTTTCACTGTTGCCTTCGCATAGCTCCTCCATGAGTGCGTCTGGGCGCCCGTCCTGCGGAGGGTGGGAGCTCACAACACTGGCTGAGGTGAAATTCGAGTCCGAAGGGTAGGTGCAAGAGATCCCCCAATTTTGCAGGATTTACAATCTATAACGGGGATTTATATTCCATATAATACTAGAATCCTTTGACAATAAGGTCTAGGAGCCCTGATTCTCGCTGACGGAGATCTCCGAGATCAGCAGCCCTTCAGAGCAGTTGGAAGCGGTCGCGGCTCACCTGCGAAGCTTGCGCCCCCAGCGGGCCCGAGACGCGCAGCTGACAATGCACCGTGGCCTCCATGTTCTCAGCGTCGGCCCCCGGCCCCGCCATGAGGCCCACCACGGGTGATTCCGCCCTGGGGACACATGCACCGGACTCGCTCATCAGCAGCAGAAACCGATGTCTTGAGATTCGTTCAATCAACAAGCTACTCGGGCGAACGGAGCCCTCTAGACAAGGCCGAGCCTGGGGCCTTAGGCTCAAGGTACGCGCACGGGAATGCGTCACTCACGATACCTGTCAGTACACAGTGCACCGTTTCCGCTTCACATGCACCGGCCACACTTCGAGGTGTCCTCCTCACCGTCGTCGGCGACGGCCCTGGCCTTGCTGCCGCCAGCCCCTGCAGCCACAGCAGCTCGACAAGGAGGGACGTGAACGACCAGGGTGGACGCCACGCGTCCCGCCACCGAGCAGCCCGGCCTGGCCCACGAGACCCCCCTTGGCCGCTCCCCCTTGGCCGCTCCCCCTCAGTTACCTGAGCTCCCAGCGCTGGAGGAGTCGATGAGCGAGGGCTCCATGTGGGCGGGGGCCTCGAACCCGAGGAGCTCAATGGTGGTCGCCGTGACATTGGCGAGGCCGGCGTCGGGGAGGTCGGTGCGGAACTTGAGGCCCGCGGGGAGGCCCTTGCCGCCGATTGCCACGGGCACCGGGGCGAGGGTGTGCGAGGTGAGGGGGATGGGCCCGTTCTCGTTGGAGAGAGGCGCGTTGGTCTTCTTCTCGCGCTGCACCATGTCGTCGGCGTTCCCGTGGTCCGAGGTCACGAGCCACCTGCCGTTGAGCTCGTCGACGCAGTCGAGCAGCTCCTTCACACACTTGTCGACGAAGACGCAGGCGTCGCGGGTGGCCTGGAGGTCGCCCGTGTGGCCGACCATGTCCGGGTTGGCGTAGTTGATGCGCACCATGTTGAACTTGCCGCTCTTGAGCGCCTCGAGCCCCGCGTCAGTGATCTCCCGCGCCTTCATCAGCGGCGCCTCATTGAAGGGCACCGTGTCGGACGGGATCTCGACGTACGTCTCGAGCTTCTCGTCGAAGTACCCGGACCGGTTGCCGTTCCAGAAGAAGGTCACGTGGCCGAACTTCTGCGTCTCCGAGCAGGCGAAGGTGGAGACGCCGCTCTTGCACAGGTACTCGCCCGACACCTTCTCGATGAGCGGGGGGGGCACCAGGTAGTTGGTCGGGAGCTTGAGGTCGCCGTCGTACTGCATCATTCCGGCAAACTTGATCTTGGGGAAGCGGACGCGGTCGAAGGCAGTGAAGTCCTCGTACTCGAGGGCCTTGGACATCTGCACCATACGGTCGGCGCGGAAGTTGACGGTCACCACCGCGTCCCCGTCCTGCACGGCTCCCACGGGGGCCCCCGCCGCGTCCACGATCACGAAGGGCTCGAGCCACTGGTCCTGCGTGGGCTTCTCGGCGCCATTCTTGGGCTTGCGCAGGTCCGCGATCGCCTCGTTGGCGTCCGTGTACTTATTGGGCGCCTCCCCGAGCACGTGCGCGTCCCATCCGCGCTTGACGATGCTCCAGTCCGCCTCATACCGGTCCATGGTGACATACATGCGGCCGCCGCCCGAGGCGATCTTGGCGTCGCAGCCATCGAGGGAGGCGAGGACGTCCCCGAGCTCCTTGAAGAACTTGACGGAGGACCCGTCCTCGACGTCGCGCCCGTCGGCGAGCACGTGCAGGCGGATCCGCTTGGCCCCGTCCCTCACCGCCCCGCGCACCGTCTTGACGATCTGGTCGAAGCGGGAGTGGACGCCGCCGTCTGACAGGAGCCCGATGAGGTGGAGAGTGCCCTCGGCGAAGCAGGGCTTGATGAAGTTCCACCCGTCCCCGGTGAACATGGACCCCGTGTCCAGCGCGATGTCCACGAGACGAGCCCCCTGGTCCACCACCTGGCCCGAACCGAGGGCGTTGTGGCCCACCTCCGAGTTGCCCATGTCAGCGTCCGAGGGGAGACCGACGGCGGTACCGTGGGCGCGCACGGTCCTCCACCGCTCGGGGGCAGTCTGGGCGAGCGAGTCCATCACGGGGGTCTGCGCAGACAGGCGGGGGGGAGGAGGGCTCGTGAAGGCCGCAGGGGGACGGGGAGTGGTGCGGAGGGGAACCCATCACGGGTTCGGCGGGGAGAAACGCGGGCCCCGGCGATCGGTGACGCGGCGGTGTGGGCAACGGTGACCGGAGGAGGGGAGGTAGGGACCTGGCTCCCCCCGACGGATCGCACCGGAGAGGAGGCGTGGAGGGCCCATGATTCCCACGCGCGGGAATCGTCCCGGGTGGAGGGATACTCACCTCGCAGGAGTGGATGGCGTTGAACTCATCCTTGTTGGGGTTCTCACCCCAGCCGTCAAGGATGCACACCTGCGGGAGGGGAAGATAATCCAGGGTGATGGGAGAGGGGGGGGCATCGCTCGGCGCACCTTCCAAGGACGCGCACTGGGCGCTGGGGAGGCGACGGGAGATCCCGCCGCGGCGATAAAGAGGTTTTGGGTACTGATTGCCGGAATGTAGGACAGAGGGCGGGTATATGGCAGTGGACAGTAAAATAATCGGCGTCGCGACTGGCTGGCCCTCAGGGGGGAAGCGCGGCGATTCCCGCCCACGAGGGGGGTAACGGGGTAGTATTCCTCTCTGTTCGTGAAAAATCGATCGGTATATGGCGTGTGTCACATCGGGATTTCGCTGTTTCAGCGGGACGCGGGCGGGAATCGGGGCTCGGACGTTGCAGCGGAAACGGCCTCCATCCTCGCGGTGCGTCGCATCGCTTCCACGATGTGGGCCGACATGGGCGTCTTTACAGTGCGAGTGTGGACGACGAATACTCACGAGAACGGGGGCCGCACCCGCGCGGGGGATGGTGGGGTGGTCCTTCAGCTGGGTTGCCATCTTCTTCGCTCGATTCACCGGTCTCTGTGAAGGGGCAAGTAAATCTCGGCGCTGCGGTGCGTCGCGGACGACCGTGAGCACCACTAGGGGGGCAGGGGGGAGGCGGCTCCCGGCAGGGACGCCCTTTCTCCGCGTCGGACAGCCGAGGGTCGACCCCCCTCCTCACTGCATCCAGGCTGTCAGGGCGACCCGGTCGGCGAAGGAGGGGCACACCTCGTGGTCCACGGCCCCGCTCAGGAAGAGCACCACCCTCCCCGCCACGGGCGCCACCTCAACCGTCGCCATCCCCTCGGCGTCCACCCCTCGCGCGACTCCAGGCCCGAGCGCCCCGTGGCACGCGCAGGCCCCCCCGCCTGCGCCTGCGCCTGCGCCCCCGGCCCCCCCCGCCTCCCCCCCCCCCTCGTACCCCGGGGCGCCCCTCGGGATCCATAGCCGCAGCGCACCCCCGTGCCCCTCGTCCCAACCCTCGCTCGTGTACAGGATGGCCGTGACTCGCCGCTGCTCGTCCTCCGTCCCGTCGTCGGGCAAGGCGTCGCGGTGCCGCTCGTAGCGGGTGCCGCCGGGGCGGAAGTGCGCCAGCTGGTACTCGGCGCCCATCCGCGCGAGCCTGATGGCGCCGGCCAGGTCCTCCTGGATCTCGCGCAGGCGCGCCACCCCCGCCGCCACCCCCGGGGGGCCATCGCCCGCCGTCACAAACGCGATCCGGTCGCTGCGGGCCCCGAAGTCGGTGAACCTGCCCGCCTCCGCGTCCCCGGCGTGGTGCTCCAGCTCGCTCGCCAGGCACAGCCTTCCCTCCCCGGACAGCCCCATCGCGTCCTCCCGCAGCGCCACCGCCTCGGCCACCCCGAAGGCCCCGTCGATCACTACGTAACCGTGCTCCCACAGGTGGGCCAGGTGGGCCTCGGCGAGCGCCCTGCACGCGCCCCCCGCGGCGCCCCCCTCCTCCAGGAAGAGCCTCCGGCACACGTGCAGTCCGGGCTCCTCGGCCTCCAGCATCGCGATCAGCTCGCTCTCGTCCATCTCGATGACCTCCTCCTCCCCCTCCTCCCCCTCCTCCTCGGGCTCCTCCCCGTCCACGTCCTCGCCCGCCCCCCATTCCGGCTCTGTGGGGGAGGTCGGCGCGGTCCAACATTATGCATCTTCCCAGTCTGGGGTGAATACCCCAGGGGGGACCTGCGTGTGCGCCGCAGAGCCGCGGTTTTCGGGGCACCCACCGTCGCCCCGGTCCTTCTCCACGGCGAGCCTCGCGATGCGCGAGGACAGCGAGGTGTTCTGCTCGGCCATGGTGTCGGCGATGCGGCAATCAGGGGCGGGCCAGTGGCGGGACTGGTCGAGGACGGAGCGCCGCGGACGGCCCTGAGCACGCCCGAGGATCTCGACGGTGGACCGGCGGCCCCAGCTGCCGCTGACGTAAACAGTGTTCTTACGCCGCGAGGCGAGCGCGAGCGCTTCCTGCAGGCTAAGTGATCTTTGTTCGGAGCCCCCTTAAACAGCAGAACCCGCGCACGCCCGTTCGGAGGCGCCATCGCTAGAAGAGAGACCCCGGGCGCGCTGAACTCCGGCCCCTCGACCCCTCGGCTCTGGAAACTCGCTCGGGATCTCCACGGCGACGCGATGGGCGTTCTCAGGCGCGTCTCGCGGAGAATACGCTTTCTGGATTCCGTGATTTGTGAGAGAGGGGCACTCCCGCAAGCTTTCGGGGCCGAGTCCCGGTCGAGAGCCGGTGCCCCCTCCACCTCGGAGCCCACCGGGGGGGGCGCAGTGGCGGGGGGGCTCGCTACGCTCGCTAGCCGCTCCGGTCTCGCCCGGGCGCTGAGCACGTCCCGCCCCTCCCTGGCCTTCGACATCGAGGACAAGTTCAACAGCACGGGCAACAAGTGGGCCGACCTTCTCGACGAGAAGGACCCGCAAGCGCCCAAGGGGGGCAAGGGCCCAGCGGGGGCCGCCACCCCCCCGGAGCTGTCCGACGAGGAGGCGGCGGAAGTGGCCAGGTGAGCGCGCCGCCCCCGCATGTCCCCGCGTGCCCCCCCCCCCCAAACCCCCTCCCCCGAACCCCCTCCCCCGAAGCCCCTCAACCAAACCCCTCCCCCAAAACCCCTTTCCCCCCCACAGCGATGCTGCGCTTCTGATCCGGGCATTTGCGTACGGGGCCGTGGGGGCGGTGATCGTGGCAGGGACGTGCGTGTGGGCGCTGTTCAAGTTGT
>Ga0181583_10000974_pt1 | contig 20925 bp, 9 predicted proteins | sample 071ome_31_FD_132461 | JGI IMG/M metagenome (GOLD analysis project Ga0181583, IMG submission 132461) | Coastal salt marsh microbial communities from the Groves Creek Marsh, Skidaway Island, Georgia - 071405CT metaG (megahit assembly) | ecosystem: Environmental > Aquatic > Marine > Intertidal zone... | reverse complement strand
GGCGGGCCCGTTCCCGGAGCCCGCCCCCGGGTTTGAACCCCCACTTCATTCCCACCGAGCCCCCCCCCCCCCGCCCCCCGGCCCCCCGCAGCCCCCCCCCACTTCCCCCGCCCCGCCCCCCCCCCCCCACACTCACGGCGGGGAGACGACCACGTCGCCTCGGAGCAGCGTCACTAGCCGCTCCCGGTCCCGGGACCCGCCGCGGGCCTCGGAGCTGCGCACGTACTCGAGCGCCGTCTTGTTGAACGCGCTCTTGACGTGGGGGTCGGCGCCGGCCTCGATCAGCGCCTCGACGGCGCCGAGGTGCCCGCGCTCGGCGGCCAGGATGAGGGGCGTGGAGCCCGAGAGGAAGTCGCGGCGGTCGACGTCGGCGCCGGCGGCGAGGAGGAGGCGGCACACCTCGACGTGGCCGCGCGCGGCGGCCTTGGCGAGGGCCGTGAAGCCCTTGGCGTCGGCCCAGTTGACGTCGGCCCCGGACCGGAGCAGCTCCCGGGCGATGGACGCGTGGCCGAAGAAGGCGGCGCTGAGGAGGGGGGTCGCCTGCTCGACGGTCGACGGGAGGTCGACGGGCGCCCCGGCGTCGATCAGCGCCCGGACGACCTCCTCGTGGCCCTCCCCGGCGGCCAGGGTCAGCGCCGTGCACCCCGTGTCGCACTGCCGCCCCACCGCCGCCCCCGCCCCCAGCAGCGCCTTGAACACGGCCCCGTGCCCGTGGGCCGCCGCAGCCATCAGGGGCGTGTAGCCGTTGAGGTCCTCGGCGTCCACGCTGGCCCCGGCCGCGATGAGCAGGTCGGCCACCTCGGCGTGCCCCTGCTCCGCGGCCGCCAGCAGCGGCGAGCAGCTGCACGCCAGCGGGTTGACGTCCACCTCGGCCCCGGCCGCCAGCAGCGCCGCCACCGCCCCGGCGTGGCCGCCCGACGCTGCCAGGAGCAGCGGCCCGGTCCAGCTCACATTGACCCAGTTCGGGTCGGCCCCGGCGCCCGCCAGCTCGGCCACCACGGCCGCGTGGCCCGCCGCCGCCGCCGCCATCAGGGGCGTGTTCCCCTCCCGGTCGTCGCGGTCCACCGCCGCCCCGGCCCCCACGAGCGCGGCCACGGTGCCGAGGTGCCCCGCCGCCGCCGCCAGGGCCAGGGCGGTGCGCCCGTCGGGGTCAGCGCACGCGGGGCTCGCCCCCGCGCCCAACAGCGCCCGCACGGTCCCCTCGTGACCCCCGCGGGCCGCCGCCATGAGCGCCGTCTCGCGCCCCCCCCGCCCGTCCACCCTCGCCCCGGCCGCCACCAGCGCCTCCACGGCCCCCAGGTGCCCGCCCGCCGCGGCCGCCACCAGTGGCGTGAGGCCCGTCTCGTCCGTCGCGTCCAGACGCGGCGCCCCCCGGTCCAGCAGCGAGCGCACGACCCCGTCGTGGCCCCCCTCCGCGGCCCGGAGCAGCGGCGTGGCCCCACTCCGGTCGGCGACGTCCCCCGCCGCCCCCTCCCCCAGCAGCAGCGCCACCGCGGCCCCGCGACCGCCCGCGCACGCCGCGTGGAGCGGGGTGGCCCCGTCTGCGTCGGGGACGTCCACCCGGGCCCCGGCCCGGACCAGCGACCGCACGACCCCGGCGTGCCCCGACCCCGCCGCCACCGCCAGCGGCGACCGCGCCGACGCTGCCAGCGACGTCGGCTTGTTGGGGTCCGCCCCCAGCCCCAGCAGGGCCGCGACGCAGGCCACGTCGCCGGCTCCGACGGCGACCAGGAGCGGGGTCAGCCGAGCGGGGGAGGCGTCCTCCGCGTCCACGTCCTCCCCGGCCGCGCAAGCGCGCATCGCCCCCGCCCCCCCGGTCGCGGCTAGGTGGTGGAGACCCCGGCCGCGGGCCTCCCACACGCGCCAGGCCGGGGGGGGCTCGCGAGGGGACGGGCCGGCGCCGTCCTCCCCGACGGTCGGCGCGCCGCTCGAGTCGGTGGCGCGGCGGTGGCGCTGCGTGGCCCAGGACGACGCCGACTTGTGGCTCGTCCCGGGCGCCCCGGCGTCGGGCGCCCCGGCGTCGGGCGCCCCGGCGTGGCGCATCCCGCTCGCGAAGCACCCCCACCGGCCGGCCACGTCGTCCGCCACGTCGCGCCACCTCCGGCACACCCCGCGCGCAGCCATCAGTCCTCGGCGCCCGTCACGCTCGGGCGCCCGCGCCGGGGACCCCCTGGCCCCTGCGGGGTCCTCGCGCCCCGACTCGGTCCGCCAGGCCTCCTGGGCAGACTGGAACGCGCTGGCGGGGGGCTCGTGCGAGTGCAGGTGGCGCCCCGGGCCCGCGGGGCTGAGGTACCACGCGTCGTCGAGGTCCTCGGCGTACTGCTGCGCCGCCAGCGCGCAGACGAGCGGGTCGGCGTCGGCCCCCTCCCCCGTGGCGATCCAGGACTCGAGCCCAGCGATCTGCTGCGGGGTCAGGGCGTGGCTGTCGGGGTCCAGCGAGCACCGGTCGTCGTCGTCGTCGCTCCACTCCCGCAGCCCCGCCCAGCCCGGCCCCACCCGCGCCGCGTCCAGCGACCCGCGCCCCCCGTACCACTCGCCCCCCGCGCTCGACCCTACGCTGCCCGCCCACGAGGGGAGCCCCGCGGGGGCGGGGGCGGCGGGCAGGGCCCCGGACGAGGGCCCGCGGGCGTCCGCCGGGGCCCGGCCCCAGCCCCGGCGGACGTGCGACGCGCCCGTGTGGGCGTCGACCACCGTCACGTCGGGGGGCCCCGTCCCCTCGGGGGCGGGGGGGGGCGGACCGTCGCCCAGAGGCACCAGCGCGAGGATCTCGGCGAGGAGGTGGTCCGGGAGGTCTTCGATGCCCGCGGTCCGGGAATCCGAGGCGTCTGAATCCGCCCTGATGGCCCCGGCGTCCTCCCCTGCGCGGGGCGGGGCGGCGGAACGCGTCGGTGGGAGTTGTGGCGCAGCGGCTGGGGAGCGCGGCCGCAGGCGCAGCGCGGGGGGCGCCCACGCGGCGGCGGGTCGGCGGGCGGGATAAATCGTAGGACGATCTCGCGGTTGCGATCGGCGAGGTCACGAACGGAGCGGGCGCCCGCCGCATTTCCTCCCCCGGGCGGTCGAAGGGACTCGATTTTTCGGGGCCCGCTGGTGCCGGCTTCCCGGGCTCGCAGAGGATCTTTCGCGCATAGACTGGTCAATCGTCCCCGAATGAAGCAATCGACGGAAATATGCCGGGGCAGGGCGTGCGACAGGGGAGAACGGTCTCGGGGCCTTTTTCTTCCGGGAGATTTCCCCCAGCGCACCTGCGCGTGAAGAGGGACCCCGCGCCGTGAAGAGGGACCCCATCTCCATGAGGGGGGCGGAGGGCTCGGGCTCTAGCACGCTTTGCTTGGCCGATCGGCAGCCCGAGGCCCAAAAAGAGGGAGGCGACCTTGCCCCTTTTGCCCTAAAAGGGAAATTGTTGCACCCTGCTGGGATCGAGCAGGGCCTCGCGGTGATTTTTCGACTTCTTTGATCGAGGGAGTGGCGGCTTCCCTGGAAGGCGGGCACGTGGTGGTCAAGAACGCGCAGATCTCCAACTGCGCCAGTACGGACGGCCGGTCAGGGAGGGCGTCACCGTCCGACGGCCGGTCAGGGAGGGCGTCACCGTCCGAGGGTGCGGCCAAGGGGACCGTCAGGCTGCTGAGCAGTGGCGGGGCGGCCGACCCCATGGTGCGTATGACGGTGTGGGGTACTGTCTGTCGAGGGCGTTGAAGCGCCGCACCTCGAGCGGAGGACGGGGGGCCCGGGCGTTCGGCGGCGACGGGCGGCACGTGGCTGGGCTTCCACGGCCGGCCTCCCAGCCCCGCCCGGAGGCTCAGAGCGCCCGGGTGCAGCGGGGCATCTCCCTGTCCGCCCGCTCCTCCTCCAGCAGGTCCGCCAGGGATTTGGTGTCGCACCCATCCTGGTCGGGCGCGCTCCACCCGCCCAGGGGCAGCCCCTCCTCGCGCCACGTCCGTCCCCGGGGGGTCCGGGTTAGCGGGTGGGTGCGCTTTTCCCGCCCAGTGGCAGCCCATCTTTCAGGTATATACCGCCACCAACATCGCGTAAATTTCGGTTGCGCCCATTCCGGGTCCGAGTTGGTGGGAGAGTCGCCACATCCGCGCGGTTTATCCGGAATTCGGCGCGAACCACGCGCGAGGCACTCCACCCCCGTATCGCACCCACCCGTGACTACGTCACATCCCGCCGGTTTGACATAGACATTGGAAGCAGTGTCTCCCCGAAGCGATTCGTATCCCGCGCGGATCGTGAGGTTCGCGGCCGCAGCCCCGAACGTGCGAGGTTCTTCTCTCTTCACTCGGTATTCGCCGCCGGCACGGCGAAAGGAGGATGCCTCCGCGCTCGCGCGTCCAGCCGGACGTGACGAGCCCTTATGCCCGCATCGAGCCCCTGACGGCCGTCCAGGAGGGCCCGTCCCAGCCCCGCAGGGGCAGCGGCCCACCGAGGTGATGCCCTCCCCTGGGCCAGGCCCTCCCCCCGCGTGCCCCGACCGCCGCCCGAACCGCCGCCCCCCTCCCCGCCCCGCGCAGGCCCAAGAGGGACCGCGCGAGCGTGCGGGACTTGACCTCGCGCCTGGCCGGGCTCACCGGCCGCCGGGAGGCGCAGGAGCTGGAACGCGTCTTCGTCCGCCACCCGCGGCGGCCCCCCAGGAAGCTCGGGTTCGCCGACGAGGCTGCGGACAGCGCCGGCGAGGCGGCAGACGGCGCCGGCGAGGCGGCAGACGGCGCCGGCGAGGCTGCGGGCGGCGCCGGCGAGGCTGCGGGCGGCGCCGGCGAGGCTGCGGGCGGCGCCGGCGAGGCGGCGGGCGGCGCCGGCGAGGCGGCTGGCGGCGCCGGCGAGGCGGCGGGCGGGCGGGAGGACGGGCTGGGGACGGCGGTCTCGAGCGTGAAGCGGAACGCCGCGCCGCCCGAGCGCGCCGCCGAGGCCAAGTTGCGGAGCGAGACGGTGCCGAACAAGCGCCAGCCCCGGTCGCGGGACGCCTGGCGCCGCAGCAGCGCCGGCGGGATCGGGACGCGGGTGTCCATGCGGGACCTTGTGACGGGGGGACTGGGGAAGCGGGGGTCCCTGCGGGACCTCCTGCTCCCGGCCCAGCTGCGGCAGGGCCACGCCCGTCGGCTGCCGTCCCCCCCGGAGTCGCAGCGGACCATGGGGGCCATCTCCACGCAGCGGACGTTCGCCGGAATGAACTTCACGGAGCTCGTTGCGCGGACCTTCGGCGCCCCCGCCTTTGGGTCGTACCGGTTCAAGAACATGACGACAGACGAGCTCGACGGCGCCCTGGACGAGCCCCTGACCTCCTGGCGGCAGCTCGTCATCCACCCGCTGTCGGCCTTCCGTAAGTACTTCGACCTGCTGCTCATGCTCATGGTGCTCTTCAACGTGGTCGTGCTCCCCGTGCGCCTGGCCTTCTACTGGAACCAGCGGACGAGCCTCGCGCTGGGGCACTGGTCGGCGTGGCAGTGGGTCGACACGGCCGTGGACCTGCTCTTCGTGGCCGACATCGCGCTCACCTTCAACACGGCCTACCTCCAGGACCCGGACCAGGTGCTCGTGAGCGACCGGCGGGCCATCGCCGTGCGGTACGCGCAGGGGTGGCTCGCGGTCGACGTGTTGTCGTCCGTGCCCACGGACCTCGTCCTGGCCCTGGTCAGCGCCGCAGGCCACTTTGACGGGTCGGAAGCCGACAGCGCCAGCCTCGGCGGGCTCGGCCGGATCGTCAAGGCCCTCAAGCTCTTCAAGTTGGTCCGGCTGATGCGCGTCACCAAGCTCACGCGGTACCTGGGCAAGTTCGAGTTCCTCTCGAACCTCTCCACATTCGGCTCGCGAATCCTCCGGCTGGTGGCCGGGATGGCGCTCTTCACGCACTGGAACGCGTGCGTGCAGTTCCTGGCGTCGAGCGCCAACGGCTTCCCGGAGCGGTCGTGGGTGTGGTATGCGGGCCTGGAGGGGGAGCCCGTGTTCGATCAGTACACGGCGGCCTTTGCCCAGGCGCACCACCACCTGCTCAGCCTCGGGACGACCCCGCAGCAGTCGCCGGTCGAGCTGCCCCTCGAGCTGTGGGTTATGATGGCGAGCACCACGATCGGAATGGTCCTCTTCCTCATCCTCGGCGGTGTCATCACCACCGTGCTCGTCCAGCGCGACACGCTCAACGCCGACTTCACCCGCCAGCGGGCCATCCTCAACTGCTTCCTGCTCAACGAGGCCGTGCCCCTGGACCTCCGCATGCGCATCCGCCGCGCTCACGAGTTCAAGTGGGCGGCCGGCAAGTACGCCGCCGAGGCCGAGGTCCTCGAGATGCTCGGGTCCGACCTCAAGGTCGAGGTCGCCCTCCACCTGGCCCGCGACGTGATCGAGGAGGTCCCCTTCCTCCGCAAGGCCGAGCCCGGGTTCGTGGCCGCGCTGGCCATCCGCCTCCGCTCCGAGATCTTCCTCCCCGGGGCACTCATCGTCCGCCGCGGCGACGTCCCCGACGCCATGTACTTTGTCAAGACGGGCCTCGTCCGTGTCAGCGTCCGCGGGCAGGCCGTGTCGGACCTCGCCGTCGGCACCTACTTCGGCGAAATCGGCCTCCTCCGCAACGCCACCCGCACCGCTGACGTGATGGTGGTCGAGACGGCCGAGGTGCTCCGCCTCTCCAAGGAGGACTTCCGGGAGCTCATCGACCTCTTCCCCGAGGGCAAGGAGTACTTCCGCAAGGTCGCTGACGTCCGTCTCAAGGTCCTCTCGGACGCCCTCCGGGGCGGGTCGGGGCGCAGCGCCTCGCCGCTCCGGCCCCTCCCGGCCACCATGAGCGTCCTCCCGCTCTCCCCGCCGCTGGGCCCGGCCGGGGCCCCCCAGGCCCCCGCCGCCGCGGCCCCCGAGGCCGGCCTCCCGGGGGCGGCGCCCCCCCCGGCTGCCCTCCCCCACACGGCCTCCCGCCTCGTCGGGCGGGAGGTGCTCCCGGTCGTCAGCCAGACGGACCACCTGGGCGTCCTGCGGACCCAGGACACCATGATGCTGCAGTGGACGGACGAGATGGTCGCACAGCTCGAGGCGCTGCAGCAGGGGCTCCCCCAGCTCACCGAGGCCGTCCAGAGGACGATGCGTCGGGCCCCGGGGGTGCCGCGGCGGAACCCGGGCCTGTACAACCGGGAGGAGTGGGAGGGCAGGCCCTCGTCCGGGCCGCGGTCGGCGCGCGGGTCCCTGGGGGAGGCGCCGAAGCGGTTCGTGCCGCGGCTCCCGCCCGGGCGCGCGGAGCGCCCCCCCGAGAATCGCCCCGCCGAGGATCGCCCGCCTGGGCGCCCGGCCCCCCCCGTGGGCGGGCCGCCGCTCGGGGGGGAGCGGCCAGGCGCGGAGGACGCCCCCGATGAGGCGCCGTTGGAGGTGTCGTGGGCGGAGATGAGCGTCGAGGAGGTCGGTTCGGCCCTCGAGGGAATGATCCAAAGTGTCCACGAGCACCTGTTGGCGCTGAGTCGGGGGGCCTCGGGGCTGACGGAGGGGAGCGGTCCCCTTCGGGGCGGGGCGCCGCCGGGTGACCTCGCGCCGGGGAGGCGGGCGGTCCCGCCGGACGGCGGGACCGGCAACGCGATGCCGGCGCCGAGGAGCCGGCTGTCGGCCCCCCACGGCGCGAGCCGGCTCGCTGGCGGGCCCGCGAGGGCGGGGGAGGGGGCGGCGCCCCCAGGGAGGTCGACCGCCGCCGTCACCCCGACCGGGAGCGACGGGCGGGTCTGGAGCGAGGAGCTGTCCGAAGAGCAGAGCAGGCGCAACGACGGGTGACGCGCGGCGGGGCGGACCGAGCGAGGCCTCGGCGGACCAGCATGGTCGGGCAGACCCATCGGACCCATCGGACCCACCGGACCCTCCTACCCTCTAGCGTAATCGCGCGACCGCTCAGTACCCTCACCCTGTCGCCTCTGCACCTTTCAACCAAGCCCGCGGGCCCCGGTCACCGGCCCCCCGGGAGCGACGGGCCCCCCCAGTCCCCGTCAGGCCCCGGCCGCTCGTACCCGCGGGCGCCCACCGTCTTGCGGACGCGGTCCCCGGCCCGCCGCATGGCCACGCACGTCCCGGCCCCCACCGCCCGGGCCACGAACTGCCCCGCGAACCGCTCGAACCACACCGTCGTCGGCAGCTCGGTGGTGTCGTAGACGGGCTCGAACCCGTGCCGGGCGTAGAAGGAGGCACTCCGGGGCACCGTGGTCAGCCACACGGGCTCGTCCTCGGGGAGGGAGGCCATGGCCTCGGAGAGCAGGGCCCGCCCGACCCCCAGGTTCCGGTGCTCCCTCCCCACCACCATGCTCCGCACCTCGGTGAACCGCTGCCCCAGCTGCACCTCCTGCAGTTGCACGACCCCCAGGACCCCCCCGTCCGCCCTCGACACGGCCACCCAGAAGCGGAGCGGGTCCAGGCCCAGCGGGTTCATCTTCTCGGCGAGCACCAGCCTCCCAATGTCCGCCAAGTCCGCCTGGACGCCCCGGCGGATCTTGTAGTCCTCCCCTGCGGCCGCCGGGGGGTGCGGGGGGGTCGTTGCGGGGGGGGGCTGGGGGCGGACCCGAGAGGTCCCCTCGCCGGCAGCGGTGAGATCGCGCGCTTCTCCGGGCCGTTCTCGTCTCTTCCGGCCCTATACACTCGCGAGAGGGGCCCTTGCGCCACGAGACAGCCCGTCGCCCTCGCGAGGGCCGCCGAGGTGCCGGTGGGACGGGGGCCGAGTCACCCGCGCTTCCTCGCCCCCGGGCCAGACGCGGGGCGCTGAGTGGCAGGAACTCCGATAAGAGCGGCGCGAAGCGTCGTTTCCAGCGACGCCTGCACCACGGGGCGACTCACCGAGCTTCAGTTGCGGCTTCGTGGGGTCCCTCATAACTGTGACCGCCCGAGTTCTTCCGGAGCCCGAGATCGCCGTACCCCTCGACAGCTGCGCGGCTCCTGTGCCGTGAAAGGATGCATGCGTCGTCAGAAACACTGTACGCATCTCGGAGCTGCGAAAGGGAGCCGACGTGCGGCTCTGCGCGGGTGGAAGCCGGAGGGCAGCCATTGGATTCAACTCTCCGGAGGGGGGCGGTTTGAGGGGCCAGTTCGCGACGGAAGCGCCCGCTTGTCGATGCCTCTAGGGAGATTGCTGGACAGGCGCCGGGAGACGGTGCCCATGCCCCCCCCCGGGCCCGCGCCCACGCCTCCCCCCAGCCCGTCGTCCCGGCCAGCCTGGCACGCGGCATGCAGGGGGCCCAGGGGGCCCGGCGGGGGCACATGTGCCCCCCCCCCGGCGACGGCCGTCCCAGAGGTGCGACAATAGGCTGTGTCTTTGCCCGTCCCTTCCGTTCGAGGGGCACGACCTCAAGCATTCGCATCGGGGCGTTTGATAGCCTTCCTCCACCGTCTGCAGCAGGGGATCGACCCGCCGCGAGCACTGGTACGTGGTTCGGCGCCCCCTGGGCGCCCAGAGGACGAATAATACGTATATTTTCCTGTCGGCGTGCCCCTACAGCGTGGAAGCGGAGGGGATTTTGACACCGTGGATGCGAGCCGGTTTCAGATTTCCGCTCGGCCCGCATCTCGCACCTTGTTCCTCCCCCGTTTCCTCTTCAAAGGACGAAATCAACGACCAACCCGCACCTTCTTTACCACGCAGGTGCTCCGAGTGGGTATAATAGGCGATAACGCCTGCCAGCGCAGGACACGGTGGCCTCTTTGAGGGGGAGAGCGGTGAGCCCCCCTCGCGATCGACATGTCAACCCCGCGTGGGAGCCCTCCGGGGCGATTCCGGGGTCGCTTGATCGTGTAATCGCAAGGAAACACAATGATAACGGCCCTCGCTCCCCCGAAGAGCGCCCCTCTTCCCCGAGGCGGCCCCTGTGCGGCGCCCCCCATCCTCGGCCCTCCGTGTCCCTGACCCCCCCCCCAACTCCCGCGGCGCAGGAATGACGGGGGCGAACATGAGGAAGACGGACGGCTCGCACAGCCTGGGAGGTACCGGACGCTCCAACCGCGGCGCCTCCCAGGCCTCCCAGGGCCCGTCGGAGCGTTACTCGCGCTTGAGCTCGCGGATCAGCCGGATGTCCAACGTGGGGAAGCGCAAGGGGGACTTGGTGGACACGCGGAGGGTTCTAGACGACGACGGGAACGACGTGACGCCCAAAGACCTGCTAGCGGCGCCCGAGGGGGGCGTGGGCCCCGCGCACGACTCGGGCCGCGAGTCCCCCGCGAGCCGGCACTCGTCCCAGTCGATCGACTCCAAGGCGTCGCGGGGCCCGGGGGCCCACGGCATGATGGCGCTGGACGACGCGGGGCAGGAAGAGGAGCCAGAAGCCGAGGACGGGGGGTCCCAGCGCGTGTCCGAGGTCGGGGACGGGGACGGCGCCGAGCCGAGGCCCGGGGAGATGCTGAACGAGGGCGACCTCGACTTGCTCGTCGCGGTGACGCTGTCCGAGACGCCGACCCGGATGATGCTCGACCTGCGGCCGGTGGTGGTGAACTCAGACGGCCCGGAGGCTGGCGCTGTGCGGGAGGCCAACGAGCGGTACGAGCAGGTGCTGGAGAGTAAGCGGACGAGCGACCGGTACGTGTCGTCCGAGGCGCAGACGGTCAACGGCCTCGCGCGGAGCCAGCACTCGCAGTCGCAGGCCATGGTGCAAAGCTCGACGGACGCGCAGGTGTTCAGCTACGACATTGAGGACGCCTTCGCGGCCGAGGCCAAGGTCGGCGACAGCGACGAGGACGAGGACCTCCCCGGCGATGGCGCGGGCCCCATGCCGCTCGTCTCCAAGACGACGGAGGTGCCCGAGGCGGACGACCGGGCCGCGGGCAGGGGGCGCCGGACGGCGCGGGGGTCGATGATGACGGCGGGTACGAACTCGATGATGGGGTCCGTGGCAAACCTGGGGTCCATGTTCGGCTCGACCATGTCGATGATGGGCAAGGCCGTGGCTGGGAGGAAGGGCTCGCAGAAGTTCACGACCCTGACGTTCGACACGGGGGACCCGGAGGTCACCCTGGACAGCCTGCCGCAGGTGCACGACGCCCTCCAGCTCATGGAGGCCGCCGTCTCGCAGGGCCTCTACTCGGACCGTCTCCTCCAGTTCCGCGGCGTCCAGCGCAGCGCCCGGACGGGGCTCCCCGTCAACAGCACGGACCTGGCCGCCAGCATGTTCGGGGCGGCGGCCCCGCCCCTGCGGCGGGCCGACGAGTCGGGCTCGGTCGCCGGCACGGACGACGGCCGGTCGAACACGTCCCGGCAGTCGAGCCTCCGGGGGCGCCGCAACACGCTCGACAGCCCGTCCGAGAGCGGCTTCACCCGGGAGGAGAAGGCGGCCGTGTCGATGGACCATCTCTGGGATTACTCTTGCCCGCTCTTCGAGGGGAAGAACGTTTCGTCCATCGCGTGGAACAAGGCCCGCCCGGACCTCCTCGCCGTCGGCTACGGCTCCTTCTCTTTCACCTACAAGACGGAGAAGTTCAGCGCCAAGCCCCCGGACCAGGAGGAGGGGGCGTCGGCGGGCTTCGTCGCCCTCTGGAGCCTCAAGTCGCCCGAGTGGCCGCTGTTCTGGTTCGAGACGCCCTGCGGCGTCACGAGCATCGACTGGTCGGGCCACTACCCCTCGATCCTGGCCGTCGGGCTTTACGACGGGTCCATCGGCATCTACGACACGCGGGACAAGGACACGGAGCCCATCATGAAGGCGGACTTCGACACGGGCCAGCACACGGACCCCGTGTGGAAGGTCAAGTGGGTCGACTTCGGGGACCGCGGGGAGACGCTCGTGTCCATCTCCACCGACTCCAAGGTGGTCCGGTGGACGACCTCGAAGGGCCTCGAGCGCACGCTCCTCATGACGCTCAAGAAGCAGGCCAACCCCTTCCGGCAGTCCACGGGCAAGGAGCCCGAGGCCTTCATCAGCCGGAACGCGTCGGGCATGTGCTTCGACTTCAACATCAGGGACGTCTCCGTGTACGTCACCTCCACGGAGGAGGGCACGCTCCACAAGTGCTCCACCTCCTACTCGGAGCAGTACCTCGAGTCCTACTGGGGGCACATGGGGCCCGTGTACAAGGTGCAGTACTCGCCGTTCGCGCCGGGGGTGTTCATCTCGGCGTCGGCGGACTGGACGCTGCGCCTGTGGAGGGAGGGGAAGCAGGAGCCCCTCCTGACGCTCCACTCGGGGGTCGACTCGGCCGGCCACGCCATCAACGACGTGTCGTGGTGCCCCTACAACGCCACGACGCTCGCCAGCGTGACCCAGGACGGCGCCGTGGAGCTCTGGGACCTCGACTACTCGGTCCTCGCGCCCAGGCAGAAGCATCAGCCCTTCCCCGGGATCGCCATGAACTGCGTGTCGTTCTGCGAGTCGTCGCCCGTCCTTGCGTGCGGTGCGGCGAGTGGCAAGGTGCACCTGTTCCGCCTGTCGGGGCTGGCCAACCGGAGGTCGGACGACCCGACCAAGGAGGCGGAGAGGCTCGAGACGGTGCTGATGAAGAACATCCGCAAGGCCAGGGAGAGGAAGGGGCAGGTGGAGGGGCACTGAGCCGGGGCGGGGCCGCACTGGCGCGGCGATTCCACTTGAACGACAGTGAAGAGCGGGGGAAAGCCCCCGGGGGGTTCGGGTCCCAAAAAGTCTTGGTCGCACCCCTCCGCCCCCGTCGTCGCATATCTCGCGCCTGCGACAGCCCACTCGACGCTCGGGCTCTTCGGGACTTCGCACTCCCCAACATGAGGGGACCTCTGCGCGACAAGTCGACGATGCGGACCTTGGTCCTGATCTTCGCCCTCTTGGCCGTTCTTTGCGGGATTTCCGCGCCCATCGCGGCGATCAGGGCGCCCGACCTCCCCTCCTCGTGGCGGCATCGCGAGGAGAGGCCCAGCGACCTCCCCGAGAAGGTCCGCCCGATACCCGGCCATTCGCAGCGAAGCGGTGGAATTCGCTCGACGATCCGGGACGAGCGACGCGATTCATACGACGGGGGGGCACTCCTCCCTCCCCCCCTAACGCACATGCCGGCGGGCGCGCGCGGGAACGCCTCGGACCGCTTCCTGCCCTTGGCCCGGACCCCACCTCCTGCCTCGCCCCGCCTCGCAGCCCCCGGCCCCGCAGCCCCTGGCGAAGGAGGACTACAAGGTCGGGGAACTCCCCGGGGAGCCGGGCCCCCGGGAGTTCGACATGTACTCGGGCTACGTGACAGTGGACGCGGACGCCGGGCGGGAGCTCTTCTTCGTCTTGGCCGAGGCCCTCGCGGACGCCGGTGCCAAGCCCCTCATGCTCTGGCTGAACGGGGGCCCCGGGTGCTCGTCCCTCCTCGGCATGCTCAGCGAGCTCGGCCCCTACTACCCGGACCCGGCTGGCGGCGGGGCCGCCCTCGTGCCCAACTGGCACGCGTGGACGCGTGAGGTGAACCTCGTGGCCCTCGAGTCTCCCGCCATGGTTGGATTCAGCCGCAGCGCGACGCCGGGGGACGCCGCCGTCGGGGACGAGCGGACGGCCCGGGACGCCCTGCGGTTCGTTCTCGAGTTCCTCACCCTCTTCCCCGAGTACCAGGCTCGCCCGCTGATCGTCGCCGGGGAGTCGTACGGCGGGCACTACGTCCCCAACCTGGCGGCGGCAGTGGTCGAGTTCAACGCGGGCGTGGTCGGGGGCCGCTGGGGCATCCCCGAGGCGTGGTACGGCGAGTTCGGCTTCGAGGTCCAGCTCGACGGCGTCATGGTCGGGGACCCCTGGACGGTGCCCGCGGTCGACACGGCCGGGATGGTCGTCAACGCCTGGGCCCGGGGGGAGGTCTCGGACGAGGCCATGGCCGGCGTCCTGACGGCGTGCGACCTGTCCACCCTTGGGCCCGTCCTCGAGGAGGAGGGGGCGGGGGCGGACCCGCTGGTCGCCCTCGCCGCCGCGGCCGCGGGCGCGACGCCCGCCGAGCTGGCGGCCCGGGCTGCGGGCCAGTCGTGCGAGCACTACGTCGAGATGCTCCAGTCCGACATGGGGATGATCGACATCTACGACGTGTACGAGGACGTGTGCCTGGACCCCGCCACGGGGGGGCTCCGGTCCCCGGGCACGCGGTACCCGGAGCAGATGGCCCGGGCCCTGGGGGACAGCCCCGCCGCGCTGCCGTGGCGGGCCGCCCTGGGCCGGGCCGGGCGCCTGGCCGGGGCCGCGGGGGACCCCGTCCCCGAGAACGCCGTGGACCCGTGTGTGGACAGCCTCCTGAGCGTGTGGCTCAACGACCCCGCCGTGCAGCGGGCCCTCCACGCCATCGGGGACGGGGAGCCCGCGGTCGAGTGGGCCATGTGCTCCGCCGAGGTGCAGTATTCGCGCGAGAGCCTGCTGACGCCGATGATCCCGGTGTACCGCGAGCTGCTGGCCGCCGAGATCAACGTGCTCGTCTTCGTCGGGGACGTGGACGGCATCCTCCCTATCCTCGGCACGCGCGTGTGGGTCACCCGCCTCGGCCTGCCCACCGCCCGACACTGGGCCCCCTGGACCGACTATCGCGGCCAGGTGGGGGGGTACTCGGTGGCGTACGAGGGGAGGTTGACGCTGGCAACGGTGCGCAACGCCGGACACATGGTCCCCTACACCCAGAGCGGCCGGTCCCTCGACCTGCTGCGGGGCTACCTGGACGGGACCTGGTTCGAGGGCTGAGGTCCCCGGGGGGCGCCGCGGCGCGGCCGCGCCCGGGCGCTCCGCCCCACGGCCTCGCTCCGCTACACGGCCTTGCAGCGGAACTTGCTACGAGCGTAGTCCCGGCTCATCTCCTCGCTAGTCTTGAAGACCCAGGCGTGGATTGCGTCGATCGTGAGCTTGGCCTCGCGCAGGCGCCGGCTGTGCCCGAGGCACGCGGCCCGGTCGAAGGGCGCCACCTTCTCCATGGTGACCAGCCGCCGGTTGTATCGGGCCGCGAGCACCTGCTCGCTCATCGCTAGTAGCCGCAGGCACGGGTGGGATGCCAGGACCTCAAGCTCCTCCGACCCCTCCTCGGCCGCCGCCTCCTCAAACCACGGCATGAAGAAGACGAGCCGTCCGCCCACCCGCAGGACCTCGCTGCCCCGGTCGAGCAGGTCAGCGAGCACATTGCCCAGCGAGTAGGGCACCGACGTCGGCTTGTGCCCAAGCCGCTGCTCCGGCGTCAAGCCCGCCAGGTCCCGCGCCGGGACTGTCTTGCCGCTCTCCCGCACCCCGTACGGGGGGTCGCACACAATCGAGTCGAACCACCCCTCCAGCCCGTCCCGCAGCGCCCAGCGGCTGAAGTCGTCGCACACGAGCCCCGCGGGCGCCTCGAGGTGCCCGTACTGCGCGTAGTTGCTGGAGATGTCCACCCTCTCGCCGCGCTTGTTCTCCTTGCCGTCCCGGATCACGCGGACGTCCCACTCCATGCCGATGCACTTGGCGCCCAGGTGCGACAGTGCCACGAGGATCGACCCCGTCCCCGCGAACGGGTCCACGGACAAGTCCCCCTGCCGCACCTGCGCCATGTTGGCCATCAGGGCCGCCATCTCGTTGTCCATGGACGTGGGCCCGATGTACCTGCGCTCGGGGAGCGCGTACAGCGCGTGGCCCAGCTTGTCCGGGGCCGCGGCCACCTGCCGCCCGAAGTACCAGCGGTCCGGGATGGTCTGAGGGAGGCCCCCATTCTCCGGCTGCACCCGGCACCCGACGACCCAGAATATGTGCTCGGCCCGCTGCAGGTCGACAGTGCCGCGCCACTGCCCGCCCATCCACTGGAGCGAGTCGAAGATGGCCCGGTGGTCCTTGGCCGGGATCCGGGTGCCGAAGTAGTCGATGTGGAACTTGAAACGCTCCCCCTCGCGCATCGCCTCGGTCGTGTGCGCGGCGGTGCAGTGCTCCCGCATCCACGCGTTGCACGCCTCCCACGTGTCCCCCTCCCCCCACAGCTCGACCACGGCCTTGACCAGCACCGACCGCGCACACACCGCGCCCATCACCTCGGCGCCGTCCGGCACCTGGCAGTACCAGAACGGGGAGAAGGGCTCGCCCCCCGCCGGGCCCTCCAGCACCACGGTCCGCGCCGGGTCCGCGCCCGGGGGCGCCGCCGTCACCTCGTGCACCCCCTCGGTCAGCCGCACGTCCGTCCCGGCCCGGTTCACAAACGTGTACCCCTGCATCTCCACCAGGGCCCGGAGCTCGGGCACCCGGAACTCTACATACCGGTGCCGGAAGAAGATCAGGCACCGCCTCATGCCGCGCGGGCCCGGGCTCGGCTGCCCCCCCTTGGCTCTCGGCCTCGGCTCTCCCTGGAGTGCTGCAGCGCCGGACGGGGGGAAGGGGCGGGGCGGTCGTGCGACATTCAGGGGACCAGGGGCGCCGGTGGGGCTCTCGCGGGGTATTTTCGCGCAAGTTTCTGCGCGAGCTGCGAGCGGGGAGACCGCTTTCCCTGCGCTAGGCTGGGGTGCAGGAGCCGCCCGCGGAGCCGTCACTCCCGTCTCCAGAGATGGGCCGCACCTGACCCCACACGCACTCTGATACTCTCGTTTTGGGGTCTTGGCAACAAACACTTGCGTTTCTTACCACTGATCTGGGTTTCTGCGGGATAATGCGGTCTCGCAGCACGCTGCGATCGACAAACTCCCCCCACCACGTGGGGGCTCCGCCCGACGAGTGCGACCCATCCCACCCTACATCACCCCTCCCCGACTCTGTGCCACAAGGGCCTCGCCGGCCGCCGCATCTGGCCACTAGAACCCAGAGTTGCCGCTCCCTCCTCTCGCCTGATGCGTAGGATGCTCGGCTCCGCTGCTCGTCTTGGGGTCGCGATGGTGGAGGTGAGTGCGCTGCTGGGTGGCCCCCCACCCCCCCAACCGCACCGCCCTTTCGGCTCCGCTGGGCGCCCACGGAGCCGCCAAGCGGGCGTCGAGGACTGTCAGGCCGGGCCCGGGGACGTGCGGCAGCCCTCGCGTGTGCTCCCGGGCTGCCGCGATGGATGTCCCCCTGCCCTCGCACTTCCAGAAGTCTCGTCCGATGTCGAGAGCCTGTTTCCGCACTGACCAGTGGTTTATCGCCGCGTTTGATCCGCTTTCCCGTGTTCACGCCCCCAATCCGCTCGAAGCCGGAGTATACCCGCCGATGGACGGCTGAACGCGGAGAATGCGGGGTCCGCCCGCACGCCGGGCGTCCCTACAATTCCACGCGCCGGTGGTATTTCCCCGTTGTTTGCTGCGTCTCCGCTCAGATTTTCTTCAAAAATGCCGAAATACCGGTCGATTTCCCCATCCCCGGCCGCTGGGACCCCTCCGACACGAAAGTGTGTCTGGAAGGCTCCAAGAGGATAGATGGAGGCCCGCCGTGGCCCCGATTCCACCCCTTCCGGACATCTGGTCCGGCAGCGCGACTTATGACGTGACCAATGTCCCGACTCGTCTATCTTCTAGGGGATCACCGCCGCCGCCGCGCCCCCGGCCGGCCAAACCTGCGCAGGCTTTGCGGCAACCCCCCCACCCACACCCCTCGCCCACACCCCTCACCCCCCACCCTGCCCCGCAGACTTCCGCCGCCCCCGCTGCCACCGCCCGCGGCCTCGCGCGCGCCGCCGTCCCTGCCGCGAACGCCGCCCGGGCCCGCGTCGCTCGCCGCGCCGCACCCCTGGTGGGCCCCGCGGCCCGGCTCCTGGCCCCCGGGCCCGCCCCCGGGGCCCCACGCCCCCGCTCCCTGGCGGCCCGGGCGGCCGTGGCCGAGGGGGAGACGTTCACCTATCAGGCCGAAGTGGACCGCCTGATGGACCTGATCGTCAACTCGCTCTACTCGAACCGCGACATCTTCCTCCGCGAGCTCATCTCCAACGCCTCGGACGCCCTCGACAAGGCCCGCTTCAAGGGCCTCAAGGACAGCGCTTACCTGGCGGACGGGGCCGACCTGCGGGTGCGCGTGCGCGGTGACGCCGAGGCCAAGACGGTGGTGATCGAGGACAACGGCGTGGGGATGACCAAGCAGGAGATCGTCGACTCGCTGGGGACCATCGCGCGCTCCGGGACGAAGAAGTTCATGGAGATGCTCAAGGAGGCCAAGGCGACCGAGGGGAACAACCTGATCGGGCAGTTCGGGGTGGGTTTCTACTCGTCCTTCCTGGTGGCCGACCGGGTGACGGTGGAGACCAAGTCGGCGGACGACGAGTCGACGTGGGCGTGGGAGTCGGCCGCCGGGTCGCACCAGTACTCGATCACCAAGGTGGAGGGGAGCGACCTCAAGCGCGGGACGCGCATCACGCTGCACCTCAAGGAGGACTGCCTCAAGTACGCGGACAACAAGGAGCTCAAGGGCCTCGTGTCGCGGTACTCGGAGTTCATCAGCTTCCCCATCGATATGTGGGGCGAGGTGCCCAAGCAGGTGGAGGTCGTCGACGACTTCGCGACCAAGAAGAAGCAGGAGGAGGAGGACAAGAAGGCCAAGGAGGAGGGGCGGGAGGCCGCCAAGGTGGACGCCGTGATGAAGACCCAGACCGAGTACGACGAGGGTTACACGCGGGCGAACGACTCCAAGCCCCTCTGGACGCTCCCGCCCCGGGACGTCGAGGACGCCGACTACAAGGAGTTCTTCAAGGCCACGTTCAAGGAGTTCGTCGACCCGCTTGCCTGGAACCACTTCAGCGTGGAGGGGACGTACGAGTTCAAGGGCCTGCTGTACGTGCCGGGGATGGCCCCCTTCGACCAGTTCGGGATGGGCGAGAACACCAAGTCCATGCGGCTGTACGTGAAGAAGGTCTTCATCTCGGACTCTTTCGACGAGGAGCTCATCCCGCGCTGGCTCGGGTTCATCAAGGGGGTCATCGACAGCTCGGACCTGCCCCTCAACGTGTCCCGCGAGATCCTCCAGGAGTCCCGCATGACCCGGGCGATCAAGAAGCAGGTGGTCAAGCGCGCCATCACGATGCTCTCGGGTCTCGCTGACAAGCCCGACGACTTCAAGACGATGTGGGACTCGTTCGGCCGCAACATCAAGCTCGGGTGCGTCGAGGACCAGGAGAACCAGAAGGCCCTGTCCAAGCTCCTGCGCTTCGCGTCGTCGAAGACCGACGGCGCGAAGGACGAGCTCGCGTCCCTCGACGAGTACGTCTCACGCGCCAAGGAGGGCCAGGACTCGATCTTCTTCATGGCGGCCGACTCGCGGCAGGCGGCCGAGGCGGCGCCCTTCGTGGAGCGCCTCACCAAGCTGGGCTACGAGGTGCTGTACCTCACCGAGCCCATCGACGAGTACGTCGTGACGTCGCTCAGCGAGTACGACGGCAAGAAGTTCACCGACGTGACCAAGGAGGGCATCGAGCTCCCGGAGGACAAGGCCAACGCCGAGGACGCCAAGAAGGCCGCCGAGGCCCTCAAGGGCCTCACCGACTACATGAAGGAGCGCCTCGGGGACAAGGTCGAGTCCGTCACCGTCTCCTCCCGCCTCGAGGAGACCCCCTGCGTCCTCGTCACTTCCAAGCAGGGCTGGTCCGCCAACATGGAGCGTATCATGAAGGCCCAGGCCATGGGCGACAACCGCGCCATGGAGTTCATGAAGGGGCAGAAGATCCTCGAGATCAACCCGGACAGCCAGGTGATCAAGAGCATCAACAGCCTCGTCGGGTCCGGGGACAAGGCCACCGCGGGGGACCTGACTGACCTCATGTTCGAGACGGCCCTCTTCACCAGCGGCTTCTCCGTCGACGACAAGCGCGGCTACGCGGCCAAGGTCTTCTCCATGATGGACAAGATGGCCGCCGGCTCTGGCGCGGGCGAGGCCCCCGCGGTCCCCGAGGCCGGGGCGTCGACCACCGTCGAGCCCGAGGTGGTGGCCGACTCTGAGGGGAAGAAGGACGACCCCTGGGCGTAGGGCGCCCCGCGCGCGTGCGCTGGCCGTTGAAACCGTCGAACGCGCACACCGCCGCCCGAGGGCGGGCTACAGGGAGGACACACACGGATCTACCGACAAACCAACCGCGCGCCTTGGGCACCGGCCGCGCCGGGCGGCCCTGGGCCGGGCTACATCTCGGGCACCAGCTTGGACACTCCCTTGTACCCGTCGTACACCTGCTTGTAGTTGTCGCCGAAGAGCGCAGCGGCCTTGTCCAGGCTCCGCCCCTCGGCGGGCTGCACGGGCACCTCGTTGGCGGCCGGCACGTGCCCGGTGTAGCCCGGGACGTGGCCAGCGGGCTTCCACGTCCCCTCGGCGAGCTTCTCGCTCAGCGCCGGGTCGTTCATCGCCCCCGTCGAGCGGTCCTCGACGTTCCCCTGCACAATCCGCTCGGCAACAGTGTCGCCCCCCCTCGCGTACGTCGGCTGCACGCACCGCTTGCCAGGCTTCCACGCCTTCACGGTCCCCACGTCGTCGTGGTGCCCCTGGTTGGCGATCATGGCCGTCGTCTGCCAGCGGCCCTGCGCCTGGAACGGGCTAAGCTCCCCCTTGGCGATCGCCGTCGCGTGCTCCGCGTCGACGCACGGCGCTGAGGGCGCCGGCACCCCCGCCTTGCGCGAGAGGTGGAACGCCGCCGGGGACGAGGCGCCCTCCACGCCCTCGACACCGCCCTCGTTGAACACGATGTTCGTCTGGGCCGCGCGGTGGCCAGGGTTCTTCTGCTTCCGCATCACCATCATCTCGTCCCCGTCCCGCTCCATGCTCGGGACCATCATCGTGGCTCGCTCGGCCGGGGCTCAGGGGCGCGACCCTGGGGGTGGGGGTGCGGGTGCTCCTGGGCGGCAGGGGCGGTGGCTGGGCTCTCGAGAGCAGGTCCCACTGGAATAAACTGCGATAAAGACCCCCGATACAAGCCCTCTGTCCGCACTCGCGCATCGGGTCGGCGCGGGGGGGTGCAGGTGCCGAGGGTCGTCTGCACAGGGCCCTGGCGCGCGTGCGGCTCCATCGCCCGAACGCGGGTGGGGGGGGGGGGGGGGGGGGGGGGGGGGCGGGGCCCCCGGGGGGGCTTGGAAGGGCGGGGGTTTGACACGGGCCTGGGGGGGCCCCGTTTCCGCCCGCGTGGCGCGCCCGCGCGGGG
>Ga0181583_10000966_pt1 | contig 20982 bp, 22 predicted proteins | sample 071ome_31_FD_132461 | JGI IMG/M metagenome (GOLD analysis project Ga0181583, IMG submission 132461) | Coastal salt marsh microbial communities from the Groves Creek Marsh, Skidaway Island, Georgia - 071405CT metaG (megahit assembly) | ecosystem: Environmental > Aquatic > Marine > Intertidal... | reverse complement strand
GCCTGTGACCAGACCCACTGGCGGGTGGAGCCAAACCGCGTGCCAACTTCGATGTCTGTGAGCCATACTTTCTGTGTCATATCTTTCCCCATTTTTACGAAAACAGACACGAAGCATTTGGATTGTCTCAAAGGGTGGCAATGGCTAACATAACAAAATGACCGAAAAAGTAGAGCCAAAGCCTAATCCATTTAAAAAGCTGAGTGAAGAATTTGCAGCTATTACAGATGCTGAAAACATAGATGTTGCGGCTGTTACCAAGATGATGAACCGCCGCGTATGGCTGCGCAAAAACTTATTACGAAAATACAAAGGTCATGATTTTGCAGCGTGGTGGTTAAATAAAGATAATTACGTGCTTTCTGGCGTTGGTCTGGAAAGTGAGGACCGCGCAGAGATTATGTTAGCCATTCACTTTCAAACAGGAGCCGACATTGTAGAATTGTGCAAACAAAATTGGACGTCTTGTGATGCCTTCTACAAATGGAACGATGAGTTCAAGAAAATCTTTATTCAGAAGAATGTTAAGGTCGAAGATACCTTGCACATATATGACCGCGATTGGTTTAATTCACTGCCTGAACAACTAACCGTTTACAGGGGTTGTACAGAGGGTCGTCAGGACGGGATTTGTTGGACAGCGGATAAAGGTATTGCAGAGGAATTTGCAGAAGGTCACAGAGGCATCAAGAACGCAAAGCCAATGGTGTACGAAGCAACCATAAATAAGTTTGATGCATTCTTCGCATTTAATGATCGTGAAGAACAAGAAATCGTATGGAGAGCAGATATTGCCCACAAGAACAAGCAGGGTGAGTTGGATATTTGATCCGTTGCCTGCCAAGAGAGAAAATTAAATTCTTGCGGTATGGCTTTGGTGCAACAGAAATAACTAAGTACCTCACTAAGTACCCCACCTGCTCTTTAGATGAATTTTAGTTAATAAAAACAGATTCTTATGAGAAAAACAATGGCGGAGCGACAGTCCCCCTGCATCTAACTTATTTGAGTATATATAAGCTCATATATAGCCATATGAACACTTAGTTTAGTCTTTAAGTAACTGTTTTTATGTGATATATTAAATAAAAGCTGTCACATACCGTATCACGGCGTATCAGCCAATCTCAATCTTTATAATGGGTAGGATATTGGGTAATGCCAAAGATCGCAAAAGAACTGTCTGCACTTGAAGTTTCGCGCCTTAACAAACCTGGGTTTAACGCTGTTGGCGTCGTTCCGGGACTTGGTTTACAAATCCGAGGACAAGCAAGGTCTTGGATATTGCGGGTTAAGATCGGCGATAAGATTAGAGACATCGGCTTAGGTGGTTATCCGGGTGTCACGCTAGCGATGGCACGCGAAGCAGCTCGGCAACTACGAAGTAAAATCGCTGCTGGGATAGACCCCATACAGGAGCGCAAAGTGCGTAACGATGAGTTGAGAGCAGCGCAACGTAAGCGACTACTTTTTGTGGATGCGTTTCGTCGATTTCTGGAAGACAAACGAACTGAATGGGGCAATGCTAAACATCGTCAACAATGGGAAAATACCCTTCAAACATATGCCGTGCCAGTTTTAGGTAATCTTGCAGTGGAAGATATTGAGTTCGCTCATATTCTAGAGGTTCTTAAGCCCATTTGGCACAAAAAGCCTGAGACAGCAAAACGCACACGTGGTCGGATAGAAAAGGTTTTAGACTGGGCTAAGGTACATGGACACCGAGATGGCGAAAATCCTGCTCGATGGCAGGGGAATTTAGAGAACGCGCTACCTTCCATTTCAAAGATCCGCGTCGTGAAACACCACCCAGCACTGCCCTACCCTGAGATAGCTGACTTTATCAAGCGACTACAAGCGCGCAAAGGTACAGCGGCAATTGCTTTAGAGTTTGCCATTTTGACGGCAGCACGTTCTGGGGAAGTTCGCGGAGCAACGTGGCAGGAATTTGATCTGAAAAAGCGTGAATGGATAATTCCGGCAGAACGCATGAAAGCGCGTAAAGAACATCGCATCCCACTTTCCGACCGTGCGATCGAAATTCTGACGGAAATCCCGAAGAGCCAGGGTGATGAAATCGTGTTTAAAGCAGCGCGAGGTGGAGTTTTGTCAGACATGACACTCGGTGCAGTTCTGAAGCGTATGGAAGTGCCAGTCACGACTCATGGCTTCAGAAGCACTTTCCGAGACTGGGCGGGTGAAACGACAGCATTCCCGAGAGAGGTCATCGAGCACGCACTTGCTCATCGACAAAAAGATAAGGCCGAAGCGGCATATGCCAGAGGAACGCTGATGGAAAAACGGAGAAAATTAATGGCTGCTTGGGCAGAATATTGCGAACATGCCATCGATGCTCCGGGCGCTGTCATCCAGATACGTTCATCGCATTAAAGGATTGAATATTGTTTCGAACAACTTCCGTTAAGCACAATATTTAGTCAACCCAAAAATATTGAATACTTCATATTGACATTTTCTGAGTCTATCTGGCACAATACAGACAGGCAAATAAATGGGCGCTTTGCTGCACACCCATTCCTACCGCATCGCGGAATTAGCCAAGCTGACCAGATAATGCTGGAGCTTAGCAAGCTTGCCTTCCCACAGTTGAACTAAATTGGAGGCCATGAAAATGGACCAAAACCTAAATAAATTGGGTGTGCACTTAGATTGTATTCGAACTTTTAAGGCACTTCCAAATGACGCTCTGGTTGACCTAAAAATGGTAAGCTCGCTCGCATCACGAAGTCGATCTTCAATCTACCGCGACATACAACTGGGCTACTTCGTAAAGCCCCTGCGTATAGGCAAGAGCTCAAGCCGATGGCGCGTTGGAGATGTCCGCGCGTATCTCAACGGCAACTAAGCCCTAACAGAAACAAGAACATTCAGTAACCAAGTTTGACGTCACTTTCGTGGCCTAAATTTGTGTTGCCTCCCGAAAGGAACAGACACATGACACAGCATGTCAAAAACTCGCCAATGGCCCCAGACTTAGAGATGGCCAAGCGCTTTCTCCAACTCTTGGACCCAAAGGCTACCGCATTCACCTTTCAAACGCTGGATGATAATCACGATCGTAAGTCTGCTAAATTGAACAAAGTGCTTCATGGAAGCCTTGAAAAGCATTGGCAAACTCTTACGTCACTTTCCAACCAGGGTGCGGGAGTCTTTGTTACAATCAATGAGACTGATTTAACTGGGCGTAAACTGTCCAACATAAATCGAGTCCGAGCAGTCTTTGTTGATACGGATGGGGCTCCTCAAGAGCCAATTGATGAATATTCTCCACACATTATCGTAGAGACAAGCCCGGGCCGCTATCACAACTATTGGCTTGTCAAAGATTGTCCACTCGATGAGTTTAAAGAAGCGCAAATTCAGATGATTGAAGCTTGGGACACTGACAAAGCAATCAATGACTTAACACGCATCATGCGTTTACCTGGTTTCCCCCACCAAAAGGTGAATAAGAAAAAGGGGCTAATCGGTACGCCATTTTTGGTGACTATAGTGAATTCACCAGGGCTACAGATTACTCCTGATCACTGGATCGATCGTAAACCAATTATTCAACAAATTGCGCAATCAAATTGTGCATTGGGAGCGTCACCGGCGAAACCACTAAACGTGACCATGAGAGACAAAGATTGGCAACTAGGACCACGCCCGCCCCATGTTCCGTCGACCCCACATATCAACATATTTACAGCTGACAAAATGCTGCGCGTCCAAGAATGCCTTCCATACATTGATCCGCGAACTCGCCACAATTGGTTCGATGTGACCAGTATTCTTGCCACAGAATTGGGTGAAGGAGGTCGCCAAATTGCACATCAATGGGCTTCGGGTGAACTCTATGCAGCATGTAATAAAAATAGCATGTCACTCACGCCTGAAATGTGTATGTACTGTTTCGCTGATACGGAGAAACGTTACGATGAAGCGCTTGCGCGCGATTTATCTCGAGACCAACATAGTAAAAAAACACTCGGCTCTCTTTTCTACATGGCTCGTGAGGGGGGAATGTCCGTTGTGGATGAAAATAGCGCAAAGAAAGTGCTCCCTAGTCAAGGCGTGGCTGTACAACTCAAGGAAACAGAACCAGACGGTGAAAAGCCCGTAGGAGCCCAAAACACAAAATCCTGGATAGCCGAGTTAAACAGCAAATATGCGTGGGTTGAAAAGCAACAAAGCATCTACCGCTTTGAGTTTGAAGACTTCATTGAGCCGAGCAAACTGCACCTTCAATACCAAAATGATCTTTTAAGCGTTGGCTCCGAAGACAAGCCAAAGGTTATACCTAAATCAAAAGCTTGGATGGGTCACCGCGACCGCCGTTCACATCGTGACATTGTGTTTGATCCAACGGAAGGTGAAATTACTTCTCGTAATGCAATTAACTTGTGGACCGGCCTTGAGAAAAAACCAGCAAAAGGAGATATCAGTCCTTTCCTAAAGCTTTCAGAGCACATGTTTACCAACGCCTCAGAGCGAGATTATGTAATGCGGTGGCTTGCGTTCAAGCTTAAATACCCAGGTAAAAAAATGAACACCGCTTTACTGGTCTGGAGTCGTAACCAAGGTGTCGGTAAGAATTTACTCTTTGAGTGTATCAGGGATATTATTGGATCTAATCACTCCCAAACGATCACGCAAAGCGATTTGAAGCGCGACTTTAATGGTTGGCTAAAGAACAAGGTACTCGTCATTGGCGATGAAGTTTTGACATCTGACCGGCGTGTTGAAACTGATCAGCTTAAGGTCTTAATCACTGGTACGAGCGTAACCATTAACGAAAAGCACCAACCTGAATATTCAGTCGAAAACTTTGCAAGCTTTGTCTTTTTGTCAAACCATGATGATGCAATTCACATCGATAAAGAGGACCGTCGTTTTTTCGTTCATGAGGTCACCGCACAGCCCCTTGAGCAAACCTTTTATCGAAGTTTTGTTGAATGGCGAGACAATGGCGGCCTTGAAGCCTTGCTTTATCATCTGCTTAATAATGTCGACCTCGATGAGTTTCTGCCAACTGCCCAAGCGCCACTTACGAGCTCTAAAGTGCAAATGATTGGAGAAAGCCTAAGCGCGTTGGAAGAATGGATCACGGACGTTATCTCAAATCCAGCCGACCTCGTTGGTTCCGAGGTTGCATCCAGTCAGCAACTACTCGGTTTGTACGTCGCTCTGTATCCGAAACAGAATCCATCACCGGCCGCAGTTCGAAGGGCAGCTATCCGACTTGGTGCAAAATCTCTCAAACAAATCAGGACTACAAAGGGTAACAAAATCCGCGTCCTATCACTTAGCAACCACGATAAATGGGCCAGTTCCTCGGAAACCGAACTGGCAAAGGAAAATGCAAAATTAAGCCGAAAATATCGCTGATGTGCAAGCGGGATGTGTTTTGCCTCATTGCCTCACTTGCCTCAGTAAATCAAGAAAATCTACACATTGTTTGCTGCAGTGGTGCTTTAGCTTTCTTATTTTTCGAGTTGTTTGATTTTAACTGAGGCATCTGAGGCAAAGGCACTAAAGCACTATGTTTAATGTACAATTATCCGTCTCACCTTGTTTGTACTGGATCCATAAAATGAGGCACTAAGGTTACATAAAACGTAGAATTGGGATTCAAATCGCTCGTATTTTGTTATACTATAATACCATGATGTCGGTACGCATTTGCGCTCGATAAAAATCACAACAGGAGGTGAAAATGGACGACTCATCGAGTGACACTAAGAACTTCACCAACAGCCTTTTGTCAGCTTTGGTTTTGTACCAGCAAAGCTCAAACCGCCAATTTTTGCTTGATCGTGAGGAAGTTACAAAGCTTTCTCCACTCCATGCGCGCTTACAAAAAGTGTTGGATACAATCTCTCTTGAAACGCAAGCTAATGGGCTGAGACTGCTGGAACTGCAGGTACGCATGAAAGGCCGGAAAGGTGGCATGCCACACGTAGGTGAGCTTGCTACTGCTCTCCGAAAACTCGGATGGATTAGGCGTCGGCAGTGGTCGGATAATGAAGATGGATTTCGCGCTAAGTGGTATCCGAATTGAACGAATGTAATCCTCAAGTATCAAGGAAAGCAAATGGCTATATTTGAAATTTCAGTTCATAGTGAATTACGTGAAGAAGTGCAGCCGTTGGTGGATGCATTGCAATACGTTGCAGACTTTATCGAAGGCTTATACGGCTACAAAATGGGCTGCCAAGACACAATGAACACAAACGAATACGCTTCGCTCTGGGGTTCTAATCATCTAGCGGGACTCGTTTCGAAAGAACGCCACAGATATGGCTTTCAGTATAGTCATGACAACGATGTTGAACTCAAAAGTTCCTGTATGGAAAACCCTTCGAGCCTGATAAGCCATAATTTTGATCTACTGAACTAATCTCCTGTGGTTTACTACGAGCTTGGTGCGCTCACAAAACCCACTACATCTACGGAATTCACTACATGGCAATAAATCATATTGATAATTTCCAATTCGTGCCTATGAAGTTGATCCGTGGCCGCTGCACAGCAATCCTCAACAACTAAAACATTAAAGCTTTCATCGCATAAAGATCTGACTGTCGAACTTACACACTGGTCGGTGAAGATACCCACGACAATGACATCCTTAATCCCCATGTTATTCAGAATTAACCTAAGATTAGTTCCAGTAAGCGCGCTGTCAGTGGTTTTTGTTACAACAATTTCATCATTTTTAGGCTCCAGAATAGGAATAATTTGGCTTTCAATCTCATTTTTGGGCAACAGAAGATAGTTAAAGCCAGGCTTTTTTTGACTTAACGATCTGTCGCGGCCATCGTCTTTGTGGCATGCTATTCTTGCAAACATTACCTCAACACCGACATTTCTTGCCCAGTCAATCAGTCGTGACGTATTCGGAATAACTGTATTCTCCATTCTATCGAAAAACGGACGCCAGCGAGCTGACTCAACGGCATCCTCTGGGCGCTCTAAATAGGTGTTTTGTATATCTATAACCAGTAGGGCCGTGGTTGACGGATCTAGAGAAATATCATCAGGTTCTTCAGCATGCTCATAGTAAAAACTTCGAAAAGCAGTCTTCCAATTCATCGCAAACTCTCCAACCAAATTTGACCTAATTCTGAAGTCTTAGATGCAAAACCAGGTGCTAGTTCTTGCGGCTCAGGTGCTTCAATATGGCTCCCAATCCAAGCAAGCAACGCCATCCTACGCAACATGACTAAGGTGTCAATTTCATCAATATCTTGCTGTGATAGACTTCTCACGCTTTTGTAACCCTCTAGCCAGGCCTCTTTACAGGCAGGAATGCGCGGGTCGTCTTCAATGAAACTTATTGCAGCCGCAAAATCATACATTAACCAGCCATGTCCACAATCATCAAAGTCTATCAGCCTCGTCCCACTGTTTGAAACTATCAAGTTAGCGAGTCTCATGTCAGCATGTATTAAGTTAAAACGGTCTGGCGACTTACCATAATTACTGAGGCGCAACCGTATCATTGACTCTACCCGGTCTAGAACCTCAATGACAGCACCATCAACTTCTGGAGCGTTTCGCCAGTTGCCCCAAGTAGGATTTTTTCCAAAAACAGTATCAATATCCCAGGTTAATCTTTCGAAAGGTTCTGGTTTATCCCATTTTATAGCGTGTAGATGACAATGTGCAGCAAGTGTACCTAATTCTTGAAAGCCGCTCGTGATATCTCCAAATTCACTGGGAGCGGAGCCATTAACAAATTCAAACAACACAAGAAAGCGAGGTTCGGAAAGACCATCCGTCTTCATTTCTTGAATTGCTTCGCCATTCTTTCCAACAAAATATCCCGGCGTTTTCACCGAGCTTTCTGAAGATAGCGCGTCAAGCCATGCCAACTCACACTCAATAGCACGCCTTGTGTGATAATTTTCACGGTGAACCCGCAGGATTGCCTTGTAGCCGCGTGATGCCTCAACAATATAGGTGGCATTTTCAGACACATTTATCAATTTTGCAACTGCACCAACGGGCAAATCCCAAAGCAATAAAGCGTCGTTTGCTAGCACCTCGAGATGCTTCAGAAGATCTTCAAGCGGCATATCTGAGTTGACCATATTAAATCTCTTCGATTGCCTCTAAAGACTCAGGAATAATTTGGCCACCATCTACGACTATTTGCTGTCCTGTTATATATGCAGCCTCATCAGAAGCGAAAAATAATGCCGCATTTCCGATATCTTCCACAGCACCCAATCGTTTCAGTGGGATGGAGGCTGCCATCGTATCTAGATATTCTTGGCCCAGATCCTGCAAACCTTCAGTATAGATATTCCCGGGCATAACCGCATTAATTGTTGTGTTGTAACGCGATAGCTCCATGGCAGCAGTCTTCAGGAAACCAAGCTGACCTGCTTTTGACGCGCCATAGTGTGCCCAACCAGGAAAACCTGTTACTGGACCAGTAATCGATGAAGTTAGCACCACGCGACCCTTACCTGCTCTCTCGAAATGGGGGATAGCTGCCTTCACACACAGGAAAGACGAACGAAGATTAGTCGCCATCACATCGTCCCACTCTTCAGGGTCCATATCAACTATTTTCGTTTGCGGAAATGCACCAGCATTAGCACACAAAACGTCTAAGCCGCCTTGTGTTTTGACTGCTTCTTCCACCATGGATTTTACAGAATTCCAGTCTGATACGTCGCATTTGGTGTAACGTACGTCTCCAGCAATTTCATCAACTGCTTTCATCATGTCTGCTTCATTCCGCGCGGCTATAGTAACTTTCGCACCATGTTTGGCAAAAACTGTGGCTATGCCACGACCAATACCCTTAGATCCTCCAGTGACAATTACGCTTTTATCTTTTAGTGACGTTAACATTTTTGACTCCCGTTTATTATGAACTTGTGACGTTTCTTTCTCTAATAATCTTGATCAACCAAGCGCTGGTGAAGAAAACCAAGATCAAGACTAACGATGCAATTACCGATGTTATTCCAAGTGTCGGAACCAACGGTGAGTATCCAGATACCATTTTTGCATACAGCCACTCAGGTAAAGTAGAGTCCGCCCCGGTCGTAAATAAAGACAGAGGGAAATTACCCCAACTCAATAAAAATGCGAAAAGCCCGGCAGAAATTAAACCCGGCATCAATAATGGTAGTGTAATTTCACGCAGAATAGTAAAGGTACTAGCACCCATATCACGCGCGGCCTCTTCAAGCGCAGGGTCGAAACTATATGCTCGAATAGCAACTATCAAAGTTGCAATTGGGGCAATCCACACCAAATGTGCAACGACCGCTGTTTTCCATGATGGAATGATACCTAAAGCATTGAACCACATTAATAATGCAAGACCCAAAACAGTTTGTGGAAAAAAGATTGGCAACAGTATCAGCTTTTGGAACGCAGAGCGGTAACGCCACTCATATCGAGCAAATGCTAACGCTCCAAAGAAAGCTATAATAACTGAGAGCACCGTAACGATGATTGCAACAGAAAAAGAGGTTAGAAGTAGATCACGCACGGTGCCACTATTCATTGCCTCAAAATACCATTTGGATGAATAACGTTTGATTGGAAACGTTAAATACCTAGCCTTAGATATCGAAGCAAACCCTACAGACAGCAGGGGTAAATAAAGTAAAAATATTACTAAAATACCGTATACAAACAAAATAAATTTAGTTGTACTAGATGCGGGCATTAGCGTCTTCTTCCCATTATTTGATCGAGATCAACACGTGATATTCCAAACAATGCAAGGGCTCCTATAATTACAATTAATATCATAGATAGTGCAGAACCCACAGGCCAATCCTGTCCAAACGTGAACGCTGTTTCAATATCATCAGCAATAGTAATTACTGCCTGCCCACCTAAAATTTTACTTTCTGCAACGGCACCCGCCGCTAATACAAAACTCAGAAGACACCCCACCACTATTCCTGGTGCAGCTAATGGCAAATCAATTTGAAAAAAAACCTGCCATCTATTAGCACCTAAATCTGCTGCTGCTTGACGCGCATCGTCAGGAACCATAGCGATACCTTGAGCTAGAGGAAAAAGCATAAATGGTAAGTACACGTATACCAAACCAAAGATAATAACTCCAACACCATATAACGGACTATCAAACCCAAATCCTGTGAACGAACGGAAATAACCCTCAATCAATCCACCTTTCATCATAGTCAGCACCCAACCAAACAAACGGATATTTTCGGATACAAAGAGGCTCATAACGACTGCCAGTGTCAGTACCAGCGTGAATCTTTTGAAGATTTTTGCCATCGCATATGCCAATGGCCAGCTTATCACCAGTAATATAATCGTCGAAATGAAGGCCATTCCAAGAGACCAAATCAAAGATTTATAATAACCCTGTGTAAAAAAAACAGAATATGCCTTGAAATTTGGCATATTCATGAGACTGAAAACTTTTGGCGGCATTATTGAAAAAAGCATTACCACCAAGAGCGGCGCGAATAATGCGATAATGAATACCGCGAACATTGGCAGAGCAGATAGATAGCCTAATTTTTGATTTAATCGCTGCATCAATATTCCTCAATAAAATGAGTATTAATCAAATCAAATCCCAATATTATCTCAGAACCTAGTTCTTGATCTATCCTGTCCTCTCTCAGCTTCTCAACCGTTATCAACTGGCCAGCTACGGTTCTCAATTCGTATTGCGTTCGAGAACCAAGAGCATACTCTTCCACTAGTGTGGCACTGAAAGCAAAATCTGTTTCATTAAAATCTGAACAAAAGCGCACAAATTCAGGACGCACCATTAATAAACCTATTGCGTCCTGATGAACACCAATCGCACCTTCATGAAATAACTTACCCTTAAAGAAAGATTCATCCTTCTCCGGATTGACTTCGAATAAGTTCACCTCACCCATAAATTCCGCTACGAAACGGCTCGTGGGGCGGCTATATATGTCATCCGCAGTCGCTATCTGCTCAAACTGACCATCATTCATAATGGCGATACGATCTGACATGACCATTGCTTCTTCGAGCGAGTGTGTGATGTAAACAAATGTTTTCCCAGTGCGCTGATGCAGATCCTTTAGTTCTTTTTCTAATGTTTTACGTAAACGATAGTCCAACGCGGATAGTGGTTCATCGAAGAAAAGTATTTCAGGATCAAAAGCTAATGCTCTGGCTAGAGCCACACGCTGACGCTCACCGCCCGAACATTGCGAAATTCGTTTGTAGTAATAACTTTTTGGTAGCCTTAGAAGCTCCAGTAACTCTAATGTTCTATCTCTCCGGTCTTCTTCGGATACTTTTCGTAATTTCAATGGAAATTCTATATTTTGACCGACACTCATATGAGGAAACAACGCAAGAGATTGAAATACCATGCAAGTAGGTCGTTCATTCGCGGGAGTTTGATCTATTCGTTCATCCCGTAACCATATCTTACCCTCGGTTAGCTCATCCATACCAACAAGCAGACGGATCAATGTGGACTTCCCACTACCTGAAGGTCCAACAATGGTAAAGAATTCACCTTCATCTATTTCTAAACTCACGGACTTTAATGCAGTGAATGAACCAAATTTCTTCACAACTCCATCTAAACGTAATAGTTTTTTTTGGTTTCTCATAAAACTTCTCGATGATATCCCTACCGGATAAAAACTCCGGTAGGGGTCTGTTATCCCTATGAGCGGCGCGCTTGGGTATAGATCGCTATTAACTCATCGTATGACGCAACTACCTCATAATCTAACGATCTGGACATCTCGTCGGCAAGCGAGTCCATTTGGATTGCGTCCAATTCCTCAGCATCAAATTTAGACATAACATCGGGATTACCCATTTGACTTACAGGATTGTAAGTCCCTTCGGTGAAGGCTACTATCTTCGAGGCTTCGGGACCCTGAACATACTCTAAAAAGTCCTCGGCCAAGTTACTAGGATCTGGATTATTAACTACTGAAGTCAATTCAATCCAGACGACGCCGCCCTTGCCGCCAACTGGACCAGTCTTGGGTGTTATACCCCTTACCTGAGTTGCGCCATCGTAGCGAGCAGGTGAAGCAGTGTAAGTACCTCCGGTGAAGTATGCGTCAATTTCGCCGTTAATCAGTGCAGTGTTCATCGCTACAAGATCATCAGTCAAAAGCTTAGCGCCACCAAAGATCGCCTCCGCGGTGGTTTTGAAAGTCTCAAGATCGGCTCCTTCAACAGGCGCAAACGGGTTGAGGCCTGCCGTTAGACACATATGGATCACATTCCAGTTATCATAAGTCAAAACACCGTATCGATTTTTCATTGCTGGATCCAAAAATAGATTCCAACCCTGGTCTTCAGCCATTTCCTGGCTAATCACATCTGTATTGACTACAAAACTGAATGGGCCATAGCGCTGCGGCATGCCTATCAATTGCCCATCATCGGCATACGAGAGTGGATAGTTTTTAAATTCAGGAAGCATATTTTCGAAGAATGGTTCAAACCTATCTTTATTCAATGGCTTGATTAATCCTTCTGGATAAAGTTGATCTCGTGCCCATGGCTGGTTCACATTGATCAAATCCCATACATTTATTTCGCCAGCTCTGAGCTTGTTGATCATGTCAGGGTCCGAAGTGCCACTTTCTGCGCGAATGGTCGAGCCGGGATTTGCAGATCGGAATGGATCCAAAATTGCATCTGAGTTGTAACCTTCCCAACACAAAATATTTAGCTGATCATTTCGGTTAGCGAAAGCTGGACCACTCAAGGGTCCCAGACCCGCGATACCACCCAACGCCGCGGTACGGCTCAAGAATTTTCTTCTAGACAAAGTCATCTGATATACTCCTTTTTTGGTTACGATGAATTTTTCCTTAGTTGTCTCTTCCTTTTATTTTTTTGAGAACCTCAGTAATCCGATCTCGCGCAATTTTCATATCTTCGACCGATCCAGACATAAAAATCCGCCCAGTCGCTCCCATCATCTGAACGTCATGTATTGTCAAATTAGGCGCAACCTTCTCGGCTTCGTTAGCAGCCACACACGCAAATAAAGCTGGTGCTAATTCAAAAATAAGTAGTGCCGTGCCAGGAACCAAAATAGAACCGTCGCGTGATCGATTTAAAATAATTGCATGCTGATCCGACAGATTTTCAATTATGTCATGATATAACACGCGCGGAGCTAGTTGATCAGAAGCTTTTGCCCCGATTCCTCTCAAAATTGCTTTTCCGGCTGCGTCAAGCTCTGAAACATTATTCGAATGAAGCTCTAACAGTCCAAATTGACGTTCTGTGTACAAGATGCCAGGCTCCATATCAGGAGCTTCTTTAAGCGCTAGATCGGCAATACGGTGTATGCTGAGAGCTGGCGCTACTTCAATAATTAGCGAATTTTGCCCTCTAAATGGTGGGTATGCCCTCGCTCGTGTAGGCGACGAAAGATATGCCGCAAATTGCGGTTGTAGGTTTTCGATTGGGAGGTAAACGCGCAGTTCGGTCATTTCAGCTCGCCGCCTAACTTGTTATTTGGCTGCATCAAAATGCTTCGCCAAATCCGCGTGGGGTCTCGGGATTACGTGCACTGCCGTAACATCACCCACTTGACTCGCCGCTTGTGCACCAGCTTCCGTGGCAGCTTTGACCGCCCCAACGTCGCCTTTTACAACGACGGATACGAGGCCTCCACCAACCTCGTTTCGCGCCACAATTTCAACGTTCGCTGCTTTCACCATCGCGTCAGCAGCTGATAGGGCTGGTACGTATCCTTTTGTCTCAATCATTCCTATTGCAAGATTTGCCATTTGACTTCCTTTCTCAAGTTTATTTACTAAAACTTTCATCAATTGAACCAATAATGAGTGCGTCTATTGGTGCTCGTTGACCAGTGAAAAAACCCGCAGCCACGGACCCTTGTGTGATCAAAACAGCCTCTCCGCTGTTACATCCTAATGGGTCGAATGCGATAATTAGTTCACCGCCCTCAGTCTCTACTTCCAACAGCCCACCCTTAGGTAAGGTATCCACATGACGTGAAGACCAGATCTTTCCTTTTACTCGTCCTTTAATCATGAATCAGTCCTTTCAATACGCACACCTTTCCTCTTAGCCTCGTCTTTTGCTAAAGGTGTAATCCGTGCCGATCTTGGAACCAGCACAGTCCCAGCCGACACGTCGGCAATATCTGCTTCGGTGATTAAATTTTTGTTGATCGTCGGGACACTTTTTTGTGTACGTTTTGCTACACTCGCTGGTATTGTATGTACCTTGTGATATGATGTTGACTGATCGTCCAATTCGAACATTACTTGACCAGAATTTAATTGTTCTACGAACTTTGGATTGGACATTTTTTCTAAAATAAGGCGAGCAAAAGCGTTTAGATCGTGTGAGTTTTCGATTTTTATTCTCTGTATATCTGGCAACATTCGTGCATCGATCACTGAAGCTAACTCTTCCCGCAGAATTGTACGAATTTCCTCGCGCAAAGCTGACATCATTCTGCTCCCACATCACGTAAGGCTCCTTCTGCAGCGAGACGCGCATTACGTACGTCTGCTTCTGATCCAGCTAAATATACTCGCCCGTTCGCACCTATCATCCTCATATCTATCACTTTAATATCTGCCTCTTTTTCAGCTTCGTTGCAGGCAAGGATTGCGTAAGCCGCTGATTGACATTCGAGCAGATATATACTGTCACCCCCAATAACCATCGAACCAAGTTTGTTCCGATTCATCAAAAATGCGTGTTGATCGTCAACATTTGTTACCAACTTCGAAGCCAGTATCTTGGGTTTTGCTACATCGTTCATCGTTAGGCCCAACGCATCCAAAATAGCTGCTGCACCAGATCGAACTTCAGCAGTTGAATGAGAATGAAACTGCAAAGTGCCGAACTGACGCTCGACAACTAAAAGCCCAGCTCTTACATCTGCGCTTTTTAGCACTGTATCAGTTAGGGCTTCGACGTCTAAACCAGGCGAAATTTCAACTATTTGAGCAGCCATGCGGAGTCTAGGTAAGGTCCCTCGCATCCAGGTTGCGATATACGCCAGCGTTTGCGGCTGTAACTGATCGATGAAGATTGATGCGCGTAATTCCGTCATTCAGCTCTTCCTCGAATACTACGCAATTCTTCCAATATCATGGCGCGCAGATCGTCCTTATTTACGTGTATTTTGGAAGTCGATGCAGTCGCAGTTTTAGGTGGCATAAATTTATGAGAGGGTAATACTTCGCTTAAATTAAGATTTTTCAAGTCAGGTTCTTCTTCACTTCCATAAGCAATTTTTGTCCAGTTTACTAAATGCTGAGGGCCTACATTTTCGCCAACTGACGATCTACCAGAGAACCCTGTTCCAATCATGAAAGACGGCGGCAAATTTGTAGCGAACCCCGCAGCGCCTTGGCTGCATGGTGCATTCACCACTACTCGGTTCACCGGAACGCTATTAGAAAAAGCCATCAATCGGGTAGTATCGTTCCCATGAAACGCCGCAGAATGACCCGCACCTCTTTTCGACACTTGAGAAGAAAATGTAACAGCCTGTTCAAAATCTATTGCAGCTGTAAGAGTGAGCACTGGGCACAGTTTCTCTTTGAACAGCACGTCATCCTGACCTGGGCTTTCTACGACAGGTACTAATACTCTAGAGGAACTATGCGCCCTTATCCCAGCTTGAGTTGCAATCCATGATGCAGATTTACCAATCGCCTCTGCATTGAAATGTCCATCGCGCCACAGATAATCTCGCAAAATCTTTGTTTCCTCAGAGGTACAAATATGACTCCCAGCTGTCCGAAGTGCTCTGATGACATTGTCGCGATTACTCTCGAGCGTTAGGCAAACGCTCTCGTTTGTACACAACACGGAATTATCAAAACTTTTACTCTCCACGAGACATCTGGCAGCTGCATCCACGTGAGCGCTGGGATCAATATAAGCGATAGCGTTACCTGGTCCGACACCCAATGCCGGATTGCCCGATGAATAGGCTGCACGAACCATCGCACTTCCACCCGTCGCCATAATGACGTTTATTTTTTCTGAAGACATTATATCCTCAACGAGCTCTACGCTTGGCTCCTCAACACATTGTATTAGCCCTGATGGAGCGCCTGCTTCTTCCGCAGCAGAGGCCAAGTGGAGTGCAGCTGCCAAAGAACACTTTTTTGCAAAAGGGTGAGGGCTAATAACAATTGCGTTACGACTCAAAATTGCGAGCATCGTTTTGTAATATACAGTTGCAACAGGGTTAGTCACTGGCGCCAGGGCAAAAATTACTCCGGCTGGGTTAGCGAGTTCTATAATCTTACGATCAATGTCAACTCTGGGAGTAATGAGGTCAAGATCACGATAATATGCTAGCAAATCGTGGGTACAAAGCTGATTTTTTATTGTCTTATGTTCAACAATCCCATAACCGGTTTCTTCAACTGCTTGGTACCCAAATTCGGCTGCCCGCTTATGTCCTGCGCTTGCAACTGCCTCGGCAATCTTTAACACAGTTTTGCGATCAAATTTCCGATAATATTTTGACGCCCAAGCCGCCCGCACAACTTTCATTCTGGCGGAGGACAAATCGCGGTCTGGGACCCTCAACCTTTGATGATTCTCAATCATGCAACTCTCCCAGACTTACGAAGTAATTGACGGGCACGAGGCATGGCAGCGTCAAACCGATCCATGATCTCTTGGCAAAGATCAACATCTTTCACTACGCCAGGCTTAAATTGAAGTACGCGCTTATCTAGTGATGAGAAAATCGCCCAAACGCCGTTTTCATACAGCGCTCGTGATACTGCAACTGCTCCCTCTGGGTGATCAAATTCTAAACCGAGTACAACACCGCGTTGACGCACGCCACAGAATATATCACTGTGCCTATCCATCATTTCGGACATAGATTGCTCAAAAAACTGTGCGACAAACTCGATATTTGAGACTACTTCCGGACGCTGAAGCATTTCCAACACATGATGCCCTACCAAACATCCAAGCTCAGCACCACCCGCTGTGGAGATATGCGCGGCTCCATCTTCCATCTGCCAACTACCGCATTCTTCAGTAACCAAACAGGCGCTAATCGGGTAAATGCCTCCGCCCAATCCTTTTCCACATACAAAAATATCAGGCTTCAACCCGTAACCTTGCCACCCCCACATTATCCCTGTCCGCATTAATCCGGTTTGTACTTCATCCGAAATAAATTTTGCGCCGTAGCGATGACAAAGATCCTGGCATGCTATCAAATAGCCGTCGTCTGGAAGAGGAAAACCGTAAGTGGCAGGTATTGTTTCTATAATGAATGCCGCAACATCTCCCTTTTTCAGCTCTCGCTCCAACGCATCTACATCATTGAACGGAACTTGAATAAACTCATCAGGCCTATCCGCTAAAAAGATCTTACTAAACCGATCGTCACCAGTAGCAACCGATAGTCCAGAGTGCCCATGATAGCCCTTGATAATTGAAATGATTTTTTTTCGCTTTGTAGCATATCGAGCTGTTTTAATGGCGATTTCGACGGCTTCCGCCCCCCCAGCTCCAAAAATAGCATACTTCATATGTGGCGCGGTACGCACCAATTTTTCGGCAAATGCAGCTCTCGCGACCGAAGGAAACCAATGGTTTCCCATGTCGAAATAATCCAAGCCAGATTTCAGCACCTCTACAAGCTCAGGGTGTCGATGCCCAAAGTTGTATGTTCCCCCATTCAAATGCAGGTCGATCAAGCACTTTCCCGACATATCGTAAAGACGGTAACCTTCTCGACGATCAATGACCATCGGAGTACCAGCGTCTTGCCAGAAACTTACCTTCCCGGGGTTCCAATATTCCGCGGCCTTCGAAAGCAGTTCGTCTTTAGACTCAAAAGAAAAATAACCGTAGTTGAACAAGCGAATCTCCCCAAACACACCACAATTAAATCAACTATTATGTGGTTATGTAAACATTTTTTGTGTTATGTTGGTCATTTTTTTGTATAAATTCCACATTTTTATGTTATTTTGTTGACACAGAGGTGATTGATGTCCAAAAAATTAAAGCGGCAAACACGTATATTGAATGCGCTGAAACATGATCCGACTAAAAGAGTTGTCGAGTTTGCAGAAGAATTAAATGTATCCACGGAGACCATACGGCGCGACCTTGCAGAATTAGATGCAGAGGGCAGCGTTCGTAGGATCTACGGGGGGGCTGTACGAGCAGCGACACAAGAAGCCGTGCTTTCGGAGCGATTAAAGCTTCACATCCGACAAAGAGAAGCGATAGCCGAAACTACGGTTTCATTACTACAAGACGTTAGACACATAGTGATAGGTGGAGGGGCTACTACGCTTCATTTCGCCCGGGCGTTAAGATCAGTTGACCGACGTATGACGATTTTAACGGCATCTTTTGAGATAGCACAAGAACTATCGAGCAATCCTCTTTTCGATGTAATTTTCCTTCCTGGGAATGTAGAGAACCGCGAAGGAATGGTATACGGAGCGGAAACTGTTCGCTTCATCTACGAATATTACGTGCAAGCCGCAATTATCGGTGCATCAGCGATTGATGAAGTAGGAGTGAGTGAAGCGTTACCTGCTGCGGCTGAAATTTATAGAGCAATGATTGGCCAAGCAGAACAAACAATCGTTGTAGCCGACGATTCTAAACTCAGAAAATCTTCTTTGAAGAGAGTGCTTAAATGGAATTCACGATCAACCCTTGTCACAAATACCGCCATACCGGACCGTTTTTTACAATCTCTTCACAACAATGGGGTAACTACAGTTTTTGCAAAAGATACCGACTAACGTTTTTTTGAATTCTAAAGACTTCACATTTAACTAATCTGCTTTAGCGCGCGTTCTTTAGGCAAGATATTCAAAGTGTTCCGCAGCTCCACAATCTTAGGTTGTTTATATAAAATTAACGTTTGAAATGAACGGGATACCTATTTGCATGGCCACGCCACACCCCATCGGTCCCTCTACCACCTAATCAACGTATACCTGGCGACAAACGACAACATAGCCATTAAGTTAATTTAGAATTGCTAAAACGAACGCTAAATTAGATGATGGACAATTAAGCACTCAAATTTTAAATGGGTGAGAGAGTAGGTAGATCGCAAAATCGCCAATAACATATTGATTTTAATGGTATGATGGCGGAGCGACAGGACGGGGCCGCCTATTGATTTTAAACGATTTTAACCAAATAAAACCGTTTAGTTTCAATTGGTTACGTCATGTATCGTTAATTTGCGTAATCAGCCGTAAATTTGAATAAGTACCTCAATAAGTACCTCACTAAGTACCTCAAAATTTTTTTGGGGGATTGAGGGCGTGTGAGACGATCCGTACTTTTTGATTATCGAAAAACAGGGTAACGAGCATGAAGCTATCTACTGACATTGAAATCAAAAAGTGGAAACCAAGGTCCAAGGGCGAACGAGCAAGCTGTGGGACTAACCTATACATCCAAGGCTGGACAAATGGAAAACGCGCTTGGGTTTATCGCTTGCAAGTCACAGAAGGATCAAAGCAAAGAAGCATATGGCTCACATTAGGCGAACCAGCAGTGAACGCAGAAAGTGGCATTGCTGGCGGCTCTCTGCGCCTGGCAGAGGCACGGGAATTGGCGATTATAGTCAGCGGTGCTGTAAAGCGCGGCGAAGCCAGTCCAGATCAAATAAAACGTGTGCTGACCAAGACTGCACCTATTTCTGAGTTTTATGATCTAATCAGAAAGCCATCACTTGAGCCAATCGCAGATATGGACATCCGCAAAGTGCCGACCTTCGATCAGATGTTTCAGCGTTGGTACGACCTACAGCGCAAATCTAATCGTTGGACGCATCCTGCATCTATCCGCAGACCCATCAGCGCGTATGAAATTCACGCGCGTGAGGTGTTTGGCTATATGCCCATTGATAAGATCAATCGCCGTATGGTCTTTGAAACGTTGCAAGCGGTATTTGTTGATCACACAAAGACAGCCTCAGACTTGCGCATCTATGTGGATGAAACGTTTGAGTTGGCCCTTGATCTAGAAATTATTGAGCACAACCCCTGCCCGCCACTAAAGAAGTTTACTTTGCCCAAAAGGAAGGAACGCCATCACGGCGCATTGGACGCCAGCAGATTGCCCGAACTGTACGAGTACATCATGAATGGCAAATCGGATGCGACCTTTAAAGCCGCCATGATTACGCTCATTGTATCTGGACTGCGAGCGGCAAATATAGCCTTCCTGCGCCAAGAGCATTACGATCCTGAAACTGGCAAATTTACAATCCCTGAAAAAGAGGACGATGATCCCAGACGCGGATTTATGAAAACGGGCGGAGAGTATTCAAATGTGCTGCCACCTGAACTGCGCGATATGATAAACGCACAGATGATTGAAGGGCATGAGTTTGTGTTCGTCAGCCGCCAGAGCAAACGGAATGTAAATCCTGAAAGCCTGCGCAAAAACTTCAAACACTTTGATCCAACGATCACTGCGCACGGATTTCGCAACAGCTTTAAAGAGTGGGCATACAATGCTGAAATTGACCACTGGTTGGCAGATCGGTATTGCGATCACTCATTGAAGGGATTGGACAAAGCATATCGTCGGTTCGATACCATCGAAGCCCGCACGGATGTGGCGCGTAGATACTTTGAATACCTAAAGACAGGCGTAACCCCTGCTCCAATGTAACAGCCAAACCTACGAATTGTGGCTTAGCCCGCGTCAGTCTTCGTTTGCCCTGGTAACAGTTACTGTGGCTTCGCCGACTTCCGCCAATAACGGTTTCTTGATTGAAGACAGCAGCGTAGCCAGCGACTTCCACGTCTATAGCCCGCACTTCAAATGACGCGGACGCACGGTTTTCACGTTGGTCCATATTGATTTCCTCTAAATGTTTAGGATTTTGGTCGTTCAAACTTTTATGGAACGGCGTTGCCGCTCTATATTTGCCTTTGGGTGGGCTGTTGCCCCATAGACGGCTCACCCATCGGCACACTG